>OBAO01000405.1_pt1 | contig 48338 bp, 31 predicted proteins | sample 1517541 | NCBI WGS metagenome assembly OBAO01 (sample SAMN04571698, study PRJEB22368) | human gut metagenome | biome: human gut; material: stool | host: Homo sapiens | place: Luxembourg | collected 2012-08-10
TAACGTGATCCAGAGCATGAACTCCAGGAAAGGACTTATCAATGTCCTTCATAGTTAAAATAACTTCACCCATTGTCGCATCCTCCCTCTAAGATCAGTTCTTTCTGCGTCTTGCAGAAACGTCGATATAAACTGCAACGATAACGATGATACCTGTGATGATCATCTGCTGTCCTTTACCAAGGCCGAATGCCATGATTCCCTGCTGCAGAAGAGAGATAATAAATACACCGATTACAGTACCGCCGATGGAAGCAAGTCCACCAACCATGGATGTACCACCCATTACACAACCAGCGATTGCTTCGTTGTTGTACTGATCGCCATAACCTGGCTGAACGGTTGTATATGTTGCTACAAAGAAAAGTGCTCCGATTCCAACAAGGACTCCACAGATTACATATGCGAGCATATTCCATTTCTTGGTATCTACACCAGAAAGTCTAACTGCTTCACTGTTGGATCCAAGGCAAAGGATGTAACGTCCTGGTTTTGTGTTGTAAAGAACGATACCACATACAACTGCCATTCCGAGGAAGATCACCAGACCTACCGGGAATCCATTAACTGATACGATGCTACGGAACCATCCGTTTTTCGGATCAGTGCTCAGCGGCCAGCTTACAGACTGTGTTTTTGTAAATACAGAAGCGATACCTTTTGCGATATTCATGGAAGCCATGGATACGATGAATGCCGGAACTGACAGATAAGATACCAGCCATCCGTTGAAGATACCGAATGCAAGACCGATCAGGACGCAGATAACCATTGCTGCTGCACATGGAACACCATAAGATGTCATGCAGTAACCGGATACCAGTGCACAACAGAACATAACCGGTCCGATGGAGAAATCGATTCCTCCGGTTGCAATTACGAACGTAACTCCCAGTGACAAGAATCCCAAGAAGTATACATAGTTTAAAGTGGACTTGATGCTGTCTCCAACAGGGAATTTATTTCCCAGCACTAACTTAAAAACTGCGAACATCAGAACAAGAATACATACAAGTAAGATTCTGTTCAGGCCGAGTTTTTTGATTATTGGATTTTGTTTCAGCTTTTCCAATGTTTCACCCTCCTTAAAAGTTTTATACACATCTCTTGCGTTTTTTATATAATACCGTTAAACCCGCACAAATGTAATGGAATATCTTCCAAAAAAAGGTTAAATATTTACGGTTCGTACATAAATATTTAACCTTTTTTAGAGTTTTTTCACTATTATATTCTTTTTTTGACCTTTCTGTTCACAAAATCATCAGGAAAGTTTGAGCGTATTGAACGGAAACAGCAATTTCTCGATCTCACTGTTGTACATATTTTCGGGAGTCACCAGTTCACAGCCGGAATTTACATTTTTTTCGTAGCTCTTGCCGCGAAGCATAAGGACGGTTTCCTTCACACCCATATATCCCATCTTAAATGCTTTCTGAACAACAAGCGCTTTAAATACACCATTTTCCATCAGCTGAACAGCTTCCTGTGAACTGTCGACACCAACTACCTGAATCCGGTCTTTCGCTCCAGCTGCCTTAACTGCCCTTGCAGCACCTACTGATGAATATTCGTTCATTCCTGCGATCATCTTAAGATTCGGATATTTTTGCATAAGTTCATTTGTCAGTTTACGTGATTTCTCATACTGCGAATCACAATATACGACCTCAACAATATTATCTGCCAGATTTCCGAGTCCTTTGCGAAATCCCTCTTCTCTCTCCACTGCGGTGGATACACCCTTCACATGGGCCACGATCGCAATCTGATCATCCGGTCCGAGAAGTGATGCCGCAAATTTACCGAGTTTCTCTCCTGCTTCCAGATTGTCCGTTGCAACCGTCAGATCCTGCACCGCTTCTTCCGTATAGGAATCAATAAAACTGATCCTAATTCCTTTTTCCTTTGCTTCATCCAATATTTTGTTGGATTCTGTAAAACTGGATGGAGAGATCAGAATCGCATCCGGTCCCTCTTCAATCGCCTCTTTCAGTAGTTCATTCTGTCGTTCCACATCATTTTCTTCTGTCGGCGCCTTGATCTCGATTGTTGCATTGTACTCCTGTGCTGCCATTCTGGTTCCCAGGATCAGTGCTTTCCAGAAATCATTTGTCTTGTCTACGACCTTTGGAATATACACAAGCGAAAGCCTGCGCTCATCAATTCTTTTCTGGCGATACCAGATGCCACCTCCGATTCCGCCGATCAGACAGACTACCAGGAAGATACTCAGCCATTTTTTCTTTTTCATATCTGTCCCTCCTGTCTGCCTGGAATTGTGATCGTTGCAGTTGTTCCTTTACCCAATTCACTGGTATACGTAATTCCGTAATCTTCTCCATAATAGAGTTTTAAACGTTTCTGCACATTATAGACACCTACTCCGTTGGAATGATAATTCACTTTATGTTTATCATAAATATGAGCAAGAGTTTCTTCATCCATTCCAACTCCATCGTCAATCACCTGAAGGACTGCATTTCCATCCTTCATAAATCCTTTTACAATAAGAAGGCCCTTACTTTCTTTATACTTAAGTCCATGGTAGATTGCATTCTCTATGATTGGCTGAAGTACAAGCTTGATCAGAGGGATATATAATATAGAAGAATCTACCTCAATCTGGAATTCCAGTTTGTCCTTGTAACGCATTTTCTGTATCGTCAGATAGCCGCGCGCATACTCTACTTCATTCGCGATTGGAACAACTTCATCCTCATTGCTGATACTCTGACGGAGAAGTCTTGCAAGAGATGCCGTCATAAGAACAACTTCTTCATTTTTCTTTCCTTCTGCCATCCAGATGATCGAATCCAGCGTATTATAAAGGAAATGTGGATTGATCTGGGACTGTAATGCTTTCAACTCGCTCTTACGTTTTTCTTCCTGTTCGTGGACATTCTGCTCCATCAGTTCATGTATCCGGTGTGTCATCACATCAAAGGACTTTGTCAGACTGCCGATTTCATTTTTTGAATCTACCACAACATCAGAAACGCTGAAATCACCTTCCTGTACTTTTTTCATGGAATCACGGAGTTTCTGTATCGGAAGAGTAATACTCCTTGCCATAAATCTTGAAAAAAGAAGTGCCACAATGACCAGTATGATTGCCGTCAGTACATAGACACTCTGTGCCTGCCGACTTTTACTCAAAAGTTCCTTCACATTCGTACAGTCAACAACCGTCCACCCGGTCTTTTCTGAACGTGAGATGGAATACAGTTTTCCGTCGTTTCCGGTACCGGTCAGTACGGTATCTTCATCCGTATCCATGATCAGACTGATATTTTCGGTCTGCAGTTCATTGTAGAGCTGTTGCTGCTGTGGGTGATAAACAATATTTCCTTTTGCATCAAGAATAAACGCATATCCCTTTGTTCCAACTGTACTCTGATCACAGAGTCCACTGATCGCGCTGTAGTTCAGATCGATAAAAAAGACACCTTCTTTTTCACCGCTACCGCTCCGGTCACGGATTCCACGGCTCAGTGTGATCACCCATGGGCGTTCTCCACTAATGATGTGCTGTACATGGGAAGAAGTCAGGATCGGACCATTAGGCTTTTCGAGTGCAGTAGCATACCATTCCTGCGTATTGAGATCCAGATCCTGATTTACCGATTTACTTCCATCATTAATCAGCATCCGTCCATTCTTACTGATGATACCAACATTTCGAATATCACTCCGGCTGTCCAGAATTGTCTGGAACTGATTTAAAATACGGTATCTTCCTTCGTTATCGATTTTTTCATCAAAAAGGTAATCCTGCACATCCTCGTTACTCGAGATCAGATACGCAATATTCTCCATATAATCAATATAGGAATCAATATTCTGATTCATTTGCTGGATGATCGTATGCGTATATTCCGATGAATTTTCAAAAATAGATGTATTGGTAAATTTCATAGAAACACCGGTAACGATCACAACCGCACTCAGGACCAGGACTGCAACAGTTGCAAAGATAACGCTCTGGATACTGCTGAATTTTCCAATAAATCTCGCCGACAGATTTTTATTTTTCATCTACGCTTCTCCCTTGCATATTCCGTAGGTGTGCATCCGGTCATTTTCTTAAATGAGATTCCGAAATAATGTGGATCAGAAAATCCGACTTTTTCTGCGATCTCATAGTTCTTTAAGGTTGTATTTTCCAGCAGTTCTTTTGCTTTTTCCATTCTGGTCCGAATCAGGACTTCGGTAAATGTCTCGCCTGTCTCGTCTTTAAAAATCGTACTGAAATAGCTGGTGCTGATATTCAGATAAGAACAGATACTGTTCAGACTCAGATCCGGATCCATATAATTTTTCTGTATGTAGTCAATCGCAAGTCGGGCCTGCCTCTTGCTGCTGGATGTATTCAGTTCAGAAAGGATCTCAAAAATCCTGTCCGTATGTTTCTGTACAACTTTGCAGGCATCTTCAAAAAATTTCTGATCTGTTATCTGGCGGAGCAGTTCATCTCTGTCTTCTCTGATCCTGTCCATATCAGCAGATACATCTTCGCATGCATTGTCCATTGTACGGATGACCTGCTGCAGATACATGCAGGCACGGCTTTTTTCCATAAGTGCCTGACGAATGGAATCTTCAATCTTTATGAGGATCTGGTAAACCTGCTCCTTCTGTCCGGTCTTCATGGCTTCTTTGAGTTCTGCCAGATCATCTTCGATTGCGATTTCCTGAACGGGGTGCTGTTCTTCCATATCAATAAGAAGGTTTCCACCAAGGAGATAACGATACTGAAGGGTCTGTGCAGCCATATCGTGTGACTGGATCAGTTCTTCTGGTTTTTTTACCCATTTACCGATACCCATGGATACGTCAAATCCCATAACCTCTTTTGTTTTTTCCTGAATCTCATGACAGATTTCTTTTGTTCTGGATGTAAAATTACGGCTCCATTTTTCCTGAAAAAGGATTCCGACTCGGTTATTGCCTTCCTGATAGGCAATACCGGCTTCTTCTCTGGTGACGATCTCATCGCTGATGTTGAAAAGAACAAATGCCATCAGTGCGCTTTCCTGACGTTTTTCTGTATCCAGCTGGTACATGCCGGAATAGAGGTCAATATCAAAGATTGCCACGCGGTAGCTTGCTGCGGAGATGTCAATCCCCATTTCTGCAAGACGTTCAATACTTGCATTCACATCTGTCGTGCAGTTTACAAGTGCTTCTATATTTTTTGACCGGATTATCTGCTTATTTTTACGATACTCTTCCGAGTTTTGGGCCAGTGCATCCATTTTACTTTTTTCAAGACGCTGCTGTTCCACTTTTTTCTTCATTTTTTCAATTACCCCGGTAAGTTCCATCGCTGTCACCGGTTTCAACAGATATTCACTTACTCCATACTGAATTGCCTTTTTTGCATATTCAAATTCTCCGAATCCGCTAAAAATCACAATTACAATTTCCGGATAATTATCATGCAGAAAATTGCTCAGTTCCATTCCGTCCATGTATGGCATCAATATATCTGTCAACACAATATCCACCGGATGTTCTTTTACAAATTCTGCTGCCTCTTTGCCGTTTTCACAATCTCCGACCAGTTCACAGTCCATGCCCTTCCAGTCAATGTTTTCTTTGATTGCATCTCGAACAAGGATTTCATCATCTACTAGTAAAATGCGATACATACAGTTTGTTTTCCCCCTGCTGATAAAATAACGTTTTCCGTTTTTTCCTTCTGGTAATTCAGTTTACAGACAGAAAGATACCCCTCATATGATAGTTACAGAGTTTTCTCCCACTGTCTACCATAATAAGGAGCATCTTAGATCATATGCTTATTTATTTGAGAATATCTTCATAGCCTCATAAGCATTTTTCTTCATGGCTTTCATTCCCCAGTCTACGATGTCATGATAGTAAACCGGAATTTCCTTTCCCTCTTCCTGAAGTAAATAATGCATCTTATATTTCCTGCCCTGGTGAACAATTGGCATTTCTTTAAATGGAAGTTTGCTCTCTACACCAGTTCCGCCGGCTTTTGCCATATATGTATAGTAGTTGATCTTTCTTACGCCACGGGCGATAACTTTCCTGTAGTCTTCTTCACTGACACCAGATCCACCATGCATAACAAGTGGAATATTTACTCTCGCTTTAACATTCTCAAGTACAGACATATCAAGCTTCGGCTTGGTCAGATACAGACCATGTGCTGTTCCAAATGAACAAGCCAGTGCATCAATACCTGTTTCATTAACAAATGCTTCTGCCAGTTTCGGATCTGTATAGATTTTCTTCGGCTCATCGCCTGTCGGTATTCCGTCGTCATGTCCCAATCCAAGTTCTCGTTTGCCAAGCGTACCAATCTCTGCTTCTACGGATGCACCTTTTGCATGCGCAAGTTTGACTGCGATCTTAGTGTTAGCTACATTCTCTTCATATGGAAGAGCCGAGCCATCAAACATAACAGATGTAAATCCAATATTTAATGCCTGGTCAAGATATGCAAGTGTTTCGCCATGATCCAAGTGAACACATACCGGAACTTTGGCAGCTTTGGCTCTTTCGATCATGATTGGTCCAATCACACTGATTGGCATCATTGGCTCATGTACTTCCGCATGCATTATGATTACCGGTACATTTAATTCTTCAGCTGCACCAATAACAGCCATAATACTCTCAAGGTTTGGTGTGTTAAAAGATCCTACAGCACATTTCTTAGCCTCTGCAAGTTGCAGGATCTCAGATAACGTTACGAGCATTTTGTAACTTCCTTTCTGTCCACTTCGGACTACAACAATATGTTAAGATTATAACACAATATAAAAATATTGTGAAGAGTTCCTATCATCTTATTTTTTCAAAATAAGTGCGATAAATTTGAGATCTTCTTTTCCATTATTCAGAAGTCCATGTCCTTCTCCATCATCACAAAAGACGACATCTCCTGCTTTTACCGGATACTTCGTACCATTGTCATTATAAATTCCGGTTCCGGTCAAAATATAATAGGTTTCTGATTCTCCTTCATGTACATGAAAAGCAAGATCACTGCCTTCTGGCATAACAACTTCTGTATACATTCTGCAGTGTTCTCCCAGCTCTTTGCCGTACAGCAAGGCATTTTTCTTTAATATACCGGAGCCTTCGCCGGTCAGTTCTTCGATTTCAATTTCCGGTCTTGCGATTTTTGCCATAATTATCTCCTATCTCTTCTCAAATCAAGCCATTCTACTTCTTCTTTTGCAAGTACAATATCCAAAGCCTTCGCATTGCTTGCGATCCTGCTCGCCTTTTTGGCACTGACAAGCGGAAAGACCTCAAAATCCTGATTCAGGATCCATGCAAGTGCAATCTGCGGTACTGTGCAGTCCTTTTCTTTTGCCAACTGTTCTGCTCTTGCAAGGCGTTCAAAATTCTCAGGATAACAGTATCCTTTCACTGCATTCGGATCCAGGATTTTCTTCGCCCCTTCTATGTCATCGCTTTTGACGATTCCGGCAAACATCCCTCTTCCCAGACTGGAATATGCAAGAACCGGAATCTGATTATCACGATACCATGCCCGCGCTTCCGCATTCGACGGACCGGAAATCGTCACACATCCCGGGCCGCCGCCCCAAGGATCTCCGATCTGATCACAGAGTCCGAAGTTCGGGCTTGAAACTGTAAAAGGAATTAGTCCGTGCTCCCCGGCATATTGATTTGCTTCTGCAATTCTCTGATGCGTCCAGTTGGAACCGCCAAACGCACCGATTCTGCCTGCTTTATGATATTCATTCAGGATTTCAACCATCGGCCCTGGCTCAACCTTCGGGTCATCTCTGTGCATCAGATAAATATCTATATAATCTGTGCCCAATCGTTCAAAAGACTGTTCAATATCATGTTTCAGATTTTCCGGAGTCACACGGTCTCTTCCATCATATGGATGGCATCCTTTGGAAATAATCACGACTTTTTCCCGGTTTCCACGGTTTTTGAGCCAATGTCCCAGAGAGGCCTCACTCAATCCATAATTTTCAGCTGTATCAAAAGTCGTAATTCCCTGCGCATAAACCTCATCCAGCAGTTCATCTGCATCTTCTCCCTGAATCATCACCGGTATTGCGCAGCCAAAAATGATCTTCGATAATGGTTTTTCAACATTTTTTATTTTCTGATATTTCACTTCAGATTTCCTGCCTTTTGTTTTTATTTCTGATACAGTTTAATATCCACATGATAGTCAACTGCTTCTCCTGGCTTCAGGAATTTCAGCATTCCGGTTTTTCTCATGACATCTCTTCCGTCCGGATAACAGTTGCCACATTCCAGACCAAGCACATAATCACGAACCCCCATCATCTTCCATTCCACAAATCCATCCAGTTTAGAAGCGTCAAAACTGATTTCCAGTCCAACATTTAATTTTGGCTGATAGATGCCTGCTTTGCCATCAGCACCTTCGAATTTGTGATAATAGCATCTTTCCTGATAATCACCCTGAGGTTTTTCCATATGCATCCAGTTGGCAATGTCCTCCTGAGCATGATCATCACGTGCCCTGACTTCCACCGATGGAATCGTTACTTCGCTGTCTTCATCCAGAAGCGGATAGCCCATGTTCATATGATACAGGATCTCCATTGGCTCTGTCTTGCTTCCTGTATTTTCAATATGATCATCAATAGAAAATGTATTTTCTTCTTTGGAAATCGTTACTGTTCTTTTGAGAACAAGCTTTCTTCCAAAGATCACTTCGTCTTTTGTCACTGAATGAATGCGGATTTCTTTGTCATCCTCTTCCCAGTAACTCTGTGCACATGGCTGGTTTGCGATCGAACCATGAAGTGAAAGTTCTTCTCCATCATCTATACACGGTGTGCCAACAGCCTGCAGACCACAGGTTGTCAGAAATCCTGCTGTAAATGACTGAAGCCAGTTAGCTCCTACCTTGTCATAATATGCCGGAGCCACATAACCACATGGAGAAAAATAGCTCATGTTGATGCCTTTATAACGAAGTCTTGTAATATCACCATTTCTGTCCGGGGAAAGTGTCAGCTCAAGGCCTTTTCCGTTCGTTGCCTCATAAAGGCGCATGCCGTCGCCTTTGCCTCCGACCAGACGATGTTCTTCAACACCGCTTAACTGTGTTTCATGTCCAATATACGGATTCATTGTAATCTCCTTTCAGATAGTTATGCTCTTATGGCAGAAGCCGCCCGTTTACACGAGCGGTCTCACTGCCTGATATACTTTCGCATATCTTTCAAAGATATGCATGTATTTTTCATGCATTTCCTTTCTTGGAAGGTATTCCACGGTTTCTTCTACCATATGTTCAGCCGCATCATTCAAGTCTTTGAATACTCCTGTGGCAATACCTGTCAGCATAGCACTGCCAACTGTACCTGCATCAACTGTTTTGAGTGCTGTAATCGGTACATTCAGCATATCTGCTTTCATCTGCATCCATTCTCCTGACCTTGCACCGCCACCGGTTGCATTAAGCTTTTTGAATTTACATCCAGATTTCTTCAATGCGCTGGTGTTCACCAGCATTTCATAAACAACCCCTTCCATGCAGCCTCGATAAATATCTGCTACAGTCGTGTCTGTGGTAAGTCCAAGAATTGCTCCTTTGGATCCTGTGTCCATATAAGGTGTTGCCGCTCCGGCAAAATGAGGAAGAATCAACAGATTGCTTGGATTTTCTTCACCGCGCTCTGTTGCATATTTCTTTTCGAGATATTCATTCACTGAAAGGTCTCTGTCTGCTGCTGCTCTTTTTTCATCTTTTGCAAGATTATCCACACACCACTGGATCAGTGCCCCGCCGGTATAGGAAAAAGCATAAGCAACATATTTTCCGGGGATCACATATGGTACAATGGAAAAATATCCATCGTACATTGCATCTATATCCGGAATGGAATCATAAATTGGAGTTACACATTCAACAGTCCCTGCGCCATCCACTGCAACAGAAGAATCAAATGCACCGGCTCCGATTGCCGCAGATACCTGATCATGACTGATCGATACGATATGTGTAGACGGTGCAAGACCGGTTTTCTCTGCAGCCTCTGCCGTAATTGCTCCGGCATCTGTACCTGTCGGTACCGTCTTTGACATTTTATTCACATCAATGCCGGCTACTTCAAAAATTTCCTTACTCCAGTCAAGTTTCTTAATATCAAATGCCATAGTCCTGGTAGCCAGAGAATAATCAATCTGGCGTTTTCCAGTAAGATGATATACTACATAATCTTCCATCAGGAATATATATGCAGCTGCATCGTAAATCTCAGGTCTGTTTTTCTTAATCCACATCATTTTAGGGATACTGTACATCTGATGTGCTCGCAGACCGGTGATTCCGGCAAGTTCACGTGCACCGAACTTTTCTGTCAAAGCTTTGCATTCTTCTTCTCCACGTGGGTCTGTATAAAGCATGGCTGTATGAAGTGGTTTACCATTTTCATCTGTCATAACAAAAGTTTCTCCGAAACTGGTCACACCGATTCCGGCAATGTCCGGATATTCTTTTGCCATTTCTGCGACTACTGCATAAACCCCATCCATGATCGTAGATACATCTACTTCATGTCCGCTGACACTTCTGCGGACCGGATAATCTTTGTATGCTTTATTCAGATACCTGCCCTGTTCATCAAACACCGTACATTTACAACCGGTCGTTCCTATATCCAATCCTGCAATTTTCATATCATTCGCTCCTAGTCAATATCTACCCATTCATATCCCAGATATGTAGTAAATGCTTCTTTTAAGATGTCTTTCATATGTCCGACACCTACACATGTATGATGTTTAAATCCACCTCTTGCCAGACGGATCATCTTGTCTTCCATATTCGGGATCTGGCATACACCGGCGCATCCAAAGTATGCATCCTCGATCGGATCATCGGTAAATTCTGCTTCAGATGCATAGATTTTGATCTTACCGTCTACTGTCAGGCAGTTAGAAATTGTTGTCTTGAATGGACGAATTCTTCCTTCGTTGGTTCCCCAGCCACTTCCCGGATCACCTTTGTCAAACATCTTGTGGGATGTAACGGTTCCTTTCTTTGTCATCAGACTCTGTGCACAGGATCCACAGTGGAAAAGAATCAGTTTATCTTCTGCATCGCCGTAGTTGTTGTTCCAGTCAAGTACTGCTGTCGGCTGTTCGCTTGCCAGCTGCATTGCACGCATGGAGATTGCAGATGTCAGATCGATCTCGCAGGATGTTGCGATTCCACGGTCATTCAGTTCAGAAAGGAGTACGCATGGACATACGCGAAGGATTGTTTCCATTTCATTCCAGCAACGGATTGCAAGTGCATCCAGATGGTACTCTTCAACATATTCATCAATAACAACGGAGATCTTGGAAAGCATAATCTTCTTGTCTTCCGGAACATTTGAGAAATCTGTGTAATTTTCCAGGCTTTCCTTCTTTGCCAGTACGACCGGATCGTTATCCTCTTTTGCATTTACTTTGAAGAATACTTCAGAAAGGTCAAATGCTTCTACCGTAATACCATTTTTCTGTAAACCAATCTCATCAAAACGTGTAGTCTTGAATGCTGTAGTTCTTGCTCCGATGCATCCGATCGTAAAGCGTTTCATACCGTTAACAACTCGGCAGATAGCAGCAAAATCTCTTAAGTTCTCCTGGAATTTCTCAGAAAGCGGATGAACTACATGTGGTTTTAATACTGTAAATGGAACCTGATACTGAGTAAATACATCTGTTACAGAAAATTTACCGCAGAATGCATCACGTCTGTGTGCAAAATCCATCTTGCCGATTTCATCCGGATATGCCTGCATCAGGATCGGAACGCCTGCATCCTGAAGTGCTGTGATCGCACCATTCTCATCTGCAAAGATTGGCATAGAGAAGATAACGCCGTCATACTGTCCTTCGTGCTCTTTGAGCCATTTTGCATAGAGAAGGCCTTCGTCTCTTGTCTCGATTCCGCCGTATCTTGTCAGGTCTGCATCCATTGCGATATAATCATATCCTGCGTCCGTTACAGCTTTGATCATATCCTCTCTTGCTCCGTAGATCAGCTCGCCTGGCATAAATCCTCGGTTACAAAATGCCAATGCAAATGTCATTTTTTTGCTCATATCTATATCCTCCTTGTTTCTTCTTGAGTGTTTTTTTCATTTTCTGTGTTTATTTTAGTGGATTTTCTTTTTCTTTTATATAGACTTTTGTTCTACTTACTTTGATTTTGTTCGCATTTGTGATATGATTTCCATATGATTTCGAATTAGATATGAACATAGAAAGGATTTTCTGAAAATGATATCCAGCTTTGATATTGCCAAATTGCATTCTTTGTTAAAAGACTTTTATCAGCTCACAAAAATCCGCATCACTGTTTTTGATGACTCTTTTCGTGAACTGACTTCTTATCCGGATGAGATCGCAGATTTCTGTAAGCTGATCCGCCAGACACCCGGCTGTGCCATGAAATGTCATCTGTGTGACCGCCATGCCTGTGATATTGCTTCGCGTCGTACTTCTTCTTATACTTATCACTGTCATGCCGGGCTTACAGAGAGTATCATCCCGATCCGTATGGGAAACATTGTGATCGGTTATCTTCTGTTCGGACATGTTTTTTCGTATACAAGTTATGACGAGGGTTGGAAAGTGATCCGTGAGAGATGTGCAGATTATGGAATTTCTTTTGATGAGCTTGAGAAATGCTGCCGAAAGCTTCCAAATCTTTCGGAAGAATATATTGATTCCGCTTCGCATATTATGAAAGCGGTCGCATCTTATCTTTGTATGGACCGTATGGTTTCGATGCATCAGCAGGAACTTCCAGTACAGATTGATGAATATATTCAGTCACACTACACTGAAAGAATCGACGCGGTGTCGATTGCACAGCATTTTCACATTGGAAAAACGAAGATTTATGAAATCGCCCGGCAGAATTATGGAATGGGCATCGCGGAATATATCCGGAAACTGCGGATTGACCTGGCAAGACAGCTTCTGGCGGAGCAGACGGATCTGTCACTTGCTGAGATTGCCTATAAGTGTGGTTTCAGTGATTATAATTATTTTATCACGGTATTTAAGAAGCTGGTCGGAGTTCCACCGATCGCGTACCGGCAACAGATCGTGAAGGCAGAGTAAGGGGAGAGCGGCCTTCGCAACTGCGAGCGCCCTCCCCTCGCAAAGTTTTTCAATTGTCAAAATGATTGACGGGTCTAAGGGCAGTTCCCTTACTTAACAATAAATCCCTCTTCATCCCACAGATCATGCCAATCCTTTGCACCTTCCCACAGGAATACCTGGCCTTTAACCAGACGGTTTCCTCTTTCCAGTGTTCCAATCTTGGCCATTTCTTCTTCTGTCAGCGGATCTTCTGTCACACACTTCAGATTACTTACATAATTATGTACAGAGAATGGAATAGAAATCTCACCTCTCTGATGAGCCCATTTCAAAGCGATCAGTGCAGGATGAACACCGTGTGCTTTAGCAATTTCCTGCATTTCCGGTGTCTGCATATCCGCAACATCTTCCGGACAGATATCTCTTTCCGGTCTTCTCGGTGAACCAAGTGGCATATAGCCTACCGGCTGGATATTATGAGCAACAAGATAATCATACTGTTCCTGCTGCTGGAAGCATGGATGAAGTTCCAGTTCACAGGCTGCCGGTTTGATTTTCATTAAAGGAAGAACCGCTTCCAGTTTCGGGATGGTCATATTGGAAATACCAATATAACGGATTTTTCCTTTTTCTACCAGTTCTTCACACTGACGATATGTATCCATGAATTCTTCTACGCTGAATGGTCTGGAATCTGGATTTCTGGAATCTACATCACAGAATGGTGCATGATAGTTCGGGAATGGCCAGTGAATGAAATACAGATCTACATAATCGCACTGAAGATCCTGAATACTCTTTGTGCAGGCTTCTTCGACCTTTCTGTGCATGTCATTCCATACTTTTGTCATGATAAAAAGATCTTTTCTTTCTACAACACCTTCATCAAAAGCTGTTTTGAAAACCTCACCTATCTGATGTTCATTTCCGTAGCACGCTGCACAGTCAAACATACGATATCCGCTGCGGATTGCACCTGCAACTGCTGCAGAAACATCTTCAGCGCTTACTCTGTCAGAACCAAAGGTTCCCATACCCATACATGGAACTTTTTCTCCTGACGGAAGTGTTACCTTCGGCACGATTGCCGGATCAATAAATTCTGCCATTTTTGTTTCCTCCTAAATTGTATTATATAGTTTTTGTATAACAATCTGTGGAAGCAGTTTTTCCATATCTTCTATTACAAAAAATCCCGTTTCTTCACGCATTGCCGCAGCGGCTGAGATTGCACTTGCTCTTCTTAAAGTTTCTTCCAGAGAAAGGCCCTCGCTTAATCCAAGTGCAAAACCTGCGATCATGGAATCACCGCATCCCACTGTATTTACGGCATCAATTTTCGGAACGATTGCACGGAAGATGCCTTCTTCACCAACAGCCAGAGAACCATCTGCACCAAGGGAAACTGCTACGATCTCCACTCCGTTTGCATGGATTGTCTTAGCTGCATCAATGATATCCTGAATGTCATCACAGTGTTTGCCTGTCAGCATACGGATCTCATCAATATTTGGTTTAATCAGTGTCGGACATGCTTCGATTCCCATTTCAAGAAGTTTGCCACTGGTATCAAGGATCACCGGTTTGCCAGCTTCTTTTACGATTTTGACCAGTCTCTGATATGCAGTTCCATCAAGCCCCTTCGGTACACTTCCGGACATGGAAACAACATCTGCATCCTTAACCAGCTCTGTAAATTTTTTTTCAAATCCCCGGAAATCTTCTTCAGTCAACGTAAATCCCGGTTCCAGAAATTCTGTCTGTACATGATTCACTTCATCCCAGATATTGATGCAGGATCTGCTTTCCGCATCTACATGATAAAACTCACCTTTGATTCCAAACGGTTTCAGAGCATCTTCAATATAGTTTCCTGCGTGGCCACCCACAAATCCGGTTGCTACGACTTCTGCACCATAAATAGATGCCGGCTTGGATACATTGAGACCTTTGCCTCCGGGAACGTAAGAACATTCCCGGACACGGTTTACTTCGCCTACTTTAAAATCATCGACTACATATCGTTTATCGATTGCAGCATTTAATGTTACAGTCAGTATCATTTTATTCTTCCTCGTTTGATAACAGGATCTTACCTTTTACAAGTCCTGGTGTCTTAAATAACTGGAATGCTTCCTGTGCCTGGCTCATCGGGATTTTCTTATAAATGAAGCCCGGATCAAATTTCAGCTGACCGGTTGCAAAGTAATGTGCGGTCAGATCCCATTCACGTCCCGGGAATGGTGCACTGTAAGACATCCATGAACCTGTCAGTTTGAACTCTTTACGGTTCATATTTTCCCACTGTTTTGGTGTAAAGGTCAGATTCTCATGCGGTGTTCCGATAAAGCATACATGAGCTTTGTTTGCAGCCAGTTCAAATGCCATATGCATGGTCGGAACCTGTCCGGCTGTCTCAAATACGAAACCATATCCTTTTCCGCCTGTGATATCCATGGCTTTTTCCATATATCCTTCTTCTTTTGTATTGATGACTTCATCTGCACCAAGACGTTTTGCAAGTGCAAGACGTTCATCACTGATATCGAATACAACAACTTTTTTGGAACCGAAGATCTTTGTCCACTGCATAGTGAACATTCCGACTGTACCACCACCAAGGATTGCAACATATTCGCCACCATGATAATCATTCTGGAATACACCGTGGATTGCTACTGTTGCAGGTTCAAACATAGCGCCTTGTTCATATGGAACTGTCTTGTCAAAGGGTACTGCATTCTGCTCCGGAACTACTACATAGTCAGCGTTGCTTCCCTGCTGTCTGGAACCAATAAAGCTGTAATGTTTGCAAAGAGAGAAGTTACCCTTCTGACAATCGTCACATTTCATGCACGGAAGAAGTGGAGCACCGGATACACGATCCCCAACTTTAACTTTGGTTACGCCTTCGCCAACTTCTACCACATCACCGGAAAATTCATGTCCCAGAACAATTGGATAAAAATGAACTCCGTGATTGAGAACACGAGGAATGTCAGAACCACAGATACCAGAGTATCTGACTTTGATTTTTACAGTTCCTTTGGTTACTTTTGGTTCTTCGACTTCCTGATACTGTACATCTTCATTTGCAACTACTACTGCTGCTTTCATAATATATATTTTCTCCTTTCATAAAGGAGGGAAACGCCCTCCCAGCTTTTATTTCGCGGTCATCATATGGGCCAGGGACTTATAGAGTTCAAGATAAGTCTGATAAGTCTTATCATAAACTGCTTTGTTCTCCGGACTCGGTTCATGACGGCGGGTTTCTTTGACAGTAAGTGAAACTGCCTCATCATAATCCTTATAGAATCCAACTCCTACGCCTGCAAGGATTGCTGCTCCAAGTGTCGTAGCCGTATCAGATGCCGGAACAACAATCGGTTTACCTGTGATATCGGATTTAATCTGTGTCCAGAGTAAAGAATTCGCAGATCCACCCATAGCTCTCAGAACTTCTGCCTCCGCTCCGGCTTCCTCTGCAACTTCCAGGTTATGTCTCAGGGAAAGAGCCACTCCTTCCATGCAGGCACGCACCATATGTCCCTTGGTCTTGGCAAAATCCAGGCCGTAGAAAACACCTTTTGCATACGGATTCCAGATTGGTGAGCGCTCTCCGGACATATATGGAAGAAATACCATTCCATCACATCCCGGGGCTACTTTTTCTGCGATTTCATTAAGCTGATCCAGTGATGAAGCTCCTGTCTCTTCTTTCATCATACGCTCATAGTCTGCAAATTCATGTTCAAACCAGCGCATGACTCCACCGCCTCCGGTAGTTCCTCCCTGAAGGAGCCACTTGCCCGGAACAACATGATAACTGAGGATCAACCTTGGATCAGCTTTGTACTCATCTGTGCAAATGCTCATTCCCCCGGCCTGTCCTCCCTGTTCCTGTGTTTCTCCTGTATGGATCACACCAGCTCCAAGCGTTCCGCATGCAGCATCAAGTCCACCGGCAACAACCGGTGTTCCCTCGGCAAGTCCACACTCTGCTGCTGCCTTCGCGGTGACAGTGCCTACCACATGATCACAGTCACATATTTCCGGAAGGAATCCCATCGGAATTCCAAGCTGTTCACACATCTCTTCATTCCAGCATCCTTTTTTCATATCAAAACAATGTAATCCATAACCCTGAGAAACATCCTGCGTAATCGCATCTGTCAGTTTAAATGCGATATAGCTGTTCGACTGAAGGATCTTATAGATTTTCTCGTAAACTTCCGGCTTATTTTCTCTGTACCAGATGATCTTTGCTGTAGAATAAGATGGCTGAAGGGAATTTCCTGATATCTTAAAAATCTCATCAGCTCCAATCTCCTGATTCAGTCTGTCACAAATAGACTGTGCTCTGGTGTCCATCCAGATCGGAGTATTGGTAAGGACTTTTCCTTCCTGATCTATTGCGATTGCCGACCAGCTCTGTCCGTCAATTCCCACTCCAGCGATTTCTTCCGGTGCGATTCCGGCTTTCTGTATCGTTTCCTCTGTTGCCTGGCAGACTGCGCTCCACCATTCTTCAGGATTCTGCTCCGCCCATCCCTCATGCGGATAATATACCGGATAAGCACCATTTGCAGCTGCAAGGACTCTGCCTTCTCTGTCAAATACAGCAACCTTACAGGCACTTGTTCCGATGTCAATTCCAAGTAAATATGATTTTTTCATTTTGCTGCTCCCATTTTCCGAAATATCCGGATTTTCTTCTCTTCAGCTGACACTCCGATCTGTTCTCTCTGTATCATTTTAAAGTATTTACAGACTTGCCTTCTATGATTTCTGTCTGCAGTTTTTCTGTAAAAAAATCTTCTGATTCTTTTTTGCCATTTTCCAGATGTTCCAGCATGATTCTTGCCACTTCTCTGGCAATTCCATCCGTTGGCTGTGATACGATCGTCAACTTTGGGTTACATGCTCTCGCAAACTGCAGATTGTCAAAACCAATCACAGAAAGCTGTTCCGGTATCTGTATTCCAAGTTCATTTACTCCGATCATGGCCCCCATTGTCATTTCGTAGTTGGTCACAAACACCGCTGTCATATCCGGATTTTTCTGCACCAGTTCCTCCAGACTCTGTACACCGCCCTGAATCGTATAATCTCCATGACAAATCAGGGATTCTCTGACCGGAATTCCGGCCTTTTCCAATGCTCTGTAATATCCGGCCATACGTTCCTGTGCAGTAAAAATCCCCTTCGGTCCACCGATGATCCCGATATAGCGATGGCCTCTTTCTATAAACTGTCGTACTGCATCCTCCGCAGCTTTTTTATTGTCCACCAACACACTGTCACAGGAAATTCCCTGTATCTTACGGTCAATCAGAACGATTGGTTTTCCTGTCCTCTGAAATTTCTTCAGATGATTTCCTTCTTCATCGACCGGCATATTAATAACCCCGTCAACCCGCCTGCGGATCAGGAACTCTATTGCCTCCCGTTCCAGTTTCTTATCGGTTCGACAGTCACAGACGATCGTGGCATAGCCATGACTTCGAAGAACATCTTCCATACCCGTTATAATTTCAGCACAGAATGTATTATTCAACTCTGGAATCACAACACCTATCGTTTTGGTCGCATTCGTCTTCAGCCCCCTGGCAACTTCATTGACTTCATAATGAAGTTCCTCGATGGCTTCTTCAATCTTTATTCTGTTTTTCTCTCGGACGTTACCGCCATTAAAATACGAAGAAATCGTAGCCAGTCCAAGGCCAGTCCGTCTGGCGATGTCTTTCATTGTTGCCGCCATTATGTCTCACTGCCTTCTGTTTCCACTGATATTTCTGTGTACTGAATCATGGTTCTCATACTTTTTTATTTATTCTGCTTTTCCGTCACATCCGCAGACTTTCATTCTTGCCATAACCAGTTCCTTCACCGCTGCAATAGCTGTCTTACCATATGCCTTTGGATCAATGGTATCCGGTTTTTCTGCAAGAAGTTCTTTCACTGCCTTAGAATATGCTGCACGAAGTTCTGTAGCAAAGTTTACTTTGCAGATACCACGTTTTACACAATCCATAACATCTTCATCGCTGAGTCCGGATGCGCCATGGAGAACCAGCGGAATATCTACAACTTCACGAATCTCACTGAGACGTTCTTTGTCGAGAACCGGTGTTCCCACATAGAAACCATGTGCAGTTCCGATTGCAACTGCAAGAGATGTAACTCCTGTACGCTCTACGAATTCTTTTGCTTCCTGTGGATCTGTGTTGGTGTCTGCCTCTGCTTCCAGATCATCTTCTTTGCCGCCGACCTTACCAAGTTCTGCTTCGCATGGAATATCAAGTGCTTTTGCTACATCTGCCACACGTTTGGTCTCTGCGATGTTTGCTTCAAAATCCAGTTTGGATCCATCGATCATAACAGAAGTATATCCTGCATGTATTGCCTGCATAGCAAGCTCAAAACTGCTGCCATGATCCAGATGAAGGCATACCGGAACAGATGCTTTCTTTGCTTCTGCTGCAACGATTGCCGCATAGGTATCTACGGTACCGTATTTAACTGTAGATGGTGTAGTCTGGATCATAACAGGTGCTTTGAGTTCTTCTGCTGCCTGGATGATTGCTTTGACCATCTCCATGTTCTCTGCGTTAAATGCACCTACTGCATAACCGCCTTTCTGAGCTTTGGACAGCATTTCTTTTGATGTAACAAGTGGCATAATGATTTTCCTCCTCATAATATATGTATGATTTTTGTTCTTACTGTTTCTGTAATGCCGGATAACATTCGCAAAACCGAAACGTTTCCGTTTGAGTCAATCATACCTCTGTTCTCTGCTTCTGTCAACCATAAAATATTCACTTTTCACTTTCTTCAAAGCAGTGTAAAATATTCATCTTTTATCGGAAAATATTCTCTTGCAAAGTATCATAAATGCAGGTACATTTTTAATATAAAGGCTGTCTCTGAGCGAGATATGCCATAATTCAGTAAAATTTTGAATGGAGGCATAAAGATATGTTAAAAGGAATTCCTGAAATCTTATCACCAGAATTATTAAAGGTATTATGTGAAATGGGACACAGCGACCGTCTTGTTATCGCAGACGGTAACTTCCCGGTTGAATCTATGGGTAAAAATGCGATTACCATCCGCTGTGACGGACATGGTGTTCCGGAAATTCTGGAAGCGATCCTGAAAGTTTTCCCGCTGGATACTTATGTAGAACATCCGGTTAACCTGATGGAAGTAATGCCTGGTGACGATGTAGAGACCCCAATCTGGGATACATACAAAGAAATCATCCGTAAATATGATGACAGAGGAGATGCTGTAGTAGGAAACATCGAACGTTTTGCATTCTATGATGAAGCCAAAACAGCTTACTGCATCATTTCTACAAGCGAAAAAGCTCTGTATGCAAATGTTATGCTGCAGAAAGGTGTTGTTATCAACAAATAATCATCGGCCATCTTTTTTCCTAAGTTACCCTGGAGATTTTCGAATCTTCAGGGTATTTTTATATTCACAGGCCATGCTTTATGCAGCTTTGCTTTTTTTTATGTATGTGCTATGATAAAAGAAATAAATTTTCCATACACAGTATAGTTATCAATCAGGAGGTTTTCATGATCCATCATAAACAACACGGCAAAAAGCGAACTCTGGCATTACTTCTGGCAGGTTCTGTTCTTTTCACTAACATACCGGTTTCCGCAAACGCAGTCAGTGATGTTGAACTTTCAGCAGACGAATCTGCTTCTGACGAAACAGATAACACAGGAAATACTGCTACAAATGATGCTGTTGATATAAGTATTGACTCCATTGATGAAAATACCGCTTCCGCAACGGTTGAAGATTCTTCTGAACTTCAATCTGTTGCTTCTGATGACTCAACGTCCTCGGATGATTTTTCTTCTGATGACGATGAAGCCGTCTTTTCTTCAGGGGCAGAATCTCCAAATAGCGAAAATATAGACTATATTCTTGGCCGTCCCATGACGGATGAAGAACGACAGGCACAGCTTGCACCATTACAGAACCTGGATGCATTTACTCCGGAACCGGAAGTTGACAGTAATATCGGCATTGCAAGCTATGCACTTTATCGAGGAACTTACAATGCAAATGAAGAGGGATTTGTCACTGATGTTAAAAATCAGAGAAATACCAGCCTCTGCTGGGCTTTCAGCCTCGCTTCCAACCTTGAGACTTCTCTGCTTACCCAGGAACAGAAGTACTACGATCTTTCCGAAGAACAACTGGCTTATTTCTGGGCAAATCGAGTAAACGATCCCCTCGGTAACACTCCAAATGATAAGATCACCCGGACTCAGTCAGATTATCATGGTACCGGAAATGGCCGTGTTGCCTCCTTCTTTCTCAGTACCTGGTCCGGCATGACAACCGAAGAAAAAGTTCCGTTTCAGTCCTCTTCAGTTACATGGCCTGACAGCCTCGCCTACGATACCAGCGCTTATATGGAAGATGCCATTTTCTCTCAATACACTGTAGAGCGCACCAAACAACTTATTATGGAATATAATTCTGTCTCTGCCATGATCTACATGCTAGATAACTACTATTATCCGGATACAGCTTCATATTCCTGCCCTCAGTCTGGTCTGGTAAATCATGCTGTAACCATCGTCGGCTGGGATGACACTTACTCCAAGGAAAACTTCCCGTCAGCTTCCGGTGTGAAGAATGATGGTGCCTGGATCGTCAAAAACAGTTATGGCAAGAACTGGGGAAAGAACGGTTATTTTTATCTTTCCTATGAAGATAAATCCATCACCAATCTGGTCTCCAATACAGCAGTGACCACCCCTGCTTATCCAAATAATTATTTTTACGACGGTGCAGCTGCCGGAACTGTCACTTTCCCGGGCAACACCATCAATAATGGTTACTATGTATCCAATATCTTCAAGGCAACTGCTGGAAATGGAAAAGACGAAGAACTCGGTGAAATCGTTACTGCAGTTCCACAGGACAATACTGATTTTCAAATTCAGGTCTACACAGATCTGAAGAATACTTCTGATCCGACAAGCGGAACACCCGCCTATGCAGAACCTGTTGATTACACACAGCCACTGGCCGGAATCCACACGATCCACCTGAACACTCCGGTCAAAATTCCTCAGGGTACTTTCTATTCGGTTGTGATCAGAATACCGGATGGATCCAATAAATTTTATGTAGAAAAAACAACCACCAGCACATCCTGGTTTACGGCAACTGCCGGTATTGATCCGAATCAGAGCTTTTTTTCTACTTCCGGAAAGAAATGGTACGACGCAGGAAATCAGTATAACTGTTGTTTCTCTGTCAAAGCACATACAAAAACCTTAGACAGTTCTACTGTTGTAACACCTTCAGTGGAACCGACTCCTGATGCCAAACCAACCGTTAATCCAGAAGTGCAGCCGTCAGTCAGTCCGGATCCTACTCCGGAAGAAAAGCCTTCCGTTACACCAGAAGTCACTCCGAAAGCTACTCCCAAAGCAGTTCCAACCAGCACTCCAACTCCGGCACCGCCATCCAGTGCTCGTGTAAATACCTGTTTCCGTGTTGGAAACCTGAAATATCGTGTAACTGCCAATCAGGTTGTTACATGCTATGGAACGACCAACAGCCGAGTTACCAAAATCAGTATTCCTTCAACTGTCCGTTACAATGGCGTAACTTATCGTGTTACCAGTATATGGGCCAACGCATTCAAAAAAAAATCACGACTGACCACAGTTTCTATCGGACACAATGTCAGTGTAATCGGTAAAAATGCATTCTACAAATGCAAAAAACTAAAGAAAGTTACAATTGGTACCGGGCTGACGCAGATCAATCCAGGTGCATTCCGCGGTGTGAAAAAGGGATGCACGATCACGATCAAAAGCCTGAAACTGAAAAGGGTTTCTTCCCGGATCGACCAGTCCGTATCCCGAATGACAGTACGCGTTCCCAAAAGAAAATATACAGCTTATAAAAAACTGCTTCGGAAAAAATCAAAATCTGTAATTATAAAGAAGTATTAAAAGAAAATATGATAAAAAAAATTCTCATCCGTTACAAGAGAAATCTCTTATAAACGAATGAGAATTTTTATTTTACATGAATACGTTTCATGCATATAATTTTGTTTAGTCCATTTCGAAAAGCTGACGCTGTTTCAGGTCAATGGATGCCCATTTCGTTTTGGTATACTTCTTTCCATAGAGTGTAACATTACTGGTTACCTTCGCATATATCTTGCAGTTCTGTTTATAACCGCCAGTACCGTCTTTCAAATACTGCTCTATATTATTGACCGTAAATGCATATGCATTATTTCCAACAGAGAATCCAGCACCGGACTTTCCTATTACTGTACCAGTACCATAAGTAGTAAGTCCATCAATTTCCTCCATAATACTAGTCAGCCTGCTTTCATCCGGGGTGCCTGACTGTGTACCGCTGGTATCAATAAAGAACTGTACATTCATATCTTCAGTTCCCTCGTCTTCGGAACCAAGGCTCGCACTGACCATATTATAATCTTTGACATTCAGATAAAACTGCATATCTTTTTCAAGAACATTTCCCTGATCTGCCGAATCAGCCGCCCAATTTGACTGATCTGTCATATAGTATCTTGAAGTTTCAACCTGTGCTGCCGGATTCAGTTCACTGACAAAATTTACATCCGGGTCCACAGCAGAGACATTGGCAGCAGCCACAATTGCATTGATAAAAAGTTTAATCTCGTCTTCCTGATTCACCTTACTGTGTCCTGCACCTGTATAAATAACGTTTCCCTTGCTGTAGAAATAATAATTGTTGCGGACGTCATTTGGAGACTGAGAATATCCATTTTCTCCGTTATAGTTATTGCCATTTGTATCAGTACTTCCTTTAAGACAATACCATACAACTACATCGTTACATCCATCCTTATCATCATCTCGCTCCAATGCAAGCTGATAATACTGACCATGCGTTCCTGAAACCGGTATTTCATCATCCAGCTTAAACGGATATTCTGTAATTGCTCCATCATTAACCTTTGATGCCTTCGTTGTTCTTGTAGAATCCAGACCTGAAATTACTGTATTGGAATATCCCTGTGTCTGAACATAACTTGTACTCTTACTGTTATCCGTATAAGCCACATCACCTGCCAGCTTCATCAACTCCTGGAAGCTTACATCTTTATTATCTGTCAGCGTAATACCTTTTCTCGTCAACTCACCAACTGTGATATTTCCATATGTTGTATCAATTTTTTCATCTGATGTCACACCATATCTGTCCATTCCGACAACAGAACGAAGGATAGAATTCAGAGAAAGTCCCCAGGTAATATTCTTTACTCTTTCCCCCGATAAATATCCATCCGGATATATCTCCATAACATTTTTATCCCCAGCCTGATAACTTCCAATCTGTTTATTCATCTCATTCTTATTATAATTTACATAAGAAGTTGTATCATGAGAGAAGATAACACTTCGTCCTGACTGAATATACTCCAGAATCGCCTGCACCTGATTATGATTATTCGGTATATCCTGATATACATCGGCAAATCCAATGATCAGCATCTGCTGTGTATCCAGTTTCGCTTTCATAGCTTCATATGACATACTTGATATGTCTCTCACCATCAGTTGATTTATATTTAATGAAAAATCTGTAACCTGACTCATCAACCTTTTGAAAGTTGTATCACTGGTCAAATCATTTGCCAGATTCCAGGTACATGGATTTTCTTTTCCAGAGCTGTCTGGTACCAGCTGAAGTACATTGATCTTCTGTGCCTCTCCATTCTTTTTCTGCTTTGCATATCCTGTTTCCGAAACATGAATATAAGAATTTCGGTTACTGCTTATTTCCAGCTTCCAGTTCATGACTTTATAGTAATCTGATGGAATTTTTCTGACCAGCGTATATTGTTTTCCTATTTTCAGTTCATACTGACCCTTGCTATTTCTGGAAAGAACATTTCCTGTTTCATCCTGGATCTGGATATATTTCTGTTGATTCTCCTCTTCAGACATATTTCCATCAAAATTCAAATCAATATAAAGCCTGCAGTCATAACTTGTTGATGCTGGAACAACCTCTGAATTGTTTGCAATTGTAAAGACATACTTCAACTGTCCATCTTGTATATATTCATATTGCTTTCCGTCTTTTTCAGTATTGTCTTTTTCATTCAGCCCCCTTGCTCGCGGCGCCTCAAATGGTTTCTCACTAAAATCAATCTGTGGTTTTGCCAGATTCATATAAAAGGCCATGGCATCATTGTTTTCCGCCTGTGTACCAGTCATTACGTTGCCATACTTCAATGCATCTGTCATAAACTGATAATACCAGGAGGATGCCCCCACCTCAGAACTGTTTACTGTTCCATTGCTGTTTACAAGTCCGTCTCCCAGAATAACCGGATATCCGCTTTTTACAAAATTCATCAGTTCTGTATACTGCTGTTTCGTTATATCATTACCAGATCCGCGATAATATCCGGCACCATTCTCGTTATATTCCGAGTACGGAGTAAAACGGTATCCATTGTGACCACCATTTGTATAAGTGTCATTCCAGATTTGCCCATTCCATCGCGTTCCATCCGCATTACGATAATAATCAATGTCCAGAATACCAAGCAGCTTTCGCAGGTTACCATTTTCATAATTTCCATTTGATATCCATTTTAGCAGCAGTCCACTCCCAACATGACTGTAACGAAGATTTCCGGCTCCTGTAATAAGTTCATCCTGACTACTGTAATTATTGTTATCGCTTATGTAAATCAGATCATACTCTGAACCAATATCATCAATATGACCAACAAACTCCGATGCCGTCATTCTCTTAAATTCAACATCCATATTTGTTTTATCAGACGCCTGAGAATAAAGGACACTGAACTCCGCACAGGAAGCCATCTTCGTTGTTGTACTACTATACGCATCCGTAAATTCTATTTTCATTTTCTTCACAGAATGCTGCTCTTCCGGAAATGTAATGTCATACTTTTCTGCTTTTGTAATATTGACGTTTCCTGATATTTCCGTTGTAGTTCCATTCGCATAAGTGAGAACTGCCTTATAGCTTTTCAAAATACCATTACAACTGCCACCAGAAATTGCACTTAAATTAAAGCCTTGTCGCGGTGTATAAGAAAATCCTCTGATTGATTCTGCCTTTGTAAAGTTTACCTCAATATAGTGATTTCCTTCATGATTATAATTAGAATCACCTGAATTATATGCAAACTCCCACAGTGTTCCCGGCTTGCCGTCTTCCAGTAAATCTGACTCATTTCCAGTATGATAACAGCAGACACTTACCTGCTCTCTGGCCTCACCATTCAGCCAGGACAGAACTTTTTCTTTTGAAAGATCCTCTTCTGCCAGTTTATTCGGCATGATTTCCAGTACATTAATCTGTTTCTTTCCTGTAATTGCCCGCTTATACTTATAGTTGACAATATACTCAATTGCTCTTGCCTGTGAAATTTCTCTGCTCAGCGGAGCAATACTCTCTGTATCGGTACTTCCGTCACTGACGCTGCTTTCATCTGCTTCTGTTGCTGCATTGCTGGTATTTCCAAGGCTTCGATACTGGTTCTCGCTGTTGATATATTTAATGATTTCCTCAAACCCCTGCATTGCATCTTCATCACCGTAGCTTATATCTTCCGCTGACTTCAACTCTTTATTAAAGTTCGTTTTGAAGTTCACATTAACCAGATTAGAATCATCTTCGGTGACAAAACAGTCTTCAAAGAAATACACATTTGTATTTACATAATGTCCGTCAGCATCTGTGGAATTGATCACCGAAGAAAATGCTGTTTTGAATACGTTATCATCTGATGTTTTTTTTGCATTTACAATACATGGCACACCAGAAGCAATAATCGCCTCAGCAACAGCCTTTGCCGGTTTTCCATTAAGGTAGATCAGATCATATTCTTTCAGAGAATCAGACAGTGTGTCTGTGCTTTCCCCATCTCCTGCATCAGATGCCGCATCTTCCTCTATCTGTACATCTGCCTCATCCTCTGTCGTTTCATCCACTTCAGCATCTACCCTTGTCTCATCGGTGTTTTCATCTGCTACCACTGCCTCATCGTTATCGCCAGCCACCTCAGCTGTTTCTCCGACATCCTGTGTATCCGGTTCCTGATATTCAGAAGTAAACTCAACTTCATCAGATGCGTCGCTCTGCTGTGTTCCTGCTGCACTATCTGCATCTGTACCTTCTGCATCAATGCTCACTGCCTCATCATCCACGGAGACGCTCTGTGCTGCTGTGTCTTCCCCTGCAACAGCCTCTGCATAAACCGGATCCGTTGCATTTTCCGCCGATTTTGTATCCACTTCAATTCCAAAGTTCTCAAACTCGCCGTCTTCCTCATCTTCGGAAGCTTTTGGTGACAGATGGAATACATATTTTTTGAACCAGTCATTATTGGTGTAGCCACCCTGATAATAAAAGCTGTTGACCTGCACCTGGCAGGAAGTGTCTCCTCCAGGAACGAAATTATAATTTCCCTTTCCCGGAGTCAGACTGTAGGAGGCTGCTGAAATATAATGCGTTGCAGCTTTTCCATCTGTAACCGGGAGATATGCGTCTTCATTCGCCGGATAAGATGGATAATACCAGCTAAAATATGCACATGCACTTGGATCTTCCTGAGAGTTATCCACCGATTTACAGCAGAAATACACTTTTTCCACGCGATAATAATAATTATAGTCAAAATATTCCGGTATTTTCTGTAGTTCATTAAAGGCAACTGGTTGGCGGCCTGTCACTACAGAAATCGGATATTTTTTCAATGTACCATTATCGTCTTTATAGTACCAATACTGATCATTGTCCAGAAGGATGTCTCCAGCTTTTATCTGATAGTTCTGATCATTCTTAAGATTATTTGCTGTGGTTTCTACAGTAGCCTTTACATATTCCATATCACCGATCAGTTCATATTTATAATATGGATATTCTGCTATATTTTCCCCAAGATAAACGTATGGATTTACCTGCGTACCGGCTGTATCCTGATTCTGAATAATGCCAAGGATCTTCCTCTGTGTATCCGTCTGGTCTGTTCCGTCACCTGCATCTTCTGCCGAATCTATATCCGTCTGATCTTCTGTAAAAGAATCTGTATCTTCCTGATTCTGGACTTCTGTATCCACATCTGCTGACGAATCTTCGGAATCAGCTGTCTGATCTGAAAAATCATCCGCGAAAGCATCTGCTCCAGAGGATTCCACTGGTTCTTCATAGGACTGCTGTTCCAGGGAAATATCGGAATCAAAAGTATCGCTGTCACTTCCGTCGAAAGAATCCTCTTCATCGCTCTGGAATGCACTGTCAAAATCTGTGCTTCCATTGTTGCTTCCGGAATTTCCGGAAAAATCATCCTGGCTTGAAGAATCAATAGTGTCTTCCGTACCGGCTACTGTCTCTCCTGAAGTAAAGGAATTGGATTCCTCAATGGTACTCTTCACAGCTTCTTCTGTATTATCCTGTATAAGAACACTGTCATCTTTATTAAACCAAACAGGGTTCTCCCCGGGGAACTGATACTCTGCATCTCCATTATTGGCCGCATCAATGTTATCTACAATTTCTTTTGTCAGATCTGTATATACATTTTCATAATAGCCATATCTTCCATCCGTATACTCATACTCTGGAAGGATTTCTGCTTTTCCATTATCTTTTTTAAGCGCATTATTAACTTTATCGTTCTCTACTTCTGCAAATTCCAGATAATATGCGCCACGGGAATCACTGCTCTCAGATGGATAAAAGTTCTGGATATTTTCCCGGTACTTTTCTGTCTGCTCCTTGTCTGATGAAACATCATTTCGTATCGGATAATACTGCTGTTCTGCTTTTGTATAGTTTCCTGTTCCGGCTGAATTCTCCTGATAAGAGCCGTTCACCGACACGGTATCGGTACGGGTATTTCCGTTGAAATCTGTCAGATCAACTTTTGTCCAACCGGTATCTACGGAATCCAGAAAATATTTTTCTGTATACGGGCTGTATGATAGTGGTCCGTCATCTCCGGTCGCAGCTGCAATATTTTTTATTCCTGTGCTACTTCCATCAGATTTTATGTTCTGCATAAATTCCGAACGTTGTGCTGCCGGAAGCTTACTCAATGCTTCCTGCACACTCGAAAAATGTACCGTCTGAAGATTACCTGATGAATCTGTATATTGATACTGATACAATTTCAGACTGGGTTCCTGTCCGGATATGTAATAACCGATTTCTGCATCTTCGCTGTTATTTACCAGTTCCAGAATTCGAAACGGCTCATCTTCTGTGTTTTCGCTGACAATCTGCTCAATACCGGGCATCATATCTGACGATGCCTGCACCGAAAGTACTGTCTGCAGCAATGCTCCAACTCCCAGGGCGCCTGCGGCCGCAACCGCAGTGCCTGAGATGAAAAGTTTTTTGTGTTTGAATCTCATGTATTAACCAACAACCTTTCTTTATCCTACCCAGAATGAAAATGTATTATTTAATGTAAAATTAAATGATTTCGTAATATTTCCCGATTCTGTTTTAATAATAACATTTCCTCCGCAATAAATTTTATCTGTAGTCGCATTTGGAGTACATATTATCGATTGATCTTCCTCCGTAGAACTATTACATCCCTGTACATCATTCCATTTTACTGTATAATCAGCTTTTTGACCTTTATAATGTGCATGCACTTCAAATTTTATTTTTTTAGAAGTATCTAATTGTTTTATTTCTTCTCCAGTGTCAGCATTTATTGCTGTAATAGAATATGTAGGTAATATAGTCACTTCTGTTGATATATATGTTGATTTTTTAGTAGCATTATCTGATTTGTCATTATAAAAGACTCCTGATATTCCATATATCTTAAATTCAACCAGTGCTTTCGTTTCTGCCCCTACTGTCTGGCTCTCATATAACCATTTGCCAGTTTTTGAATCATACTTAGCATTAGACCAAAAATTATTTTTTACATCATTCTCTGTTAATGATTTCTTATATGTACTACCATCTGGTCTTGCGGCAAGCATATTCACCCCCATTGCATAAGTGCCTCCGCCATAAATTGGCTGCTTATCCTCAATCAGCTCTAAACCGTATACAACATCTACCGACTTTTCAGCATAATAATGTTGTGCAATCCCAGAACTTTCCTCCCATTTATTATATTTTGTGTATTCCAGTCCAATTATAAATCCATGTGGTATGAAATCTTTTGTTGCAGCCTGAACAGTAAGTGATGCCTTATTATTAGTAGTGTTAGTAATAGAAACTCCTTGATATGTATCTTTCAAATACCACCGAACTTTCCATAAACTATCTTTTTTCTTAGGGTCAAAACCAAACCCCCAATTTATATCCGGCTCGCATTGATATGTCTGCCCTGCCGCAATTGCATTAATACTTTTATTATTATTAATTGTAATAGGACTATTTTCTTCATCCTCTACCGTAAATGTACTCTGGCTATGTACCGTTCCATATCCCCCTTGTTTCTTCAAATCATAAGAAATATTAACAGTCCATTCCCCTACATCATCAGCTGAAAATGTATTAGCTCCACCAAGATAGTCTCCGGTTGTTCCGTTTGTTTTCTGAGCAGATATTACAATCTCTGTTCCATCTATTTTTGTATCCTGACCTGATTCTTTATATACTTGTGCTGTTCGTGGCTGAGGTTTCACTGCCCCTACTTTATAGGTTCCAACCGGCTGTGTCAGATCAATCCTTGCAATTCTTACTTCCAGATCTGCTGATTTGTTCGCACCGCTGTCTTTTTCAATTGCGGTCAGTGTAACGGTTCCGTTAGCACTGTCCTTTCCGGCTTCGTTAGTTACTGTCAGCTTGCTTCCATCCAGGGAAACTCCTGTACAGGAAGTCTTCAAACTCCATGTGATCGGATTTTTTGTATTTGCACTCGTACCATCCGAATATCCCAGAGTACCGGAAATGATCGTACTGAAATCATACGATCCATCCGCAGCTACAAGAATACTGTTCGTACTCAGTGTAAATGACTCCGGAGTTGCGGTCTTTCCGTTGATCGGTATGGTCACCGGTGCAGATGTGATCATATCTCCATCCACTGTTCTTACAGAAACGATAACCGTAATCGTGCCGGATGCCGTATCGCTGAGCGTCAGTTTTCCATATGTCGGATCTGCAGTCGGGAAACTTCCGTTTTCCGTATTTGCGGTCACTTCCCATTTAATGGTTGTCGGATCGATTTTTCCATTTCCTGTCAGTTCATAATCTAATGTATATGAATTTCCCGGATCTACGGATGACGGTGCATTGATGATTTTGATTCCAACACTTGTTGATGGTGCGTCGTCATAAGAATCTGCCGGTTTCTTTACCTCCACCGTATTTCTCAGACTGACACTGTGGAGTGTTTCAATTTCTTTTGTTCCATTCTGCGTGCTGAGCTGGAAACGCACGATCTTGTCAGACTCCACTTTGGATACATCGGCACGGAAATCAAGGATTCCTGTCGCCAGGACAGATCTGTCCACTTTCGTCTTGAGATCTTTTGCTTTTGTTTCACTTTCTGATGCACCTGCATCTGCCGCATTTTCTTCTTCCGTATCATCCTCTGCTGCCATAAGTGCTTCTACAGAAGTCTCACTTTCTGCCGAACTGCCGGCTGCTTTAAATTCCTTCTGGCTGTAATAGATTGTTGCATCATCCTTGTCCCAGTCAAGAACATCACAGATATACTGGCTGTTTCCGGTACCGTTTTTGTACTCATTGCAGATAATAAATGTTTTATCACCAGTACTGTTTGCCGCACCTTCCTGTTTGATATCGTTCTTAATCTCGGAACCAATGCTGTCACCTGTACCGTTGGCATAATACAGACTGCGGTTGACATCGATGATCAGATCTTCAATCTGGTCAAAGGTCTCCTGCGTCTCCATCTGTACCTTTGCACTGCTGGAAGTACTTCGGTATGTATTAGATCCTGTGCTGATAAAAGTCAGTACCACGCCTGAAAAGATAGCTATGATCGCAATCGTTACGATCAGCTCGATCAGAGTAAAACCTTTATTCTGTAATCTCTCTCTTCTTTCTTTTGTCTTCATAGGATCTTCTCCTCCAAAAATTGTTCTATATTTAATTCCATCCGGAAGTCATCGTATATTTTCCTGTCTCCTGGATCAGCTGAAAAGTCTTGTAACGGCTTCCGCCTCTTACAGTGATCTGTGTACAGTAATTGCCCTCCCGCTTCAGAGGAATGTCATTTCCTGCGGCAAGTGTGCTCAGAATATCGTTCTGTGACCATGTGTTATCCTGTAACGGCAGGAAAGCTCCGGTCGCACGGTCATAAGTGATAATAATACTCTGTCCTTCCTGCAGCACGCTTTCATTTCCGCCATTCACGCTGTAACTGATCTGTGTCCGGGCCGGAGCTATTTTTTCCGGCTGATCCTGCTGTACATCAGATTTCCCGCCTGCCTTGCCTCGGTCCAGATAATAGCTGATATAATATCCGTCTGCTCTTTTTTCCAGTTTCATCTCTCCAACCAGACGATTCATCGCTTCTGTCCTTGTTTTGTCCAGTGCAGAGGCAATGGAATTGGCCGCCCGGTTTACCCGAAAGCCCAGGATCGAATTGAGAGAAGGGATTGCAATTCCCAGAAGGATCGTCATGATCGCGATCACTACGATCAGCTCAATCAGGGTAAATCCTCTGTTTTTGCTCTTCATGCTTCTTCCTCCTTTTTCCATCCTGTATTACTGTTTCTTCCAGTTCTGATAGCTTACACAATCTGCAATACTGTAGACACTGGATCCATTTACATTATTTTCATTATTTGAAGATGTAGAATTACCAAGTACATACTGATCGCCATCCCAGAAGAAATCCTGTGGCTTCACGCTGTCTTCTTCCTGTGAATCCATCTGTGCCTGGAATACTCTGGCTGCATCGATCGGAGAAGATTCCAGTTTTGCTCCGGCCTTCAGCGTGATCGTTCCTTTTGCCATAATGATTCCCTTGAATTCTACGCCTTCCTCTATCACGACATCACCGGTGCATACGACCAGTCGCAGATTCTGTGCCATATCCTCACTGATCGTAAGTGGAGTATCCGTACCAGGTATGATCTCCGTTGTAGTTATTGCTCCATCTGCTGCTGTCTCTGTATATGTGCTGTCTTTACTTCCGTTGTGGTACATGATTGCCTGCAGACCACCATCTTCCTCAGATGCTGTAAATGTATATCTCCATTCACTGGCATTTTTATCTCCGGAATTCATTTTTCCTTTGATGAATTCCACCATTTTTTTCTCATTGACCAGGTTATCATAGACGCTTCTTGTGCTGTCTGTTTCATCATGTGTCGTACCATTGTCATCTTCTTTGACAGCTGTATTCAGAAGATCTACACTGGAGATCATCTTACGGTTTAGCGCATACCAGCTGTTCTGATATCCGATCTGTTCTTCAACAAGTCCATCTCCCGTTGCTGATTCTGTAGATTCCTGAAGATTTCCTTCTTTTTTGTTTCCATCATAAGAAAGTGCATTTCCATTTGTGATATAACGAAGATATGCCTGTCCGTCCTTGATGTTGATACCGGAATTTTCTCCACCGAAGTAGAAGGACAGATAGCGGTCCATATTGGCTTTGATACCCGGATTATTCTGGTAATACATCTGCATAAAATCTGCCGCCTTCTGGTCATCTATAAAATTCAGGTAGAAATAAACATGTCCACCCTTACCAGTTGAGTTGTCATTATAGAATACGGTCTGTACCGGATTCTGTGCATCTACACCGATTTCACTTAAAGAGCGGCCACCCCAGGCATCTACCGGTTTACTGGTATTGATATTGATTGTTTCACTTCCATCAATAGAAAAGAGAGTGAAATAATCATTATAAGTCATTGGATTTCCTTTTGTTCCATCTCCGATAATCTCAGACGGAACCAGATATGCCAGCTGTGTCCCTTTTACGGTGATACTTTCACCGGTGATGATATCATTTTTATTTGATCTATTTCCGCTTACTTTGGAGCTTGCAATATAGTTTCTTCCTGCAAGCATCACTTTCTGCGCCTCGGAGAGATCCAGTGTTGTGTTCTTACCATTGATAACAATCGCACTGCTCAGATCTGCCCCGTTCATCTGCGCATTTTTATACTGTTCCTGCATTCTGCAGCTCTCATCCAGTGCTGAATCCACAGAACCATATCCATAGTATGTTCCGGCAATCTTGACATCATTGTTTTTCCCGGAAATCGTAAGGTCATCTGCAAAATAAGTTGTGCCAAGGAGACTGACATTTTTTACAGAATCCGCATTCAACCCTCTCGCCCAGAGATTCACACCATTTCCACTGGAAAATGTGGAATTTGCATTTACATTGATCTCACCCTCGCAGACTATTTTATCTCCGGAATCAATGCTGAGACTTGCATTTGATCCCACCTGGATACTGGTATCTGACACTGTGGTTACATCGCCAGGAAGAAGTCCGGCATAAATACTTCCCTGAATCGTAGAAGGTGTTGCATCTGTTCCTTCACAGATGATCCCCTTATCTGCCACAACGATCATATTCATAAGGTCCGGCAGTGTAGATGGTGTCGGGAACTGTACTTCCGGTACTTTCAGAAAAATATCCGTACAGATCACGGCTGCACGCCCCTTGGGATCTACATAGATCACTTTCAGGTTTTTCAGCAGGACACCGCTGTCACCGCTGTTTTTTCCGGTTGTCTGAATTGCTTTCAGTTCCGCTTTTTTTCCACTCGGATTTGTAATGATCAGAGATTCTTCATCGTCATTGATCTCTTTGTACAGATCCACAAAGCTCTTAAGATGCGTCAGATCGTAAATATCTTTATCGCCTGTTGAGCGAAGTTTACTGACCACCTCACTGATATAATTTTTTTCAAATTCTTTTTTTCTCAACTGATCCATAGAGGCATCTTTGGAACTGTTATCTTTGTTGTAATTTTCCAGTACCTGCGTATAAGCTTTGGACATGGCTTCTCCTACGTCCTCCTGCAGACCGGCGCGGATCTCCTCCAGTGCACGCTCCGCTGTATAAAAGCTGTCCTTTCCTTTCAGGTCCGTAATCTTCATCTGAAAATTCGACAATGCAATATATAAGATAAGCAATCCAAGGATTCCCACTAATGACACAGCAATAATCACTGTAAAAAGTGAAAATCCACGATTCTGCTGTTTTGCTCTTTTTCTGATGTTTCTCATTCTTTCCTCCCGGAAAATTAATCTTCTTTTGAACCATCCAGCGTCACTACAAGATCACTGTCCGGAAAATTCTTCTCAGCTGCTCCGGCCTTGTATACACTGACTTTCGCCGTGTAGATACGGTCTTCTGCTTCCCGGTCATCCAGTCTGTTGCAGTCAAGGACTTTTTTTGCAGAGTTGTTTGTTACTTTTGCACCTTTGCTGCCACTGTCATTGAACGCCTGATAGGTAAGCGACATCTGGCTAACCTTTGGGCGGTCCAATACGGAATTCATATCGCTGATATTGTAATCCAGATTGGTACGAAGCTTTGTCACTGCCTTGTACAGGCCCGGATTGGTGTTCCAGTTTGTCTTATTTCTTGCAGCCGGATTTTCATTGATCGTCAGAGACATCCTGTATTGCGCTTCCTGCGCAGAAGTCGGAACCTTCTTCTGTTCGTCCCGCTGTTTTGTCACATAAAAATTCACTTCATAATTCGTTGTATTATCCAGAACAATACGATCCAACGGATTGACAGAGCTTGTGGAATTGTAGTTCGGATAATAAAACAGGAAAATATTTTCCATCTTTTCGCCTGTCTCAGAACTGTAGACAATTCCGCTGGATTCGATGATATTTTCGCTGTCACCAATATTCTTGTTCCGCAGCTTTTCTTCATAATGACTGTGAATCCAGTCCCATGGATTCAGCTGACGGTCTGCATGTACTTTGACAGTTCCTCCGTTTTCCTCGATCCGGATTGTCAGAGTCCTGACAGAATGGTCGTAAATATCATCCAGCATTTCTGACGTATCTCCGGAAGCTATGTCATCAAACCAGTTCACCATATTGTCACTGAGGCTTTCCTTGTTCGGATACTGTTCTTCCGTCAAAAGTGCATTTGTCTTGCTGTTCATATCCGAAATATTCGGTGACAGGTAATCATTCTTTCCATTCCCCGTATCTGCAGTAGTTTTTTCTTTATAACCGGAATCTGTGCTTCCGTCAAATTCCACCAGCGCATCAAAGCTCTCGTGATCTGCATTTACATCGGTCAGTTCAAAATAATATTTTGAGGCATTTTTGCCTTTTTTACGTGGATTGAATTTATATGTTTTTCCACCATCTGTGGAGATCACGGATGCAGTAACTTTGGATTCATCCACGCCATCTTTGTACTGACTGACATCACTGTATGTCATGTCACCTTTGTCATTCGTATTCCGCATCACTTCCCTGATTCCCAGCGTTCCATTTTCAATTCGGTTCTTCTGTGTGTTCAGGAAATTGATTCTTGTATCTCCGGTGGTACTGTCGATCGGATAATTAAACGCAAGCGAAACCTCTTCAAATTTTCTTGATTTGATTTCCTCCATCAGGTTCTGCGCCATTGTGGTCGCTTCCAGATACAGTCTCGATTTGCTGTTGATTCTCCCGGAAGTAACAAAGCTCTGCAAAAGTACGACCGCAGCTATGGAAAAAATACTGACTGCAACGATGAGTTCGATCAGCGTCATTCCGGCATTCGTATTCTTTCTTTTTCTGTCTTTCATTGGCTTCTCCTTTCCAGAATGAACTGTCGATATATAGACAGATAGAGGGGCCTGAAAAACCTCCCCTCTAACATACGTATCTTCTTATGACTGGCCCTGATCGTCAGCAGGTGCTGATTCACCTTCCGTATTTTCACCTTCCTGACTGTTATCTGTCTGGCCGTCACTGCCTTCTGCGGACTGATCCGCAGCCTGTCCGTCAGCAGTCTGATCTCCTGCTGTATCCGGTGCTACCTGTTCGATCGTTCCGAAAATATTATCTGTTCCGTATGCAACATCTCCTGCATCCGGCTCTGAATAACTGTTGTCCGTTCCCGTCATGGAGAACATATTTACAATGATCGTACCGGTCAGATTTCCGGTAGATGTATCATAAGACGCATTCACATTGTCCAGTGTCATTCTTCCATTCTGCTGTGCAAGATAAGTTACCGCTTCTTTCAGACCTGCATAAGTTCCATTAAACTGCAGCGTTACCTGTGTACGGTACAGAACCGGTGTCTGCGATGTATAGCTCTGGTCTGCCGCTGCCGCATCAGAAGCATTCTGAAGATCTGCCTCAGCCTGGCTGTCGGTTCCCTCAATATTGTCAAGCTGTTCCTGTGTCTGCTCATTTGCCTGCTCAGACATTGTCTGATCTATTTCCTGTGCAAGATCCTCTTCGGAGCTTCCGTCTATAGATGCAATAAACTCTTTTTCCCCAAGTCCAACACTTGTGATCTGGAATCCAAGTTCATTTTCCATGTTGCGGGCAAGTACGATTCCATCCTCCGGTCTTACATCAGATGGGAACTTTGTTGTATATTCGTTGATCTTTTCCTGGATGGATGCTGTCTCACTTACATAAAAATCCTTGTTGGCTGCGAGATCAAGCAGCTCCTGCAAACGCTCTTCCAGTGGTCCATTTGATTCTTCTATCTGACTTGCAATCTCCATCTGTGGACGGTATCCGAAGAACCAACCAAGGAAAAATACAAGAATGCCGATAAACATCAGCAGTATTTTTTTGTCACGCATCGACAAATTCATGTCCAGTCTGCCTCCTATTTACTCTGCTGTTTCCTTATTCTGTAGTATCGTCATCCAGAGGTGCCGGATCTGCATATGTACAGATCACACTCATGGATACCGTATTGTCTTCTGCTTCTTCCAGTCCTGTCGTAGTAACTGTCGCAAGACTCTCAAACGTACGGAGCTGCATCAGGGTATTGGCTGCCGCCGACTTGCTGGAAACCCGCATGGAAAAACTTACCTGCGTTCCCGTGGAACTGAATGTCTCTACCGTGATATCTGACGGCATCTTCTGTTCCATCTCCTCCAGGAAAGTCTTCAGTCCTTCGTTTGGTGTATTGGTATACTGATACATTTGCTGATAATTTTCATAATTCGTCCTTGCACTGGTATACGTATTGTAAATATCTTCAATGGAACTTTCTTCACTGATTCTCTGATTCAGATGATCCTGCATGTGCTGCTGATAAAGATGGTTCGCCACACCGGCACCCGCAAGTGCCACACCTGCGATCACGCCAACTGCACAGACCAACACCGAACCACGTAAATTATCTTCTGCCTCTTTTTTCTTACGAGTGGTTTTTTCCATCAGGTTCACTCCGGAACGGGCCGGTGCGATGACTGCCGTATAGAGGTAAAGTCCCTCTGATTCCGGAAATTCCGGATACGTGCATTTATCAAGTGCATAGAGGACTTCTACTCTATGTCCCAGTTCATTGGCAAGAAGCCTGCGGATACCTTTGATTCCGGCACCCAGACCGCAAATCTGAATCGACGAAAAAGTGACATCTGTATTTCTGGAAATATAGTAATCCATGATTCGGGAAATATTTCCAACCATGTAACGGAAGCTCTCGGTAACTTCCATCTTGGCATTTTCCAGTAATTCTTCCTGCTGATCCAGTTCCGCAGCAGCAATTCCATTCAACGTATCCTGTAGACATCTCCGGGCATGCAGAACTGTAAGTGCCTCTGTCTGAGTAAGGTCTTCTCCAAACTGCGGAAACGCACGCACTGTCTCTATCGCGCTGTCCACTCCATAGTTGACCGTTCTCTGCAGAGCCAGTTCTCCGTTATTAAGTACGCTGATACTTGTGGAATTATATTCAATCTTGACCAGCATATGTACTCCATCTGCAAATGTATCTTTCACAGCAGAATATACGCTGTCACCAGTATAACCGATTCCGGCCATGTTCAGTCCGACATATCCGGCAAGTTCATGGAACGCCGCCGAAATAGATGTCGGTGCAGCGTACACCATCAGATGATACTGTTTCAGTTCTTCTCCCGGTTTCGGCTCTGTTGTTTCTATATCGATAATGCTGTAAGATAACACATAATTGGAAATATCTATCGGGAAATAATCCGTTGCATTTTCCTGAATGATACTCTGAATTCTGTCCTTTTTGACAAAAGGAATACGAACTTCCCTGCTGGCAATTCTTGAAGAACCTGCAACAAAAAATACTTTTTTATTATTTATGTTCCTGGCTTCCAGTTCTTTTTTCAACAGCGTACCCAGGGTCTTTGTGTCACGGATCTGCCCATCATCCACGGCACCCTGAGGAACCGGAAGTGTAAAACAGCGATAGATTCTCAGTCCACGGCTGTCCGTCTCTGCTACCCTCAACTGGGCTGTATCAATTTCTATGTTTAAAATTTTCGCCATTTCTCAGGTTTCCTCCATTTTATTGTTGTCCTGTCCGACAACTTATGTATCAGATTATCAGGATTTCTCCTCTTCCTGATATATCAGTTACAAAAATATGGATTCTGTCGTAAAAATATCTCAGACAAAATTCATATTTTTATAACTGAAAATCAACTGAATTATCCATTGTCTCTCACAAAGATAATCCATCTCAGTTATAAAGAAGCTGCTACAGTCAAAGAAGGCCTAGATACCAGCTGATCCATGTATTTCCCCATAATGCAGCCAGAAAAATACCTACTGACAGATACGGCCCCATAGCGAGTACTCGTCCGGCACCACTTATTTTGATGCGGATCACATGGACAACAGAACCGATAATACATCCCAGCAGAAACGCCAGAATAATCTGTTTCCATCCAAGGATCAGTCCGCAGGATGCCATCAGTTTCACATCTCCGCCACCGATTGCGCTGCCACCGCTCACCAGAAACAGAATTTCCAGAAAAGCACTGACACAGATCAGGCCAATCAGATGTGAAGTTATGTTTCCTCTGTCCAGCCATGTAGCTGCAATGCCAAGGATAAACAGAAATACATTGATTCCAAACGGAATCTCATATGTGCGCCAGTCAATAAGACTAAGGGTCAGCAAAGCCGACACCATTAAGCAATACAACAGGCTGACCCAGGTCAGTCCATTGACTACACATACCAGAACATAAAGAATACCATTGAGAGCCTCTATGATCGGATACTGCGCAGAAATTTTTGATTTACAATTACGACATTTTCCTCCCAGCACGATCCAACTGAATACCGGAACCATGTCATACCATTTCAACTTCCTCCCACAGGTCATGCAATGGGAGGGAGCCGTAATGATCGATTCATGCAGCGGAAGCCTGTAGATACAGACATTCAGGAAGCTGCCGATCACGATTCCAAATATGAAGATTGTGATGTATGGGATGGAATCTAAGAAAAGAAGCATAGGGGGTTCCTTTCGTGGGGGGATTATTTTGTTGCTATATGATCACCAGTTTTTACATAGTCAGCATACGCATCTGGAGCATACTCACTAAGAGTTACACCACCTTCTTCATCAAATGCTACTGTAACTGAAATTGAAGTTGCACCCCAATGTTTACCTTTTAATACGATTTTATCCCAGTTTTTCACATATTCCTGAAATGCATTGTAAAATACAGGTGCTACCGTTGCACTTGGAGTGTTTCCTCCTACTTTAACGCCAGAAGCATCAAGACTAAGTACTACCTCAGACTGTGCTTTCATTTTATCTTTTGTTGCATTGTCAATAACATAAACTTCTACAGCTTTTATAAGTTCATCCATATTATTAACGTCTGCAGATTTCTTTGATTTCTCAACATATTTTGTATACTGAGGTGCAAGAAGTCCTACCAGGATGGCAAGAATGGCAATTACGATTACCAGTTCTACCAGTGTAAAACCTTTGTTATTTTTCTTTTTGTTTAAAAGTTTGAACATACTACTATCTCCTTACTTTTAGTACTTCATTCGACAGTAGTATTCGATTTCAAACAAAAGGATTGTTATGCATTCATCAAAAAACTGAATTGCAACATTCGTTTTACTTTAGGCAATTATTAATTTTCTTCACCCTTTTGTGTATATGTTGCAAATGTATCTGGTGTATATTCAGTAACTTTAACTCCACCATCTGCTGAAATTTCAATTGTTGCTGTAGCAGTTCCATTTGTCCAACTGGATTTCAGACGAATATTTTCCCAATTTTTCACATACTCGTTAAATGCAGCAATAACATCTGTATCATCAGCATTTGCATTAGCTGCTTTCGCAGTAATCGGGGCTGTCTTAGACATAGTTATTGTAATTGTTTTGGCAGTAATTGCATTTTTGCTTGCATGATCAATTTCATAAACTTCTACGGCTTTGATCAGCTCATCCATGTTGTTAACATCAGCAGACTTTCTTGATTTCTCAACATATTTTGTATACTGAGGTGCAAGGATACCTACCAGAATAGCCAGGATCGCAATTACGATTACCAGTTCTACCAGTGTAAAACCTTTGTTGTCTTTTTTTCTCTCTCTAAGAAATTTAAACATAACTCAATCTCCTTCATTACTTTCTTTTCATCGGATTAGAGTTATGATCTTCCAGGTAAGATTTCCACCTTATCCGGAAATACAACAGGCTTTACGCACATATTCAACTTTTTGATGAATACATAACTCTCCTGTTGTTTTGATCACGAATACTCTGTCCGATGATTGTTCAACGAGCGAGAACACCCGGAGGTGCTCTCCACCCCCCCCCTGAAATTTTGGCTTTTTCAGAGGGGAGGGAGTTATGTTGTAAACTCGTTATTCAGTTTTCTTGTTATTTTTTGTTGCCTGATCGTATGGTTTTTGAAAAGCCCCCTTTTTCACACTCCATTTGATCTATCGTGAACACAACACCTATGCCTGCTGTGTGACAACCATGTGTTATTCAGAAACTTTTAACGCGGTTCCCAATCGCAAGTATATTTACAGGCATAACAGTCAATCCTATGTAAATGCAGATCTGCATGTAAACACGCAATCTGTATTTCCGCAGTCTGGGACTGTTATTACAGGTTATCCAATCCTTCATACATGTTTCTGATCGGCATGATCACGGCGATTACCAGTGTTCCGACGATCAGTGCCATGAACACGATGATCAGTGGTTCCATAGCTGCGAGTACGCTCTGGGTCGTGATCTCAACTTCTTCGTCGTAATAATCGGCGAGTTTACTGAGCATTTCTTCCATATTACCAGTTTCTTCACCGATTCCGGTCATATGGTAAACCATAGGTGGAAATACCTCACTGGCTGCAAGTGGCTCAGAAAGCGGAATACCTTTCATTACCTCTTCGCGTGCTTTCATCATGGCATTTTTGTAATGGATGTTGGTGACAATCTTTGATACCGTTTCCAGACACTCTGTCGTAGAAATACCAGCTGCCATCAGGGTACTCATAGTACGTGCGAACTGTGCACAGTTGGATTTGACTGTCAGCTTGCCAAAAAGCGGCATCTTCATCTTGATATAATCAATCTTCAACCGTCCCTGTTCGGTGTTGTAGATCACTCTGTATGCAACCGCAACAGCCACAACTACAGCCAGAATCACATACCAGTGTGATGCCGTCCATTTGCTCAGATTCATGACACCCATGGTCAGTGCCGGCATCTCCACATCCAGATCTGCAAACATATCAATGAAGATCGGGATAACATAAAGCAGCATAACTGCAATTACACCGATGACTGCACAGATCAGGATGATCGGATAGATTGTAGCTTTGTGGATCGTAGCCTTCAGCTTGGCTTCTTTTTCAAAATGCGTTGCCATTCTGTCAAAAGACATCTCCAGACTTCCGGAGGATTCACCTGCCCGTACCATATTGACAAGCATCGGCGGGAATACATCCGGGATTGCTGCCATGGAATCCGCCAGCGTATTACCTTTTTCTACATTGAGAAGCACATCGGCTGTTGCCTTCTTGAGCCATTTATTTTCGGTCTGCTCTGTCATCATCTGCAGGGCTTCCTTCATTGGAACACCTGCCTGGGTGATACTGACAAACTGACGGCAGAATACGCTCAAATCTCGTGGCTTGACTTTCTTGCCAATGGAAAGATCAATTTCTTTGTTTAAAACTCCCTGTTCTTTAATCTCAACAGGAAACAGTCCGTCTTTTTTCAGCTGCTGGGAAACCTCATCTCGGTTCTCAGCCTCCATCCTGCCGCGCTTTTCTTTACCTTTCTGGTCAACGGCAATATAGGTATAACCGGGCATCAGCTCAGTCCTTTCTGTTAAATCTCAAAATTCACTTTCCGGTTCATTGCAACCGGGTCCTGTGCATAGGTCACAACTGCATCTGCACTGATCTCACCTCTCATAAAGAGATCATACAGTGCATCATCCATTGTGATCATTCCAGATCTACGGCTGGTCTGCATAATGGATGGAATCTGGAATGTTTTTCCCTCTCGGATTAGATTCCGCACTGCATTGTTTGCAAATAATACTTCCAATGCTGCCACACGACCACCCTTTTCCTTACGGATCAGCTGCTGGGAAACAACGCATTCCAGCACAGCTGCCAGCTGAATTCGGATCTGCTGCTGTTGGTCTGGTGGGAACACATCAATGATTCGGTCGATGGTCTTGTCCGCTCCAATGGTATGCAGTGTCGAAAATACCAGATGTCCGGTCTCTGCCGCCGTGATCGCCGTGGAAATCGTCTCCAGATCTCGCATCTCTCCGACCAGGATCACATCCGGATCTTCTCGAAGTGCTGCACGAAGTGCCGCTCCATAACTGTTCGAGTCGCTTCCGATTTCTCGCTGATTGACGATCGATCTATCATGTCTGTGTAGATACTCGATCGGATCTTCCAGCGTAATAATATGGTAAGGATATTTCTGATTGATGACATGAAGCAAAGATGCCAGTGTCGTGGATTTACCACTTCCGGTCGGTCCTGTTACAAGAACAAGGCCTCTCTTACGGCTGGTGATCTCAACTACTTCTTTTGGGATTCCAAGGCTCTCCGGCTCCGGGATCTCGAACGGCAGACATCGCATAACCGATGCAAATGTGCCACGCTGCATAAATACATTGACACGAAAACGGCCTACCCCTGGAATGGCGTAGGCAAAGTCTGTCTGACCGTCCCTGCTCAGTTCTTCTTTGTGCCGTTCTTCCATGATCGGAACGAGAAGTTCCCGCAACATATCCGGTGTCAGTCTTTCTCCTTCTATCGGAGACAGGACACCGTCAACACGGTAACAGGGTGGGCGTCCAACTGTGAAATGAACATCTGACGCCTGCTCTTCTATTGACCTCATTAATAATTGTTTCAGATCATACATTTAAATTCTGTACCTGATTTCTGTTATATTTTCTTTCACATACTTTCTTTTATGTGATAATTTCTGTATTTTATTCCTGATAGTATCTATCATTTACTCTTTGTAGTTTCTATCTTTTATTCTTCATAGGAAGCCTTCAGCATTTCTTTAATAGAAGTGGTTCCATCCAGTACGTAACGGATTCCGTTTTCACGAAGGGTTCGCATACCGGATTTCTTCGCTGCTACGATCATCTCTTCTGTAGGTGCATTTTCAGCGATCAGTTTACGCATCTCGTCATTTACTTCCATGATCTCAAACACACCGGTTCGTCCGAAATATCCAGTGTTGCTGCAAAGTCTGCATCCGCCCGGCTCATAAATTTCTGTCTGCTCGGCTGCCGAACGCTTCAGAATCCGTTTTTCCTCATCTGTCGCAAGACGTTTCTTCCTGCAATGCGGACAAAGTTTACGGACAAGTCGCTGTGCAATGACGCCAATGATCGCATCAGAGATCAGATAACGGGCAATCCCCATATCAGCCATACGATTCAGTGTGCCGACTGCATTGTTGGTATGCATGGTAGATACAACCAGATGGCCGGTAATAGATGCCTGCACGGCAATCGCTGCTGTCTCCTGATCTCGGATCTCACCGATCATGATGATATCCGGATCCTGACGGAGAATGGATCTCAGTGCGGATGCAAAAGTCAGATTCACTTTATTATTTACCTGAATCTGGTTGATTCCCTCTAAATCAGCTTCGACCGGGTCTTCAACCGTTACGATATTTACCTGTTCTTTATTCAGCGCACTTAACGCGGTATACAAGGTTGTAGATTTACCACTTCCTGTCGGCCCCGTTACAAAAAGAATACCATATGGTTTGGCAAGCATGTGCTGTAGCATTGACATCTCATCCAGATTCAGACCAAGTTCCTTGATATCTCTGGTCAGATTGAGTTTGGAGGAGATTCGCATAACAATCTTCTCGCCATGTACCGTCGGAATCGAAGAAATACGGATATCATATTCGCGGCGGTCTACCATAACGGACATTCGACCATCCTGTGGCTTTCTTTTTTCAGAAATATCCATACCACCCATGATCTTGATTCGTGTGGAGATTGCCGGAAGAAGGCTGTTGTCGTAAACCATTTTTTCATAAAGCGCGCCATCGATACGATAACGGACGCGTACCTTGGATTCAAGTGCTTCAATATGAATATCACTGGCTCTCTGACGAACCGCCTGCTCGATCAGGGAACGGACCAGCTGTACGATCGGTGCATCACTGACATCTGCTTCTCCTATGGTATCTTCTGCATTTCCACGAAGCTGCTCTCTTTCCCTGGTAAATCTCCGGGCAGCATCCATCGTCTCAGAAGCCCCATGGCAACGGTCAATCGCTGTCAGGATATCACGTGGTGTTGCGATATATGGTTCAACCTGAAGATTGGTAACAATAGAAATGTCATCGATCGCTGCCATATCCATCGGATCTGCCATCGCCAGATGCAGGATATTGGCATTGTATGGATCCAGTTCAAAAGGAATACACTGGTATTTTTTCAGCAGGTTGACACTGACCAGGTTGCGTACTTCCTTCGGAATCGTGATTCCGGTAAGCTGTATTACCTTCAGTCCGAGCTGTGTCTGGAGTGCACGGGCGATCATTTCTTCCGTAATAAATCCATTCTCAACCAGAACTTCACCGATTTTTTTACCGGTTCCTTTCTGTAATTCCAGTGCTTTTTTTAAGTTTTCTTCAGTAAGAACGTCCTGCTTGATCAGTAAATCACCAAGCCTCATTCTTTCACGTCTCATTGCCATTGGGTTATCTCTTCCGTTCTGCGTATTTGTTGCTGTTTTTTGCAGCATATCCGTATTTATGTCATAAAACACCAACATAAATAGTTATATGCAATTAATTTATCATGTCGATTCATAAAAGTCAATGAATCGGACTTTTTTTGTCCAGAAATGCACGAAATTTCGCAATTAACACAAAAAAAAAGACAAAAAAACATTTCGTTTCCCTGTCCTTTTCATCCAAGTTTCAGGCACATGCCCTGTCTTCTCTTTATTATTTTTTCTTATTGTGGTAGATCAGTAATCCTGCCACTGCCAGTACTGCGATCACTGCAATCCATGTAAATGGGTTCTGATACCATCTGGATGCGGTAACTTTTACATTCTGCCCGGACACCTCGCGGATGTCCTTTGTGTCAGTGCCTTCCTCAGATTCTTTCTCTGTATCTTTAATCTCGGCAGCTCCTTCTGTAACTGCCGGTGTTGCTGTCTCAGTTGGCGTTGGTGTCTCCGTTGCTTCCGTAGCTTCTGTTGGTACTGGTGTTTCTGTTGCTTCTGCAGCTTCTGTTGGTGTTATGCTCGCATCTGCAGAGTTCTCCTGTATCTTTGATGCTGTATCTGCAGCACCTGCCGTAGGAGTAACTGTCATCTCTTCTGTCGGAACTGCTGCGTCTCCGTTTGCCTCTGCCACTGCATCCACACTCTCCTCCACAGTATCCAGATGTTCTGCTTTCCATTCTTCGGTTTTTTCCAGATCCACCCAGCCTTCTGTTCCGTCAACCGTAGTCACACCCCAGTGACTTCCATCTGCCATTTCTGCATCCTGTGTGATATGAAGCGTTTCTCCATTTTCAATATCGTGCACTCCCGGAACTTCTCCATATTTTGTTCCAGGTCCCTGATAAAGCTTCTGGGAACCTCCTTCTGCATCTGCCTTTACATCATAATCAGCATTGTAATTCACATGATCCTTACCTGCGATATAAAGTTCAGAATCAATTGCTTCTTTTCTGGAATCCGCCGGCCTGCACTCGTCAAGCGGGGCGTATCCATACATGCCATGATATTCTGTGTATCCCCACGTACGGTTATTCTCGGTATCCTCTACTTCTCCTTCTATATGAAGCGCCGTTCCATTCGGAATCTGCTCATCATTCAGCCTCGTAGATTCCAGATCCGGCTGTGAATAAATATCGATTCCTCCTGCCTTTGATTCTACGATCATATAATAGTCTGTAGGATAATCCGGTCCTGTCTTGCCGGTCTGCACATCTGCCATGACATTAACACTCATAAAAAGTCCAAGTGCTATGACAAGCAGGCTCTTTGCCAGTTTTTTCATTTTATGTTATCCCCTTCACTCCCGTGTATTCCATTAATTCTTAACATATCATATCACAGACACAGCATAATGATAATCCTTTTTTGTCATAAAAAAATGTAAAAATCAACAAAAAGCGGAAGTTTTTCGACATAATTTACGGAAAGTACAAAGACCCCGGAGTTATCTCCGAGGTCTTTGCTTATATCATGGCACTTTTGAGAAAAGCCAGTTTAATTATTTGTACAGAGGTCCGTAATTCTTGCAAGCGCGGAAGTCTGCACCTTCTTTGTCCATTCCAAATGCATTCCATGCTGCCGGACGATAGATATCTTTTTCCGGAACGTTGTGCATGGATACCGGGATACGAAGCATAGAACACATTGTGATCAGGTCAGCTCCGATATGTCCGTAGGAGATCGCACCGTGGTTAGCTCCCCAGTTGTTCATTACATCATAAGCTGTCTTGAACGGTCCTTCTTTGCCATCGCATCTTGGAGCAAACCATGTACATGGCCATGTATAGTCTGTACGTTTCCACAGCTTGTCAGATACTTCTTCAGGAAGAGCTACTGTCCATCCTTCAGCAATCTGCAGAACCGGTCCAAGTCCTTTTACAAGGTTCAGACGGATCATTGTTGCAGGCATCTGAGCTTTTGTTTCATAACGGCTGGAGTATCCGCCTCCACGGAAGTATCCGTTGTCAGCCATACACCATTCTGTGTTATCCATGATTGCTTTCTGATCTT
>OBAO01000407.1_pt1 | contig 47934 bp, 40 predicted proteins | sample 1517541 | NCBI WGS metagenome assembly OBAO01 (sample SAMN04571698, study PRJEB22368) | human gut metagenome | biome: human gut; material: stool | host: Homo sapiens | place: Luxembourg | collected 2012-08-10
AATTCATCTCCCACCTATAGAGGAAGGAGAATTCTTGCTATGTTATGTTAAAAAGTCCTACTCCATAATGATATTCTCTTGCCGGTTTTAAAACATCGTTTAAATTTACTAACATGAATAATCCCCCTTTAATTTTTAATAGTTCTTTTAAAGAACTATTATCTTTTAAATTTACTCACCGACATATATCGGTGAGTTTATTGGTGTATATTTTTACAAAGAAAAATTTACACAAAAAACTGTAATTCCCCTTTGAAAATACTGTTTACTACCAAAGCTGCCGCACCAACCAGCTGTGCCTGCTTGCCGAAATAAGCCTTCTTGACCGGAATATTCCATCCATCCTGTGTGATCTTACGGTCATTGATCAGTACCTCCAGTTTCTTTACGTAATCCTCTGGCCAATCTATTCCATCATATCCAAGTACGATCATCTCCGGCTGGAGCATATTGATAATGCTTACCAGTCCTGCACTGATATCCTGAATCATTTCTTCCAGAATATCCTCAACTTCCGGTCTGTCATGAATCTTAAAGTAATCCGCATAAGGCAGATTCAGCCCGGTTATTTTTTTCAGTTTTTCTCTGACCACATAACTGCTCGCATACATTTCCAGACAACCTCTGTTTCCGCAGGAACACTGCAGTCCTTTACAGTTAATGCTGACATGACCAAGCTCTGTTTCAAATCCTCTGTGACTGTGAAAAACCTCTCCTCCACATACAAAGCCGGAACCAATGCCATTGGATACAGCAAGAAGAAGGAAATCCTGTTCCGCCTTGCCGATTCCAAACAGTTTTTCTGCCAGTGCTGCACAGTTGTTATCATGATCAAAATAAACCGGAAGATTATATTTCTTCTGGATTGCTTCTTTGATCGGGACATGCTTAACTCCATAAAATCGCGGTGGATTCAGAATAATTCCGTTGCGGATATCTACCGGCCCGATAGAAGCAATGCCAATTCCCAGAATATTTTTCTCCTCTTCCATCATCCGGTCAATCAGTTCAAAAGCATTCTGAATCAGAATATCCCCTGTCAGCTCGCCAAATTCTATGGTCTCTGTGCGGAATATCTGCATGTCCAGGCTGCAGAGTACAGCCTGGATATTTGTTCGGAAAACAAGAATTCCTATGATCTTCGGGGCCTGATCAGCAACTTTGAGAATGATCGGATTCCTGCCGCAGACTTCTGTAAGCTCTTCCTCACATTCCTTTACAATTCCCTTCTCCATGAACTCTGCCACAATATTGGTCACTGTGGTTTTGGCAAGGCCAGTCCTCCTCGAAAGTTCAATTCTCGTATTACAGGTTCCCGTAGCGATCAACTGAAAGATCAGTCCTCTGTTGAACTGTTTGGATGTTATGCTGTTCTTGCCATTTCCTTTTTTCATGTTTACCTGCATGATCATTTTCCCCTTCAAATCATGATATGATGCCAGGGCAAGATCCCCGGCCATTAAATACAGGGAGTATTATTTTTCTTTGATCGTAATACTCCATGTATTGGTATATTCCTGTCCACTTTCAAGCGAAAGCAGATCTGCCTGTTTTTCCAGATCCTCGACTACATTTTTGCGTGAAGGAAGCGAACTCCACGGCTCAATACAGACATAATCTACTTCTACATGTGGCCAGTGCCAGATTCCAAGATAATCCATATCCGGAAATGCGACTGTGATCTTTTTGCTGCCTTTTGCACTTTCAAGTGTTACTTCCCTCGGCATTTCTTTCAACACGATTGCATCATCATCGAACAGATTATGCTCCAGATTCAGATAACGGCCTTCTTCCAATGCAAAAGCCTCATCCTCCTCCAGTACGAAACAGTCCTCCGAAAAAAGAATCCTGCGTGGTTTGGGATCTTCGCCAAAATCAATCCTGTAATCCTCAAATTTCAGATTCTTCTCAATCGGAATCTGGAATCCCGGATGTCCGCCGATACCGAAATACATCTTCTTATCATCGGTATTCTTTACCTGATATGTAATTGTGATTTTTTCTCCTTCAAGTTTCCATGTGATATCAAGTGTAAACTCAAAAGGATACTGTTTTCTTGTTTCCGGTGAGCTTACAAGGCGCAGCGTCAGGGAATCTGCTTTCTGCTCAACAAGCTCCATCTCATCATACGGAAGAAATCCGTGAATATCCATATGATAAACGGTATCCTGGTATTTATAGCTTTTTTCTGTCATTCGACCGATATAGGGAAATAGATTCGGCCCTCTGTCTGTCCATGTTGCAGCATCTCCCTGCCACAGGTATTCCTGTCCTTCTGCATCTTTGACAGACTGAAATTCTCCCCCCTTGGAAGAAACCACCAGTGTAAGTTTCTCATTGCTGATCGTATAGTTCATGTCTTCACCCTCCTTGTGTTTTCTCATTATAGCACGTCAAACTTTCAGTTTCTATCTTTTTATAACAATCACCCTTTTATAGTCTGTCTTTTTACCACATTTTATCTTTTTATTGCAATTCCATTCTCATTCTTTTATAATAAGAATTAGGTTGTTTTACAGACAAATTGAAAAGAAACGAGGAATCCATATGAGCGAAAAAACTGTCGTTGTTGCTCTTGGTCACAAAGCCCTGGGCGCAACTCTTCCAGAACAGAAACAGGCTACCAAGGCCGCTGCAAAAGCCATTGCAGATCTTGTAGAGGATGGTGCACACGTTGTCATCTCCCACAGCAACGGACCTCAGGTCGGCATGATCCATACAGCTATGAACGAATTCGGTAAGGCACATCCTGATTATACCTTTGCGCCAATGTCTGTATGTTCTGCCATGAGTCAGGGATATATCGGATATGATCTTCAGAATGCAATCCGTGCAGAACTGATCTCCAGAGGAATCTACAAACCGGTCGCAACGATTCTCACCCAGGTTGTGATTGATCCTTATGATGAAGCTTTCGGGGAACCAGAGAAAATCATTGGACGTATTCTTACTTCTGAAGAGGCAGAAGCAGAGGAGGACAAGGGAAACTTTGTTACAGAAGTTGGAAATGGCGAATATCGCAGAATCCTTGCAGCCCCGAAGCCACAGAAAATCGTGGAACTTGAAACGATCCGTACTCTTGCAGATGCAGGACAGGTCGTGATCGCAGCCGGCGGCGGTGGAATCCCGGTCATGGAACAGGGAATCGATCTCCATGGTGCAAGTGCTATCATTGAAAAAGACTTTGCAAGTGAGCTTCTCGCAGAGGAATTAAATGCAGATACGCTTCTGATCCTCACCAGCGTTGAGAAAGTCAGCCTGAATAAAGATACCGACAAAGAAACTCTTCTGGACACTGTTTCTGTTGCAGATGCCCGCAAATACATTGATGAGAATCAGTTTACAGCAGGCTCCATGCTTCCGAAGATTGAAGCTGCGGTCGCATTTGCAGAAAAAGGCAATGGACATCGCACCATCATCACAGATATTGCTCATGCAAAAGATGGCTACAAAGAAAAGGCCGGTACTATCATTAAATAATTGGAGCATTCTTAAATGGAAATAAAAAACAGAACTTTATCGAATTTTGCAGAACTGGTACGAACCGGAGAATGCAAGAAATTCAGAGGCCGTCTGAAGGTCGGTGTGGATCTCGGTACTGCCAATACGGTCCTTGCGGTTGTTGACAGCACAAACAGACCGATTGCAGGTGTCTCCGCACCTTCTCATGCAATTCGTGACGGTGTGATCGTAAACTATTATGAATCCGTTCAGCTTGTCACAAAGCTGAAAGCAGAGCTCGAGGAAAAACTTGGCACCGAGCTCCCCTATGCTGCTGCTGCCATCCCTCCGGGAGTTTCCGAAGGCAGTGTCAAAAGCATTGGCTATGTACTGGAAGGTGCCGGGTTCGAAGTGATGAATATCGTAGATGAGCCGACTGCTGCCGCTGCTGTCCTCAAGATCACAGACGGTGCAGTTGTTGATGTCGGCGGCGGCACAACCGGTATCAGCATCCTCAAAGATAGCAAAGTCATCTACACCGATGATGAAGCAACCGGTGGAAGTCATATGACCATGACAGTTGCCGGGCATTATAAGATTCCTTATGAAGAAGCAGAAGTTCTAAAGACTACTCCTGAGAAAGAGGATGAAATCTTCCCGGTCGTCAAGGCTACCATAGAGAAAATGGCAACCATCACTGAGAAATTTCTCAATGGTTATCAGGTGCCTGCAGTTTATGTTGTAGGTGGCTCCGCAAGCTTCAGGGAATTCACAAATGTATTCGAGAAGAAGCTGAAATTACCGGTATATCGTCCGGTTCATCCACTTCTTGTAACTCCACTCGGAATCGCATATAATTGCGAATTGCCGCCAGTTACACCGAAGAAAAAATAATAATTCTGCAAAAAATTGCCGGTACACTATGATGTACCGGCTGTTTTATTATTTTTCTGATTTACATTGATTTACGTTCTGCAATCTCCGCCATCTTTGCTTCGTTCAGTCGTGTATCACCATGGACACGGCTGTAAGAAAGATATCCATTCATTCGGTCGATCTTGGTCAGGTTATGCGAACCGCATACCGGGCACACATCCATCTCCAGTTCCTGGTGACCGCAGTCATCACAGTATGCCAGAGAAAGATTGACACCTTCATAATATCCCAGATTCATTGCTCTGCGGATCAGAGTACGGATGGCTTCTTTATTATAGCCAATCGGATAACGTACATACTGGATCTTACCACCATTACAGAGTTCCCAGAATCGTCCCTCCAGATCCTGTTTCTCAATCGGAGTTACATCCTCTGTTACATGGCAGTGGAAGCTGTTGCTGACATACGGTCTGTCAGAAACACCCTCAACAATTCCGTACATCTTACGGAACTGTTCTACCTGCAGACCGCAGAGACTCTCTGCCGGTGTACCGTAGATTGCATACAGATATCCATCTTCCTGCTTAAACTGGTTTACTTTATCATTGATGTATTTCAGAACTTCCAGGGCAAACTGTCCATCTTCACGGATTGACTTACCATTATAAAGCTCCTGCAGTTCATTCAGTGCTGTAATACCAAAAGACGCTGTCATTGGCTTCAAAAGCTTGCCGATCTTTTCATTTGGTTTCAGATGACCGCCATAGAAACCGCCCTCGCAGTATGCCAGTGGGTTCGTGGAAGCACGCATCTGTCCCAGGTATTCATAAGTACGGATATGCAGATTACGGATCATCTGCAGATAGAAATCCAGCACCTCATAGAAATCTCTGCTCTCGGCTCTTGCTTTCGCCAGGATCATTGGAAGATGAAGGCTGACTGCACCGATATTGAAACGTCCGACAAATACCGGTGTATCTTTATCATCTGCCGGATACATACCGCCGCGTTCATACCACGGACTTAAGAATGCACGGCACCCCATTGGGCTGATAACTTTGCCATACTGTTTATACATGCTGGCGATATAACCCTTGCCTGTCAGAGACAGCCAGTCCGGATACATCGTCTTTGCTGAACAATCCACACCGGCTTCAAAAATATCTTCACATGATTTTCCAGGTCCATGAAGATTTTCATCATAAAGAAATACGATCTTCGGGAACAGTACCGGTTTCTTGTGTCCCTTCTTACCCTGTCCGCCTTTGTGTACCTCCAGAAGAGAAATATTACACATCTTCTCAAACTGTCCGGTTCCAAGTCCCAATGTAACTGTAACGAACGGATAATCTCCACGTGAAGAACCTACTGTATTGAGTTTGTACTCAATTCCCTGCCATCCCTGGTCAAAATCACGTCTTACTTTATCCAACGCATATTCGATTGCTTTTTCCTCTCTGCCGTTCCAGTTCTCATCCGCATATTTCAGAAATTCACTGATATATTTATCATAACTCTTCTGTGCATATGGTCCAAGGATCTTGTCAACTTCCGGTACGGTAAAACCGCCATACTGCTGTGCCGCAGTACTCAGGATAATATCTCCCATAACATCAAATGCAGTATCCAGTGTCTTCGGCTCATTGTACCAGACATTACCCATCTCAAATCCGCCTTTTAATACGGAGCCAACGTCAAACAGACAGCAGTTCATCGTATCCAGACGTGCTGACTGGTCATGAATATAAATATATCCATCCTTACATGCCTGCAGCTCGTTGCGGTTCATAAAAAACTTACGATACAGTTCCTTATTCAATTCATTAAAGATCAGGCTTCGTTTCGTAGCCACCAGCGCACTGTCGGTATTCGCATTGCTCTTGTCTCCGATGTAACGGATTGCCTGGCTCTTTGTATATACGTCATCCATCATGTGGATAAAATCAAGTTTATAATTACGATAATCACGATAGCTCTTGGCAACTGCCGGATTCACACGCTCCAGAGCTCCTTCAACGATATTATGCATCTCCTGGATCTCAATCTCATTTTTTCCAAGAGAATCTGCATGCTCCTGTGCAAAACGACAGATAAAATCTTTTTCTTCTGGTGAAAATTTATAAAGGATTCGTGCGGCAGATTTGTTTACTGCTTTCACGATCTTCTGCGGATCAAATTCTTCTCTTGTTCCGTCTTTCTTAATTACATAAATCATACCTTGTCTCTCCTGTTTGCTACTGTTTGTATGGTTTTTCACTGTTTGCGTCGTCCTGAGCGGCGACACTTCCCCTATCGCATTCTCCCCATATATTGTGTTGCATATGAGAGTATAACACAATATCATGTGAAATAAAAGGGGGAATTTCATTTTTTATTGTCTGAAATCTTCCCCCGAAAATCCATTATTAAACTAATATTTTTAATCTTCCCACTCCATCAGATAAACACTGTCGAAGTCACTCTCTTCGGATTCTACCTGAATCGTGTCACCTTCTTCAAATGTCAGAAACAGTGTATCCTCACCATCTTTGAGTGTATATTGTTCGTTGTCTGCTTTCTTTCTGGTAACAGTAAGTGTCACTTCGGCGCTGGAAGTAAAAACGCCATATTTTCCTGCTTCAAACTGGACACCAGCCTGTGCCGGTCCATATCCTGCACCAATCGAATAATCCTTGTATCCCTGCTCATCATCCCAGCTGTAAAAATATGTACCCGGATCTGTGGTCTCAGCGGTATCTGTCTGTATCTCACTGCTATTCTCAACCTCAGACTGAATTGCTTCTTTTATGACACCACCCAGATCTTCAGCCAGTGGTGCAACTGCTGCAAGAATAATAATAATCACCCAAAGTATCCCAAGTTTTGAATGCTTCTTAGTTTTTGCAGGCCGGATTTTTTCTCTGCCAGAAGATGTATTCCGATTGCCAGCAGCCTTTCCGGCACTTCCTTTCCCCGGGGATCCGACTCCAGCGCTCTGTGTCTGCATGATCTTACGGGCCTTATCTGATGCATGTCGATAGTGATCACTCCGGCTCTCATTCAGATGATACAGGATTTCATCATTGCGGTATGGCATACCACACTCTTTACATCGTCCATTTACAACCGTTCCGTCACATAACGGACATTTCATAGACAACACCCCCTTAGTTCAAATCATTTCTCCGATTTCACTTCAAATTGCTGTATTCATTATTGTATCCTTTTTATTGCAATCTTACAAGGTAAAAAAATTGCAATACCGACTTTTTCTTGCTATAATAGTTACATTAAATCTAGGAGGATTATTATGGAACAAATCAAGATTCCTGACGGGTATCATTCAGATCTGAATCTGCATGATACACAGGTTGCAATTAAAACTGTCAAAGACTTTTTCCAGCAGACACTTTCCCAGAAGCTGAATCTTCTCCGTGTTTCTGCTCCTATCTTTGTATCTCCGTCCTCAGGTCTGAACGACAATCTTAACGGTGTAGAACGTCCGGTAAGCTTCGACATCAAAGGCCAGGACGAAAATGCTGAGATCGTACATTCCCTTGCCAAATGGAAACGCTATGCGCTGAAGAAATACGGCTTTGCTCATGGCGAGGGCCTTTATACAGATATGGTCGCGATCCGTCGTGATGAAGACCTGGACAACATCCATTCTGTATATGTTGATCAGTGGGACTGGGAAAAGATCATTTCCAAAGAAGAACGTACCATGGAAACTCTGATCAACACAGTCCGCTCTATCTACAGTGTACTCCGCAAAACAGAGAAATACATGGCTGTACAGTATGATTATATTGAAGAGATCCTGCCAAAAGAAATTGCCTTCGTTTCCACCCAGGAACTGGTAGACATGTATCCGGATCTGACTCCAAAGGAAAGAGAATACAAGATCGTCAAAGAAAAAGGCGCTGTATTCCTTATGCAGGTTGGTAAGACTTTGTCCAACGGAGAACGTCATGACGGACGTGCACCGGACTACGATGACTGGGAACTGAACGGAGATATCCTCGTATACTATCCGGTTCTTGACATTGCTCTGGAACTTTCATCCATGGGTATCCGTGTTGACGAAGAAGCACTCGACCGTCAGCTGACAGAAGCCGGATGCGATGAGCGCAGAGAACTTCCTTTCCAGAAAGCAATTCTGAATAAAGAACTTCCATACACTATTGGCGGTGGAATTGGCCAGTCCCGTATCTGTATGTTCTTCCTTCGCAAAGCTCATATCGGAGAAGTCCACGTATCCCTGTGGCCGGAATCCATCACCAAAGCAGCCGAAGAAGCCGGAGTAAATTTATTATAAAAGAAGTGAGCAGTAACGTAAATCTGCTGTAAAAGTTACTACTAAGCATTTCTTCTATAGTATGATTTCACCAAATTTTAATAATTGAATTATTGACAGACAGGTACCTTCATACTATCATATCAATAGCAACTGACATAAATTGTTTCAGTAAATATACATCAGCTGTTCACAGCTGCAACATATATGAAAGACCGAGGTACTTACCGTGAATATTTTATTTTTCCTGACACCCAAAAGTGATGTAGCCTATATATTTGAGGACGAGACACTTCGCCAGACTGTTGAGAAGATGGAGCACCGCAAATTCTCCTGTATTCCTCTCCTAAGTATGGATGGCCGTTATACCGGCACGATTTCCGAGGGGGATATTCTATGGGGCATCAGGCGACTGAATATCAACAGCACTGACCTGAAGGAAATGGAAAATGTCTCCATCATGGCTATCCCGCGACGCGCCACTTATAAACCGGTACACGCAGATGCTGATATGGAAGACCTTCTGGATCGTGCGATCAATCAGAATTACGTCCCGGTAGTTGATGATCAGGGATATTTCATCGGAATCATCACACGTAAAGAAATCATCAAATACTGTTACAAAGAAATGAAAGAATTAAGCATTCTTCGTAAAAAAGAAGAAGCCGACTCCTGAATGGAGCGGCTTCTTTTTTAATCTTTAATCCGGAATCACCGGAACTGCATCCGCCGGTATCGGGCAGACAAAACCATCTTTTGTTCTCTTTTCAAATTCTGCTCTTGCCTCATCCAAGAGAGATGTATCTTCAATCAGATCAATTGCGGTTGCTGCAATAACTTTTCCTGCGTGGACCGCTGCTTTATGGCCAATCTCTGTGCGGTCACAGGAAACATTCTGCCAACTGTGTCCCGGGCATCCATTCGGCCATGCTGCTACATGGATCTGGGCTGTCGGTGTCAGCCAGCTTACATCTCCAACATCAGTAGAGCCAGCCTTAAAGGCATCCTTCTGATACAACGGTGTAAGGAATCCATTCATTGCATGTCCGTATTCCTTCTGCATCTTCTCCACCTGTTCTTTTGCATTCTCATCATTTTCTGCTGCAACTCCAGGTACACCGCTGGAATCATAAGTCTCAGCCAGTGCATCCGCATATGCATTTTCTTCTTCTGTATATTTCGGCACACCAAGTTCTTCAAAATTCTTGTAGAGAACTCTCTCCAGTGCAAAGTTGCTTACGGTATCTGCAAGACCGTCTATGAATTTCTTTTCATAAGTAGTCTCTGTCATCAGAGCAGCACCCTCTGCGATCTTATCCACACGCTTCTGAAGCTCCACTGCCTCTGCCACATGGTTGGAACGGACCATATAAAGAACGCTTGCACGAGGCTGTACCACGTTCGGGCTGCATCCGCCCGCATCGGTGATGGCATAGTGGATTCGTGCTTTATCACTCATGTGCTCACGAAGGAACTGCACTCCGATATTCATAAGCTCAACTGCATCAAGAGCACTGCGTCCCTTCTCAGGTGCACCGGCGGCATGTGAAGCGATGCCGGTAAATTTATACTGTGTCTGGATACAGGAATTTGAAGAGCCTGTAGCCACCTCATTTACATCTTCCGGATGCCAGGTAAGTGCTGCATCCAGTTTTTTCCAAAGACCATCACGAGCCATAAATGCTTTTGCAGCACCACCTTCTTCTCCCGGGCATCCGTAAAGGATCACTGTACCAGAAACATCATTCTGTTCCAGATATGCCTTGATTCCAAGAGCAGCTGCAAACGCACCTGCACCAAGAAGATTATGTCCGCATCCATGACCATTTCCACCAGCGTTTTTTTCTTTACGCTCGATAAGGCCACCTTCCTGAGAAAGTCCTGAGAGAGCATCGTACTCTGCAAGAATACCTATATATGGTCGTCCGTGTCCATATGATGCTGCAAACGCAGTCTCAATATTGCAGGTTCCGCGTTCCACATCAAATCCTTCTTTTTCCAGTGCTTCACAGTAGGTTTCCGCGGATTTGAATTCCTGAAGAGAAAGCTCTGCGAATTCCCAGACTTTATCGGCAATGCCAACGATCAGAGACTTTTTTTCTTCAATTGTCTGCAGTGCAGACTGTTTTTGTGCTGTCATCGTATCGTACCTTCTTTCTATAAAATTAAGAAAAGACAAAGGCAACCAGAGTATTCCGGTCGCCTTCATTATTATAATACCTTAGATAAAAATTCCTGCAGACGCGGGTTCGTCGGATTATCAAAGATTTCTGTCGGAGTGCCATCTACAAGAAGCTTTCCGTCTGCCATGAAAAGAACACGGTTTCCAACTTCACGCGCAAATCCCATCTCGTGCGTTACTACAACCATGGTCATACCTTCCTTGGCAAGCTCTTTCATAACATCCAGAACTTCTCCTACCATTTCCGGGTCAAGCGCAGATGTCGGCTCATCAAAGAGCATCACTTCCGGTTCCATCGCAAGTGCTCTTACGATCGCAACACGCTGTTTCTGTCCACCGGAGAGCTGGATCGGATATGCCCCTGCACGGTCTGCAAGTCCGACACGTTCCAGAAGCTCGAGTGCTTTTTTCTCTGCCTCTTCTTTGGAAACGCCTTTGACTTTCATCGGTGCCAGAGTCATATTGTCCAGAATGGTCATATGCGGAAACAGGTTAAAATGCTGGAAAACCATTCCCATTTTCTGACGAAGTCCATCGATATCAAGTTTTACTGTCTTGCCGGAAGCATCTTTGTATTTCTTCTTGGTGATGTCCACACCGTTAAAAATTATCTCACCGTCTGTCGGCTCTTCCAGAAGATTCAGACTGCGAAGAAATGTGGATTTACCGGAACCGGATGGTCCGATGACTACCATTACGTCGCCTTTGTTGATATCTGCTGTCACACCGTCCAGTGCTTTAATCGCGCCTCTGTGATAATGTTTCTTGAGGTTTTTTACCTGAATCAGACTATCGCTTGTCGCCATGGCTCATTCTCCTTTCGAAATATGCAATCAGTTTGGAGGTTGGGAAGCACAGGCAGAAGTAAATAGCTGTAGCTACCAGCAACGGCTCGATGATAATGAATGTCGCACCTTTGACTGCGTTTACGGCAGACATGATATCCTGTACACCGATGGTGTATGTGATCGCGGATTCCTTGATGATAACAACGAATTCGTTTGCGATCGCCGGAAGGATATTCTTGAGTGCCTGCGGAAGAATGATGTAACGCAGGTTCATAGTCTGAGAAAGTCCAAGGGAACGTGCTGCTTCTGTCTGTCCCTGGTCAATAGACTGAATACCAGCTCGCATGATCTCGCAGAGATATGCGCCTGAGTTCATACCAAGTGCAACAACACCCGGGAAGAAACGATTGAATTTGATAAATCCAAACAGCTGGAATGATGGAAGATCGATCATTCCGAACACACCATAGTAGATGATAAAAATCTGTACCAGTACCGGAGTGGAACGAAGAATCTCTACATAAGCAGTTGCGATAAAAGAAAGGGGATTAAATTTGGACAGCCACACCAGCGGTCCTCCCTCTCTCAGATGTCCATTACGGTCTACTGCCAGAGCACGGAACGGACGGATGTTTGACATACGCATCAGTGCGAGGATCAGAGCAAGAACAAAACCAATCGCTACTGTAAACAGTGACAACAATACAGTTACGAGAAGACCCTGTCGAAACAGCTGTGCATATGGGGCAATTTTGCCAAAATTAGATAATTTAATAAAACTGTCCATATAAACTCCTTTCATTGTATAGTTAATTTTCATATATCATTGCTGTTTAAACTTAATTACTTAAGTTTAAACAGCAACAATTCCTCCCCATATATATCTGGGGAGGAATCTATGATTTTTGTTTGTGTTGCCTGAAATATCTTATAAAATATTTTTATAAGAAATCTTTCTTAAATATTATTCAGCGTCATCTGCTGCATCAGCTTCCGGAACTGCACCGTTCTCGTCCAGTGTTCCTTCATATTTGTTACCAGCAGCAAGTTCATTTGCATCTGCGATATATTTCTCCATAGAACCATCTTCAAGAGCATCTGCAATCGCTGCATTTACAGCTTTGAGAAGTGCATCGTTTCCTTTGCAAACACCGATTGCAGATCCTTCAGCATCGTATGGTACATCAAAGAGGATTTCAAGATCCGGATAGTTTTTCTGATAGCTCTTTGCTACGTCTGTCTCAATGAATGCGCCATCCATTTTACCTGTCAGAAGCTCTGTGATAATGTCTGTAACCTTTGGAAGTGATACGATATCTGCATCCGGTGTATTCTCGTTTGCAAGATCAAGCTGGATAGAACCTGTCTGTGCTCCAATAGAGTAATCTTTGTTGTTTGCATCTTCAAGAGATTTGAACTCGTCTGCTTTGTCTTTTACTGATACAAATGACTGTCCGCCTTTGTAATAAAGATCAGAGAATTCCATTGCATCTGCACGAGCCGGGTCTGGTGAAAGACCAGCCATGCCAAGATCTACGTTCTTCTGTGACAGCTCGCTTAATACACCATCAAAGTCCATCGGAACTACTTCCAGTTCCAGTCCCATCTTGTCTGCGATGTATTTAGCCAGATCCATATCAAATCCTGCAAGTGTCGGGTTGCCATCTTCATCGATTGAATAAAATTCATATGGTGCAAAGTCCGGGCTTGTTGCTACTGTAAGTTTACCATCTGTAACAGTTTCTACCTTATCATCAGCCATCGCCGGAACTGCCATGGATACTGCCATAACTGCACCAATCATAAGTGCTGTAATTTTCTTTAAGTTCATTTTGTTCTCCTCCTCGTTTTATCCAAGAATATTTATGCATAAAATTGCATAATTCCTATTCATTTTTCTTATTGTATCATACTATCCCAAAATTACAAGCAATACTTTCTTTTATAAGTATACAAAATTTTTGACACATTCACAATTTACCTTGTTAGAATGCATAATTTTTTATTTTTAAAGGCTTTTTTATCTTCTAATAGTCCACTTCTTATAGCTCTGTTAACACAAAACCCATGGTGTCTGCTTGAATATCCTAATGATATCTCATATAATAGAATCAATCCACTTTTACAATTTATAGCAATAAATTTTTCGTTTTTTGCTGTCTGTCCAGCAGACATCATGAAGGAGGTAATTTTATGGGAATGAATCAGACACCCGCTTCTGAACGGGTACATATCAGTTTTTTCGGAAAAAGGAATGCCGGTAAATCCAGTGTTATCAATGCTGTAACCGGACAGGATCTCGCAATTGTTTCTTCCGTTATGGGAACAACCACCGATCCCGTCTACAAGACCATGGAATTGCTTCCACTTGGCCCGGTCATGGTCATTGATACTCCCGGTATTGATGATGAAGGTGAACTTGGTGCGCTCCGCGTCCGCAAAAGTTATCAGGTTCTGAACAAAACAGATATCGCAATTCTTGTTATCGACAGTACGGCTGGAAAAGGCGAAGAAGAACTTGAACTGATTCACCGTTTTCATAAAAAAGGCATCCCTTATCTGATCGTATATAATAAGATTGATCTGCTTTCTACCGAAAAGATCAAGGATCTTGCCATGTCCGTCCGTGCCGGAGAAGTTCTGGTCAGTGCTTCCGACGGCATGAACATCCAGGAACTGAAAGAAAAAATTGCCTCTCTGAAACCGGAAGACACGCACAAATACCCACTGATCCAGGATCTGATCGAACCCCTCGACCTGGTCATTCTCGTTGTCCCAATCGATAAAGCTGCCCCAAAAGGCCGTCTGATTCTGCCACAGCAGCAGACAATCCGCGATATTCTGGAACGTGGTGCTCTCTCTCTTGTTGTACGAGATACAGAATTAAAAAGCACCCTGGATCATTTTCTTGCACAAGGTGTCTGTCCGAAACTTGTCGTTACAGACAGTCAGGCATTTGCACGTGTTTCAAAAGCTGTGCCGGAAAACATCACCCTGACTTCTTTTTCGATTCTTTTTTCAAGATATAAAGGAGAACTGGAAATTCAGCTAAAAGGTATTGCTGCTCTTTCTTCTATTGAAGATGGTGACCGCATCCTGATTGCAGAAGGATGTACACACCATCGCCAGTGCGGAGATATTGGAACATGCAAAATGCCTGAATGGATTCGAAATTATACCGGAAAGAAGCCTGTTTTTGAATTCACTTCCGGAACAGAGTTTCCGGATGATGTCTCTTCCTATAAAATGGTGGTTCACTGTGGTGGCTGTATGTTAAACGAACGTGAAATGAAGTACCGTATCGCCTGCTGCCAGGATCAGGGTGTACCGATTACCAATTACGGAATCCTGATCGCACAGGTGACAGGTATTCTGAAACGAAGCCTCGGGCCTTTCCCGGAGATGCAGAAATTGATCTGAGACTGCCCTCATAACCAATTTAATTTCTTAATTTTAACGTTTCTGTGCTATACAGTCTCTGCATATTTATGTTATATTTGTAATTGAATTGTAATTTTTTACTCTGGTTTCACAAAACTATAACATTTTTTCGTTATACTAAAACTTCGAAATATAGAATCTGTTTTGGAATTTTCCAAATACGATTAAAAAGGGAAGTACTTTTATCAGGGAGAATATTTATTTGAATGAGGAGGATTTATTTTTATGAAATTTACCAAAATGCATGGAATCGGAAACGATTATGTATATGTAAACTGCTTTGAAGAAACTGTAAGTAATCCGTCTGCTGTCGCAAAATTTGTCAGCGACCGTCACTTCGGAATCGGATCTGACGGACTGATTCTGATCAAGCCATCCGATGTGGCAGACTGTGAAATGGATATGTATAACCTGGACGGCTCTCAGGGTGCCATGTGCGGAAACGGAATTCGCTGTGTGGCAAAATATGCCTACGATTACGGCATTGTAAATAAAACGAATATTTCTGTTGCTACTAAGAGCGGTATTAAATATCTGGACCTGACTCTGGGTGATGATGGAAAAGTTGCTCTTGTTAAGGTTAACATGGGCGCACCAATTCTGACTTCCAGACAGATTCCGGTGGTTTCCACAAAAGAGCAGGTAATCGATGAGCCACTGAATGTTGATGGAACTACTTACCACATCACTGCTGTTTCTATGGGAAATCCACATGCGATCGTATATATGGATGATCTGAAAGATTTGGATATCGAAAAGATCGGACCAAAATTCGAAAATCACATCGCTTTCCCGGACCGTATCAATACGGAATTTGTCAAAGTAATCGACCGCCACACCCTGCAGATGCGCGTATGGGAACGTGGTTCCGGCGAGACACTTGCCTGCGGTACCGGTGCATGTGCAGTTGCTGTTGCTTCTACCCTGAACGGTCTGGTAGATGAAGACAAACCTGTTACTGTCAAACTGCTCGGTGGTGATCTGCAGATTCTCTGGAATCGTCAGGAAAATCTCGTTTACATGACCGGCCCTGCTACAACCGTATTTGATGGGGAAATCTTTTTATAAAAAAAGCAAGGGGACTTCGTAAGCCAGTCCCCTTGTTTTTTTATAAAACCATAACTTCTCTTGTCAAGAGAAATATTTCTCTTTAATGATCTCTACAGGCATTTCCTCACCTGTCCATAGTTTGAAGGAAGCAGCTCCCTGGTACAGCAGCATGTACATTCCATTACCAGTCTTGCATCCTGCTTCTTTTGCTTCACGAAGAAGTCTTGTCTCCTGCGGATTATAGATTACATCAAATACAAACAGATCTTTATGGAACATACTTGTATCTGTAATGATCGTTCTGTCTACATTCGGTGCCATACCTACTGAAGTACCATTTACAAGAATCGCACTATCAGCGATGGATGCACGCAGGACCTCCGGATCGGAAAAATCATGCAATGTTACTTTGCACTCTGTGCGCTCATTCAGTTTTGCAACAATCTCTTCTGCTCTTGCGAAGAAGTTATCTCTTACGTTGAATACATTAATCTCAGCAACTCCATCCAGTGCGGCCTGTACCAGAATCGCAGTTGCAGCTCCACCAGCACCGAGAAGAGTCATCTTCTTTCCGATAATATCAACGCCGTCTTCTTTAACAGCTCTCATAAATCCAACACCGTCTGTTGTGTATGCAGTCAGAACCCCATTGTCATTAACAATAGTATTACATGCTCCTGAAATCTCAGATGCAGGAGATACTTTATCTGCAAGCTTACACATAATGTTCTTGCCTGGCATCGTGATATTCCATCCTCTTGCTCCCATCGTACGAAGTCCCTGTACTGCCTCCGGCATTTTATCTTCCGGTACATCAAATGCAAGATATGTATAATCCAGTCCCAGCTGATCGCATGCTTCATTATGCATTTCCGGAGAAACACTGTGTGCGACCGGGCTTCCAAGTAAACATAATAATCCGGTGTGTCCTGTGATATGTTTCGACATAATCCATTTTCCTTTCCGCGTATCAAAATTTGACGATTTCACTCTCGCCTGAATATAAAAAATATTATACACGATTTAAAGTGATAAAGCAAAGATTATTTTCTGTTTATTTCCTCTATGTTCCAATTTGTTCTAACCTATGCTATACTAAAATAGCTGTCGAACCTCCAGCAGAAAGGAGGTGCACGTTTCATGGAAGAAATACTCGTCACACTTCTTGTCTCCGTGATAGCAAACGTAGTTAGCTACTACATATGCAAATGGCTGAGCGGTAGACGATAGGCAGCAACAGCCTAAACGGAATAGCTCACCTTAACGAGCAAGAAAGCCCTCAGAGTTGCAGCTCTGGGGGCTTTCGTTTTTTGCTTCATGGAATCTCGTCACATTCCTTAGCTGTTATTATCATATGCTATTGCTGATAAAAAGTCAACTCCTAACTATCGCAAAACCTCCTGTCATTTTTGGCATTTGTCTTAAACCACCTTACAGTAAACTCTTCAGCACTTGCAGCACACCGTCTTCCAGATAAGACGGGCAGACTGCTTTGGCTGCTGCCTGTACTTCCTCTCTGGCATTTGCAACTGCATAACTGTATCCGGCATTTTTTAACATTTCAATATCGTTGATATTGTCGCCAAAAGTACAGGTTTCTTCCGTTGAAATTCCCAGATACTCCTGCAAAAAGGCAACCGCTGACTTCTTATCTGCACCATGTGGTGTACAGTCCATCCATTCCTTGCCTGCACATGCCATATTTACTTTATCTTTCCAGTATGGCGTAAATACAGGCGCACATTTTTCTTCACAATGATCTGTATTGTAGATAGCAATCTTCATAATCTGTTCATTTTCAAAGGAAGGTTCCAATAAATCAGGCACTTCTCTTATATCATATCCATAAGAGTCATGTAACCAGCGAAACATTGGTGTTTTCGCATTCTCCGCATAACTGACATCCGGGCTGGAAATAAAATAATCACATCCAGGCATTTCTTTCTTTGCCATTCTCGCCATATTTTTCCAGATTTCAGCAGACAGTGTATGAACCTTTAATATTTTCTCAGATGTACGGATCAGAGTACCGCCATCCGAAATAAAAAAGATCCGGTCTTTTACCGGTACAAACAACTGTCTTTCACTGCAGTACTGTCTGCCGGAACATGCCACAAAGTGTATCCCCTTTTCCGTGAGCTTCTTTATCACATCCATATATTCCGGATTGATATCCAGAGTCCCATCTTTTACAAGTGTTCCATCTATATCTGTTACAATAAGTTTTATCATAAGAATTCTCCTCATATCCTATACATTTATTCTTTCAGGGCTATCATCACATTTTTCAGGACGAATTTCAATACTTTACTTAAATTTGTATAGAAAAATCCCCCGAAGAATATGTATCATTCTTCGGGGGAGCTGTGGAATCAGGATCAAATTCCAAGTTTTTCTTTCATGTAATCTACCGGAGTATCTTTTCCAGTGTAAAGTTTGATTGCAATCAGAGCCTGGAACAGCATCATGCTCATACCATTGTAAACTCTTTCACATCCTGCTTCTTTGGCCTGTTTCATCATAACTGTTTCGCGTGGTGCATAAACTGTATCTGTTACGATCAGGTCTTTCTTGAAGAAAGAAGGATCCGGGATATTGGAAAGGTCTTCGAGTGGATGCATTCCTACACCTGTTGCATCGCAGAACAGATCTGCTGCATGCATTTTTTCTTTGAGGAGATCATGATTTGCAAGATCGTTCATTGTAGCTTTGCAGTTTGTGTTCTTGTTGATCAGGTCAACGATTTCTTCTCCACGGCTATAGAATTTATCTTTGATGTTGAAGATTTCAATCTCTGCGATTCCGTCAAGAGCTCCGCGTACTGCGATTGCTGTTGCAGCTCCACCGGTTCCGATCAGGACCATCTTCATTCCTTTAAAATCAATGCCTTCTTCTTTGAGTCCCTGCCAGTATCCCATACCGTCAGTGTTGTAGCCTTTGAGTTTTCCTGTAACCTGTCCGTTTTCATCACGCATGTTTACAACTGTGTTGATCGCACCACATAACTTGGCAGCCTCGTCAACTTCGTCCAGATATTTGTGAACAACTGTTTTGTTTGGCATAGAGATGTTGGAACCAAGCATTTTAAGCGCACGAATACTCTGAACAGCATCTTTCAGGGAATCATTATCTACTTCAAATGCAAGCTGAATAACATCATCGCCGTTTTTGTCATATGCGAGGTTGTGAGTTGTCGGTGACTGTGTGTGACGGATTGGATAAGCCATTAATCCTACTAATTCTGTATGTCCTGTAATGTTTGGCATGATTTTTTCCTCTTTTCTTTTTGAATTAAATCCGCAGATTCGCTATGCAAATCGCTACTTTCTCATGTTTGAGCGGCTTTCAAATTCAAATGCTTCCCCATGCAAGCATGGTTCAGCATTTGTACTTTTAAAGCCTTGGTTATTCAAGTGGCTCTAAGTGCAGATAACCCTGAGATTCAAGTACGTTCAGGATCGCACGCCCTTCCATGGTACCTTCCATAATACGGCGGGCACGTACAGAATCACCAATTGTATATACATAAGTTTCTGTATCTTTAAATGCCTCTTCAAGTCCCGGAAGTACCGGATTGTTAGAACGCATTCCAAGGCAGTTGAAGCCAAGATCGAATTCCATATCCTTGATCTGACCATCCGGAAGTTTTACTGTGAATGCATTTTCTTTTACTTCCTGAAGTGCTGTGTTTACATATTCCTTAACACCATACTTATCGTGTGTCTCACGCATGGAACATTTGGTGATCGGATCTGCAAGCATACCGATCTGAGGAAGCATATCGATGATCGTACACTCTGCTCCGCGAGGTGCAAAATATTCAATCACGTCAAGTCCGACAGATCCACCGCCGACTACAACGACTTTTTTGCCCTGACAGGCTTCATCCGGGTATTTTCCTGCATTCAGGTTGTTGATCATATCAAAGATCGTAGCCACATTTCCGGCTTCGATGTTTTCTTTAAGGCCTTTGATCGGAGGTACAAGCGGTACGGAACCTGTTGCATTTACAACGATGTCCGGTTTGAATTGTTTTACTTTCTCAACAGTTGCTTCTGTATTCAGGAAAACATAAAGATTTTTCAGTCTGGCTGCACGAGCTTCCAGATATTTCGGGAAATCTTTCATACGAGTCTTGCTCGGAAGATCCGAAATAAATGTGGAGAGACCTCCAAGGTGATCTTTCTTTTCCAGTACAAATACATTACAGCCAACTTCAGCTGCTGTACATGCAGCTTCCAGACCTGCAGTACCACCTCCTACAACTACGACGTTGCAATTTTTGTTGACTTTGAGTGCTTTATAAATATCGCCTTCCGGTACAGCCGGGTTGACGGTACAACGGATCGGACGGTTTACGCCGATACGGTTTCCTGCACATCCAACATTACATGAAATACATTTACGAAGAATATCTTCTTCTCCGTTCTCGACTTTCTTAACCCAATTCGGCTCTGCGATCAGACCACGTCCCATTCCAACGATGTCCACATCACCACTTTCGAGAACTTTCTCAACGATCTTCGGATCACGATAGTTACCGGCATTGATGACCGGTTTCTTAAATTTATCTTTTACGGCTCTTGCCATATAGGATCTCCAGCCATCCGGAAGGAAGTTGGAGTCAATCTGATACTGAAGAGACGGATTCAGGCCACAGGAAACATCATACATATCTACGAACTCATCCAGATATTCCAGATATTCCAGTGTATCTTCCAGAGTGTTTCCACCCGGTACTCTTTCTTCAGCAGAGATACGAACGATAATCGGGAACCATGGTCCTACATTTTTACGGACCTCTTCGAGTACCATACGTGGGAAACGAAGACGGTTTTCTACAGAACCTCCGAACTCGTCTGTTCTCTTATTATAATAAGGAGAGATAAACTGGCTCATCAGATAAGAATGTCCGCAGTGGATCTCGATTGCATCAAATCCAATTGCCTGGACACGCTTTGCAGCCTCTCCGTATTTTTTTACAGTTGTAAGGATTTCTTCTTTTGTCATCGGTCGCGGAACTTCTCCACCTGCCTTTGTAGGGATATTGGAAGAAGAAACGGTTTCCATTCCGGTTCTTGCGGAAGAAGCAGATGCTCCGGCATGGTTTACCTGAATTGCTACAGTCGCACCATTTTTATGAAGGTTTTCTACGAGCTGATAATAACGTGGCATAAAACTGTCATGGTCGATACGGATCTGACTTGTACCATTAGAGCCTGCCGGATACTCGATGTTGGCATTCTCCAGAATGATAAGACCTGTGCCGCCTTTTGCACGAAGTGAGTAGTAATTCATATGACGGTTACTCATCTCACCGCTTGTTTCACCGTAGTTGGTTCCCATCGGAGTCATTGCAATACGGTTTTTAATAGTCGTTCTTTTAATCGTAATTGGTTCAAAAATCTTTGGGTAATCACTCTTCATGAAATAATCTCCTATTCATTCATAAATAATAAAATATGATATTCACATGAGTGGCAATCCTTTGTTTGTGACACAATTATCATAACTCTTTGTATTAAAAATTAACAATATCTTTCAGATAAACTTTTGATACGTTTTCGGTATCATTCGCATCTTCTGCCTGCTGCTCCTTCATATAATTGATAAAACGCTCTACAGCCGGCAGACGATAACGGTCTTTCATCCAGAACATAAACACCTGACGATAGATCTGCAAACCCTTTAATTTGTGGATATTGATACCATCTGCATCCAAAAGAATATCTGTCTGTGGCATCAGGGCAATTCCGAAGTTCTCTCTTACCAAAGACACGATAGAATATTCATCCGGACATTCTACGATCGTATTTGGTTCGATCTGGTATTTTCTGTATAAATATTTTGCATACGTTCCCATCCAGGATTCTTTCTCATAACCAATCACGGGATAATGATTCATCTCTGAAAGTGGCACTTCCCGGATTCCGGCAAGCGGATGCTTCTTTGGTGTAATGATCACCAGCTCCTGTGCACTGAGTGGAAAAAATTCCATATCCTCTTTTTTCAGATAACCCCCAAATCCGATATCCAGTTCTCCGGTACGCACTTTCGCAGCGATTGCCGGTGTATGATTCTGCCAGAAATTAAAAACTACGTTTTTATTTTCTTCTTTATCCAGAAATTCTCTTACCTTATGTGGAATATAATGGCCCGCAAGCGGAAAAATATAACCGATATCAATTTTGCCGCCATCCGCAGAAAGCTCCTGCATTTTACCCACTGCCACATCGCAGTCTGCTGCGATCCGGTCTGCATGCTCCAGAAAAAGCTGTCCTGCCTTGGTCAGTGTCACTCCCCTGCCTTTTTTTTCAAATAAAGCTACCCCAAGTTCGCTTTCCAGTACTGCCATCGAACGGCTCAGGGACGGCTGTGAGATATACAGTTCTTCTGCTGCCTGATGATAATTTTCCAGTCTTGCTACTTTCTGAAAATACAGAATCTGATTTAGTGTCATTACCTTCTCCTCCTGTATAATATACCTCTTATTCTGCAGTATTACCCGTTACTGTTTGTACCATCTACAGCAACCTGATCTTTCCTATTTTCCTTCCTTATATAAATAGCTAAAATTTATCAGTTATTATACCATATTAATGCATTCAATGCATTAGTTTTCCACTTTAAAAGCATTAGACTACATGCATTGTTCCTGTTACAATACAATCAAATGTTATTTTTTTAACACAATGTAACCCGGCATTTCTGATGTTTGTGACAGAACAAAAAGAAAACCGAAGAAAACTACTGTTCACTCCGTTCACAGTTACCCGTGAACAGTAACAGCACAATTACTTTAGGAAAAGGAGAATAACATGAACAAAAAATACCTGCCAAGTGCATTAATTTTGTACTTGAACTACTTCATCCACGGCGTTGGATGTTCTATTTTGGGACAGGCTGTTATTAAGGAAGCTCTCGCTACTGCATGGGGCGTAGAAGCAATGGCGATCACAGCAATTTCTGCTGCTCTTGGACTTGGACGACTGATTGCCCTTCCATTTGCCGGTCCTCTTTCAGACAAACTTGGACGTCGCATTTCCACAGCGATCGGTAGTGCTTCTTATGCAATCTACCTGATTGGTCTTGCTCTTGCATTTAACGCAGGTACAAGCGGCGGTTACACAATTGCTTATGTATGTGCGATCATCGGCGGTATCGCAAACTCATTCCTTGACACTGGTATCTATCCGGCAGTTGCCGAGATCATCTACAAAGCTCCTGGCGTTGCAACCATGGGAATTAAATTCTTCATCGCGATCGCCCAAATGCTGCTTCCATTCGTACTCGGTGCAACCGTAGCTACAACAGCTGCAGGACTTACTTCCTACAACCATCTGTTCTTCGGATGTGGAATCATCTACCTCGTACTCTTCGTACTGGTATTCCTGTTCCCACTTCCAGATGCAGACCAGAAAGCAGCTGGTAAAAAAGAAGGACTTATCGACAGCCTGAAACACACACACTTCTCCTTCGAATCTATCGCAATGATCCTGATCGGATTCACATGTACAGGTACTTTCCAGCTGTGGCTGAACTGTGCACAGAACTTTGCAAAAGAAAATGTAGGCTGGGCTGACCCGTCTATCATGCAGACTTATTATTCCGCTGGAACACTGATCGCACTTGTTGTGACAGCACTACTCACAAGAAAGATCAAAGATGTTCGTTTTATTGTAATCTATCCGGTTATCTGTCTTGCAACTCTGATCGTTGTTCTGACAGGTCAGAACCAGACACTGATGATCGCAGGTGCATTCATCATCGGATGGGCAGGCGCAGGTGGACTGCTCCAGATTGCTACCTCTGTATGCAACATGCTCTTCCCTAAGATCAAAGGTACGGTAACTGCTCTGGTTATGATCGCATCCTCTCTGTGTAACTACACGATCCTGACAGCAGCATCCAAAATGCAGCCATCTCAGGTTATGATCATGAACATCGTACTTACAGCAGTTGGTGTTGTACTTGGTCTGTTTGTAAACATCCGTTACAAAAAAATGGTTGAACTCGCAGAAGCTGAGAACTAAAATGAGAACCAGGGGCGAAAAGTCCAATAGCTGTTCGTGCGTGCACGATAAGGCATCTGGACTTGGAACCCGTCGTAATCATTATATAATAGAAAGGAAACTCATCATGAATACAGTTAAAATCCGTGATATCGAAATCGGTGCAGGTGCACCGAAAATCATCGTTCCGATCGTTGGTATTACAAAAGAAGATATCATTGAAGAAGCCAAAACTTTTGATTCTATCCCAGTTGATGTTGTTGAGTGGCGTGCAGACTGGTTTGAAGGTGTTTTTGATTTTGCAAAGGTTGAAGATGTATTGAAAGACCTTCGTACAGTTCTTGGTAACATCCCACTTCTCATGACTTTCCGTACTTCTAAAGAGGGCGGCGAGAAAGCAATCGAGCCGGATGCTTATGCAGAGCTCAACATCAAAGCAGCTCAGACCGGATATGTAGATCTGGTTGACGTAGAGATCTTCACAGGTGATGAGATCGTTAAAAAGATCATCGACGGAGCTCATGCCGCAGGTGTTAAGGTTATTGCTTCCAACCATGACTTCTTCAAGACTCCTGCAAAGGCCGATATCATCTATCGTCTCCGCAAGATGCAGGATATGAATGCAGATATTCCAAAGATTGCCGTTATGCCACAGAACAAAAAGGATGTTCTGACTCTTCTGGCTGCAACAGAGGAAATGACAACAAATTATGCTGACAGGCCGATCATCACCATGTCTATGGCAGGCACCGGCGTCATCAGCCGTCTCTGCGGTGAAGTATTTGGTTCTTCAATGACATTCGGTGCCGCAAAGAAAGCATCTGCACCGGGACAGATGGGAGTAAATGATCTGAATACAGTCCTTGGACTTCTTCACAATGCAATGTAACATATAATATATTTACTTCTTGAAAACACCGGTATTTTTATTTAAAATAGAAATATCGGTGTTTTTATAACTGCAAAGCGTTGAACTGTTACAGTTACATTACCATCTATACTTATTTTAAGGGAGGTCCTTCATGAAAAAAATACTTCACTGGCTGGACGAGAATCTCGAAGAATTTATCCTGGTCATCTTCCTGATTGCCATGACACTGATCATGGGAATTCAGGTATTCTGCAGATATGTTCTTGGAATGTCCCTGTCCTGGTCCGAAGAACTTACCAGATATCTCTTCATCTGGTGTGGATTCTTGAGTGTAAGCTACTGCAGCAAAAAATGCCTTTCTATTAAGATCGAGCAATTTGTCGCAATTTTTCCACGCCGCGGAAAAGCAATCTTCAAAGTAGTGAATCACACCTTCGAGCTAATCTTTTTTATTTACATGATTCCGTTTGCTTATTCTTATATGATGTCTTCTGTTCACAGCGGACAGCTTTCACCGGCATGCGGCATTCCGATGTACTATGTACAGGCCGCACCTCTGGTTTCTTTTGTACTGGTCACATTCCGTGTCCTGCAGCGCTGGATCATTGAGTTCCGTGTTGCAAGAGGTGAAAATGTATTTGACCCGGCACATCCAGAACGCAATACCCCAGAATCCTTTATCCAGGCAAATGCAGAATCCCATAACGAATCTGCTCTGGAATCAGGAATCGATAACCGCATCAACACGATCAAAAATTCAAATGAGGAGGAACACTAAATGCCAGTTGTAGTTTTATTTATTATCTTTGTTGTCTTACTGGTCATCGCAGTTCCGGTATCCATCACCCTTGGAATCACATCTGTTCTTCCGTCTGTGTTTGATCCGTCCTTTACTGTTGGTGCCAAATATCTGATTCGTGCCATGTTTGGCGGTCTGGACTCCTTCCCGCTCCTGGCAGTTCCAATGTTTGTCCTTTCCGGTATCATCATGGCCAAGGGCGGTATTTCCAAAAAGCTGTTTGATGTTTTTGCCTATTTTCTTGGCAAATTCACTGCTGGTATGCCATGTGCCGTAATCGTCACCTGCCTTTTTTACGGTGCGATCTCCGGTTCTGCTCCGGCAACGGTTGCTGCTGTTGGAAGTATGACGATTCCAATCTTGTCCAATCTTGGTTATGATCTGACATTTTCTACTGCAATCGTTGCAGTGGCTGGTGGACTCGGTGTTATCATTCCGCCTAGTATTCCATTCATCATGTACGGCATGGCCTCCGGTGCGTCTGTCAGCGATCTGTTCCTTGCCGGAATTATCCCAGGACTCATGATCGGAGCCCTGCTCATGCTCTATGCGATCTATCACTGCAAACGCTACGGTGAAGACAAAGAAAAAATCCATGCAGAGGTACAGATGCTTCATGACAAAGGGCTTCTGAAAGTGCTCAAAGAAAGCTTCTTTGCACTGTTAAGCCCGGTCATCATTCTCGGATGTATCTACACAGGTGTTGCTTCTCCGACAGAAGCTGCTGTTATCTCCGTATTTTATGCCCTGATCATCAGTCTGTTCGTATACAAGAGCATTAAGCTCCGTGATATCTGGCCGATCCTTGTAGAAGCGATCCGTACTTTTACACCAATCCTGTTCATCCTGGCAGCCTCTACTGCCTTCTCCAGAGTACTGACTCTGATGCAGGTACCGCAGACCGTCAGCGAATTTATCCTGAACAATTTCCACAGTCCGGTTGCAATCCTGCTGATCATTAATCTCTTCCTACTGATCGTAGGAATGGTCATGGATACCACACCGGCAATCCTGATTCTGACACCGATCCTGCTTCCGATCGTGCAGGCTATCGGTATGAATCCAATCCAATTTGGTGTAATCATGGTTGTCAACCTTGCCATCGGATTTGTAACTCCACCAATCGGAGTCAATCTGTTCGTTGCAAGTTCACTGACAGATGTGCCGGTTATGCAGATTGCAAAAAAAGCCCTGCCAATGATCGCATTTTTCCTGGCAGCGCTACTCCTGATCACTTTCATACCGGCAATCTCTATCGGAATCTTATAGGAGGAAAGACATGAAAAAATTTACTACATGCAATACATCCGATAAGAAAAAGCGTCACATCCTCCGTATGCTCCCGGTGCTGACTGTGGCTGGTGCTTTGAGCATTGCCCTTACAGGATGTGGTACTTCTTCTGAAGATGAAGTACAACGCTATTCCTGGCCACTGGCAACCGCCAGCCCGGAAGACACTGTTACACAGATCTTTGCAGAAAAGTTTGCCGAGGAAGTCGCAGATTTAAGCGATGGCAAAATGAAGATCCAGGTATACGCGAACTCCACACTCGGTGGTGACCGCGACCTGCTTGAAACCTGCTCAGATGGAGATATCCCATTTGTCGTACAGAATACTGCACCTCAGGTTTCTTTCATGAGTGATCTGGCAGTCTTTGATCTTCCATGTGTTTTTGATTCTCTCGACGACTGTCGTAAGAAGATCGATGACCCGGAATTCTACAGCCTGATCAGTGATGTTTATACAAACGGCGGCTATCATCTTCTCGGTATGGCTGACCAGGGCTTCCGTGTCATGAGCACAAACAAACCAGTCAATAGCTTTGCAGACTTTAAAGGTCAGAAGATCCGTACTATGGAAAACAGTTATCATCTGGCATTCTGGAAGGCACTCGGTGCAAACCCGACTCCAATGAGTTTCAGTGAGGTTTATATCGGTCTTCAACAGCATACGATCGATGCGCAGGAAAATCCATATGAAGTTATCGTTTCCAACAACTTATATGAACAGCAGGATTATGTGGTCGAGACCAATCATCTTCCGCATCTGATCTCTCTGATCGTCAACGATGATTTCTTCAAAGATCTTCCGGAGAATGAACAGGATATCATGACAGAAGCCGCACAACTTGCAACAGAATACGCAAGAGAACAGTCCGATGCACGTATTGCAGATAAAATTGCAACCATCGAAGAAAGCGGTACACAGATCATTACCCTGTCCGATGAGACACGTAAAGAGATCCGCGAGGCATCCAAAGGCGTGTATGATTCGATTAAGAAAGTGATCAAGCCGGAGATTTATGAAACATATATGGATAAAGAATAATACCAGCGATGAGATGTAAAATTACGTATCCTATCTGTTTTATACAGGCTGTTGAAAAAATCCGAATATACTAAGAAAAGAAAATCCTACAAAAAACGCCCCACAAAATGACAAACTCGCTGTTGCTCAAACAGTGTCATTTTGTGGGGCAAAGTAGTATTTTATTTCCTAAGTATATCTACGAATCTTTTCAAGGCCTGTACAACCCAGACAGGATACGTTTTTTATCCCTCATTCGTGGTAGTTATTCTTATGGAGAGGGGACGGGGCTCCACCCCGGGATGCGGACAGCGGCTGCGCCGTTAGCTACGCGAAGCAACGACGCGCAGCGCAGGCACGCTTTTTTTCCCTTTAAACAGTATTTCAAATGTAAAGTAAAAAACGTCTCATAGATGTTCATCAGGCCTGAAAAGATCTGTCAGAAGTACTTAGTGAAGAGAATTCTACTTTGCTTCGAAAAATGGCACTGTCTGAGCGACAGCGAGTTTGACATTTTTCGAAGTGGTTTTTGTAGAATTATCTTCTCTTAGTACTTCCAGATCTTTGAACTAGCCTGTAAGAACAGCTATGAGACGTAATTAGTTTATATTTTATACTGTGACTTTCTCATTATTTCACATTAAGGTATACATCCTCATGTGTATGGAACCCTCCATCTATGACCACTTCATCCATATTCTCTTTCGTCACAGCCACCGGCGTGATCTTATAATACGGAATCTCATATTCTCCATCATTGGTCGTCTCGGTAACAGGGTATTCACAGTCAGCTGACCCGATATCCTCCCCATTTCCAAGCATCACTGCCAGTGTCGCCGCCGTAGATGCCTCCTGCTCGATCGGCTTATACACCGTCATGGTCTGGGTTCCTTCTACAATACGCTGGCATGCAGCCAGTTCTGCATCCTGTGCGACAACAGCGACCTGTCCGGCAAGGCGGTTTTCGGACAAAACTTTAACTACCTGACTTGCCAGATCGTCATTACCACACATAACACCAACAATATCATCCGTCACTTCCAGCCCCTTGTTTACATGAGTTTCCGCTATTTCTGCAAGCCAGTTATCACAATAACCGGAGTAAACGATATTAAGCTTACTATCCACCAGTGCATCTTTAAATCCCTTCTCAACTTCCTCAACATTTTTATCTGTCGGTGATCCATAAATCGCAAAGATATTTCCGCCATCCGGGCAAGCTTTTTTCAGGGCTTCACCCATCAGTGTTCCAACCATCTCATTGTCGATCGTAATATACAGATCCGCATTTACATTGGGAATGATACGGTCATAGCAGATTACACAGATTCCTTTGCTTTTTGCTTCTTTTACCACATCATATAATGCATCGCCATCAATTGGTATAATAATGATCACGTCCATTTTTTTCTGGATGAAGTACTCAATCTGAGAAATCTGTTCCTCCACTTCTCCTCCGGCCACCTGCACATTTACTTCTGCCCCAAGACTCTGCGCTGTAGACACAAACATATCACGGTCACGCAGCCATCGTTCAATTACAAAAGAATCAAAGCTAAGTCCAATCTGCAGTTTATCCTCTTCTGTTGTATGTGCTGTTTCCGTCTCCACACTCTGCTTTCCACATCCTGTAAGCATCAGTGCAAGCACTATCCCGATTATAAGAAAAATGCCTGTTTTCTTTTTCATTTTCCATACCTCGTTTTATATTCACTTGGTGTCATATCTGTCTGTTTCTTAAAAATCCTGCTGAAATAATTCGGATCTGTATAACCACTCCGGATCCCGGCTTCTTTAATACTGATATCCGGCTGAGCCAAAAATTCCTTAGCTTTTTCTATCCGCACCTTCGTCACATATTCAATAAAGTTTTCTCCGGTCTCTTCTTTAAAGATCTTGCTGAAGTAATAAGGGCTGATATTTACAATGCCAGATACATCATCCAATGAGATGTCTTTATTATAATTCTCCTGGATATACAGCATCGCTTTCTTTGCAGCAGAATTGGACTGGTCTTCCTTCTGATCCCGGATTGCGCGGCAGGCATTCACCATCTTGTCCAGAAACCATTTTCGCAGTTCTTCATACCCTGTACATGCCATGGCTGCATCAAGATAATCGCGTCGATAGCTAAATCCATAATTGATCGCGCCTGCTTCAAATGCTTTTTTCTCACCCCAGATAATATATTCCAGGGTCTTCAGCCGGATGTTATTCATGTCGTCTGCATAATGTGCCACCATCCAGTCAAAAAACACATTTATCTCCTGGATACATTCTTTTTCTTTTCCCTCTTCCAGATAACGGAAAATATTTTTTTCCATCTCTACCGGAAATTCCTCATCATACACACCATTCTGGGAAAGATCTTCGATATGTATCACACGGCTCTTGCTTCCATTCAATGCACGCAGTGCCTCACGATAAGAGCGCTCCATCTCCTGCATTTCCCGTACTCTTCCGATTCCGACACGAAATTTCGCTTCGATACGATCTTCTAATCGGGTAATCAGGCTTCGTGCCTGTTCAACCAGATCGATTCTTTCTTCATATGGATTCTCAGACAGTGCACACGGAACCACGATTGGAATACGATTGGACATGATCGATCCCACTGCACAGGAAAAAGAAGATTTTACGATATCTCTCAATTCCGCATAAAAGTCCTGTGCCTTAACATTCATTCCAACCGGGCTTACCAGCCTTCCATTCTCATAAGACTGTCCAAACTGAATGATCATAACATAGCCCTGTTTTTCCTCAATATCCAGAAGCTGTTGGTAATAGTCTGCCACCTGCATCTCCTGTTGGAAAAGAAGGCTTCCAACAAAACTGTTTTCTACGACCGGAATGACTGTTTCCAGTTTTTCCTGTATTCTCAGAAGGTTACTTCGCTGATTTCTTTTTGTATCAACTTTTGCTGTGGCCTCTTCCACTGCTGCAATGATCTTGGCCTTTGAGATTGGCTTTGTCAGATATCGCTCGACTCCCAGATCAATTGCTTCTTTTGCATAATCGAATTTGTCATAGGCCGATACAACATAAAACAGAGCTGTTGTATTAAATTTTCTTATTTCTCGCATAGCCTGTATTCCATTAATACCAGGCATATGAATATCCATAAATACGATATCCGGATGAAAAGTCTCCGCGATCTCTGTTACGGCTCTTCCTGTTTTGGCAGTTTCTACGATACATGAATCCCCAAATGTACTGGATATAACATTCTTAAAGGCTTCCAGCATGATTCCTTCATCATCTGCAACTAAAATTCGATACATTCTTCTGTCTCCCCTTTGTTATGCAATATTTCCACATTATTCTCATTCCAGTTCATCTTTATACACAGGAAGGATGATATGAACTCTGGTCCCTTTCCCTGGTCCGTCACTTTCAATCGTAAACAAATTTTCTTCTTTATAATACAGCTGTAGTCTGTCAATTACATTCCGAACAGCAATTCCCGTGGAAAAACGGTCTTCTTCATTCTGATCTGCGCGTCCGGCCATAACCCTGGCTATCATTTCTTCTGTCATTCCCGCACCATTGTCGCTTACTGTAACATCCAACATCTCACCATTTCGGTGAATTTCCATACGGATCCATCCCGTTTCCATACAGTCATGAATTCCATGCTGCACTGCATTTTCAACCAGTGGCTGCAGAATCATACTCGGAATACGAATATTATCAATACCTTCATCCACTTCCTTAATATAGGTGATATCTCCGGCAAAACGGACATTCAGGATATAAATGTAGTTATCTACCGCCCCAATCTCCTCCCAGAGCATGGCGTCTTCTTCCATCTTACGTACATTATAACGGAAAAAATCTGCCATCTTTTCAAGAAAAATTCCTGTATTATCCGCATCCCCCATCATGGCAAGCTGTGCACCTGCATTCAGACTGTTAAACAAAAAATGCGGATTGATCTGCGCCTGAAGGTATTTCAGCTGAGCCTCCTTCAGATGGGTTTCCATAAGAAGCTCCCGTTCCTTCATCTGTGCCTGACGTTCCATGCTTTCCTTAAGCTGCTCAATATTCTGCCGGATACTTTCCAGCATCTGGTTAAAACTTCGTGTTACAACACCAACCTCATCTTCAACAACTACCGGAAGCTGAGGTACATTTAAGTTACCCTTTGCAACTTCATGCGCTGTATTGGACAATGCTGTAAGTGGACGAATCATATTACGGACAAGAAGCGTTGTGACTGCAAGACCAAGTGCATATACAACCAGCATAACGAAAATACAGAGTTTATAGAGTACATTCATTGCTGAAAGCAGCAGCTGGTAATTTGCCGAGTTCGTTTTAAATCGTAAATTATTCAGCTTATAAATATAGACATTGATATATTCATAAAGCTCATTTTCATCTTCGTAGGAAGTTTTGTATTTTTCTACATTTCTTCCTCGTTTTGCCTGAACCGTCTCATTTGTCTGTTCCAGATAACTTTCTGACATTCTCCGGATATTTTTTTCCAGCATTTTCACTTCATTATCCAGATTTCGGTCATTCAGTTCTTCGATCAGATTCTTGTAATTCTGTTCATAACGATAATAATTTTCCAGAGCCTGTGTGCTCTTGGTATTTAAATATTCATAAACCGTACTCTCTACCTGCTCCAGCGATTCCGAGAGTTCATTCACAGCCGTATTACTGGAAAAGACTGCATCAATTCTTGTAACCGCTGTATGAATCTGCTTAAAGATAAACACATTGATTCCCAGCGCAAACACAAGAACCAGAAGCATAACTCCGCTCAGTCGGGTCTGTATAGAGTTTTTTACGGAAGATATCTCTTTTCCCTGTCTCATTTCTCATCCTCCGTCCTGTAATCCTTTGTATTCTCCTTTGTGATCACATGCTGGTTTACACTATAATAGTTATTACTATGTCCAAGTGACAGATACTCATCCAGTGCATTGACGCTGTATCGGCCAATCTCGTCCATATCCAGAGCAATCGCAGAAGAAATGATTTCCTTATCGATGGCATCCAGAATCACATCTGAATAGTAGAATCCGATCACTTTGACATTACCTACCTGGTTATAATCGATCAGTGCCTGATAAACACACTCTGTCACAACTTCGTCCATACATACCAGAACGTCAGGCAGATTTTCATCATTTACAAACATGTCACGTACAAATTCTTCTGTATCAAAATCTGCACTGCTGTCTACACAGTATTCCGTCAGGTCTACAGACTGGCCTGTTTTTTTCTGTGTCTCCAGTTCCTTTTTGACCTGCGAATAGACAAGATTCGTCTCCTGTGTCTTGGAACTGGATGTAGAAAGAAACATGACACTGGTAGTTCCCTGCGCTTTCAGCATGCCGCTGATCTGCTCTGTGTAAGCACTTCCCGTCTGATAACTGTTGAGCCCCACAAAACTGATTCTTCCGGTTGCCGTATCATCTGTCATGACCGTCACCACCGGAATCCCCCCTTTTAATGCTTCATTGATCAGATGCTGCTCTTCTTTACTTCCATCCGCTTCCAGAATGATTCCATCCACCTGGGAAGCAATTCCGATTTTCAGACAGTCTGCCTGAGAATAGCCGTTCATCTGTTCAGGAGAAAGAAGTTCTACATACGCATCTTTCTCTTCTGCTTCCTTGGATGCACTCTCATAAACCGATTGCCACATACCAGTATCTTTATCATTGGAGATCATCAGATAATGTCTCTGATAGCTTGCCGCATGCTCCCCTTCTCCAAGCTCTACTCTGTCCAGACTTTTCTGAAAATAAATCCAGATACCGGAAAGAAAAAAGATGCAGCCTGCCAGGATACAAAAAACTGTCAGTGTAAATTTCTTCATAGCTTTCATTCTTTCTGTTTATTTTTACCAGATATCAGTGTAACATATTCCACTCCATAGTGCAAAAGTGTTGTTGTCCATTTCATATCCAGTTATAAAAAGGGCCATTGCGTCACACGCAATGACCCTCGTCATTCATTTTATTGATTTGTTATCTGCTTCTATCATCCATTCTTTCTGTTGGATAATACATCGAATACTACTGCGATCAGAAGTACGGCACCTTTTACTACATACTGCCAGGAATCACCGATACCCATGATTGACATACCCATGTTGATAACACCAAGGAGAAGTGCACCGATTACAACACCACCTACAGTACCGCTGCCGCCGTATGCGGAAGCACCACCGATGAAACAGGAGCCGATTGCATCCATCTCGAAGGAAGTACCTGTGCTACCATTTACAGAACCTACACGTGCTGCACAGAGAAGACCTGCAAGACCTGCAAGAAGTCCCATGTTTACATATGCAATGAAGTAAACTTTGTTTGTATCAATACCGGAAAGCTGTGTAGCTTTCTCATTACCACCAATTGCGTAGAAGTAACGTCCAAATGCTGTTTTGGATGTAATAAAGTTGTAGATCAGGCAGATTGCAACTACCCAGATGAACATTACGGAGATACCTTTGTACTGGAACAGTTTATAGCAGTACCAGAGGATAACTACTGCGATGATAACAGCTTTGCTGTAATCAGAAAATGCTGTATTCTGACGATATCCTCTTTTTGCTTTGTTTGCTCTGGAACGAACTACACTGAAGATTACATATACAGTAACAACAATACCAACGATCAGTGCTGAATAGTTTGCAGTGTCATCCAATCCAGGAATATTAATATAAGAAGTAAATACTTTCAGGAAATCTTTGTTCTGGATAGAAACAGTTTTGTTGTCCAGAATCAGACGTCCAAATCCACGGAAGATGAACATACCAGCAAGCGTTGTGATGAATGGAGGAATACGTTTGTAACCGATCCAGTAACCCTGCCAGATACCTACCAGAAGGCCAACAACCAGGCAGATGATGATGGTCAGATATGGGTTCATTCCCTTGTTGCTGATAAGTACTGCTGCAAGACCACCAACCAGGCAGATTACAGCACCAACAGAAAGGTCGATGTTACCACCTGTCAGGATACATAATAACATACCACAGGCAAGAACAAGAACATAACCATTCTGAAGCATTAAGTTTGACATGTTCTGTGCATACAGGAGTCTTCCGTTTGTCAATCCACAGAACAGGATAAATACGATCACCAGTGCAATGACCATTGTATACTTTCTTAAGAAATCTTTTACATTAAATTTCATTTTTTTACCCCTTTCCCAGTAACTGTTCAGTCACTATTTCTTATTTTTTATTCTGTTCCTGCATGATCGAAGCCATAATACGTTCCTGAGTTGCCTCTTCCGCTGTAAATTCACCAGCCAGACGGCCTTCACTCATAACATAGATTCGGTCACACATACCGAGAAGTTCCGGCATTTCAGAAGAAATCATAATGACTGATTTTCCATCTTCTACCATCTTGTTGATCAGGCAGTAGATATCATATTTTGCACCTACATCGATACCTCGTGTAGGTTCATCCAGAATCAGGATATCCGGTTCTGTAAACATCCACTTACCAAGCAGAGCTTTCTGCTGGTTACCACCGGAAAGGTTACCGATTTTCTGCTCATTGGAAGGAGTCTTGGTTCCCATTTCCTTTGTCATCTCATCTGCCAGATGAACTTCCATATCTGTATTGACGACACCTTTCTCACAGACTTTGGAAAGTCTGGCAAGTGTTGTATTAAATCGAATGGATTCTCCGAGAATCAGTCCGTTTGTCTTACGGTCTTCTGTTACATATGCAAGACCATGACGGATCGCATCGTGCGGATTCTTGAGATTTACTTTTTCTCCCTTGATATAAAGTTCACCGGAAATATTGCTTCCATAGCTCTTACCAAATACAGACATTGCAAACTCGGTACGTCCTGCACCCTGCAGTCCTGAGAAACCGACAACCTCACCTTTATGTACCTTACAGTTAATTTTATTATCTACGATCTTCTCGGGATAGAGTGGATGATGAACGGTCCAGTCTTTTACTTCCAGCATAACCTCTTTGCTGACATTATGTTTTCTGGTAGGATAACGGTCATCCATAGAACGGCCAACCATACCTTTGATGATACGGTCTTCACTTAAATCATCTACACCCTTGGTCAGTGTCTCGATCGTTGTACCATCTCGGATGATCGTACAGCGGTCTGCACAGTAGATGATCTCATTCAGTTTATGAGTGATGATGATAGAGGTCAGTCCGTTCTTCTTGAATTCCATCAGAAGATCCAGAAGCATCTTTGCATCTTCATCATTCAGAGATGAAGTAGGCTCATCCAGGATCAGAAGTTTAACCTTCTTAGAGAATGCCTTTGCGATCTCTACCAGCTGCTGTTTACCTGTTCCGATATCTTTGATCAGTGTCTGTGCAGATTCATGGAGTCCAACCTGTGCCATGTGTTTTTCTGCTTCACTGTATGTTCTGTCCCAGTCAATGCTGCCGCTTTTATTCTTAATCTCGTTTCCGAGAAACATATTCTCGCCAATAGAAAGTAACGGAATCAGCGCAAGTTCCTGATGGATGATAACGATTCCTTTCGCTTCACTGTCGTTCAGGTTTTTAAACTTGCATTCCTCACCTTCATAGGTAACTGTACCTGTATAACTTCCATATGGATACTGACCACTTAAAACGTTCATCAGTGTGGATTTTCCCGCACCGTTTTCACCGATCAGCGCGTGAATCTCTCCTCGCTGGACTTCAAGATTTACATTGTCCAGAGCTTTGACACCGGGGAACTCTTTTGTAATGTGATCCATTACTAAAATATTGTCTGCCAAAATGGCGCCCCCTTTCAAAAAACCGGGCGGGGCTCTTCACCCCGCCCTAAAATTTCAAATTACATGTTTTATTGGTTACTTAAGCAATTTTTTCTGCTTACTGTGCTGGATGAAGATATCCGTCATCGTCCTGTGTATAGTATCCTGTGTCAACCAGTTCTTCTTTCATGTTGTCTTTTGTTACAACTGTAGGAACCAGAAGGAATGATGGGCATTTATGTCCTTCAGATGTTTCATAGGATTCTGTATCATATGCACAATCGAAATCCCATTTGGAGTTTGTGATCAGAGAATCATCAATTGTGTCACCTTTCAGCATTGCTTCTGCAAGGTCAAGAGTAACAACTGCTTCGTTTGCAACTGCTTTGTAAACTGTCATGGACTGTTTTCCATCTACGATGTTTGCAAGGTTAGCTTCGTCACCATCCTGTCCTGTGATCAGAACGTCGTTTTTGCCTGCATAGTCAGATTCGATAGCCTGTGTAACACCAAGTGCTGTAGAGTCATTGGAGCAAAGAGCTACATCAAGCTGTGTTCCGTCTGCATAGTAAGAAGCGAGGATGTTCTGCATTCTTTCCAGAGCTGTCTGTGTATCCCATGCTGCTGTTGCTACGGAATCGAAATCAGTCTGTCCGGAAACTACATTCAGTGTGCCTGCATCCAGATACGGTTTCAGAGTGTCATAAGCACCGTTGAAGAAGTATCCTGCATTGTTATCTGCCGGGTCACCTGCTGTGAACTCGATGTTATATGTTTTATCACCTGCATTGTCAAGATCCAGAGTATCGATTACGTACTGGCCCTGCAGAGTACCTACTGTATAGTTATCGAAGGAGATATAATAGGAAACTGCATCGGATTTGATCAGACGGTCATAAGCGATAACCGGGATTCCTGCATCTGCTGCTTCATCCATAACTGTATTAAGTGCTTCACCATCGATAGCTGCAATTACCAGGAGGTTAACTCCATCGGAGATCAGGTTCTGGATATCATTTACCTGACGGTCTGTTTCGTTATCGGAGTATGTCAGCTCTACATCATATCCAGCTGCTTTAAACTGTTCTTCCAGATAAGAACCATCTCTGTTCCAACGTTCCAGAGACTGTGTTGGCATTGAGATACCAATCTTTCCGCCTTCAGCTGCTGCATCATCTGCAAGTACCGGAACTGCACAAGATGTGATTGCCATTGTTGCTGCCATCGCTAAAACTAATTTTTTCTTCATAAAAGAAACCTCCCATTTTTGTTTGCTCTTTAGCTATTTCGTATAGCTTTTTGATGAAATTATAATACCATATGGATATATTAAACAAAATGGACTGTTTTTTGATATATCTTTCAATTTTTGTGATAAAAAAACATCCAGATGGCATGCATCTGGACATTTTCGATATGTTCATTAAAAAAACAATAATTTTGTGCTATTGACAGGTTGCTGTTCACTTCGCTCATCCTATTCTTCTGCGTCAAGTGCACGGATTCTCTGAACAAGTTCTTCACAGATTTCCAGTTTATCCTTACCGTCTGTCTCGATCACAATATCAGCTGCTGCCTGGTATTTCTCACGACGTTTTTCCATCAGGTCTGCAATAAAGTCAACGTTCTTGTTGCCTTCCAGAAGTGGTCTGTCGTGATTATCTTTGACACGGCTTAAGATTGTCTCCGGTTTGGCTGTCAGAAGTACAACACGTCCATTCTTCTTCATTTCGACTACATTGCGTTCTCTCATCGGCACACCACCGCCACAGGAAATAACTACATTGGTCTTGGACTGCATTTCTATAAGAAGTTCTGTCTCCAGATTACGGAAATACTCTTCTCCATATGTCTCAAAAATATCAGAAATGGACATTCCCTCTCTCTCGGCAATGATCTGGTCCATCTCTACAACTTCCATTGCGAATACTGTCCGCAGGAAATCAGAAATCGTAGATTTACCTGCACCCATGAAACCGATCAGTACAATATTGTAATCAAACAGTTTACGTGCCTGGATTCTCTTACTGTTTCTGGTAATTTCTTCAAAAACAGCAGTCACTTCATCTTTATGGCGTCTGCCTTCCATTCTGCGGTTCAGCCATTCTCTCTGTTTTGCTTCCTGCTCCGGCTGAAGGATCGGAATATCATTTGCTTCTTTGTAAGCCATGATATCTTCTACGATTCTGTTACGCATAAGTAATGCATCCAGCACGATCTCATCACACTGTCCAAGGCTCTCTCGAAGTACTTCCAACTGATTCATATGTATCGTTCCCTCTCTTATAAACAAATTTATCGCTGTGAACACTTTATATTCCCTTTGTTCACTGCATCACTATTTGCTCATTATAACAGTTATTTAGCACGTTAACAATATAAAGTGGGAACTTTTTTTATTACTCCGCATTTTTAAGTGCCTCACCCATCGGTACTTTCCGGATTTTTTTGTATTCCAGAAGTGCAACCACTGCATATGTCACAAGTCCGATCACAAACATCTGTACATAGATCATAGGGTCGATCCAGAGCGCGATCCATCCGGAGATACTCTGCAGCATCATTTCCCTGAATAGAACTTCCATGATCGTAGTCTCAATTGGAAGGCTGATCAGAAGGCACAAAACAACCACGATCGACGTGGACAAGATGTATAGCCTGCTGATCTCACCATTGGTATAACCAAGAATCTTCGTCATCGAAATCGACTGTGCATTTTTTTCAATTATGATCTTAGAGAGAAGATATATCAGGATCATATAGATTGCAACTGCAAATAAATTTACCATCCCCATCATACTTCCCATGGAAACATTCAGCTGTCTGCTGATCTTGGTCAGTGCATCCAGATCAATCACAGAACCGATGTAGCTGCTGTCGATATCTGTAATCTCTGAATTGCTGAAATATCCGCTGAAATAATCATCTCCCAGATCAAAGGTCCGGTTCAATTCCTCCTGTGGCATGAAAATACAAAGACTACCATTATAATCATAAATTCCACTGATTTTAAAAGTATACTCGTCATCCTCATATTTTTCTTTGAGTGTGATCGAATCTCCCGGTTTCAGCAGAAATTTATCTGCATACGCTTTCGAAATATACACGCCATCTGAAAAATCCACATCAATGTACTTGCTGTCATCGTGAACGCCATAGAGTGTTACTTCTTCACTTTTGTATTTGGTCGGAAGTGTATTCAGTGAGTAAGCACTGAATTCTTCTGCGTCTTCATTATCTGTTTCTGCGTCATGTGCAAACAGCAGCATATCCAGCATACTTTCAAGCTTATTACTGCCACCCATCACACTTACCGGCATTGAAAGCATATACTGATATTTTGCCAGCATATTATTCTGGATCTCCAGCTGGTAATGATCCAGTGCGGACGGGAGCAGAAGGCCAAACATCAGAAGCAGATTTGCAAATATGATCCCCACAAAAAGGACAAGATAATTGCTGATATTCTGAAAGATCACGCGCAGGCGGAATCTGTGAAAAATTTTCATTCGCGGGCTGAGATAAACCGCACGTCTCTGCTTTCTGGAAGAAAGATCTCTTCGCAGAAATTTAAGCGGCGACAGCTTCAGCTTATGATGCAGAACCGCATAGTTAACTACAAACATAATTATTACCGGAACTACTGTCGTCATAAGAAAAGCTTCTGCATTCCAGATTGTCACATAAGTCGGCAGACTGTAGCTTCCATAATACATACCGGCACATACATCCTTAAATGCCGTATAACCTAAAATATTACCGATTAGCGCGCCCACCAGCGTTACGATCACCGGAAGAGTCATATAATGCCGGATCAGCTCATTTTTTGTATAGCCGGATGCCCGAAGCGTTCCGATGACACCAGCTTCTTTTGCAATCGTATTACTGGTCGTGATGCCAAATACAAAAGCCATGATCACGATGATGATATAGAGAAGCATGATCATCATTGCCTTGTCACTTCCCATATCATCTCCAGTAAATATAATCGCCTGATTCTGATATTGCGGCACAAAATTTTCCAAAGTGACAACTTTTCCCATTGCCTTCATCAGATCTTCCGAAACATTCTTTTCCTCGAGTTCTGTCTGCGGTTTTTCATTGTAGGTCCATGCATAATTATATTGCAGCTTATCCTGATCCAGAGAATCAAATTCTTCATCCGTCACTACACCTACTCCAAACTTTACAGCATCAAACATAGAATCGTTATTACTCTGAAACAAACAGCTGTAATCTGATAACGCAACCAGCCCGGTGATCGTCCAGGACTTTGTCCCATCATCCAGAGTATCTCCAGTCTTCAGTGAATTATTATCTGCGTACATACGGTCAATTGCAATCTCACCGGTTTCTGACGGTAATTCTCCGTCCATCAGGCATACTTTATCCACCTCTGTACGATTCTTGAAAAAGCGCATTGTGCTTCCATTTGAAAGAGAATCTTCTATATAATAGTTTTCATAGATTTTGACACCTTCCTCTTCAATTGCCTCGCGCTGACCTCGATACAGACGCTCTCCGGTACGAAAATTTCCATCTTCAATATTGTATTTTTCAAATCCTTCATCGTATGCCTGGATCATGCTCCCATCTGCAACCAGAAATCCGGACACCATACCGATCGTCGCAACCATCAAGATGAATACAACCAGATATTTTCCAATCTCCCCTTTCAGTTCACGGGGAATTCTTTTTCTCAGAGGACTTTTCATAGCACCGCCCCCTTACCAGTCAAGATCCATCGCAGGAATCTTATGCTCGTTCTGATAGTTTTTACGGATCATTCCATCTCGAAGTTTTACCACACGATCTGCCATGTCCTTGATCGCATCATTATGTGTTACCATGATCACCGTATTTCCGTATTTCTGGTTCACTGTTTCGATCAATTTCAGAATTTCCTTGGAAGTATTGTAATCCAATGCACCGGTCGGCTCATCACAGAGTAGAATATCCGGATTTTTTACAATTGCACGCCCAATCGCAGTTCTCTGCTGCTGTCCGCCGGAAAGCTGATTCGGAAGTTTCCTCTGATGCTCAAAAAGACCAAGTGTATGCAGAAGCTCATCCACATCCAGTGCCCGGTCACTTAAATAAGCACCAACCTCAATATTCTCCCTCACAGTCAGATTCGGAATCAGGTTGTACATCTGAAAGATATAGCCAAGATGTTTCCGTCTGTACTGAGAAAGTTTCTTTTCTTTCATATCAGCCAGCTTTTCGCCTTCGATAGAAATACTTCCACCATCTGCGCTCTCGATTCCACCGATAATATTCAGCAAGGTGGATTTACCGGAGCCCGATGGCCCCAGAAGTACACAGAATTCCCCTTTTTCAATATCCAGGTCCAGCCCTTTCAGAACATCTACTTTGCTGTCCCCGGTGCCGAATGATTTCTTAATATCCCGAATTTCCAAAAACATAAGTTTCTCCTTTTCATACCTTTGCCAACCTTATCGGTTAGTTGTATCTATACTTATGTTAGTTTAGGCTATCCATTTTGTCAAGAAAATTTGCTTCTTCTAACTATTTTCGAAAAAAAAATCCGGCCCTGCACAAAGCAAAGCCAGAACTTTTTCTACATTATAAATTCCATTATTCTCTCTACAATAAATACCGCTGCACACGCGAACAACGCAACCGTAAGAAGACTCTTTTCACGATATGCCACGATCAGTGCTACAATGAGTCCCGCCGCACCGGAAATGATCCCGCCTGCCGTTGCTGTCAGGATTGCCGGAAATGTCATAGCTGCAAGACATGCATATGGCACATAGTACAGAAAGGATTTTACAAACGGACTGGTGATCTCCCTTTTGAAAAGGACCAGTGGAAGCATACGAATCAGATATGTTACACCTGCCATCACCAGAATATACAGATATATATTCGGTTTCATCTCAGTTTGCTGCCTCCTTTTCCTCTGTTTCTTTTTCCTCAACCGGGCAGAAATGTGCTGCCAACCCTGCTACCAGCAATGTCGTGATAATGATCACAAATCCGGTAGAAACTTTATTCAGTACCGGAACCACTGCAAATAACGTACTCACAGCCATCGCTCCGATCACTACGCCAAGAACAGCTCGATTTTTCTTTGCCGGTGGAATGATCACCGCAAGAAACATTCCATAGATTGCCACACTCAATGCACTTACCAGGAAATCCGGAAGCAGGCTTCCAGAAACAGCTCCTGCCAGTGTTCCCAGTGTCCATCCCGGAATCGCGACACACATTACACCATAATTATACCACGGACTGATCCTTCCCTCATGACTTGCACTGACACCAAAAATCTCATCTGTCACACCAAACGCAACTGCAAGTCTGTGTCCATTTGAAACACCTTTTTCCAGTTTCTGTGACAGAGAAAAAGACATCAGACAGTATCTTAAGTTGATAACCAGCTGCGTCAGTGCCATCTCCCACAGCGAACCACCGGCTGCAATGATTCCAATACCTGCAAACTGTCCTGCCGAGGTAAGATTTGTCAGTGAGATCAGAACTGCCTGCCATGCAGTCAGACCTGACTGAATAGCCATGATCCCAAAGGTAAAGGATACCGCAAAGTATCCCAGGCCAATCGGAATTCCATCCTGAAGGCCTTTCCCAAAGCTTGTTTTATTCATGCCTGTATCAGTCCTCCAGTGAATTCAGTACACGGAATCCATTATTGCTCAGTACATTCTCTGTCACAAATACATCATCTGTCTGAAGGATCATGATCGGAAGGCTGTTTTCTCTATGATAGGATGTATAAATATAATCCAGATTCACATTACAGTTGCCAAGGACCTGCAGTACGGTATTCAGTCCGCCCACTTCATCTTTCAGATCTACAGCAATGACCTCTGTCACACGATTCATATATCCATTCTCACTCAGAAGTTTCTCTGCTTCATCTGCCTGGTTTGTTATCATACGAAAAAGAGCAAACTCCGGTGCATCAAAGCATGCAAATCCATAAATATCAATTCCTGCTTCTGCCAGAAGTTCGGTGACTTTCTGAAGACTTCCTGCTTTATTTTCAATAAATACAATGTTCTGTTTGATCATTTTCTCTCTCCTCGTCCTGTGCATAAATAAATTAAAACTTGCATATTATACCAACTTTATCCATTATACTCACGTTTCTTTCAAATGTAAACCTTTGCAGTGGACAAAAAAATCCTGCGGAAATGTTCTGTACGTTTTCTTTCTGTACACCAAACCCTTCCACAGGACTCTTTTCAGTAGAACTTATCCACCTGTATTCTTTTAATCTAACTCTTCATCCACATATTTCTGAATATTGGATGCATTTACATATTTCTTCAGATGTTCTCCATCCGTAATGACCAGTGTCGGTGCCTGCATAATGCCAAACTGACGTGCCATATCCGGATTCTTCTCTGCATCAATGATCTCCAGATCTTCACCTTCCAGCATCTTCTTTGCCATGCGGCAGTTTGGACAGGTGTTGGTTGTAAACAGATATTTATGTGTTTCTACCGGCTCGATCTTGACATCATCATCTGTCACTGTAACCATACTGGTATGGACTTTCTTAAGTTTGGAGTGAAGCACATCATACAGTGTACGGTTCTTGTACTCCTGCGCTTTTCCATCATTCCAGTTCTGTACCGGACGGTAATATCCGGTAATTCGACTGTAAACCTCTGCTTTCTTTCCACATTTCGGACAGGTAAAGTGCTCACCACTTAAATATCCATGTTCCTTACATACGGAGTAAGTAGGTGAAATCGTATAGTATGGAAGTTTATAGTTCTCGGCAATCTTGCGTACCAGAGATGCAGCAGCCTTCCAGTCCGGAAGTTTTTCACCGAGGAATGCATGGAATACGGTACCAGATGTATAAAGAGTCTGCAGTTCATCCTGAATATCCAGTGCATCAAAAATATCTGAGCTGTATTCTACCGGCAGATGGGAACTGTTGGTATAATACGGAGTATCTCCTTTGCTTCCGGCTGTACGGATATCCGGCCAGCGCTTACGGTCATGTTTTGCAAGACGATATGCCGTAGATTCTGCCGGAGTCGCCTCCAGATTAAACAGTTCGCCCGGATATTCTTCCTGATAATCAGAAAGACGGTTGCGCATGTGTGTAAGAACCTCTTTTGTAAATTTCTGCGTACGCGGATCGCTCATGTCACAGCCAAGCCATTTCGCATTCAGACCGGCTTCATTCATGCCTACCAGACCAATGGTCGAAAAATGATTGTCAAAGCTTCCAAGGTATCTCTTCGTGTACGGATAAAGACCTTCATTCAGAAGTTTTGTAATAACCTCTCTCTTGATATGCAGTGATCTTGCAGAAATATCCATCAGACGATCCAGTCTTCTGTAGAATTCTTCCGGTGTCTTGGACTGATATGCGATACGTGGCATGTTGATCGTAACAACACCTACCGAACCGGTACTTTCACCGGATCCGAAGAATCCGCCACTCTTCTTACGCAGTTCACGAAGATCCAGACGCAGACGGCAGCACATGCTTCGAATATCACTTGGTTTCATATCACTGTTGATATAATTTGAAAAATATGGAGTTCCATATTTGGAAGTCATCTCAAACAGCAGACGATTGTTCTCAGTATCGGACCAGTCGAACTCTTTTGTGATAGAATATGTCGGGATTGGATACTGGAACCCACGTCCATTGGCATCTCCCTCGATCATCGTCTCAATAAAAGCCTTATTGACCATGTCCATTTCTTTTTTGCAGTCTTTGTATTTGAAATCCATATCTTTGCCGCCAACGATCGCAGGAAGCTCTGCAAGATCATCCGGAACCGTCCAGTCCAGTGTGATATTGGAAAACGGTGCCTGTGTTCCCCAACGGCTTGGTGTATTCACGCCATAAATGAAAGATTCAATACATTTCTTAACTTCCGGATAACTCAGGTTGTCCACCTTGACAAAAGGTGCCAGATACGTATCAAAAGAAGAAAATGCCTGCGCACCAGCCCATTCATTCTGCATGATTCCAAGGAAATTCACCATCTGATTACAAAGGACACTCAGGTGCTTTGCCGGCGCGGATGTAATCTTGCCTTCGATGCCACCCAGCCCTTCTTTGATAAGCTGTTTCAATGACCATCCTGCACAGTAACCGGTCAACATGGACAGATCATGAATATGGATATCCGCATTTCTGTGTGCATCTGCGATCTCATTGTCATAGATTTCGGATAACCAGTAATTGGCTGTAACCGCACCGGAATTGCTCAAGATCAGACCACCTACCGAATATGTGACAGTAGAGTTCTCTTTTACTCGCCAATCCTCGACCTTCACATAACTGTCCACGATCTCTTTGTAATCCAGAATCGTGGATTTCATATTACGGATCTTTTCCCTCTGTTTACGATAGAGGATATATGCCTTGGCAACATCACTGTATCCGGCCTGGATCAGAACATTCTCCACACTGTCCTGAATATCTTCTACGGTTACCTTCCCATCCTGGATCTTATTCTGGAAATCTGCAGTAACACGAAGGGCCAAAAGGTCGATCATATCTTTACTGTAGTTTTTTTCTTTTGCATCAAATGCTTTATCAATAGCTGATGTAATCTTTGCCATCTGAAATTCAGCAATTTCACCATCACGTTTTACTACCTGAAACATGTTATACATTCCTCCCTCTACTACTTGCACCTGTATTATATACGGTCATATTCATACCGTGAATTACATGCTGCAGATTGCTGTTTTCTCCGTTCACAGCAACCGTGTAGAACCTATTGTAGCAGACTCTTATCTATACGTCAATAGACAAAAACACCATATATTGTGCCGCTAATGTAAGTGCACAACTATATGGTGTTGTCCAATATTCCCGTTTTTCCTTTATTTATGGGACTTTGGCATTACTGAAACAAAGATTTCTGCAGGTACTCTCGCCTTTACAAAAATTCCATCTTCCCGATATTCTTCAGAAAGCAGACTTCCATACTCCCGGATGATCTGAATCTTACCAGCCTCTTTGTAAGTATATAATTCTTCCAGATAAATCTGGCTCTCTGCGAGGAGTTTTGCCAGAACATCTTTAAGTTCCTCCAGGCCCTCTCCTGTACGGGCAGAACATTTGACTGTATAATCCGCCCGAAAATCCCGAAGCGATTCTCCCTGCACCTGATCCTGCTTATTCAGGAGTGTAATGATCTTTTTACCTGTCGCTCCCAGCTCTCGGAGTGTCTCATACACCGTATGCATCTGAAGCTCTGCCTGCGGATTGGAAGCATCTACCACATGAATGATATAATCTGCATACTTAGCCTCTTCCAGCGTACTTTTAAACGCTTCTACCAGATGATGTGGCAGCTTGCGGATAAATCCTACAGTATCTGTCAGAAGGATCTGCTGCCCATCTTTGAGTTCCAATACACGCGTCGTCGGATCCAATGTTGCGAACAGCTTATCTTCTGCCAGAATGCCGGCTCCTGTCAGTGTATTCAAAAGCGTTGATTTTCCTGCATTTGTATAGCCTACGATCGCCGCTGTCTTCAGATTTCCTCTACTTCTCTTGCCTCTGATCAGTTCACGGTGTTTCTCTACCTGCGCAAGTTCTGCTTTCAGAGCAGATATTCTGGTACGGATCAGACGTCTGTCTGTTTCCAGTTTTTTCTCACCCGGTCCTCTTGTTCCGATACCACCGCCAAGTCTGGAAAGAGATTCGCGCAGTCCGACCAGACGCGCCGACCGGTAACGAAGCTGCGCCAGTTCTACCTGAATCTTACCTTCACTTGTGGTCGCACGGCCGGCAAAGATATCCAGGATCAGAAGTGTTCGATCCATAACCTTGCAGTCCAGTTCTCTCTCCAGATTATTCATCTGTGCCGGTGAAAGCTCATCATCGCAGATCACCCCATTGGCATCATACGCTGCCAGAAGCGCCGCAACCTCTTCTATCTTACCTTTGCCGATATAAGTTCCAGGGTGTACTGCTTCACGGTTCTGGATTACTTTCCCAACGGTTACAGCGCCTGCAGTGGCCGCCAGTTCTTCCAGTTCGTCAAGCGATGCAGCAACATCCTCGTCCTGTTCTGTCTGTACACCGATCAGGATGACACGCTCTTCTATCTCCTTGAAATCATAAAACTGCATAGATCAGTACTCCTCTTCACCAGCTTCATCAGAAGTATCTGCAGCATCACCTGCATCAGAAGCCG
>OBAO01000433.1_pt1 | contig 45580 bp, 68 predicted proteins | sample 1517541 | NCBI WGS metagenome assembly OBAO01 (sample SAMN04571698, study PRJEB22368) | human gut metagenome | biome: human gut; material: stool | host: Homo sapiens | place: Luxembourg | collected 2012-08-10
GCATGAAAGGCATTGAGGAGGTGTGAGCATGACGGCACGTGAGTATGTCGGACAGGCGGCATGGGATCCGCGGGAAGGGGCTGATAAAAAATGACGTATGAAGAGCGTAAAGCCTGGCTGAGGCGTTACCAGGACGCGCTGGACGATTACCGCATGGCAACCGCTAGGCTGGAGGAAGCCAATGCACAGGCGACGAAGTGCACGGCCAGCGTGTCGTCTACTCTGGGGCGCGGCGGCACAAGCGATCACATCCCGGCGGCGGTGGAACGGATCGAAGCCATACGCGAGGATGCAAACCAGGCCATGGCAGAGGCAAAGGCCGCGCTGATCGAGATTTCGGAGGCGCTGAAAAAGCTGGAAAGCCGGACAGAGCGAGCAGTGCTTGCAATGCGGTACGTGGACGGCTGCACATGGCAGCAGGTCGCAGAGAAGTGCGGCTACAGCATCGACTGGGTATATGCTTTGCATCGGTCTGCTGTAAAAAATCTGGACAAATAACAAGAGAGGTCACAGCCGAAAGGTTGTGACCTCTTTTGTCTTGCCTGATCTTAAATGTTATTCTTCATCCGGGTGCCATACAGTGATGCCGGAGCACAGCGGAGAGAATGTTGCACTGCCATTTTCTGCAACGACAGTCTGCTTTCCGCTTTTTCGGATGTCAGTAACCCGGATGGGATTTCCCCATTCCGTGGCTGCAAGCAATCGAGCTTCGTACTCGTCCTCGCTTTCGCCCGGATCTTGCTTTAAGTCTGGGGCTTTGCATGTGATCTCCATGTAACGCCCGTCATCGGTCATTGCGTTGCGAGAGCATTCGCCGCCCCACACATCACCCGGTTCCCGGATAAACCACAACTTAACGTCCCGTTCGGGCGTATGCATCACGATGCCGTGGTCGTACACTGCATCTGAAACCATCGTGTCACCGCAAAACTGGGTATCTCCGTAAATTTTCACGAAGTCCAGAATAAACGCGGTGCCGAAAATGCGGGCGTTGTCGGTGACTTCTGCGCCACCTGTTACAATGGCCTCGCCAAAGACTTGCGCATGACCGGACACACACGCTTCTTCGGACACCAACGCTTTATCAAAGACCATGGCTTCGTCCGCAACCCATGCGGTATAGTCATGGTCGAGGTTCTTTTCGCTTTCAATCCACCCGCCCAGGTCGCCCACCTTTACATGGCAAAATTCGGTGTCAAAATCCCGCACTGCGCGGATGCGGTGCAGGGTGTGCCCGGAAAACTCTTTTGTTTCGCCGGTGAATTCGTACTTTCTTTGCACCTTCGGCATGGCTATACCTCCTTTTGACAAGAGGCGCAGGACAACCCCGCGCCTCATTTAGATCAACCCAAAATGCTCCGCCAACAAAAAGCGGATATAGTCCGGGCAATTACGCTGTGCCCCGCACCAGTTTTGCATGGTGCGCAACGGGATGCAAGCGGCCCGGGCGAAAGCAGATTGGCTCAGCCCGGCGGATTCTACGAGTTCCCGCACATGCATGTGCGCAACGTCCCAAAAGCGGGACAGGCGCTCGCTTTCTGCGTCGAGGTCAACGCAGCCCTGCGCGTCGTCTGGGATGCTCAGGGTTACATTGCTTTTAAAGATTTCCTTCGGCTGCTCTTGAGCCATTGCGAAGAGTTCAGCTTTGTTCCACATTATTGATTTTCTCCTGTTGATATCTTGTTTCAATCCACGTCCCCCGCACGGGGGGGACAACGCATCACCAGATAGGTGATACTGCCTCGATGGTAAACGGGATGTTTTCCCGCTTACCAGACTTTGTGGGAGCGGAAACAACGATCGTTTTGATCGCTGTGTCTATTGCGGCCTCAACGTTTCCACACACGCGGATGGCGTCACAAGTGATTATGACGCGGTCGCCAAACCCGTCGCCCGTGCGGTATGCGGAATGCAATTCCCATTTCCACACGTCGTCCTCGGAAATGAAGTCCGGCAGAGAGATTGTCACTCTCTTATTGTGCGGCGCGTCGCCCTGGAAGCCACCGTCCTGTTGCCAGCCAGCAGGAACTGGAAGTGTGTTGCGCGGAAAGCCGAACACTTCTGTGAAATATGCGCACTCGTCCGGTTCGCGGTTGGATGAACGCTTGATAGCGCCAAAAAGGGATACAACGATCTCGGTTTTCATGTTATTTCCTCCTTCTTTTCTTTTGGGTTACCCATGAGCGCCCACCCTTTCGGGTGGCCGGGCTTGCACCGGCGGCGCTTTCGCGTCGGCCTTGCGGGTCAGTTTTCGCGGAAGGTGGTGGTCACATCTGGCTCGGGTAGTTCGTCGGGCGTTACGCCCTCGATCCACAGCTCTGTGGTCTTGGGCTCGTCGGTCTCGGGGTCGTACCCCACAAGCCCATCAGAGCCGCGCGCCGTGATGCTCAACACACCGCCGCCCTTTCCCCCGAAGATTTCCTTGCGGTATTCGAGGACAACCTTGATGAGGCTGTAACCAGCCACATTCCCGATCCGGGCACGCTTGGCGATGCGCTCGAAATTCTCTTCCACCGCCTTGATGACGGTTTCGCCTGAAATGGCGTAGTCTGCACCATAGTCCCAAAAATGTACACTGTACTTCTTCATTGCCTTTTCTCCTTTCACATGAGTACCCAGGGACCGCGACGGAATGCCGACACGGACGGGGTGCCGATGTCCCAGCCGCCGCCGTACTTCTTCGATGCCGGCTTGTAGGGGTAAGCGGGCTCCGTGCCTCCGTTCTTCAGGCCGCGCAAGACACGGCCATTCTCCACGTACACATCAGCGCCACAGATGCGATGCCAACCGTCTTTAATCTTCGTCATCGTTTTGCCCTCCTGTTTTTGTTCGGCTTGCTTCGTTGTCTACACTATACCACCCATTGGGTGGTGGTGCAATTCGCAATTTGCCTAAATTTTGAGATTCTTTTTTGTGCAGCCGTTGCAGATGCAACAGTTGGAAACAGTTGCCCACACTACAAAAGCGCACGTAAATGTGCTATATTTATGGTGTGAGAATAGGGAGAGGCGAAAGCCCCTCCCTATTTGCTTACACGATGCCCGCCAGCCGGGCAACCTCGGCCAGGATTTTCGCTGCATTCTCCTCGGTCGCGGGGAGAACCCACTCAAAATTGAGCTTGTTCTCTCCGGGGATGTGGGTGGGGTTATACCGGCCCCAGCAGCTGCCGTCTGGCTCCGTGGCGTATGTGTCCACGGCCCACCAGGATGCAAGCCGGGTCTTTGTGTATCCGCGCTTGTACCAGATAGCGGCGGTAGAGCGCGGGCTCTTGTAGTCCTCGCAGCGGATAAGCTCCACCATGAGGCGCTCACCTTTTGCGGTGGGCACGGTGGCGGTGTAGTCCCGACGGTACGGGGTGACGTCCTCGCGAGTGAAAAGTCTTTTCATGGTGTCTCCTCCTATATGCCGCCGTGGCGGCTGTGTCGATGTGATAGGGCCCATGAGCGCCCGCCGCGTTGTGGCGGCGGCTGGACTTGCACCAGCGGCGCGTTTGCGTCGGCCTTGCGGGTCTTAGATCATGCCCAGGCAGTGGAGCCACAGCACGGGGAGCGAAACGCCCCAGCCAAAGCCCAAAGCCAGGCACTCCAGGCGGGTGAGTCTCATGCTCTCGCCTCCCTCTGCCGGAGGGGCTGGAAAGAGTGGCTGCAGGGGCCCAGGGTGATGCAGTACTCGCGGCGCTCGGCGTCCGACCATGTGCGCCGGATAGCTGCTAGCACCTCGGCACTCCGGTCGGGGTCTGTGGCCGCGATGCCGACCGGCACGAGATACGTGCCACAGGTGCGAGTGATCCAGATATACTGGCCATAGCGGCCAGCGGCCAGCGCCTCGGACAGCGCCTCTTTGTCGAGGTCAAAGTCGCTCTTGTAGTGCTTGACCTCGTGGGATACGTGCCACGCCATTTTTTTTATGAGCTCTTCGGTGGTAAGTGCTTTGCTCATGTCGTCCTCCTTGCTCTTCTGCTTGCGACCCTGTGCCGCTTGCTATGGTTATATGATAGCACATATATGCTAGCATATGCAATAGGCAATGTGCACAAAGATATATGCTTGCATATGTGCATATTGTATGCTTGCATATAACCTCCGTATAATGTATCATATACTTGGAGGTGATATGGCATGAGCGCGACAGAGGCACAGCGCAGAGCTACGGCACGGTATCTGGCCAAGCAGTGCACGCTTACGCTGCGCGTTACGCCAGAGCAGGCGGAGCAGCTGCGAGGCGCGGCGGCCGCTGCTGGCGAGAGTCTCAATCGGTACCTGGTGAGCGCAGCAGAGGCCCGGCGGGCAGCACCAGAGGCAGAGCCAGACGGCGACCGCATACGGTTGAGCCTGCGAGCGGATGCTGTGCAGGGCCTAGAGGCTGACGGCGAGACGCCAGCACAGACGGCGGCGCGGCTACTGGCCGAGGCTATCAGGCAGGCAAGACAAGACACATAAGACAATGGGAGACCTTCACAGCGTGGGGGGCTCCCTCTTTTGTAGGGGGGGTGAGAGTATGGCAAGACCGACAGATAGAGCGCTAGCAAATCTCCGGCCCATCACCGCCATGGAGCCGGAGGAAAAGACCGCTTTTACTCGCAAGGGCCAGGCGGCGGCCACGGAGTCCAGACGGCGCAAAAGAGCTCTGCGAGACGTCCTGGGCGATCTCCTGGCGATGGAGTACACCGGAGCTACAGATAGCGAGCTGGCAGAGGCAGCGCAGAGGGCCGCAAAAGCCCGCGATACGGCTCTAGATCAGTATGACATCGTGGCTATTGCGCAGATCATCAAGGCCCAGGCCGGCGACACGGCAGCTGCTGCATGGGTGCGAGACAGTGCAGGCGACAAGCCCGGCGAGGCCGTCACAGTGCAGCAGCTGAGCGCCGAAGACGTGCAGCTGGCGCGCAAGGTTGCGGCCCGGCTGGATGCATCCGGCACCAAAAGTGCAGATACAGCAGCGCAAAAGGCCAAAAAGAAACGGTAAAACGTTGTTTACTATTTCGTTTAATCTTTATTTAGCGAAATAGGCTTGGGCTTTGACCACTTCGAGGGGCTGCCGCATATAGTAGCATAGATATTCTGTACCGCTATTCTCTGGCGGCCCCCACCCCCCCCCTCTGCGGGGCGAGGGCGGGTGTCCGAGGACGGGGCGGGGCGTAGCGAAAAGGGCTTCTCGCCAGACTTTTTTTCAAAATCCCCCCCCCATCAAGGCTCACCCCACCCCGCTTCTCAAAAGGGTGGTGCTCGAAAAAAATATTTTTTCACCATTCACAACCATTGTTGTTCTCCGGCCCTGACAGGCGGCATTGTAGCCTGTTTTCACGTGCTTTGTGAGGCTGGTACCCAAATCAAAGCGATTAAAGGTTTTGTTCCCCGTGCCGTGTGGCGGGTAAGTTCACACGGGCGGCCCTACACGCAAAGTGGGAAGGGGCGGAAACGCCCCATTATGCCGTCATAGCTCAGTTGGTAGAGCGGCTGCCTTATAAGTAGCAGGTCGAGAGCAGCAGATCGAGAGCAGCAGGTCGAGGGTTCGAGTCCTTCTGGCGGCTCCAAAGCCGATGACCCGTTAAAATATCCCGCCGGGGCGCAAGCGGGAGTTCACGGCAGGCACTCCCCTCGCGCCTCTTGACAATGCGTACCATGAGGGGATTTGTATTGGGCTGTAGCCAAACGGTAAGGCATGGGACTTTGACTCCCACATAGCAGGTTCGACACCTGCCAGCCCAACCAATGGGTGAGCCGGGCACAGGATAAGCCCGGAGGGCGGGAATGGGGTTGTGCGTGCAAATAGATGGGCAAGCGGGAAAGCCTCCGCCCAGTAAGGCTCTGCAATGGGCCTGCGCACAGGAAGGAAGAAGCATGGCAGGATTTGCAGATGTAAGAAAAGCGGAAGCGAAATACTGCATGGAGCACCCTGCCTACTTCGTGGAAACGTATGTCCACATTGAGGACAAGGACGCAGCTGAACTGATCGTTCCCTTCAAGTTGTGGGACGGGCAGAAACAGGCCTTGCAGACATTTGCAAACGACCGGCTGATTGTTGTGCTAAAAGCGCGGCAACTTGGTTTTACATGGCTTGCATTGGCCGAGGCGAGCAGGCTGTTGGCGTTGAATACGGGCCGAACAGTCGTTGGCTTGTCCAGAACAGAGGACGAGGCAAAAGAGCTTGTGCGCCGCATGGGCGTGATTTTGCGCTATATGCCGGAATTCATTGCAGAGGAAGGCGCTGTGCCCGCCGGGTGGAGCGGCCCTGTTTTCAAAGCATCTGCATTGGAACTGCGGGTAAAGTGGCCAGACGGCCCGGAAGGCGTTTTCAAAGCGTTCCCCTCGTCCCCTTCTGCTGGTCGTTCGTTCACAGCTGATTTAATTATCATCGACGAATGGGCGTTCCAGCAGTATGCAGAAGAGATCTGGCAAGCAGCGTTCCCTGTCATCAACCGTCCAACCGGCGGCCGAGTCATTGGTCTGTCCACAATCAAGCGCGGGACGCTGTTTGAGGAGATTTACACAAACCCGGACAACGGGTTCACAAAGTTGTTTTTGCCGTGGAGCGCTGACCCCCGCCGTGATGAAGCATGGTACAAGCGAACGTTGAACGCGCTGGGTGAGGATAGAACCTATCAGGAATACCCCGCAACTGTAGATCAGGCATTGGAAGTCCCCGGCGGCGCGTTCTTCCCCGAAGTAAGGAAGGAAACCCATTGTGTAGATAAACTTCCCGCAAAGGGCAGACGCTATTGCGTGATGGACTACGGCCTTGATATGCTGAGCGTCCATTGGGTAAACATTGATGTAACAGGCCATGCCTGTGTGTACAAAGAGTATAACGAAAGCAATTTGCCCATCGGTGCAGCGGCAGAAACCGTGCTGAAGCTGTCTAAGGGCGAAGAGGTTGAGCTGTTTTTGGCCCCCTCTGACCTGTGGGGCCGTAGCCAGGAAAGCGGTAAAAGCCGGGCGCAGCTGTTCCTTGAGGCGGGGCTTCAATTGGTGCAGGTAAGCCGCGATTTTCCCGCCGGGTGCGCAGCCATGAAGGAGTGGTTCCGCATTGACCCGGCGACAAATACGGCATGGCTGACAATGTACAAGACCCCAACATTGTTGCGGTGCTTACAGAAAATTCAAAAGGACGAACGTAAGCCTGACGTTTACGCGAAGGAACCGCATAGCTTGACGCACTCCGTGGATAGCTTGCGGTATTTTTGTGTTTGGTGGACAGCACCAGCAGAAGCCACGCAAGCAAAGAAGCACGTCATGTGGGAATCTGACCTGTGGGAGGATTACTACAACGCAGACGATGAGGGAAAGGCGTACATGATTCAGAAGTTCGGAGATCCGTTCTAAGGAGGGGAAACATGGCAGTACATTTTAGAGTTCCTGACCAGGTGTCCCCTAGCACAATGGTGGTCGATACGTTTCTTGGCGTGGATTACAGCAACGCCCCCGGAAACGTAGATAAGCGGCAGTCTCCGAACGGGCAGAACATGATCCGAGATGTGCCGGGCAAAGTGCGCAAATCCATGGGCTATGAGCTTGTGAGAACGTTTGATGGGAAAATCAACGGGTATCACAAGCTGAAAAAAGATAAAGAGGGCATTATCCATGCAGGAACAAAGTTGTACCGTGAAAATGGGACGGTTTTATACGAACAAGCAAATAACGCCCCTTCCAAAAGCTGGCAACTCAACGACAGTCTGACTATCATTGATGGCGCGCATATCCTGATTTACGACGGAACCAGCGTAAAGAACGCGGCAGAAATTGCAAAGGTTCCGCTGTTTTCTATTGCGAAGGCTCCGAAAGGCGGCGGCACGGACTATGAGGCGCTAAACCTGATTTCTCCGAAATTCAGGGAGCGCTTTGCCGGTACGAAAGACGACACAGTTTACCATCTGAGCTTTTCCGGGCTGGATGATGGACCCGTAACGGTGAAAATCCTGAATTCAGACGGCGCATGGGTGGACAAAAACGACGGTTTTACGGTTGACAGAACCAAAGGAACGGTGACATTTAACACCGCCCCTGGCGTTTCTCCACTATCCGGCGAGGATAATGTTGAAATCTCCGCGAGCCGGACGGTTTCAGGGTATGCAGACCGCGTTTTGAAATGCGATATTGGCATTTTATTTGGCGTAAATGGCGCGTCTGACCGGCTGTTCTTGTCCGGGAACCCGGATTATCCTAACCAAGACTGGTATTCTGGGCAGTACGACACGACATATTGGCCCGATACAGGATATTCGCAGTTGGGCACGGCTGGCAGCGCAATCATTGGGTACAGCATTATCAATAACTACCTTGCCACGCACAAGGACGATGCCGAACCTGACCGGAATGTGATTGTGCGGCGCGGCGATCTGGTAAATTCCACGCCCGCATTCCCCATTATCAATACGTTACAAGGCCCCGGTGCCGTGGCGAAGCGCTCTTTTGCGTATCTGTCCACGGAGCCGGTGTTTTTAACAAAGCTGGGCGTGTTTGCAATTACCCCGTCGGACATTAGCGGCGAACGATACGCACAGAATCGAAGCTACTACATCAACGAGAAGCTCAAAAAGGAAAAGAATCTTGAAGATGCGGTGGCAGTAGTCCACAAAGACCTGTATTGGTTGGTTGTGAACGATCATGCATACATCCTTGACGGACTGCAAAACATCGGACGGGCGGCCTCTGAACCGTATTCCACGCGGCAGTACGCTTGTTTCTACCGCACAAATGTGCCTGCAAGCGCTATGTGGGTGATTGATGAACGCTTGTATTTTGGAACAACGGATGGAAAGGTGTGCCGATTCTTCGATGATCCTGCCAGCCTTGAAAGCTATAACGACATGGGCGAACCAATTGAGGCGTGGTGGGAAACGCCGGACATTGCAGGGCGCCTTTTTTATAAAAACAAAACATTCAGGTATCTTGCCGTCAGTGTTGCTGCCGCAGTAGCCACAAGTGTGGATATGCGGGTGTTGCGCAAGGGCGAGTGGAAAACCCTGAAACGGAATGCATTCAATTCACGCTATCTTTCTTTTGCACAGCTTGTTTTCTCGAAATTCAGTTTCTCCAGCGACACCACGGCACGCACCTTGCATACCAAAGCGAAGTTGAAGCGGGTGGACAAGACCCGTTATCGCTTTGAAAACAAGACGCTGAATGAGCCGTTCGGGCTTACAGCATGGGCAATTGAGTTTATTGAGAGCGGAAAGTACAAGGGGTGATAGCATGAAGTGTCCTAGATGTGGCATTGAAATGAAGGTCAACGTCAGCGGTGAACTGCTGACGTTCATTTGCCGCAATCGGCAGTGCAGCGGCTACGGCCAAGCACAGGCAGAAAGAGACCTTAGTACGAAAGGAAAGGAGGAGCGTCATGAAGATTGAGAATGGCAACAAGAGTACCGCCAGCGTGAAGGCTACCAACAGCTCTAGCAGCAAGAAGCCTACCGTGACCAAGGGCGGCGATCTGCGCAGCAAGTGACAATAAGTGAGGAATTATGGAAGAGAATACCAGCGGCGTTATGACTGAGGAAGTCGAGCAGGAGGCAGCCGCACCTGCACAGGAAGAGACAACCGGAGAACCTGCAACCAATGAAGGCGTAGGTGATGCTGCCGAAGCCGGGCAGCAGCAGGAGATCCCTAACGAAGTATGGGAAACCAGCCGGAAACGTGCTGATGCAAAGGCCAAGCAGAAGTACGACCGTATGGTGACTGAGCGGTTCGGGCATTTGACAAACCCGGCCACCGGAGATCCCATCCGAAGCATGGACGATTACTTCGCAGCACTGGACGCGCAGGCGGACATTCAACGCCGCCAGTCCTTGCAGCAGAAGGGAATCGACCCCAAAATTCTCGATGATGCAATCAACAACAGCCCCGTCATCAAGCAGGCGAAAGAAGCAATTCAGGCCCAGCGTGAAGCAGACGGCCAGCGGCAATTCAACGAGCAGATGCGGCAGATCACCGCACTGGACGGCGAATTCCGGACACTGGGCGATCTTCGTAACGCCCCCGAATTTGACACTTTCAACCAGCTTGTGATGAGCAATGTTGATATGGTGAGCGCTTTCAAAGCGGCCTTCTTCGATCGGCTGGCCGCCAAGAAGAGCGCAGCGGCCACGCAGGCAGCCATTAACACCGCCAAGAGTAAAGACCACATGGCCCCAATTGGCGGCGGAAATGACGCAAGCGACGGCCTGACCGATGACATCATCGCGGAGTATCGCAAGTTTAATCCTAAATGGACGCGCGACCAAATCGCGGCGTACCACAAGAAATATGGAAAGGATAAGTAACCATGTTTATCGTTGTAATGCGAGACATTGCGGACGTGGAACCTTTTGAGCACCAGCCCGGTGCTGCCAATCTGGCGCGCGGCTCTGCCGCTGTGCTGACCGCTGGCAGCCTGGCCAAGTGCGGCGCGACTACAAAACCCTCTCACATCATCATGGGCCCTGCCGACAGCAACGGCCTGTACCCCTGCATTCGCGTTCAGCCCACCACCGTGTTTGAGACCACCAGCACCGCTGCCGTGGCTTCTGCCGGTACCAAGGTGACCCTGAACACCGATGCTCTGAGCGTGACTGCCACCGCCACTGACGGTGTGTTTACCGTCGATTCCACCGAGAACAAGGCCAACGGCATTGTCCGTGGCCGTTTCCTGTAAGGAGGACATATGGCTAATATCATTTTCAGCGAGGGCTCCGGCGTTGCCAACAGCGTGTTCGGCAAGAGCCAAGAACCCATCAAGGCTATGATCGAGAGCGGCGTTGAGGCGTTCGAGGAGAAGAGCCTGATTTCCAACATCTTCAACATGGAAAGTTCCACCAACTTCGCCGAGAAGTACACCAACGAGACCAGCGTTGGTGACTTCGAGGACGTGGGCGAGAATGGCGCTTACCCCAAGACTGGTATGCAGGAAGGTTTCTCCAAGGTCATTGAGCCTACCACCTGGAAGTCCAGCTTTGAGGTTACGCAAGAGATGATCGAGGATGCAAAGATCGGCAAGATCAAGAGCCGCGCCGGTATCTTCTCCACCAGCTACAACCGCACTCGTGAGAAGTTCGCCGCTTCCCTGCTGGCCGGTGGCACTGGCACTTCCGTCAAGATTCAGAACAAGACCTACAGCACCGCTTCTGCTGACGGCGTGGCCCTGTTCTCGACCGCTCACCCCAGTGCCACAAAGGGCACCAAGCTGACCCAGAGCAACTTCTTCAAGGCTGATTTCAGCACCAGCATTCTGGATCAGGTTCAGGAGGCCATGCAGAGCTTCACCGACGACGACGGCAATCTGCTGAACGTCGCTCCCGACACCATCATCATTCCCAACGTGGCTTCCCTGAAGCGTGCCGTTCTGGCTGCCGTGTCCAGCGACCTGGACCCTGAGAGCAACAAGAATGCAATGAACTTCCAGGCCGGCCTGTGGAACGTGCTGATCTGGCCCTATCTGCCCAAGTCCATCGGCGGCAAGCCCTTCTTCCTGATGATGGACAGCCAGTTCAAGGACGACTATCTGTGTATGCCCTGGGTTGACCGTGTTGCCCTGACCGTCAAGAGCGAGATTGACCCCAACACCGACGCCAACGTGTTCCGTGGCCGCGCCCGTTTCGGCGCTGGCTTCAACAACTGGCGTTGCATCGCCCTGTGCGGCGGCGGCGTGACCGGCGGCACTACTCTGACTGCCTAATTAAACCTACCTGATTTACCGATGTCCCTGCCTGATGGTGGGGACATTTTTTTGGAGGAGCCATGTTCGAGAAGCTGAAACACGCTGCTGACGATGCCACAAAGCGGGGGAAATGGCAAAGTCGGCTGGATGACGCAAGAAAGCAGTACGACCGAAGCATTATGGATACCCGCGAAGCGCTGTATCGTGGCGACAAAAACATTCGTGGCGCAAACGGTACAGACGCAGAAAAAAAGGCAACCAACGTCCGCAACATCGTGTACGAGCTGATCGAAAGCCAGGTGGATTCCTCTATCCCCGCCCCCCGCGTCACGGCTATCCACGAAGAGGACAAAGAGCTTGCAAAAAAGATTGAGGCTCTGCTGCTGAACCTGAGCAAGCAGCTCAACCTGAAAGAGCTGAACGACCTGCAAGAACGAACCGTCCCCATTCAGGGCGGCGACTTTTTCCACGTTGAGTGGGACCCGCACGGCGGATACCACTGCATGTTGGGCGACGTAACGCTGACAGAGCGCCACCCGAAGCAGGTTATTCCGCAGCCCGGCGTGTACGACATCGACAAGATGGAGTACATTTTCATTCTTGTAAGCCAGCCGAAACGCTACCTTGAACGGCGGTACGGCGTTGAAATCAAGGATGAAACAGAGGATGATGTGGCGGCCAGAGGGCAGAATCCGAGCTCTGTAAGTGGCATTGTTACTCAAAATATCGCGTATTATCGTAACGATGAAGGCGGTATTGGCCTGTACAGCTGGTGCGGAGACGTAACTCTGGAAGATTTGGACAACTGCCAGAAACGGCGCGGCGAGGTGTGCGCGAAATGCGGCCGCCCGAAGTCCGGAGATGTGTGCGAGTGCGGCAGCAAAAAGTTCGTGGAAGGCCCGCTGGATGTGCAAGAGCTGACCGAGGACATCACCATTTTTGGCGGTGAAACTGTTGCGGCAAGCACCCCTGGCAAAGACGAACTTGTGATGAACCCGGACGGAACCCCGCAGGTGGACGAGGAAGGCGTGGCTATTACCATGCCCGGACCAAACGTGCCCACGCAAATCCCGTACTACGAGCCGAAAGAAATTCCCGTTATTCTCCGCAGCAATGTGCGGATGTTCGGCCGCTTCTTGGGCGTGAGCGACGTTGATGTGATTGAAGATCAGCAAAACGCGATCAAGAAGTTTGGCACGAAGATTGAAGAGAAGCTGCTCAAAGGCGGCAGCTATGTTACGCTTCCGCAAGGCGTTCAGGTTGAAACCAGCGACAAAGAGCTGAAAATCATGCGGCTGAAAAACCCGGCGGAAAAGGCGTTGATCTCTGTTATCAATGTTCAGCCCGACACAAGCCGCGAACAGCAAATGCTGGAAAGCAATTACAGCTGGGCAAAGAGTACGCTGGGCATTAACGATTCGTATCAGGGCAAGTACGATGCATCTGCAACCAGCGGCAGCGCAAAGCAGTTTGCTGCACAGCAGGCGGCTGGCCGTTTGCAGTCCAAACGCGAGATGAAGAATCAGGCGTATGGGCGGCTGTACAAGCTGCTCTTCAAGTACATGTTGGCCTATGCTGACCAACCGTACCCGATGACGTACACGGCAATCGGCGGGGAGCAGACGTTTGCCCATTTCAACCGGTGGGATTTCCTGAAACGGGATGCCGCCGGTGAACTGTACTGGGATGACGAGTTTATTTTTGGCGTTGACCCGTCCCCGAACATGGACGCTAACCGTGAACGGCTGTGGGATATGGCCGACGTGAAGTATCAAGCCGGTGCATTTGGCCCAATTAATGAACTGACTACCAGCTACCGATTCTGGACTTATCTGGAAGATAATGGATTCCCCGGGGCCGGAAAGGTGAAAACCGAAATCAAACAGCAGATGGACGAACAGCAGCAAATGCAACAGGCCGCCATGCAACCGGCTGCACAGCAAGCAATACAGCCGGATATGCTCATGGCTGACAGTGACCACTTGGAGGGGGCAGACGTATGACGTGGGGAGAATGCAAAACCGCAACCTTGCAGAAGATGTTTACCTCGGAAGATGAAGGCGCAGAGGACTATCTCGCGGCAATGCCGCAAGCCGCCAATGAAGCGATCCAGATGATTGCGACGACGGATGCGGGTAAACATATCCGTTCGTACGATACGCTGACGAAAGACCCGGCTCAATCCAGAACGTTTGACCTTGAAGATGAACTCATTGACTTTCTCAATGTGGGAGACTTTGAAACATACTGTATGGATGGAGACGAACCCCGGCCTGTGTCCTTGAAACTTCTGGGCGGGCATTTGCTGGTGGTTCCAAAAGGCATTGAATCTGTGCTGGTGTATTACAACGCAAAGCCTGCCAGAATCACAGAGAACACGCCGGACGCGCAAGAAATCGACCTGCCGGAAGATGCGGCGGCGCTTGTGCCTATGTACATGGCGAGTCAGCTGTACAAGGACGATGATCTGGCAATTGCGACAACGTACCGCAACGAGTTTGAAACGGCGTTTGAGCGCCTGCAAAACCGGCAGGCAGAAAACATCGACACGGAATTTACAAGTGAAAGTGGGTGGTGGTAAATGGCCTTCACACAAATCACAGACGGAGATTTGAAGGACAAGGGCGTTATGGGGCTGCCCGATACGCCCGGCCTTTCCACAAGCGAGATGCAGGCGAAGTTTGAGCAGATAGCACGGGAAGTTCTTGTGCCGAAGTTCAATCAGCTAGTGGACGAACTTTTAGGCCCTTCGGCGGCAAGTCAAATCGGCGCCAAAGGCAAAAACCGCACAGTGCAAGGCCACATTGACAACCTGGAAAATCCGCACAATGTAACTGCGGAACAGGTTGGTGCGTATACAAAAGACCAGACAGAAAAAGCAATCAGCGACCGCATTTCCCAGATTGGTAGTGCGGATATGACGCAAGCCACGTATGACCCGAACCACAGGCAACAGGACATCTTCGCCTATGCCGACTCTCGCGGCGTAAGCACTTACACGCACACCAAGATGGACAACGTGCACCACTTTAACGGCTCTGGCACAAGCGGCCGCGCCAAGATGACGGCTGACGTGGAAGCCGGGGACACGGTGATGCTGGGCGGAAAGGAAGTGCCCGCCTATGTGGGCGCGGAAACCTTTGCCGATGCGCTGGCCGGTGAATCCGTCACGGGCCGGTGGCTGACCTTTACGCAGGACGGTACGCAGATAAATTTTAATGGTGGCGGGGGCCTGTCGAATACCAAGCTCGCCCTCGCCACTGCCGACACCGGAGACGTGATTTCTGGCAAAAAGTTTTATTCTGGCGATAAAACGATTAAAACCGGGTCAATTTTGCCGCGCAACACCGTTGGCCAAAACGGCGCGGTGGGTGGAAGCGCAAACTGGCCGAGTGTGCCCGTTACGCCCGTGACGCGCAACACCCAGGTGAATCAAAACACCGACGGCGTGAATCGCTTATCTTTGCAGCCCCCCGCCGGATTCTACGACGGCAGCAGTTATGTGGGTGAAACATATGCAAATGTTGCAACCGCAATAGGACTTACCGCACCCAAAATCTCCGCTGGAGAAACGGTGCTCAACGTCGCAGGCACGGGCCACTGCGTGGCGATGTTCGCCGCCGTGGGGGACAATCGGTGGAGCGGCGGCTCTTATAACCGGCTCAAGCTGACTTACACAGTGGGCGGAACTTCCGGATTTGGCGGCTGGGGGTGCTGGCTGCCTGCTGGCACTTACAGAGTGTGTGGCGCTATCCCTCTGGCAAACTGCTATGTTGCAGATGCAGGAAGCCTTGGCTCCAAAATTTACGCGGCAGAACGTGTATATGGTCAGAATAGTATATGGGGCGGACAAGGCACATTTACGCTCAATGGCAGTCAATGGGTATCTGTGACAAGCGGAAGCACAAGCTACTCGGAGTGTGGCGCGGTGTGCATTTATCGAGTGTAAAAGAGGTGGGAACACATGATTGAGTTACCTGTGACCCTTACATCAACCGGCGGCGCAATGAGCTTTGCGTCCCCGGCGCCGTTGGGCTATGCCAAAAGCAAGGGCGTGTACCGCTTGCTTATCACTGCCGAAGGCGAGTGGCAGGGCCTGACAATCCGGTGCTTTTGGCACCTGCCCGGCGGCACTGACCCCGCAAGTAGTCTCGTGCAAGACGGATTTGTGGACGTGCCCGCGAGCGTGACGGCACAGCCCGGCACCGGATGCATCACCTTTGAGGGCAGTGACGGCGAAAAGACCGTGACAAGCGCTGACTTGCGGTACAAAGTGGGCAGCAACTCCGGCACAGAGGACGGCACCATGCCTGAACCGGGCACTCCTGCGTGGGAGCAGCTGGTGAGCGAGACAAAGGCCAACGCAGACGCGGCAGAGCGGGCAAAGCAGGACGCTGAGGCAGCAGCCAAAGGAGCTGAAAATGCCGCCACCAAAGCGGATGCAGCTGCGACAAAGGCAGAAGCTGCACAAAAGGCAACGGAGGGGGCCGAAGCATCCGCCGCGGAATCTATTGCCGGGGCGAAAGCGGATGCTCTGAGCGCCATCGGCACCAGCAAGCAGAGCGCTTTGGACGAGGTGCAGCAGTCGCAGGAAACTGCAACGGGCGCGGTGCAATCCGCGCAAGCTGCCGCTGAATCTGCCGTTGATGCGGCGAAAAACAGCGCCGTGCAAGCGGTGGAGGCGGCCGCACAGCCCGCACTGGACGCGGCGTCGGAAGCGGCGGCCAGCGAAAAAGCGGCAGCCGACAGCTTGCAAGAGCTGAAAGACGGAATCGCGTCCGGGAACTTTAAGGGCGAAAAGGGTGATAAAGGCGACACCGGCCCCGTTGGCCCGCAAGGCCCACAGGGAGAGACAGGACCTCGAGGTGAGCAGGGTCCGGCAGGCGCAGACGGCAAAGACGCGCCGCAAATCGACGATGCCGCAATTTCCACCACATCCCCGTGGAGCAGCAAGCAAATCGTGGACACCCTGTGCCCACCGCTGGAAGAAAGCGGCAACCCTGTTGTGTGCTACCCCGTTGCGGGATACCCACTGGGGGTAAAGGCCAACTGGGAGCCGGTGCAGGAAGGCAGCGGAACACCGTATCCGGCAGGTGGCGGGAAGAACCTGTTTAACCCTGCATGGATGCCAGAAAAAACCATGGACCATGGAGTGACGTGGGCCACAACCCCCGATGGCACCGTAACAGCAAACGGAACGTCAGTTGGTACTACATACTACAACTCTTATAATTTTTTGCTTCCTGCTGGTACATACACGATTAGCGCAATGTCGCATTTCCGTGTATCAATTCTCAATAATGATACAAACAATACGATTACTGCACAAATTGTTGGACAGCCACGTACGTTTACAGTAGAGAATGACATACAAAATGCCAGATTGTTTTTTGCCGCATCTGACACACTGGATAATGTTGCGGCAAAACCGCAGATCGAGAAAGGCGCGACTGCAACAGCCTATGCACCTTACGAAAACATTCGCCCCATCAAGGGACGGGAAAGCGTGACGATTACCCGGCAGGAGGATAATCAAGTGATTACGCTGACCCTGCCTGAAACCGTGCATGGCGGTGAGGTGGACGCGGTGAGCGGGGAGGGACATAGAACGTGGGGAATTATCGACAATTACGCTGGAGAGACAATTCCGAGAGAGTGGATTAGTGACAGAGACGTCTATAGCGCGGATAAAAATCCGACGGTTGGAGCGCAGGTCGCATACAGACTTGCAGAGCCTGTGCCCTTCGTCGCTACCGGCGCACAGCCTATCCCCGCGCTTGCGGGTGCGAACACCGTGCTGACCGATACCGACAGCGCAACTGTGACAGGACGAGCAGACCCCATTAAACGGATTGCCGATTTGGAAAACAAGGAGTGAAAAAAATGACGTATGAGCAAAAACAAGAGGCGATTAAAACGCTAGTGTATGGAGGCACGGAAGAGGCAGCCGCCGATGCGGCTGGCGTGCCCGTCGCCGCGATGGACGAAATCACGCAGGATGAGATCGACGAGGTGTGGGCCGACCTGCGGGAAATGGGGTGGCTGGATTGAGCATCATGGAAGGCGTGGACGTCTCCAAGTATCAGGGTGGCATTGACTGGAACAAGGTAAAAGCATCCGGCATGGGCTTTGCGATGGTGCGGCAGGGCTGGATTAACAGCGATGGGAGCATTACTGAGGATCCTTTTTACCGTCAGAACATGGCCGAGGCACACGCTGCGGGACTGCACACCGGCGTGTATCTGTACAGCTACGCCACGAGCGAAAGCGCTATGAAGGCGGCTGCAAGCGCCTGTGTGGCCATGCTGGAAGGCTTTGTGTGCGATATGCCCATCGCTCTGGACTTTGAGCACGCCACGCTGTACAAAAAGTTTTCGCGCACCGCGAACTCGAGCCTCTGCGCAGCCTTTTTGAGCCGTGTTGAGGAGCTGGGCCGCTACTGCATCCTGTACACCTACAAGTCTTTCGCGGCGGCGTATCTGGACATGAGCGCCCTGAGCCGCTTTGATTTTTGGCTTGCCCACTACACCGCCCGCACGGACTACACCGGCCCCTATGGTATGTGGCAGTACACCAGCAGCGGCAGCGTCCCCGGCATTTCCGGGCGCGTGGACTGTAACCACGCTTACAAGGACTATCCGGCACTCATCGCCGGGAAGAAGGAGGAGGATACACCCATGAGCGATCTTCTGAAAGTTGGCCCGGTATCGGGCGGCGACCGCAAGACCCTGGCGGCCCTGGCGGACAGTCTGGGCCTGCCCCACGAAGATGCGGGCGATTACCTCATCATTGGCCCCGCCAGCGCAGGCGACCGGAAGGCCATCGCCGCAAAGGCCGCTGCTCTGGCGGTGGGCTGCGTGGAGTATGTGCCCGAGCCGGAACCCGAACCCACGCCGGAACCCACGCCGGAACCCGCGCCCACCCCGGACGACAGCAAGAGCGACACCACCGAGCAGCTGGGCCGCATTGAAGCAAAACTGGACAAGCTGCTCGGCCTGGTGAACCCCGCACTGCTGGAGGGCTGATATGCAAGAATGGACGGTGGTTGGCGTTGTTGTTGTGCTTGTAGGGCTGATCGGCTCTGTGAGCGGACCGCTCATCAAGCTCAACGGCAACATTACAAAACTGACAGTCGCAGTGGACAACTTCCAGCGCGCGTTGGACAAGCTGGAAGGTGAAAACCGCGAAAGTCACAAAATTTTTTACAAGCGGCTGGACTGCCACGACAAGGAGCTGGCCCAGCATGAGCAGCGCTTGAAGGCGCTAGAGGAGGAGTAAAAATGGATATTTCTTTTATCTCTGAGTACATGGTTCCTGTTATCGTGGGCATCTGCCTGTGCGTGGGCTACGTGACCAAAAAGTGGTTGAAGGATGTTGACAACAAGTACATTCCCACTATGTGCGCCGTTCTGGGCGTGATTCTGGCCGTGTGGATGCACTGGCCTGCCGTGGACGCTGGTGTGATTTTGGCTGGCCTTGCATCTGGCCTTGCGTCCACCGGCCTGCACCAGGTGTTTAAGCAGCTACTTGGTGGGGAGTGATTGAAGTGTCGCACCAAGTCCCCTGGAATAAAATCATCCTTGAGGAGTTTATACGTCTCGCCATCTTGTCTAAGGACGAAGAAGCGGTGATGCGGACACGGGTTGCTGGGTGGACTAGAGTGGAGCAGTCCATGAAACTTGGAATGTCTCTGGCAAAGGTGGACAAAATCACCGCACGGCTAAAGAAAAAGTACGATGGTGTGCAAAGGTACAGCGCTATTTTACCGCCGCGCAAAACCAGTACGAAAGAAACATACATGGACACTCACTAACTTTTGGCCAAAAGTTGTATAACAATACGAATCAAAAAGTACGGTTTTACGTCTTTTGTATGGTGTAGGATTATATCAGGGGAGGAAAACGCCTCCCTTGACATACGAACCAAACGAAAGGAGAAAACCGTATGGAAATGAGTTAGGCATCCAGAGGCGTGGCAAACGCTGGCCTGACCACAGGCATTATCGGAACTGCCCTTGGCGCGCTGAACTCTGTAGGTGGCCTTGGGGCCATGGCGCTGAACGGCGGGCGTGTTGCCGAGTGCAGCGAGAACCAGACGATCAACCGGTACGAGCTCGATCTCGTGCAAAAGAACGCAAAGCTGGAATCCGACATTGCGCTGCGTGATGCGAATGCCTACAACGACCAGAAGGCGCTGGAAATGTACAAGTACATTGACGGGCGGCTGCGCGGCATTGAGGAAGTGCAGGCGGCGCAAGCTGTGCACAACCAGAAAACCGAGGACAGCTTTGTGCTGGCCCGGCAGGACATTGCCACTGTGCGCGACAGCCTGACCGAGAAAATCAAGCTGGAAGCCGAGCGCCGTTGCTGCGGTGATAACTCCATCGTGAACTACGCGAACGCCACCTTCTACCCGAAGATGGTTGCGGACGTGACCACGGGAACCACCACCACCGCACAGACCCTTTACAATCCGCTGCCTAAGTGCGGCGAGTGCTGCAACGGGAACTGAGCCGATGGGGGCGGGGCTATGCTTCGCCCCCATTCTCTTTGAAGGAGGATGGTTATGGTTAGCATGGACATGGTTCAGCGGGGCATCAACCGCTATATGGAGCAAGAGATTATAAGCCGATTGCCGGAGGGCAGTCTGGGCCGGTTTGCGGCGAATGCGGCAAAGTATGTGTTTGTCGCGCGAAGCGGCAACGCCATGAATGCTCTTGCAGAAAACCCCATTGCGAAGGCGTTTGGGCTGACTGCTGACGGCCAGTTGGATATTGATCTGGCGGCAGATGCAGCACGGGAAAGCATTCCCGACAACGGCTTGAAGGTTGATATGCCTGTACTGGGCAGAATGACCTTCCACCGTGGGGATGTGGACACGCTGGTGCGCATGATTATGGAGGGATGAGGCATGACCCGAGAAGAAATCTTCTCCGCTATATCGTCTCGCCAAATCGAAGGCATTATGTTGCACGACCAAATGGCGCAGTGCTTCACGTTCCTGCACCTGGACGGTTACAAGCGCCTGCAAGAGTTCCGCTTTATGGATGAGGCCGCCGAACACCGAAACATGGTGCGATATTACATTGAGCGGTATAACCGACTCATACCTGGCGCACACGCGAGCGATCCGGCGATTCTTCCGGGAAGCTGGATGGGGCGAACCCGGCTTGAAGTTGACACAGGCATAAAGCGCATGGCTGTAAAGGACTTGTTCAAGCGCTGGGTGAATTGGGAATCCAGCACGGTGAGCAGCTTGCAGGCACACGCACAAGCGCTTTACAGCACCGGAGACATTGTGTGCGCTGACTACATCGGACGCATGGCACAGGACGTGGCGGACGAATTGAAAACCGCAACGGGCATGATGATTGACTTGGAAGCAGTTGATTATGATATGACCGCGATTCTCGACAGACAACCCGCGTTGCACCGAAAGTACAAACACAAATTGCAGGAAATCGGAGAAGCGTTTTCCTGACAGCAAGCTCTGAGGAGAAATCCTTGGAGCTTTTTTATCTAGAAAGGATGGGAATATGGCAAGAAAGCTTGGGAGCCTGGCACAGTATGAAAAGCAGGCTGCCGAACAAGGCGGCGCTCGAAAAATGTACAACAACAGCGGATGGAGCGTGGGCAACAACGCGGGGAATGCTGCCTCTGTGCGAAAGTCGTACTCCGGAAGCAGCGGCGGTTCTTCGTCTGGCAGATCCTCTTATTCTGCACCTGCCGTTCAGGCCGCACCCGCTTCCAGTGGCCCCAGCTATGCCGACGCATATGCAGATGCATTGGCCTCTATCATGGCAGAACAGCGGCGACAGCGGGAAGCAGCGTATCAAAAGGCAGCGGCAGCCCAGAAGGAAAACCTCAGCTTTGCCACAAATCAGCTGACTGACACCACCAACGACGCGCTGAAACAGGCTTACATCAACAAAATGCAGACCCTCCGCAACCTGCCCCAGCAGATGAGCGCTCAAGGCCTGAACGGTGGAGCTTCTGAAACTACTCTGGCGAGCATGAATAACAACTACGGCAACGCCCGGAACCAGCTGGAAACAGAGCGGTTGAAGCAGCTTGCCAGCCTGCAAAACACCTACCAAAACAACCTTGCACAGCTGGAATCCCAGCGGGCCAGCGGAGACGCTGCGCAGCTCTCCAACCTTGCCCCCACGCTGGCAAACCTTGTAGCCACTAACACCCCTGCAAGCGTAAACATCACGCAGGGAAGCGGCGGCAACGCTGGCAACGTAAGCGCATGGCTGCGTAAGCTGATGGGTTACGACGACGAGGACTATTACAACTGATTTCATTCTCCGCCCGGCCTGAAACACGGCCGGGATTTTTTTGAAATAAGGAGGACTCCATGCCCTATTCTGATCAGGAAGCGTTTCTGAACGCCTACCTTAAAAACTATGCAAAGGCCCAGCAGAACGCCATAAACAGCGGCAAAACGGGCATGAGCAGCGCCCGGTACACCGGCCAGCAAGCCATGAACGCTGCGCCCACAACGCTGCCCGACTATGGAGACATCGCCAACAGCTTTACAACGGCCTACACAAAGCAGCTGGCAGCCGTTGAAGCACAGCGCGAGAAGGAAGCGAAGGCAGCCCAGGCAGCAGCAGAAAAAGAAGCAAGGGCAGCCGCGAGTGCGGCGAAAAAAGCATCCTCTTCCACCACAAAGAGCAAGAAGCTGAAGAAGGAAGAGCTTAAAGCACTGGATTCAGAGCTGGAAGAAATGGCCAAAACGCGGGTGGCCCTGCAAGAAAGAAAAGAAACCCTCGATACGAATACCCGCGAACGCATCAAGGAGAACGTCGGAGACACTGCCGGAATTTCCAGCCTTACAGCCGCAAGCAGAACCTTCGCACCTAAAAGGAAAGGCAGTGCCACAAAGAAAAGCCTTTCGCAACGGCTTGCCGCTGGCGTGAAAGGCTTGGCAAAAGGCGCTTCCGCCTATAAGCAGATGCAGAAGGCGCGTGGCGGCGTATCGGCTGAGGACAGCGTAGATCTAGGCGGCGGCCAAACCCCGCAAGCAACGGCGGCAAAACAAAGATCTAGAACCAAAACCCGGGCCTCTGTGGCAAAGCAAAACTTCACGACACAAGAGCTGGATGCACGTCTGACCGCAACAAACCAGCGGATGCGGGAGCTGCAAAAGCAGGGAAAGACCAAAACCCGGGAATACCGGCAACTGCAAAACCAGCATGACACCTATGCAACCGCGCTGGGCGTGGACTCTTTTGCCGGACGTGCAGGCGCAACCGGACTTGGTGCAGTCTCCGGCTTTGCTGCTGGCTTGGCGAACATGGGCGATGCCACGGCCCGCGCAATCCGTGGCCAGTCTGAAAGCATGGACATACCGGAGTATGAGGCAGCATCGGACGACCTGCAAGAAGCCAACGAGCAGCGGGACGCTCTCATTCAGATGGGACGGGCCTACACCGACACCCCGAACGGCCCTGTCGCTACGCCTGAATTCCAGCAGGTGCTTGACCGCATTGCAAGCGCAAAGGGTGTGCGGGCTGAAAATCAAGTAACCCCCGAGCGCAATCAAGTTGTCGGCAATATGCTGGACTTCGCACAAAATCAGAACCAGAAAGCACAGGCGGGCCTTGACAACACCGGTCGATTCGTGGTTGGTACAATCGGCAGTGTCGCGCAGAACCTTCCTGCCTTTGCAGCAGCGGCGGCAGTGCCAGAAGCTGCCCCCGTTTTGATTCCCGCCCTCATGGGCGCAAGCGCGGCAGGCAACCGGGAGAACGAGCTGGAACAGCGCGGCGTACCTTTGAATCAGGCTGTGCTGCGCAGTGGCCTGAGCGGCGCAATGTCCGCCATTACCAACAAGCTGCCCCTTGAGCAGGGCGCAGAACTCATGGCCGGAAACGGCCCCGGCCTTGTTCGCGCTATGGCCCGGCAAGCACTGAGCGAAGGCGGGCAGGAAGCCTCTGAGTATGCAGCAGACTACGGCCTCGACGTTTTGGCCGGGGATCCGGATGCAAACTTCAGCCTTGCCGAACTTGGTCAGCAGGCACTTGGTGGCGCACTGGGCGGCGCCATCAGCGCGGCCGGAAGCTCTCTCATTGGCAACGGCGTGAATCGCTTGCGTGAAGCGCAAGAGAATGCCCCTGTGGACACGGATGTGCAGCAGGCAGAACCGGTATCGCCTGACACCGAAGCCGCACGGCAGCCCTTAGAAGCCGTGCAAGAAGCGCTTCCCGGCCTTGATGCGGTTGTGGATGCATACCATAACGGCAGCCTGACCAACACGCAGATTGAGCAGCTGAAACCAGGCGGTGAGTTGCGGCAGGCGTTTGAAGAGGCCACGGGCGTGAAGCTGCCGGACACCAGCAGCGAGACGAGAAAGACGCTGAAAGCCGAAGCGCAAATTCAGACAAATCCCACTTTAAGTGAGGATGCGGGTTATGTTCCTGCTGGATACCACGCAGAGGATCCTGGATACATTGGCGGAGCAACATCGCGCGACATTGCGGCAGAGATCACAGGGAAAGACGGTAAAAGCGTATATACGCGCCAGCTGGCGGACATTAGAGACCGTTTTCTGGATGCGGTGCAAAACGGAGAAGATACTTCCACGATTGAGCAAGAGGCTCAGGCGCTGGCGGAAAAAATATTTCCGGAAAGTGCTTTTGTAGAAAACACGGATGCTGACTATGTGCGTGCATTGCGGGAGGCTCTGAAAAAACCGGTTCGTGTAACAGATGCCGAACTGAGCGACCTTGAAAACGCGCTGGGCGCAACGAGAACCGAAATCAACCGCAGGTATGGCCTGAATCTGGTGAAAACGGGAGATGCATCGACAAGTGGCCTTGACCAGGCGGTTATGGAGCTGGGAGAGGCTTTTCCGGATGTTGACTTGTTTGCACATCCCGCAGATGCTTTTGCCGAAATTGTGCAGAAATATGACCAACTAAAGGACGGCGTACAAGCGGTAGACACCGAAAGCATGAAGGCTGCGCGCGCATATGTGGCGGATCATATTCTGTATGGCGATTCGCTGGATGCGGCTATGGCCCGCGAAGCGCAGACGGAAGCGTTTGACAACTTTGAAAACAGTCCGTATACTGAAGCCAACGCAATGCAGGATGGAGGTGAAGAAGTTGGCACACGAGGAGGATATGGACGACGGAATCTCGATGGAGTGGATTTCTCCGAAGAGGCTCGCCGAGCTGAAGGAAAAGTACCGGGAGAACCCGCCTTCTCCGGAACAGCAACAGCAAATGCGGGAGTTTCTAAAAATGGTGGCCGAGTACCAGGAGGAGAAACGCCGGAAAAGGTCCGGGAAATAAACGGTCACCGCTATACATACGTTCAGCCGGATGCAGTTGACTACACGGCGCCAGTGCGAACGGCAGCGGACTATGCCAAGCATCGGTATGGCCTGGATGTTGATGTGAGTGATGGCCCTGCTTATGTGGACGGACGTGAGCATGACAGTCTTATGTTTACGTTGCCGGACGGAACAATCGTGGTGAACAATGCAGCGGCCCTTGACCCAGACACTGTAACCGCCATGATCGACCATGAGGTAATGCACAACATTCAACATAAAAACCACGCTCTGTATGCACGGGTGGATTCAGCGCTGGATGATTCTGGATTTAATCCCAATGCGTATAGAGAAGGTACGGATTTGTTCGCAGTGCTACATGGATACGTTGACCAAAACCCGGATTTCATGGATTTGGACAAGCTCCCAAAATTCCAGCGAGAACTCTCCGCTCAAATTGCCGGATATGCTTATCGGCCTGAATTGGCCAAAAGCATATTCGGCGATTTTGTTAATGACTTCGACACAGTGTTTGATACAGTGCGCAGTGTTTTGGACGAGAGAGCGCAACTGGGGCAGCAAGAATCAGGATCTCAGGGTTCCACAGCCGCCACTACCATCCCGGAACTGATGCCCACGCAGCGCGTACAGGAACCCATCCCCACACTGGAAGATCATCCCAACACTGTTGGTAGCATGGAATCCGCCTTCGATGCGCCGGAAGCCCCTACACGGGACATCAACACACAGCGCAGGATTCTCGACGGGCTGGACGATCAGCGGATTAGAGACCTTGGCCCGTTAGATCAGGACACCCACACTGTTTACACCGACGAAAAGGCCCGGTATGACGCATACCAGCAAATGGACTTGGCGTACCAGGAAGCTCTGCAACAGGGGCAAGATCCGTCTCAGGCAGTCCAGACGGCCCTTGATGCAGAGATGGCCCGGTTGCGTGGGCAAGATGGCGCATGGAATAAAACCGACCGCTATACGGCCGATGTCATTCAAGAAAAGCTGAAAGATCAATGGCGTAACGCAGAGCCTGGTACAGACGAGTATCTTGTGGCACAGGCCCGGTATGCCGCGTGGGCCAGTGAGGAAAGAGAACGCGCTAGTGAAGCAGGCCGCAATTTGCAAGCCAATGCTGGGCGGTTGACCGGAAACAGCGTTGCCGAGAAAGCCCAAAGCATGGTGCATAAAATTATCGGTGCGTATGCAGACAAAGAACTCAGCAACGGCACAAAAAAGCAACTGTCCGGGCTTGCAGATGATCTTGCAGCAGAAGCAGAGCGACTGTTTGGCGATGGCAGACAGGACTTGACCGGAGATATGGACACCGTTTCCCGAATGGATAAAGCTGCGGCCCGCGTGAAGGAGCTGGCGCAGAAGTACAAGGTGTCTATCACGGAAGAGCAGCAGCGACGGCTGGCCGCAAGTATGCTGGCAGGCGACAAAAGCGAAAGCTACTATGACCGTCTGCTTGAGTTTGCGTCCGGGATTGAAGAAATCGACCTGGACACATTGGAACGGGTAGACAATTATATTTACCAAATGCAGGGTATGCCGGACAACAAAGAGCGTTATACCATTGAGCAACGAATGTATTGGGAACTGGCTCAAAAACTTTATCCGAAAGCCGGGTTCATGGACAAAGTTGCGGCTTGGCGTTACTTGTGTATGCTCGGCAACGTGCGCACACATATGCGCAACCTTGTCGGTAACGTCCTTATGGATGCTACGACACGGACAAAAGACACTGTTGCGGCGGTGATCGAGGCTGCGGCACAGAAGATTGGGGTCATCGACGAGAGCGAACGCACAAAGGCGGTCCTGAACCCGTTTAGCGAAAGCGATAAAGCCCTACGCGGTGCGGCCTACAAGTTTGCAACGGAAAATATGTACAGCGAGTTGAGCGGCGGTAGATACAGCTTCCAAACCGAAATTCAACGGGCGCGGCAAGTGTGGAGAAACAAAGGGCTTGAGTGGTTGCGCAACGCCTCCAGCGATACTCTCGGCGAAGAGGACAGAATCGGCCCCGCTGGCCTTGCTGCGCCGTTTTTGGAAAACGATGGTGCAATCGGAGACTTTGCCAGAAAATGGACAGATGCCGTCCAGGCAAAGGGTGAAGCCGGCAAAATCATGCTTGGCGGCAAAAACAACAGCTTTGCGTCTGCCATGGCGCAATACCTTAAAGCGCATGGTTATGATGCCAGCGTGTTCGAAGCCACCGATGAAAAAAGCAGGGGTGCCATCGCCTATGCTGCCGCTTATGCAAAGCAAGAGGCGTTTCGAGCTACCTTTGCCGAGGCAAATGAAACGGCAAAATGGCTCAACTCCGCACCCGGTGGTGCAAAGCTGGTAGTTGATGCGCTCGACCCGTTCGCAAAAACAAGCGGCAACGTGTTCAAGCAAGGCTTGAGGTATTCCCCTGTTGGGCTGCTGAATGGCCTGAAAAAACTTGCTGAAACCAGCGTAAACCGAAAGCGTGGTCGCGGAACTGTTTACCAAAGCAGTGAAATCATAAACAGCATTTCCGAGGGCTTGACAGGATCTGCCATAATGGTTTTAGGCGGTTGGCTTGCAAGCATGGGCGTACTCCGCGCAACCGGTAAGGAAGAAGAAAAAGGGCTGGACACGGCCGAAGGCAAGCAAGATTATTCCTTCCAAATCGGAAATCACAACTACACCATGGACTGGACGACACCTGCCAGTATGCCACTGATTATGGGCGCATCGTTATACGAGAACGGCGTATCAATTGATAACATCATCACCGCCGCTGCTTCTTTGGGAGACCCCGTGCTGGATACGATGATGTTACAATCCGTGCAAGATACGATTGACACCATTCGATACTCTGGCACAGACGGCACGCTCGGTACGTTAGGCAACCTGGGTGTGCAAGTGGGCTCTTCGTATGCGGGACAGTTCGTTCCTACTGCACTGGGGCAAGTCGCTCGCAGCGTGGACGACACCCGCCGCGATAGCTACGGCGGCGGTGATTCTTCTCTGTCCAGAAGCGTAAACCGATTTATCCGGAAGCAAGAAAACAAAATCCCATTTTTGTCTGAAACAAATGAGCCGTATGTGGACGTGTGGGGGAACGAGAGGAAGAACGCTGGTGGTAATTTTGCCGCGCGCTTGGCCCTTAACACGATCAGCCCCGGATTCTACTCTACCGACACAGAGGACGAGACAGGCCGCGCCTTGCGCGAACTTGCCGAGACAACCGGAAACGCCGCTGTGCTGCCGAGCAGGGCTTCCTCCTCCATTGACTACAACGGCGGACATTATCGGCTGAGTCCAGAAGAGTACACCACTTATCTGAAAACCAGTGGGCAAACCGCAAAATACTTTGCTGACGCGATCACACAATCCAATCTCGACCCCAGCGAGCAGGAAGAGCTGATTCCACAGCTTTACAATGTGGCAAAGCAGATTGCAACGCAAGAAGTGCGTGACGATTATGTGCCGTCCACAACCTATCAGTCTATCATGCAGTTGTACAACGCCCTTGGCCCCGATGCCGTCATTGACTACAAACTGATGCGGCTAAACGCCGATACGAACGACAATGGCCATATCAGTAAAGACGAAGCTACGGCATATCTTGACCGCACCGGATGGAGCCAGTCGAAGAAATCCGCATTCTTGACGGCCACAAACAAGGGCTGGAAAAACCCGTATGATTAAGGAGCAAAAAAATGGACATTGGTAACAACATTGCCTTTGAGCGTATCCGCCGGATCACCGGCTATCTGGTGGGCACCATGGACAAGTGGAACGACGCTAAGAAGGCCGAAGAACGAGACCGTGTAAAGCACTTATAATGCAACAATAGAGTAACAGTTCAACGTATTTTCGTTGAAAATCATCCAAAAATTCTGACTACGAATCAGAAGGTCGGGGGTTCGAGTCCCTTCCAGCGCACCAAAATGGCACCGTGCAACGTTGTTTGCATGGTGCCTTTTGTTTTTTATCCAAAAGCAAATGTGTTCCAATTCTGCGGAATTTGGCACATAGTGTAACGGATAGTGTAACAAATTACGTTGCATCAATAATACATTTAATCTCGTTTGCCATTTTTTCAAACTCTTCTTGCGCGGCAGAAATGTGTGCGTCTTGCGAAATGTAATAATCGTCCGTGACAGAACTGCCGATCTGGTGGCCGATGGCGCGTTGCAGCGCTTCCTTGTCCACGTTCGCTTTGGCCGCGAGACTGGCGAAGGTGTGACGGCATGAGTAAGGGACATAGCGGTGTGGATTCTGCACACCTATCTCTTCCAGGCCCGTGTAGAATTCTCGGATCCGGAAGTTGCGGATGTTCCAGGCGCTGCCATTCGGGCTGCGGAAAATGCGCTGGCCGGGCTTTGTGTCGTTGCAGAAGTGCATAAACACGTCCCATGTGATGGGGTCGAGAAGAATGTACCGGTTCTTCCCGGCGGCGGTTTTGGAGCCTTCCAGACGGATGCCGTGGCGCTCAAAGTCAATGCAGCCATTACGTGAGATCTTCGCAAGGTCTACAAGGCGGCAACCACTCATGCACAAGAACCAGATAATGCCGGGCACCCGCTCATATCGGTGCTGGTAGAGCAACCGCAAATCTGCATCGTCAAATGGCACCCGCTGGCCCTTCACCTCGGCAGTGAGCCTCAACCCTTCGGAGTAGTCCGTCTGATGGATGCCGTGCTGGACGCAAAACATACAGAGCTTGTGCATGAGCGAGCGGAGTTTGTGCTGGTGGGACTTCGATTTTCCTTCATCCTCTGCCCGGTACAGGATGCCCTCCAACGTTTCTTTTCGCACGTTGATTGCCTTGATGTTGTGCAGCTCTATCATATAGTTCCACGCTGATACAACGTCAATCCGGTACTTCTCTGTGTTCTGCTGGAAAGCGCGGTCAGAAACCACCGCGTCATACACCTGTTGCATGGTGTAATTTCGGTACTCCAAATCAGGCTCTTGCTCTGAGGCCGCGAGAATAGCCCTCTCCGCGTCTTGTTTGGTTTTATAGCAACCGATATAGGCCCCCTTGTAAACAGCCTTGTAGGGCGAGCTGCGCCCTCGCAGACGCGCAATGGAGCCGTTGCCCTTTGCCCTTCGTGCTTTTGGCCTCGTTGCGGCCGTCTGTCGCTTGCCACACCATGGGCAAAACAGCGCCCCTTCTGGGATGTCTCTTGCACATCTCACACACGTCATGGCTTGCACCTCATTTCATGGTGTACTCATTCTTTTTCATCTGGGCTGCTTGCCTGCCTGCATCGTGGGCGCTGTGCAGGTTTTGCAGGTTCGGCTTTGCCTTCTCCGGCTCAACCAAGTCGCCGGTGATGGATTCCAGCTCGTAGTTGTCAATTATCAGCCTGCACACGGCTGTCCGGCTTGCCATGCTGCAATGGGCGTTTGCTACGTACTCGTCCAGCATGGACGGCCATTCACTGCCGTGCGCGCCGAAGATCAGGAATGCCAGCTTGTCAACCTCCCCCGGCGGACAGTCTGCAAGGTACTTAAAAAGCCCGTTGCGCCTCTGCTCCACATCCGCGTGGCTGCCGTCAAAGTCGGTGTACAACTCCGGGTGGGCCAGGCGGAGAACATCCGGAAACCAGTTCAAACTTAACGCTCTGTACCAGTTTATAAAATCTTCCAGTGTGGGCGGCTTCTCCCCGTGCTCCCATCTCTGCACCGTGCGCGGGCTGACGTGCAGCAGCGCGGCAAGCGTCTCTTGCGCAATGCCCGACCTTTCCCTTGCCTGTGCCATGAGTGCTGCAATCCTCTTTGCATCGTACAACATATGTCATCCTCCTTTGTGCAAAAATACCAAAAGAGCGTTTCTCAGCTGTCGAATGCCGGGAAACGCTCTTTTTTTACGCAATTTTAGACGTGGTAAAAGCCGCGAGTTTATGCTATTGTGTGGACAACAAGTACATGGTTTCATTCTACAGGTTCAAACGTAAACGTCACGGCAATCCCGGCTGTGTTCCCGGCGTACCGCCCGCGATCTTCCGTGACCGTAACATCACTATACACAGTAAAAGGATTCCATAAATCATCTTCTTCAATAATGATATAGGAGTTATCCTCTCCTATATCGGGGTATGTGTCCCGCTCAACGCACTGGGCGTACAAATCCACGCGGTCTCCCACGTCACAGGTGATTTCCACGCCACTGTTGGTGATTGTCTCCCCGTTTACCGTGGCGTAAAACTTCCAGTCATGGCCCACGGAGTTGTTCCACTCCTCCTCAAAGTCAGCCGTGACTTTGTATGTGCAGGGGCCAGAACGATCTTCCACGGACGTTGCAGGCGCGGATGTGCCCGTATCCAAACTCGGTGCTATCATGAGGGCATAAACCGCCGCTACTGCAACGGCACCGAACGACCATTTTTGTACGCGCGTCATGCCTTTGGCGGATGGGTTCTCGCGCTTCTCATCTGCGCGATTTCCAAAGCCCACGATAAGCCCGGCAATAATAACAACCCAAGCAAAAGCAACCATTGTAATCACCCATTATATAAGGAAGTGAGGTAATCATGGACGAACCGCGAAAAGAAATTGAAGAACTCATGCGAAAGCTGACGAGAGAACAACTCAAAGAGTTTATTGCTTACCTGCAAGTCCTCGAAGCATCAGCAGGGCAGCATTGAGTTTATCTGCATCCAAGCGATCAAGAATTTCCCTGGCTTCTTCCAGCTCTTCCTTGGACAGCCCTTCGCATTCCTTTAATAGTACACCCAGCCCAACGCCATCTAAGGCGTTGGGCTTTTCTTTTTTCTCGCTTTCGCCGGTGAGTTCTTCAACCGTAACACCTAGTGCATTGGCTACTGGCAAAAGCAGTTCATCTGGAAAGTCTCTGTCGGTAGTCAGCATTTGAGAGATGTAACCTCTGCTTTTTCCGATCTCTCTGCACACAAAAGATATATTGATACCTTTGTCAGCAGCGATTTTTTTAGCTCGCTCCACATTGCGCATAGAAAAAGACCTTTCTTTTTGTGCAAATAGCCAAATGTTTACGCGATTGAAAATTGACTATTGAAAAATAGCCACTTGGCTACTATAATATAAAGCACAGGGCAAACAAAACCAAAAGCCCCTGACAATATTATATCGGGCATACGCTAGATTCTATTCACTTTGTACTTCACATCTGCATAGTAGCATATTTTCTAGCGATTTTCAAGCCCAGAGAGGAGAATTGCTAGTGAATGTTTCAAAAATCGACCAGTTTTGCAAATTGCATGGTCTGAGCCGCACGGAACTTGAAGTTGCGGCAGGGCTGAGCAACGGCTCAATCGGGAAGTGGGAACGCAGCGTATACGGTCCCAGCATCTCGCAGCTGATTAAGGTTGCGAACTACTTCCGCGTATCGGTGGATGCGCTGCTCGTAAATGGTAAGGAGGTATGAGCGTATGAGATCCATTCAAATCTTCAACAACCCCGAGTTTGGGGATATCCGCACGGTAGACCTGAACGGCGAGCCGTGGTTCGTGGGCAAGGACATTGCAGCAGCACTTGGGTACGGCGAAGGGAAGTCACTCGCCAACGCCGTAGCAAACCACGTTGATGATGTAGACAAGGGGGTCACCGAAATGATGACCCCCGGCGGAATGCAGAAAATGGTCATCGTCAACGAAAGCGGCGTGTACAGCCTGATTTTTGGCAGCAAGCTGGAAGGTGCGGTGCGTTTCAAGCGCTGGGTGACCGGCGAGGTGCTGCCTACCCTGCGCAAGACGGGCAGCTACACGATGCCCAAACTCAGCAAGGAGATGCAGGCGCTCTTCCTTCTGGATGACCGCACCCAAAAGCAAGAGGCCCGCCTCACCGCGCTGGAAAACACCATGACGGTGGATTACAGCCAGCAGCAGACCCTGAAAAAGGCCGTGGGCCGGGTGGTGGTGGAAGCCCTGGGCGGTAAGTCGGCCCCGGCCTACAACGACCCCCATGTGCGCGGCAAGCTGTTCAGCGAGTGCAACCGCGACGTTCAGGACTGGTTCCGGGTCAACAGCGTGTGCAACGTACCCCGCAAGGATTTCACCCAGGCTGTGGAGTACATCCAGCGCTGGAAGCCCAGCACCAACTCCGTGATGCTCATTCAGCAGACCAACGCACAGACCAGCTTATATGAGTAAGGAGGCACCGCAATGACGCGACCAACTTTAACCATCACTGAGTGCTGTGAGGTGCTTCGCGCCAACAACATTGCAGTGGACAACAAGGGACTGGCGGCCGCCATTGAAGCTGGCCGTATCCCGTGGGCTCTCGCCATGAACGCGCCCGGCGCAAAGCTCCAGCCGAAAATTTTCAAGCACCGGCTGGCCCTGTGGCTGAAAGATATGACTGGTCAGACACCCGTTGCAATCGAACCTGAATGGCTTTAAGCAGTAGCAATGTGCTGAGGCAAAGCACGGCAAGGCGAGGCAACGGCGATGCCACGCCATGCAATGATATGCTGCGGATATGCAATCCACCGAGAAGCTGTGGCTGAGCAAAGAAGAGCAATGGCAAAGCCATGATCAGCAATGAAAAAAGTTGCATTGGATACGCGAGGCAAAGAAAAGCAACGGAATTGCGTTGCGTAGAGAGGCAATGGATACGCGAGGCGATGATACGAGAAGGATGTGCTTCGAACGGCTCTGCTAGGGAAAAGCGAGGCGTAGCTGTGGCGAAGAAAGGCGCGGACGAGCATAGAAAAGAATTGGCAAAGAACGGCGTAGCGGTGGCAAGGAATAGCTTTGCTCGGCAAAGGCGATGAGTGGCCGGGAAAAGCAGCGGATAGGCAATGAAAGGAAATGCCACGGCGCCGAGAAGCTTCGCAATGTGTTGGAAAAGCTCTGATTCGCAATGAAAAGGCGAAGCCGCGATTTGCTGAGCATGGGAGCCGCAAAGCAACCGAAACAAACACAATAAAAAACAAAAATGGAGGATTTAACGATGAAAGAACCTAAATTTGCACGAGTGATGAATATCCGCCTGACCTTTTTGGAAGAGGTGCTTGGCAGCCAGGCGAGCAGTCCCGACATCCACGAGGACTATATCGCAAAGCAGGCCCCGACCGATGACCTGACGGCCGAAGAGGTGGCAAACATCAAGGTCCAGAACGCAGAAAACGGCATCAGTGTGTTTTATAAGCTGGCCGACGGAACCCCGGCCATGAAGGATTATCAGGTGGAGGGCTTCTTCAAGGAATCGTGCCACCTTCTTACCCGCGCAGCAAAGAGCGGTTACGTAGGCGGCAAGGCTTGCTCCAAGATTAAAGCCTATAAGTCGAGCCTCGACGGCGGGCTTTTCATCAAGCCGCGAGACCTGCCCTTCGATTTGCACGGTCTCAAGATGGACTATTGTGTCCGCCCCCTGCGAGCCTCCACTCCGATGGGGCCGCGTGTAAGCATCGCAAAAAGCGAAACCGTCCCAGAAGGCAGCACCCTTGAATTCAAGGTTTGCCTTATCGACCTGAATTTGGAAGACTTGGTGCGCGAGTGCTTGGACTATGGCCAGCTGCACGGGATGAGCCAGTGGCGCAACAGCGGCAAGGGCCGCTTTGTGTGGGACTTGCTAGACGAAAACGGCCGAGTTATCGGCGGGAACAACGAGTTTGAAGAGAAAGGAGGCACCCATGCTGTATGAATTGAGTAGTAGCGAGGTGATAGCCTTGCAGGCCGCCTGTGCGGTGGCCAAGGTCCGGATGGCGGAAAGCGCCGAATCCTCCGAGTGCTGCGCAAATAACCAGCACTTGCCGAAGGCCGAGCGCGCCAGCGCGGCCCGGGTGGCCAAGTGGTACCATGCGCGTGCGGAAGTCTTTGAGGCCGTCCGCAAGGCACTCGACTGGGGCCGGGAGATCACCACCCTGGCGCAGGCCAAGGAGGCGCTGGAACGATTAGGGTTTTGCTGAGCCTGCTGCCCTGGCTGGGGCTGGCAGCGCTGATCTGGTACATGGCCGCTTGTGTGGAGGCCGACAAAAAGCCCAAAGCAGCCCCGATGGCGGCGCTGATGCTGGCCACCTGGCTGATGGCAATGTGGGCGAGCTGAAGGAGGGCAAGGCAATGACCGAATATTACATCACAATCAAAAAGGCCGCCCCGGCTGGAACCCAGAGCGACCTGCAAAGTGCCAAAGCTGAGCGCCGTGGCACCTATACTGTACGCCATATGCTGCCCCGCGTCAACTGGGGCGGTATCTTCGGCGGCCTTCTGGGCGCTCTGGTGGCTGCGGCCGTGTGGGTGCCGGTGGCTTACCTGACCCGCGGCTATTGGGCCGTGGGCGGCGAAATCTTCCTGATTGGCCTTGCGGCTGGTTTGGGCAGCTGGCTGGGAGGTGGTGAATCTGATGGCAAGGGATGAACTTTGGGATGCCCTGAAGAATCACGCCAAACAGGTTCATCAAGAACGGGTTGCAAAGAACCCTGACCGGATCGCCTATGCCATTCAGCAATTTGAACGCCATGGCATTGAATACCAACTGAAGAATGAGCAGACCGGCCACTTTCACTGTTGGCGGAAGTCTGATGATAAACTGTTTCAATTCTACGCTGGAACGGGAACCATTCAAGGCTTTTCACGAGTCCGTGGTATTCATAGCCTGATTCAGATGTTGGAGGGGTGAACCGTGAAGTGCGATATGGACTGTAAAAACTGCACACGCCCGGCGAAAAAGTGTCACGGGGGCAATTTTAGCACCCCTTACACCTGCCGGGACTGTGTGCCGACCAAAAAGGCCCACGAGGGGCCGTCAATCGAGTATCTTCCCGCTGTGAACCGCTGCGGGAAACGAGTGACAAACAAGTAAAGGAGAAGAACCATGGAAAACAACAACAACATTTTTAAGCCTCTGGTGGACATTGATTACACCGGCATTATCCGTCCCACGTGCTTTAGCCTGTGCTTGGGAGAGCGCTACTTGTCGGAGATTCTGGAGCAGCTGATTCCTGGCGGGACGAGCTTCGCCGGGCGTGTCCGCCTGATTGTCGAGGACTACACGCAGAGCGCAGGAATCCCCGAGTTGGAAGAGAAAAAGGAGGAAACCGAAAATGAATCTGTATGAGATTGACAAGGCTATTCTGGCCTGCATCGACCCCGAGACCGGCGAGCTGCTGGACGAGGCCGCGCTCGAAGACCTTCAGATGGAGCGCACCCAGAAGATCAAGAACGTGGCACTGTGGCTAAAGAACCTGAATGCGTCTGCGGCGGCTTACAAGGCCGAGAGAGACGCTTTTGACGAGCGGATGAAGCAAGCCCAGAAGAAGGCCGAGAGCCTGAAACGGTACCTTGCCGATGCGCTGGGCGGCGAGAAGTTTGTGACGGACGAATGCGCCGTGAGTTTCCGAAAGTCCACCGCGATCAACGTGCTGGACGAGGCCGCGATCCCAGCTGCGTACATGACCGAGAAGGTCACGCGTAGCCCCGACAAGACCGCGATCAAGGCAGCCATTAAGGGCGGCGAGGCTGTTCCCGGCGTGGCGCTGGTGGAAAACCTGAGTGTGCAAATCAAGTGAGGTGGGAACATGGAAAATCTTGAAATTTACAACAAGCTGCGGGAATGCCCCACGGAAGCAATTAAACCCATCAATGCGGGCCGGTTGAAGGGCATGAGCGACATCAACCCCATGTGGCGAATTAAAGCCCTGACGGAAGTTTTTGGCCCGTGCGGTATTGGATGGTGGTATACCATCGACAAGCAATGGCTGGAGCACGGGAACGGCCCTGAGGTGGCAGCTTTCTGCAACATCACCTTGTTTTATAAGGTGGGCGGAGAAGAAAGCCATGGAATCCCCGGGACGGGCGGCAGCGGCTTCGTGAAGGTCGAGAAGAACGGCCCCTACACCTCTGACGAGTGCTTCAAAATGGCACTCACGGACGCAATCAGCGTGGCGGCAAAGGCTCTTGGAGCAGCCGCGAACATCTACTGGCAGCAAGATCGTACAAAGTACGACCGACCCTCGGCGCCAGCTCCGGAGAAACCTATCCTGTGCGAGGTGTGCGGGAAGCCCGTGCAGGGCGCAAAGAAGCAGGACGGCTCGATCATGACCCCGGCACAGGTGGCGGGCTGGACGAAGCACAAGCGAGGCAAGGTGATGTGCATTACCTGCGAGAAGGCCGCACGAGCGCAGGATGACCAGCAGCCCGCGAGGATCGAGAGATGAAGCTCTGCATCAAGGCAAGCCAGTTCCCGGACCACATTGGAAACCTGCTGCATGTGTGCCAGGGTTTTGAACCTGAGCAGCTAATCGACATCCAGATTGACAAGCACCGGCAACGGCGAAGCCTTGACGCAAACGCATACTGCTGGGTGCTGCTGGACAAGCTGGCGGCGGTGCTGCGCAAGCCGAAAACGGAGATTTACCGAGAGCTGATCCGGGAGGTTGGCGGAAACTGCGAGACCTACTGCGGACTTGAGAAGGCCGTGGACAAGCTGGCGCAGATGTGGGAAAAGAACGGCATCGGCTGGTGTGCGGACGTGACCGACAGCAAATTGGAGGGCTGCAAGAACGTGGTGCTGTATCAGGGGTCTAGCACATACGACACCCGCCAGATGTCCCGCTTGATCGACCTGGTGGTGCAGGAATGCCGGGCACAGGGCATTGAAACGGCTACCCCGGCGGAACTGGACAGATTGAAGGAGGCGTGGCATTGACAAACGAGTACGGCGCAAGGCTTGACCGGAACGGGTACGCCCCTAGCATTGTGCAGGAATACATGGATGAATGTTTCATTTGCAGAGCGAATGGATACCGTGACAAGCTAGACCGACACGAGATTTTTTACGGGACGTATAGAGACAAATCAAAACGGTTGGGACTGTGGGTGAGCCTTTGCCACCACGCCCACCACATTGACGGGATTTCGGCAGTGCACAACAACGCGACCGCCGACCACGCGCTTAAATGGTTCGCGCAGCAGTGCGCGATGGAGCAGTATGGATGGAGCGAGGACGAATTCCGCTCCGAATTTGGCAAAAGTTACCGGGAGGATTGAGTATGAATCAGCTTATTATCATGGGCCGCCTGACCGCCGACGTAGAAATGCGCCAGACGCAGGCAGGAGACGCAGTAGGTTCTTTTTCCGTGGCCGTGGACGGCCCCAAGGGCCGGAACGGCGAGAAACACACCGACTTTTTCAGGGTGACTGCGTGGAGAAAGACGGCAGAGTTTATTTCCGGCTGGTTTCACAAAGGCGACATGATCGCGCTCTGCGGCTCCATGCACTGCCACGAGTACACCGACAACAGCGGCAATCGCCGCACGGCGTGGGAAATGACCGTTGACAGGGCTTTCTTCTGCGGCGGGAAGAATGACGCGGAGAGCGCGAAACAGCCCACAGCGGGCGAATTTGCACAGCCAGCGGCGACGGATGACTTTGCGGTTATTGATGACAACGAGGATTTTCCGTTTTGATGGATAATGCTGTAACGGTAACACTGCCGTACCGCTTACCTGGTGCAAACGAGTACATCGCCGCTTGCCGCCGGAACCGGTACGCGGGCGGCAAATTAAAAGCCGAGTACACGCAGGCGGTGGCGCTCTACTTTCGAGGTCTGCCGCCCGTTACAGGCCCGGTTAAAATCCGCTTTATATGGCATGAGCGGACACGGCGCAGAGACAAGGACAACGTGGCTTTTGGCAAAAAGTTCATTCTGGACGGGATGCAAGCCGCGGGATTCCTACCAAATGATAATAACCGTTGGGTCGTCGGTTTTGAGGACTGCTTTGTGTACGACGGGAGAGACGGAGTAAAAGTGGAGGTGGCTAAAAATGAATGAATTACATGAATTACGTGAATTAACTGATACCGAGTTGCAGCGGGTGCTGTATGAGCACCCGGAGTGGGCCGGTGACAACCTGACCGGTGCCGACCTGATTCCGCTCGTATGCCCTAGCGATGGTGCGTTTATCGGCTGGAAAAAGTGCGTGGACAGTCTGATTGTAAAGCTGCTTATACCCGAGGATGCGCAGCGACTGTCGGGCAAAGGGCGACAGTGCCGATGCGACAAGGCCAAAGTGCTGGACATTCAAACAATGGACGGCAAACCGGCCGGAACCACTGCTTACAGCAGTTATTGTTCCAATTTTGTTTACACCATAGGGGCAACTGTAGTCCCGGATGTGTTTTGTGCGGATCGTTGGCAGGAGTGTGGCGGCGGAATTCACTTTTTCGTCACCCGTGATGAGGCCGTGATGTATTAAGGAGGATACGAGCTATGGTGAATAACGAAATGTACTCATCCAAAACGGATTTGTGGAGCACACCACAAGACTTTTACGACGAGTTAAACCGTGAATTCGGGTTTGTGCTGGATGCGTGCGCTTTGCCGTGCAACGCCAAATGCAAGTCGTTTTTTACCCCCGCGCAAGACGGTTTGCGGCAGGACTGGGCAAGCTCAACATGGTGCAACCCGCCGTATGAGCGGGAAATTGGCAAGTGGGTGAGCAAGGCCCGCCGCGAAGCTAACCGCGGCAACACGGTCGTGTGCCTTTTGCCAGCGAGAACTGACACGCGATGGTTCCATGACTATGTTCTGGGTCGTGCCGAAATCAGGTTCGTGCGCGGGAGACTGAAGTTCGGAGGGAGTAAAAATAGCGCTCCATTCCCAAGTTTGGTGGCTATCTTTAAACCTATGAATGACGCGGAGGAGTAAAAAATGGATGACATCATGTGCGAAAAGTGCAAATACAAATATGTTTCGGCTTATTTACTCCCGTGCGTGATGTGCAAATACTCTTTCGTGCGCGGGACGTCCCAGTTCGACAATAGCGCAAGTTTCTTTGAGCCGGCAAACGCAGAAGATGCAGAGCGAGAAGAGATTGACCACCCTGCCCACTATGCGGGCGAGATTGAGTTCATCGACGCGATGCTTGAGACGATGGGATGGGCTGACGTGCGGACGTTTTGCCTGTGCAGCGCATTTCAATACCTTTGGCCGTGCAAAAAGAAGCACGCGATCCCCACGGAGGACGTAGAAAAAGCCCTTTGGTACTTGGAAAAGTACATTAAGCTTGGCGGCAATTTATGAAGCCGGGCTTTTGGGTGAGCTGGCGGCACCTGGGGAGCTTCAAAAAGGCCCGTTTTGCCACCGCCGAAGAGAGAGCTGTGTTTGTGCAAACGTGGCTCAGGTACGGAAAACCGGCCCTGTGGGAAACCAATTCGCGGGGTCAGCGGATTATCAGGAGGGAACGCAATGGCAGCAGTGCTGATTAAAATCTTGACTGCGCTTTTTGTTTTACTCGCAGTGCCAATTATACTGTGCGTAGCATGTATGATTGTTGCAGGGCTGTGGACGCTGTGCCACTGGCCGAAAGGAGGTTGGGAAGATGATCAAAATTGAAAACACCGAGGTTGTGGGTTGGGAGCACGCCATTCGTGGTATGCGGAACCCGCTCAACAGCTGGGACAAAATTGACAGTCATGATTGCCCTTGCCATGATGGCCTGGACTGTGATTGTCCTATGGTAGAGAACGACCATGAACCGGCGATTGAATGCAATGAGACCCTCGAAAAATCTGCTTTTTGCGCGGGCGAGAACGACTATGATTTGATGATGCGCCTTGCCAAAGCTGGCCCGGAACACGCGAAATACCGGCGCATGATCGTGGTTTATGCGGATGTGACGGCCCCGCTGTACTGGTGGAAGGAGTACGACACTTACAAGGTCGGCACGGTGGCGAACTCGTGCAGCACCATGCACAAGATCCACTCAAAGCAGTTTGAACTTGCCGATTTTAGCCACGAGCATTTGACTATTGCCAGCTCGCTTGCACTGCAAGAGGTGATTTACAATCTCAACTACTGGCGGGCGCAGTATGACCTGGCCGATACTGACAAGGTGCGCAAAGAGTGCTGGTGGCAGCTCATCCAGCTGCTGCCGAGCAGCTACAACCAGCGGCGCACGCTCATGCTCAACTACGAGGTGCTTGCAAACATCTACAAGCAGCACAAAAACCACAAACTTGACGAGTGGACGAAATTTTGTAAATGGATTGAGAACTTGCCGTACAGCGTGCTGATCACCGGCAAGAGGTGCGAGGTATGAACGATGCGAACGATTGATGCTGATGCGTTGACGAATGAGCTGATACGCCTTGGGTATGCGTACAGCAACGAAGAACAGAGGGCCGTGGTTGCGGATTGCATCGAATGCGTGGAAGAAGCGCCCACTGTTAAGGCTATGGAAGCGGCACGGTGCAGGGATTGCGTCAATTGCCAACGTCCTGTGCATAATTGGTGGTATTGCAAAATGACTGGCCTGGCTGTAAGCCCTGATGGATTTTGCAGCGATGGAGAAAGAAAAGAAGAAAATGGATGAGCTGAAGAAATGCCCGTTTTGCGGTGGAAAAGTTAGCCTTGTTCTGTGCGATGACGAAGGAAATCCGCATGATGAGGCATATAGAGAACATCCCTATAGTGGGCTTGGCTTTATGCTTCACCACGCTCACGAGGAAAACCCGGAATGCCCGATTGCAAGCTATGAGTGCGATGGTGGGATTTTGGGCGGTGTTATAATTTACGACACGGAAGAACAAGCTGCTGAAGTCTGGAACAGGAGGGCTGAACATGGCTAAAGCGGTACTTATCAGCATCCGCCCAAAGTGGTGCGAAAAGATCGCCAACGGCGAAAAGACCGTCGAGGTGCGAAAGACTCGCCCGAAACTGGAGACGCCGTTCAAGTGCTATATCTATTGCACTATGGATCACCCTTATATTTCCATATCCTGCGGGGAACTGGACAAGCTCAATTATCGCACAAATACCGTTGGTCGGTGTAATGGCAAGGTCATTGGCGAGTTCACCTGTGACCGGATTTATGAGCTTGCGCCTCTCAACCATGCACCGGATGACGTAGAAAAGCAAGCTTGCCTGACACGGGAAGAAATTGTGAACTACCTAAAGGGAACCGGCTACGGCTGGCATATCGTCGATTTGCGCATTTATGACCAGCTACGGGAGTTGACGGAGTTCCGGCGGCCTTGCCCAAATGACCTATACTGTGAGACCTGCGCCATGTACAGCAACAACACCGGTATCTGCAACAATGGGGCTTTGCCGCTTCGCCGCCCGCCCCAGAGTTGGTGCTATGTGGAGGAATTAAAACTGGAGGGTGCGGGACGATGAATGATTGCATCAACACAGCTTCGGGAGGAGAAAAGCAATGATTAAAGACAGCGGAAATCGCCGGGAGTACGAGACCGGGGCCGTCAGGGACATGGCGGCGGGAAAAGGGCGGTGTGACCTGCTGCCGCTGGATGTGGCGGCCATGGTGTTGCCATATGGTGCAATCCTGCGGCTGATTTCAGATTTCCAACGCAGCGAAGACACGAGGTTTTTGTATGAGGTGCTTGACCATTTTGGCAAAGTTCGTGGCTGGGACGAGCCCACCATGTTACTGGAAGTCTCGAAGCACATGGAAGAGGGCGCGAAGAAGTACGGCGAACGCAACTGGGAGAAGGGGCTGCCGGTCAGCTGCTTCATTGACAGCGCCGTCAGGCACTACCTAAAATGGCGGCGCGGGGACGATGATGAGCCGCACGACCGGGCATTCTGTTGGAATGTGATGTGCTGCATCTGGACAATTATGCACAAGAGTGAAAAGGGGTGCGAGCAATGAGTGAACCGATCATCAACCCGTGGGTTTTCTACCTGATTAGTTTGTGCGACAAGGTTTCTATGGCGAGCACAGCGGTTGCCGTGGTTCTTGTGGCGCTGGCCGTGTTTATGACAATCGTCCTGGTCGATGCTGGTTATCCGGTAGACGAGAGCATTCGCAAAACGGTGGTGATCCTGTATGCCGTTGGCGTCGTGTCTGCTCTGCTGGCTGTCTTTGTCCCCTCCGGCACTACGGTTACTGCGATGGTGGCGGCGAACAATATCACGCCCGAAACGGTGGCAGCTGTGGGGCAGACGGTCACGGAGGCCGCCGAGGCGATCACTCAAGTTATCGTTCAAACGATCAAGGAGGTGCAATGATGGAGGAGTACATCACTTTTGCACAACTAGCGGATGCACTGCGCCGCTGCGGTAGTGGCTACACTGCGGACGACTGCAAAGGCTGCGCCTTTTATGACGGGCTGGGCATGATGTCCTTGTGCATCCCCAAAATGACCGAGCGGGCCGCGCAGGTAATTGAGCTTTTCGCGGCGGAACCGCGGGAAGGATGTGACGATATTGGCAAATATAAAATGGATTAAACTGAACGTAGATATGTTTGACAATCGCAAAATCAAGCATATCCGGAAGCTCCCGGCGGGGAACGAAGTTGTGCTCATTTGGGTTATGCTGCTGACGCTGGCAGGCCGATGCAACGCTGGAGGTATGATTTTTCTCACCGAAAACATACCGTACAACGCCAAAATGTTAGCAGACGAACTGGACTTTGAAGAGGCCACGGTAAAACTGGCGTTAGATGCGCTTGAAACGCTTGGGATGATTTGCACAAATGATGCAGGATTTATGCAAATCCCAGGCTGGGAAGCGCACCAGAACGTGGAAAGCATGGACAGAATCCGCGAAAGCAAGCGGCTTGCGCAAGCCCGCTGGCGAGCGAAAAAGGCTGCTGCTATCGAGAGCCGCAAAAATGTAGAATCTACAGTAGATACATCTACAGTAGAATCTACGAGAATCTCAGTAGACGATGCAGAAGAAGAAGAAGAAGAAGAGGAAGAAAGAAGAAATAATATATATACCCTCGTTGTGCAGCACTTAAATGAAAAAGCGGGCACAAAATACAGAGCGAGTGGCGCGAAAACGCAGAAAGTTATCCATGCAAGAGTAGCTGAAGGATTTACGTTGGATGACTTTATAGCGGTGATCGACAAAAAGGCGGCTGAGTGGATGGGCACCGAGTGGGAGAAGTTCTTGCGGCCGGAAACTCTGTTCGGGCCGAAGTTTGAAAGCTACCTGAACCAGAACACAACGCAGAAGGGAGGACAGCAAAATGACGGAATGGAAGGAGCTGGCGCTGCCGCCGCGTATCAAGTCGGGACGTGGGTTTGAATCCCTTACCCCTCAGCAATACGAAGAGCGCAAAGCAAACGCATACAATGCATCTGCCGGGCATCTGGATGCGGTGGACGGCTACACCTGCGACCTGTGCAAAAACCGGGGTTACACGGCAGCAGTAAAGTACAACGAAGCATTTGGCTACTACTACGAGATGCTTGTGCCGTGCAAGTGCCAGCGGGTGCGGGATGCGCTTCGGCGGCTACAAACGTCCGGCCTGAAAAACGTAGTGAAGGAATTTACTTTTGATCGCTACGAAGCGACCGACGAATGGCAGCAGCGCCTGAAAGACAAGGCAATGCAATTTTGCAAGGACGATGCGCACACCTGGCTTTTTATGGGCGGGCAGAGCGGCGCAGGCAAGACACATCTCTGCACGGCCGTAACGGTGCATTATATCCGCAAAGGCAAAGAGGCGAGATATATGCTGTGGCGGGACGAAATCGCCCAAATCAAGGCCATTGTGACGGACTCAGCGGCATACGCGGCACGGATGGATGCGCTTAAGAAAACTCCGGTGCTGTACATCGACGACCTTTTCAAGGGCGGCCAGGGCGAAGGCGGTCAATTCCGAGCCCCCACAGAGGCCGACATCAAAGCCGCGTTTGAGATTATCAACTACAGGTATAACAACCCTGAGCTGATCACAATCATATCGAGCGAGCGCACGATTGGAGAGCTGAGCCAGATTGATGAGGCTATCGCAGGGCGGATTGCAGAGCGCGCAAAAGCCGCCGGGTACTGCTTGAGCATTAAGCGCGACCCGGCCCGCAACTGGCGCATGAAAGGCATTGAGGAGGTGTGAGCATGACGGCACGTGAGTATGTCGGACAGCTGGAGCGTATCGACATTTTGCTAGCAAGCAAATCGGCAGAAAAATCGCGGTGGAGGGCGCTTGCTCTGGACACAGGCGCAAGGCAGTCCGGGGACAAGGTGCAGGGCAGCGGAAACCAGCAAAAAATGGCGGGCGCGGTGGAAAGCGCAGTTGACCTTGATGCTGAAATCCTGCAGTTACAAGCAGAGCGGCACGCAATCGTGCACACTCTGGAGCAGCTACAGGTGGATGAGTTTTGGGTGCTCAACGAGGTCTACGGCAAGCATGTGTCAGTCGGGCAGGCGGCATGGAATCGCGGGAGGTCTTACAGTTGGGCGCGGGCGCTGCATAACCGTGCGCTGGAAAACCTTGAAAAACTGCTGAATGGCTATATAGTTTAATTACATTTGTATACGAGATGTTACGTACTGCGAAAAATAACGCTAGACAGCATAAAAACAGGGTGTTATAATATAAGCAGTGAAGAAGGAAAGCGCCCGGCGGCATTGCTGCCCGGCGCTTTTTTAGTCGGGTGGCGTGTGATATGCCAGCAAGCAGGAAGCGTTCTTTGTGCAGTTCGTTTGCGCCCTGCTTGTCAAATAGCGTCCTTCCTGCGGCGGTGTACTCGGTGCATCGCCTATGGCATACACACCGACACTTTGCCATAGCAGGTGGCATTGTAGCCTGCTTTCACGGGCTTTGTGAGGCTGGTACCCAAATCAAAGCGTTAAAGGTTTTGGCGAACCCCGTGCCGTGTGGCGGGTAAGTTCACACGGGCGGACCTACACGCAAAGTAGGAGGGGCGGCAACGCCCCATTATGCCGTCATAGCTCAGTTGGTAGAGCGGCTGTCTTGTAAGCAGCAGGTCGA
>OBAO01000515.1_pt1 | contig 39839 bp, 39 predicted proteins | sample 1517541 | NCBI WGS metagenome assembly OBAO01 (sample SAMN04571698, study PRJEB22368) | human gut metagenome | biome: human gut; material: stool | host: Homo sapiens | place: Luxembourg | collected 2012-08-10
CCATGCCCACTGCGTTACCCTGTACCACAACGATTTAACCTGCGAAGCCGACACCCTTGGCAGTTGCGGCTACGTATACATCGCCATTTACCCCACTCAGCGTTAATTACCTACACGAGAGCAAACATGAAAACTTTACCTGCAACAACTCAGCGGGCGGTGAAGCCCTGCCTGTCACCCGTGGCTGTCTGGCAAATGTTACTGACACGTCTGCTGGAACAGCACTATGGTCTGACAATAAACGACACGCCATTCTGCAATGAGGCTGTGATTAAGGAACACATCGATGCCGGTATCACCCTAGCCGATGCCGTGAATTTTCTGGTAGAAAAATACGAGCTGGTTCGTATCGACAGGAAGGGATTTAGCTGGCAGGAACAATCTCCTTATCTCCGGGCTGCAGACATTCTGCGAGCGCGGCAGGCAACTGGCTTGTTGCGGCAAAGCCGTAACAACGTAGTACGATGAACATTGCGTACAACCTTCCCGATTTACATTTCTGAACTTCCTCCCTTGTTTACCTATTGCGTAATGCGCCTGCTACTACACGGCAGGCGCGTTATCTTTTTACGGACAAACAATCATGCAACCAGAAGTTGAAGTATTAACCGATCATAATGAGCTAATTTGTTCGAGCTTTATTGAACACATTGCCAACACATTAAATTTAGGAGTGGTGTACAACTAAACCTGCAGCCAAGGATGTATAGTGAGCGAAGCCCTATCAGGCCTTTTTGGTCAGTAGATAAGATTGATCTTCGTTGATAGAATTTACTTACACCAGCTGTTACATTAAGATAATTTTTTGGTGGGAGAATGATAAGATCTTACGTAACAATTTGATTTTAATGGTGCGATAATAGGAACACAACACAACCTATATACCCATTGATAAATATAAATATTTTCTTGTTTCATCTTTATAAGTGCCCCCTTTTGTGCCCCCACCTTGTTTTTCATGCGACTCGATGAGCCTTCACCGAGTCGCCAATATCACCAATTTTTTCACAGACCGTGCAAATCTTCTCGGCTCTTAAAGTATTCCTCACTACCGCGATCGGCTAAGAACAATATTACTTACTTCCCGATACGAACAACTGTTCATTAATCCGCATGCTCTCCTGGCATGAAGGATATCAGTCACAGTCAAATATGGCGCTTGTTCCTGTGAGGTAAATCCTGTGCGATCGATACGTACTAACTCATGCTTTTCTACAAGAAAGTTAACAGCATTAGCCAGAGTGATACCGGCATCGATATGTTCCTGTATAACGGTTTGATCACAGAACGGCGTATCGTTCAGGGTCAGACCATAGTGTTTTTTCAGTAGCCGTGTAAGAAGCATTTGCCAGACTGCAACGGGCGACAGACAGGGCTTCGCCGCCCGCGAAATTGTAGCAGGTAGAGTTTTCATGTTTGCTCTCGTGAAATTCGTTAGCGTTGAATGGGATAAATGGCGATATATACGTAGCCGCAACTACCAAAGGTATCGGCTTCGCAGGTAAAACCGTTGTGGTACAGGATGACACAGTGGGCATGGCGAGGATTCATTTCACCAGTAGTCAGCATTGATTCCATCTGACTGATAAATTGCGGGAATGCGACATCCAACTTCAGGCATTCGGCATCACTAAACTTACCGGTGATACTTGCCCGGTCAGCCAGATAGTGCAGCCGGTTGCCCTCCTGCACCAGACGTGCTCCCAGGCGCGGCGTGATATCCCGCTGCAGGCCCCATGTGATGTTGCTCATTTATAACCTCCTTTATTGTCAATTCAGGATAATACTCATCAGGCAGGCATACGGTCCGTTGCGGTCCTGGCGGCGTTCGGCGTATACCGCCAGGACTCATGTGATATCCGGAACTTCACCGCCGCTGTAATAACAGACACTGCCATGCCACTGGTATCTGCCGGTGCAGTAGCGAAAAATGCGGGAGGCCGGATGCTGACGGTATATGGTCATCGCCCGGCGCTTACTGATAATTTTCATGTAATACCTCACAGCAGACCGTGTTCTGCGAACGAATAGATTTGCCTGCCGCCGACAATCAGATGGTCAGGTACGCGGATATCAACGAGCTGAAGTGCCTGCACCAGACGCTGCGTGATGGTCTTATCTGCCTGGCTGGGTGTGATGTCACCGGAGGGATGGTTGTGCGCAAATAACACTGCTGCCGCATTGAAGTACAGGGCGCGTTTGACCACCTCGCGGGGATGTACCTCGGTACTGCTAATAGAACCGGCAAACAGGGTTTCGTGGGCAATCAACTGGTTCTGCTGGTTCAGATACAGCACCATAAACTCTTCGCGCTCCAGTCCCGCCATTTTCAGTTTCAGCCAGTCACGGGCAGCCTGAGTAGAGGTAAATGCCACGCCTGTTTCGCGCAGGTGTCGATCAAGCAGTGTTAAGGCGCGTTTTATCGTGCGTTGTGCGGTTAGTGGAAGTATCGGACTTAGTGGGCTAAGTGACTGTTCCATCATGGGTATCCTTAATCAATAATGCGAAAAATAGCGTTGGATTCAGGGTGCTGCAGGGCATAATCCCGCAGGCGGTAATAGTGCTCAGTCATGGCATCACATTCGGTGCGACAGGCGTGATGGCTGTATTCAATCAGACAGACAGCGATACCTGCGGCTTCCGCGCTCATTTGCGCACCATTGCCGTTCATGCCGTTGAACAGATGCCATTTATCGTCAACGTCAGCATCAGGGGCCATAAACGCGCCGCCATTGCTGAGCGTGTAAAAGGACCAGATCCCACCGCTGTACTCATCACAGAAGCGGTCCATCCAGGCGAAAATACGGGGTTCCAGCGTTATCCACTGCGGGATAGCGCCAAAGTGCTGTGGCCAGAAGCGAATGCGCTGTTCGTCAGGTACCTGTGTTACGGTCAGTTCAAATTCGGACTCGTTAGCAGATGCGAGATTGTTTTGTGTCGCTATTGGCATGGGTATGTCTCCGTCAATAAAAAACGCCAGCGGCGATGGCTGGCGTATGGGGTAATAATGGTTGTTCGGGAAGGTAAAATGTTGTTGGTAAAGGATTCGGGGTCAGTGGGTGGATACGTCCGTACAGATACCTGGCGCGGATATAGCGGTTAAGACCTTCAACGGCATCCGGTTCAAAGTTCCATGCCAGCTAACCATCCGACCTTCGGCATCGCGAACTATCAGGCGGACGTGACTGCCCTGGTCGTCTTCAATGTTAATGCCGGTATCAGCCGATACCCACTGCGGTAGGTCATATAGCGATTAGTGAAACGGCTTCAAACCTTCAGCATTGTTCATTACTACTCCTCTGAAAAATAATCAAAAAGCGGCAGAATCGTGAGATTCTGCCGTTAATCGGGTATGTTCAGAGGAATGATATATAGCTGAATACTTTTATAATTCTGATAGTCCGTTCTGTGCCAGGAACGGTCGTTGCAAATGGCACTCCGTATCGATTATTGAGCGATGTTTGAATAACCAATTGTAAAGATTGGTGCTTTTTAGCCCAAAATGCTGTGAAAATAAAAGTGGAATTATAAGTAATTTTTGGACTGGCCGTTACCTCACAAACGGAAGAACATAATCAAAATACTCTACTCGAGCAGTCCGAAAAACTTTCCAATGCCTGGCATTAGCAGGTTCATCACGCTTGTTAGTATGTGTTAAAATAAGGCGTCTCTTTGCTCGCGAAACACCGACAAAAAACGCACAGCGGTTCTCTTCTTCATCACCAAAAAAAATCTCATTTTCTATAGCCATGATTACAACCGAATCAAACTCTAATCCTTTGCTTTTGTGAATGGTCAAAATGCGTACAGCTTGATCATCACTAAATCGTTTTAAAGCGAGGGGTAAATCAGATTCGATATCCAGTAAATCTTTAATACGTGCTTTAGCATCGCGCATAACCTGTTTAAGACGATCATGGGACTCATAATCAGGGGATAAGGCAACAAGCGTCTGTAAACCTATATGCTTTAAGAAAGCGCGACTAAATGTCCACCATTCCGAAAAGGGAGCGTCCGTTTTTTTTGCTTCTGACACCCCCTTACGATGCTTTTTAATTAGGTGATCAAGATCTTTTCGTACGCTAGTTTGAATTTCTTCATCAGCAAAGGGAACCAGCTGATTCATTAGACGAATCCAGGCTTTAGGTTCCCGATGTCCGTACAGGCATGATAGGTAATCAACGATTAACCTAGCCACTGGTTCGACAGTGATGTCCTGCATTTGCTGCTCATTGCGGTAGGGAATTCCGCGTTGCTCTAACTCTTTGAAGAGGTGATCAGCATATAAGTCTGGTTGCTTAGAAATTAAGACTGCAATTTCAGCTGGAGGTAGCTTCTCTGTGTTAATCCATTCATAAATTAGGTCAGCCAGATAGATAGCTTCAGTTTGACTGTCTTCAAATTTCCAAGCAAAAACCTCCCCGTCGTCCCCTTCCAGTTGAGCATCAGGCATTACAGAGTCAGGATCTAACTTACGAATAATTTCGTTCTGAACACGCAGCAACGTTGGTTTTGAGCGGAAATTACGATACATGTTTAGCGGCACCGCATTAAAGTCCTTTGTGAAGGACTGGAAAATGCCGTCCAGAGCACCTGCCCAAGCCATAATTTTCTGTTTTGTGTCACCGACTGCAGTCAGTCGAATTTTGGTTCCCTGAAAAGCGAGCTTTACCAAGTCATATTGTAAATTTGTGCAGTCCTGAAATTCATCAAGGAAAATGTCACTATAAGTTTGCCGGATTGCATTTCGGGCTATTTTTGACGTTTGCAATATTTTAATTGCATAAGGAACCAGATCACCGAATGCTATTTCGTGACGAGACGCTCCGCTTTTTTTGTCTACAATGGTGTAACCAGCATCTAAGGCATATTCTCCCGTGAGTACCGGCCTAAATCGATCTATGATGCGCTTGGCAAATGCGTGGAAGGTAAAACTGTCAAAGCGAGAAGCCAGATATCTTCCACACCTGCGTTCAACGCGTTCTGTAAGATTTCTGCTGGCATCAACCTTAAATGAGATCGCCAAAATCCTTTTGGGATATCGACACGTTCCTGTTCGCAAAAGGAAGTCAGCACGCTGTGCAAGCATTTCAGTCTTACCCGCCCCCGGTCCGGCAGTCAGTGCCAAACAACGTTTACTCGCTTTCGCTGCACGTTTCGCATTAGGTTCCAGCGTTAATCCATCTGCGGGCTGCCATTCTTCGACAGTAATCATTCTGGCAGTTCCGTGAGTTTGGCAATAACCGCATCAGCCAGCCTATCCAGTGAATCTGGCATGTTTTTAAGTAGATCAGCATCATTTAGTTGAGTTAATGCCTCAATGTGAGCTGCGGGTTTACTGCCGAGCTTGAAACGTTGGTGATAGGTATTAAAAAGCGCTAATTCATCATCCCTGTACTGAGATGAATCGTAATGACTTTTTCCAAGAACAGCTTTTATAGTTGCATCGTCGGGTTTCTCTTCCTCAACGTTATAGGCTTCTGGGTACGCAAGTAACATTGCAAAGTCTAAATCCATGGGGTAGGAGAAAAACACGCCGCGCTTTTCAAGCATGTCGAGATAATGTTCGTAGTCCCGAATTTTCTGTTTTTCATCATCCCATTTTGGAATTCCGTAACGTTCAGGAAGTTTGTTACGCCTTTGACGTTTGGAAAATTGGTCATTTACGTACTTAATTCGCCCCCATCCTGCCCCATGGCGGGCTACATCAAGATCGAGCAGTGTAAAAAAAGGAATCTTTAACGCTGTAAGTAGTCGCCAGAAATGGTTTACATGCCGCCCCCCTAAAGGCGCTACAGTGATGGCTGACTCATCAACGGGCGCACCCTTGACCTGAAGCAAGCGTGGCAACACAATCTCTTCGCTGTCACCTTCGCCAAGCACTACCAGCCGTGAAAAATAGATTTCCGGAAACGCTTGGACGGCTTCCCTAACAAACTTATGTGCCTCATCAGTTTCATCAGGCAATTTAATACAAGTGACCTGCGTCTCTCGTGACTCATCCAGTCGAAGATAACGTATTAACTCAGGTGCTACCCGGCGCAGCATTGTGGGCGCATGCGTCGCAATGAGAGCTTGCGCATCCAGGTTTTTTGTCATGACATTTAGGGAGCTAACAATGCGGCCCAAGTAATGTGGCGAAAGGCTGTTTTCTGGCTCCTCAAGGGCTACCAGAGTGAAAACTGGTGGACGTAATTTATCGGGATCAAACGATACATCTTCTTCTGCAAGAACAGCCCTACCAATAGCCTGGGACGATAAGACAAGAGAAAGGTAAAGCATGGACTTTTGGCCATCGCTAAGCCGTGAAAAATCGACAAATGAGCCATCGTGACTTGGGGTAAATGAAACAGACAGATGCCTTAACAGGGATTCAATTTCTGATGCGACAAATGTAATTTTAGGGTCAGCAAAAAATTTACCTTTATGCAGCGTAGCCCATGTTGCCTTTAAACTCTCACTGAAAGCATTCACCGAGGGGTTTGCCGCAAGGCTGTCACTTATTTGCTCGGTCAACCCTTGAATCGTTTCGCGCTCAGCTTCCCAACGAACAGCTCGAAGTAGACGCCCTAGTAATGCATTCGCACCGTAAGTAATATGGTCAGCGGGATCGCGTCTGGCAGGTAGATAGTGTACTTGGATATGATTACGTTCAGCGCGTGGAACCTGAGCGACATTCAGAGGCAAGTCATCTTCATCAACGTCCAGGACATATACCAAAGTGTCTTCAATATCTCCATCTAGCCCTATAGTCGCATTAAGGCGAAAACGCACGCGCGGAACCCCATCCGGCTCATCCAGTCGCATATGACTGAAATGGGGAGCTACGGTACTGTTGTCCTCGTCATCCTCCAGTTCGGGAAAAAGAAAGTCAGCCTCTATCCACAGCTGGCGCTCAAGCGGAACCTCCTCCTCATCAAAGGGAACGTGGAAATCTGAACGCTGGATCCGCCTTAACGCGGGGTCGAATGCAAAGAGTCGACACAAAGCTTGGAGAACTGCGGTTTTACCTGAACCATTGGGACCAATGATATATGTTATATCTGTAAGGCTCAGTTCGGTTGATTCATGTCCAAACGACTGAAAACCAAATAAACGAATCGTTTCAAGCTTCATGCGCCTCCCTACACAGATTGATTAAATTTCCAAATCAATTATTTAATCCACTTACCATATAACAGCGACATTTTGTTATACTCAGACAGAAATATGATAATTACAGAAAGATATTATTCCTTATCCTTAATAAATTTTAATAACAGTTTTAATGAAAACATTAAAGTCATTTTTGTTAATCCACTCATTAGGTAATCTTACTCCCCGGCAGCAGAGGTGACAATCGAGTTAGAGCTGAACGCAAACAGGCCGAAGCCAGGGGGAAGTGAGTGCTGAAATTTAACAAAGCGACTCTTGCATAAGGTCGCCAGAGTGGCAGATTTATGTATGGCTTAAGGACCGGGAAACGAAACAGTATGCGGAGATATGAACCATGCAAAGCCCCGAATTACACTAGTGTGTTGGTCCAGTCCTTAGTAGCCACTAAATTCGCTACCAGAAAGTTAGCTGAATGCGTATTATCTACCACCAGATCCAAGCCACTAGGCCCGAAATGCCGCCTCTGGTTGACCTGTTCCGAGTTGATTGACACACAACATTGTGAGCAAGACCTATGGCGACTCAAGTGCGAACGTCTGCTGATCGCTCCCAGCAGACCTTTAGTTTAGGAAGCTTGTCTGCTTTGTGCTGTGAGTCCAACGATTGTTGCAAGAATCGAAGTACACTAACTAACTGGGAGCGGGTCACGTCGGCAATCGAAGCTGTAGGCAGGTAGCTCCTGCAGCCGGTATTGTTAACATTTTAACAGCAGCACTCTGCTTCTTTTTCACTACATTCTTCACAAACTCTGCAAGAGCAGAAGTCCTCAAGGTTATTGCACTGGCTACATTTTTTGCAGGTACAGTCCGACTCTTTCTCGTCACAGTTTTCACAAGTTCCACAAGTACATGCACTCATCATGTGTGCACACTTATCACAAATTTTACCCATAGCTTCTCTCAACCGTTAAATAAACAATCTCAACATAACACGTGAATATTTTATCATTTCTATATGGTCAACTAAAACTGGCCACTGCGCTCATTATTCGGAAGTGACTGGACTAATCGGTGGAAATAAAAAGGAAAAAAATAAGCCCTGGCTGCCTCTGGCAGCCAGGTATGTTGTTATGGATGGAAAGCACAACAGTCACTCGTTCGTGCAGTCTGCTAATGTTGGCAGTGCCTTCGTAGCGTTTGTCAGGTCAACGCTGAAGGTCCCTGCTTTGCGGTCATTGACGTAGACGTCGAACTGCCTGGCCTTACGGATATCCATGATGAAACTAAACCAGGCATTATCCCCGTTACGCCAGCCAAGGGTTGAGGGAATGGCATATTGCTTATGGTCCATCACCACTGTGATGTCGGTACTGTCATCATGCGAGCTGATCGTTTTATCCCCTGCGAGGGTCAGAAAAACCGAGTGCTGGTAAATACCGTTCTGGTCCGGATTTTCCGTACAGTTGATGGTAAACATTTTCCCACTTGCATCCGTCACGCTGTATTCCGCATTGCCCTGACCATAACCCTGCTGCCATAGTCCGGGAACCGCTGAGGCATTAAAGCTGGTAAGCAGCACGCCTGAGAGCACATACCGGCTTAGTGAACGTACTTTCATTTCCGTCTCCTTTGTCTTTGTATTTATTCCCGGTTATCAGGATTTGAGGGTATCAGCAGCCGTCCCATCAGTTTGCCGTCATGGGCGTACTCAAAGTATCTTTCTTTGGTATACGGGTCCGTCACCTCCTGGTATTCCAGTTTGATGTTATCGGCAATACACAGCGCATTCATCAGTGGCTGGACGGTTTTTTCCTGCATATCCACGAGGTAGTAGTAACTGCCATCCTCGCAGCCATCGGGCGACTGGCGGGTACGTAAAACCTGCAAGGTGGGACCGGATAAGTAGTCAACCTGTGACCATTCTTCGCTGACATCATCCTGGTGGCTGACCACATCACTGAAACGCGGTGGGGTGAGGTCCTTAAATTTACTGATGGCCTTCAGGTCATCACTTCTGTCATCGCATGCGATGAGAAACAGAGTGGTGGCAACCAGCGCCAGCAGAGGCAGTGTTTTACGTTTCATTATTTTTTTCCTGAAATCAGACGAACCACTTTGGCAAAGACATAAATGCCGACGAAAATACCCACCGGCACGCCGACGAACGGTGTCAGCGCGACACTGGCAGCACCGGCTGCGCCACCTCCCGTCAGCAGTGCGGCAACAGTGGCAAGGGTCAGGGCCGCGAGACTGTCGGACACCCCGGTTTTGTTCAGAATGATGACGATGACAACAATGGCGATAATGGCAATAACGGGCATAGGGCTCCTCCCTGTTGCCGGGTTGATAACAACGCTTACGCTATTCTGGTGGGCTGTCGGCCGGAACAAACGCAAGCAGCGACTGCTGGATAAAGCGAAAATGGGGTAAGGACTGAATAAATCCCGGGTCTTCAACAAGACGACACAGACTGTCGTTACGCCGGAAAGTCTCCTGCAGGGGCTGAACCAGATGGATTTCATCCAGGGTGAATACGGCGATATGTCCGTCGTGCTCTGCCACCAGATACCAGGCCTGCTGGTGGATGAGTAACCGACAGGGAGCCAGCCGCTCACAGCGCTGCTCCTCGGCAATCAGCGTTACCCGCCTGCGCCCGGTAATGGCCTGAATCAGTCTCCAGAAAGACAATGCTCCTGAAGGCGAAGGAACCGGATTGGCGGGTGCTATAACGCAGGGAGACTCATCGCACATCAGCAGTGCGTTCACCAGACGGCGGTCAAAGCCAGGAAAAAGACCGGCCATCCCGCTGCGATGGGCAAAGATAAGCACGTCGGGCACCATCTGCGTCTCACTGCCCGCTGTGCGTAAGCGGCAATATCCGGACTGATACTCCAGGTCCAGATACATCAGCCGCTCACGAAAATCACGCCGCAGCGTGCGCACCGACACGCCAAACTCAGCCGCCAGTTTGCGCACGCTCAACGTTTCACCCGCAACCAGACGGCTGATTATCAGTGACAGCCTGACAGCCAGCCGGTCATGGCGGCGTTCTGCCTGTGTCATGAGAGGTTCTCCAGGAAAGTTAACTGACTGAAAATGATGTGATTACTTTAAACAGGGGGGCGGACAGGGTATGGACAACGCAGAAACTATTTTTTATTTCTGCAAAAGCCAGATGTAACGGGGGTTACAGGCTATTACCGGGAGATTGAGGCACACGAGCACGTAGCAATTCGGACAGGTGGTGTCCGATAATAACAATGTGGCAACATAAAACGTCTAATGCAGTTGTGTGAGCAGTGTTTCAGCCATCACCCACAGCGCACGGTTAAGCTTCACGTCCCCGTCAATGCCACGCACGGCACGAGTATGCGTTCGTTCGCCTTTAACATTACGCCCGCTGAGTCCGCCCTTAATCAGGTTTTCCTGAATCCGCTGGTACGTGGTCCACAGGTCATTGCTCTCATCCTGCCAGCGGCGAGGGGAGAGGATCTGCGATTCAGTCACCGGCTGGTGGTCTTCACCAAAGCGGTATGTGAGGGCGGCTTTTGCCAGTGCCTGCTGTGCCGGGGGTGGCAACAGCAACGACTGCATGGCATCCCGTTTCTCCTCCACCCGGTCAAAAATCCCCAGCACCTCATACGCGCCTTCAATCACCTGACTCACCACGTCCCCCTTGTGTGGCACCCGCACCTCGCCAAACGACTCACCGCAGACGAGCCCGTTCTGACAAACCGCACGAAATAGTCCCGGCAACATCTGATACGAACTGGTTCCATCGTGAGAGTTGAGTAGAATAATTTCCGGCACCTGTATACCGGTGATCTGCCCTTCCCGCCGCAGACGCAGCATATGCTTTGTATGTTCACGACGACCCGGGTCACGCACGCGGGTCTGACAGGCAAAGAATGGCTGGAAGCCTTCTCGCTGCAGGCTGTCGAGCAGGGAGATGGTGGGTATATAGGTATAACGCTCACTACGGGACTCGTGTTTGTCCTCACTGAACACACTGGGCACTACGCGAAACAGCTCTTCACGGGTTAACGGACGGTCGCGACGGATAAGGTTTGCTGCGCCAAAGCGCGAAGCCAGACGGGTCATAAGCAGACTCCTCATAACGGGAAAACAAATAAAGGGGATCCCCGTCGCATCGGCGACAGGGTCAGGGAAATAACAGGGATGGATTAAATACTCAGAAGAAGAAATCCCAGACGGCGCGGGCCACAGAGACCACGGTGGTGCGCACGGCCTGAATGACGGCCCGCACAGGTGTGGGTATCAGAGGAAAGGCACTGATGCTATCGAGTAGAGCACCGACGGTTTCACCAAAATCGCTTCGAGCCTGTTCCCGGACTACCGTCGTGCGAAAGGAAGGCTGGAGTTGCGACACCACCGGGCTGGTGGCCTCACGTGGCAGGCACTTAATCATCCGCTCGGCCATCACCCTAAGCCCCCATTGTAGACGGACCGACACAGCACACACCGGATGTACGGGCTGGAACAGCTCATGCAGCAGGCAGATTTTGCGGCTGATATTCTGCTTCTGCGCGGTGGACAACGGTCCCCCACCGCTGGTGGGTTCGGCCTTGTCCGACTGGCTTATAACAAACAGCACCTTATGCCGGTAAGCTTCACCAATCACCTGATGGTAAAAATGCTCATCCACCGCCAGTGCCCGATCATCAGCCTTAATCAGCCACAGCACCAGGTCGAGGCGAGAAAGCTGTGCGCGATACAGGGCGGCATATTCGGCATCACGTTCACCACTTTCACCAACGCCAGGTAGATCCACCAGCGTCATATAGCGCTCGCCAACCTGCAGGCGAAATCGCAAAGGTTCACGGGTACAGGCTGCCACATCGCTGACCGGCGATATTTCGCCGACAAACAGAGCATTGCAAAGGCTACTCTTTCCCGCCCCGGTTTTGCCCATAATGCCGATCACTGGCTCGTAGTGGGTTAATCGATTTATCTGCTGCAATATACGTTCAGACACCCACTGCGGCAGGCCGGAAAGCGAATGGTTTAATGGCTGCAAACCTTCTGGGTTATTCATGATAACTCCTGCAATAAATAAAACTAAAAACGGCAGGACCGTGAAGTTCTGCCGTTATGCTGGTATATTCATGAAAATGATATATATCGGAAATACTTTTAATCTTTGTTTTTTTCTTTCATTCTTTGGTAAGCATCATCAATCAAACTTTTCAGTATGGCATTTGGTTCAACGCCTGATAACTGCTGTATAGCCATAAGCTTTTTCCTGGATTGCGCCGTAAGCTTGATTCCCGTCGTATCTTTTTTTATTTTCTGACGATGCCGCCTCTGTACCCAGGCATTGCGCGCATTGTCCAGGAAAACGTTCCTGCAAGCATCGGGGGTAGTGGGATTTAATAGCTTCTTTAGCGAAGACGGCTCTTCGGGGTTAGCCCTCACTTTACGGGCATTTTCTTTTTGTTTACTAAACTGTTCATTCGTCCACCCGGCCCAGTTATCAAACGTTGCCAGCAAAAAATATTTTCTTTGCTTAGACGATGATGGAAGCACATCGCATCCAATATGATTTTTCCGCATATAGTCCCACAACCAGAGAACATTATCTTCTTCGTTTAAATCAATCCACTTAAATGGGCGAGGGAATCGACTAAAATGCTCGCACCACGCTTGGTGTGCCTTATCTATTAAAGAAATTTTTTTATCAATTGTAGTGTTTATCTGATCAATCAGTAGCATCACATTAAAAATGTAACCATCAACCGTATCGCTTACAGTGTTAATACACTGAAAGTTAATTCCATTAGCATGATCATCAACAAAAACGTCGAAATTATTCCTTTCAAAAAAAGGATTTTTCAGATTTTGATCACCTTTAAAAACAGTCGTTAACTCCTGGACCGAATGTATATATGAAGCATCAGCAGTATGTTCTAACTTATCATTAACAAAAGGACTGAAATCACTTTTAACAGATGGGATAGAGAATCCTTTTAAGCTATTTAAAACAGGAAGAGAAATCTCACTATGGCTTGCTAGCCAAAACATTGTATAACATGCAACCCTGTCACTATCTTTCATCCAAATAAAACAAACCTCAGGAACAATAGTCGCAGAGGCATATGCCTTCATATCACGAACGATTATTTTCCTTCGTTCTCTTAACGAGTCATTATCAGCAATAAGTTTATTGATCAAATAAGCATATTGAGTCGCAGAGTGAAAAAGTCTCACTTCTTCCCAGTTCACCTTTTCTTTGTAGAGCGTCTCAAGGCATCTCAGATACTGATAGTACTTCCTACAACGACCATAATCCATCTGCGCCATCCAAATCCCCCACGAAAATCAGCACAAAAAACGCACAATGAAGCGTAATTATGTCATAAAAATAGAATAATAAAAAACTAATTTATTAGTAATTTTTTAGTAATGTTATTTTAATATTTCCTTTGATATTCATTGCAATAGAGCCACTATATTGAAGTTAAAACCCATCAAAAGATGTGTGCAATCAAGCGACGCGTAATTTTTTACATTACTAGGTTATGGTATAAGCCGCTCCCTCCTCCATACATAGCCAATTTTTGTTCGTATGAGTTGCCAAGGTTTCCAGTTTGCACAACTGCTTCAAATGCAGCACAGATACTTCAACATCAAACAGCATCGTAGAATCAGTGCTAGTGACGACTGTTACTTCGTAACAACGATCATTTAGGTTAATTAATTTAATTAATATTCCTTCCACCTCTTGCCATCAAACCACCTTAAAAAAATACAACACATCCCTTTCCTCTGGACCATAATCTCAGAGGAAACAACATGAACGATAACTATCCATACATTACCAAATATAAAATGGACTGGTTTTTACATAGCCTGATAAATCACCACCTGAATAGTGTCATTGAACGCTATTCAAAGGTGATCGGTCTCCGACTGGATTTTTCGTACAACCAGAACTCAGAACGTTACAAAAAGGACTATAGTTGCCTCCAGCAGGATCTTCGGAAGCTATTTAAGCAAGTCGAACAGGAACATGGTATAGCTGGATTTTTTTGGGTAATTGAATATGGTGAGGACAATAGGTTTCATTCTCATACAGTGGTGTATCTGGACGGACAAAAAATACGTAAAACATTTCCGGTAGCAGAACGTATTGGTAACTTATGGAGGGAGATAACTCAGGGAGACGGTAAATATCATCGATGTGAACACAAGGAGAACTATAAGGCTGACATCAATAAGATCATTAACCACCGGGATACTGATTACATCCAGGGATTAAGATATATCATTAGCTATCTTGCTAAGCAGGAACAGAAGTATGACATGAATATCTACGGGAGTAGTGAAGTACCACCACCAAGTGGATTAGGCCGCCCAAGGAACTTATAAGCGGAGTATTTTATGTAGGTAAGGTTTACCCTTGCCTATGTTCCAAACTTTTTTACAACAGAAGCCATTGATGTGGAGGAGCTGGCAGTAAATAATTTTACTAACGGCTCCGGTTATTTATCCTTAACCGGAACACATCACTATGTATGCAAAGCCCACATTGCTTGAAGATCAATTTATTGATATGAAATTCATTACCCAACTTACTGGCCTGAGCGACAAATGGTTTTACAAGCTGATACAGGATGGCTTATTCCCGAAGCCGATCAAGCTGGGCAGAACTTCCCGTTGGTTAAAAAGCGATCTGGAAGAATGGTTGTATTGTCGTATTTATGAGTCCCGAGCATAAATTAAAACCAGCATTCCATATTCAATAGAACCAACATCAATTTTTATATCATGCAGATAACATTATCGAGAAATATGACGAATAGCTGTCCGAGGCAGAATATAGGATTCTGCCATTACCTTAACCAAGTAGGGCTTTGGCTGATCATCAGCATCGTCCGTATCAGTTTTAGTGATACGGACTACATTTATCGATTACGCTGTTGAATCGGGCTAAAGAACATATCCCATAGATGTTCTGCCATGCCTTCGTTAGTCAGCAACGAATCCCTTGAATTACTGTAACCCAGTCCCATCAAGGTGCGGAACCCAAGCGTCTGCCCATTATCCGCAACACTAAGACTTTCATTGCAACTATTGCGAGTCACACCGCTTTGACTGTAGCAGATATCCCCGAATCCCATATTACGACTGCCACACCAGACTCCGCACTGACCAACCTTGCCACCGTTGATATACACGGCACATGTGAAGGAATCGTTATCAGGTCGGTGGAAATCAACGTCTAGCCCTGCATGGCGCTTTTTGAGTTCGTCCAGCGAGTTAGCAAAGTAACGAGCGACATACTCAAAACCCTCGCGACGGGCACGATCTTTATCAAGGTCAGTAAAACTCTTTGGCAGAGAAAGATTGCTCGAACGCGGTGTAAAGACGGTATCCGTTGCCTGAAGCATCGGATTAGCCGGAGCTGGGGCGTGCACAATCTGCTGCGGCTTTTTCGCTTCCAAATTGGCAATGGCTCGGGAGACAGCATCGGCGACCTGAACGTAACCCTCATCGTGACTGGCAAACCTGCTTATGGCTTTACCGTCGATTGTCGCTGCCATGATGCTGCCGAATGGCAACTGATGCCAGGCACACTCTCTTAAAATCACCGGAATGACCACCGCCTCACCTTTTTTATGCCGCTCCAGTGCGTTGGTCATCTCTATCTGATAACAATAGTCAGAAGCGATGAAATCACTGCTAATTAGCAACAGGATAATATCTGCTTGCGAAAAATAGTGGTCGATCTGATGTTCAAACTCTTGCCCAGGAACGATTCGGCGATCGTGCCATGTGGTGATTTTCCCCATTCGCTTCAGCGGGGACAGATGTTTCTCTAGCTCATTGCGTTGTGCTTCATCCGCATGAGAGTAGGAAAAAACGAGAGTAGTCATAAGGGTGAAATGCTCCTGAACCGTTACTGTATTTAGGGCTATTCTGTGCCCACTGTATAAAAAAATCACGCTATTGACTGTAATTAATAGATGCTTGATCTCTTTAAAGTTGTTACATCAGCTTATTCATAGCCACCGTATGCCATCCGGCTCACTTCGTCAGCCAAAATAGTGTGATATTCTTTCCAGAATTCCTGTTGTATCCACGACATAAGGCGATGATTGATGGAGCAGTCTCTCAATTTTGAAATGTTGCGTAGCCAGTGGCCGGAACTGGCGGAACTCGCGTGTATGGCGGAACGCTATGTTCACTCCGATCCGGAAAGCTGTCTGGTCAAGCTGCGCAACTACACCGAATTGATGGTACGTTGGTTATACCGTCAGGAACGACTGCCCGAAGGCATCAAAGCAAATCTGTATGATTTAATGAACGCAGATGTGTTTACCAGCATGATGCCGGAAGCCATCATCATGAAAATGGATGCGCTACGTATCCACGGCAACCGTGCCGCGCACGGTGGTCGTATCAAAGCTAAAGATACCTACTGGCTGCTCAAAGAAGCGTATTTGTTGGGAATTTGGCTATATGTCCGCTACGCCCACGGTAATGTTGATAACTGCCCCAAATTTACTCTTCCTCCATTAACGCAATCTTCAGGTCGAGCAGATGATAAACGTCTGGAAGATGCAATCAGGGCTCAAGATGAAAGCCGTGAGCGAGAACTGGCGTTACAACGCGCACTACAGCAAGAGCAGGAAAAGGCCGAACACCTCACCCAGCGCCTGAATGAAGCCAGAGCTCGCAACCAGCATGTTGCCGACATCCTCTCTATTGATGAAGCGGAAACCCGCCGCCGCCTGATTGACTCCCGCCTGCTTGCTGCTGACTGGAATGTAGGTGAAGAACTTAAGAATACCGATCAGGTTACGCAGGAACACCCGGTTAAAGAACAACCTACTGCAACCGGCGACGGTTATGCGGATTACGTCTTGTGGGATGAGGCGCATAAACCGCTTGCGGTAGTGGAGGCCAAAAAAACCAGCGTCAGTGCCGAGCAAGGACGAATTCAGGCCCGGCTGTATGCGGACTGGCTGGAGAAAGAATATGGTCAACGCCCGGTCATCTTCTACACCAACGGCTACGATATCTGGCTGTGGGACGATCATAAAACTCATGGCTATCCTCCGCGCCGGGTATTTGGCTTCTACAGCAAGGAAAGCTTGCAGTATCTTATTCAGCAGCGTGAAACCCGTCTGCCACTCAACAGCGTACCGCACGTTAAGGATAATGAAGGTAAGGCCGTTGCCGGACGTTTGTATCAACTTGAAACCATTGCCCGCGTCAGCGAACGGTTTACCAACAAGTACCGGCAATCGTTGATTGTTCAGGCTACTGGTACAGGCAAAACCCGCGTAGCGATTGCACTAAGCAAACTGATGATTGATGCCCGCTGGGTAAAACGCGTCTTGTTTCTTTGTGACCGCAAAGAGCTACGTAAACAGGCGGCAAATGCCTTTAATCAATTCACCAATGAGCCGTTGTATGTGGTTGGAAAATCCAAAAAAGCAGACAGGCAGAACGCCAGGATCTACATTGCCACCTATCCCGGCATGATGAAAATCATGGATCATTTTGATGTTGGTTATTTCGATCTGATCATTGCCGACGAATCCCATCGTTCTATCTACAACGTATACGGCGATCTGTTTAAGTATTTTGATGCCCTCCAGATTGGCCTAACGGCCACGCCAATCGACATGGTGAGCAAAACCACTTTCGGCCTGTTTGGTTGTGAAGGACGTATACCTACCGCCAACTACAGCCTGGAAGATGCCATCGCCGATAACAATCTGGTTCCCTATGAAGTTGTCACACACACCACTGAATTCCTGCGCGAAGGCATCAAACGGGAGAAATTAAGCGACGCACAAATCCGTGAGCTGGAAGAACAGGGTATCGATCCCAATACGCTGGAATTTGATGGCAAGGCGCTGGATGAGGCAATTTACAACAAAGACACCAACCGCTATATCCTGCGTAACCTGATGGAAAATGGCCTGAAAGATCGGGACGGCCAACTCCCCGGTAAAACCATCATTTTTGCCCGTAACCACAAACACGCGCTGTTGCTAAATGAGTTGTTCGACGACATGTACCCGCAGTTTGCCGGACGCTTCTGCCAGGTCATCGACAACTACGATCCCCGCGCCGAGCAACTGATTGACGATTTTAAAGGGCTGGATGAAAGCACCAACAAAGAGCTGACCATCGCTATCTCTGTAGATATGCTCGACACTGGTATTGATGTCCCGGAGATTGTGAATCTGGTCTTTGCCAAACCAGTCAAATCGAAAGTGAAGTTCTGGCAGATGATTGGCCGTGGCACGCGCCTCTGTTCGGGACTCTACGGCTACGATGAAAACGGCAAACCGCTGGATAAACAGAAATTCCGCATCTTCGATCACTGGGGCAACTTTGAGTATCACGAGCTGCATACCGAAGAGGCCGAAGTCACAGCGACAAAATCGCTGGCGCAAAAACGCTTCGAAGCGTGGGTTATGCTGGGGGCCGCTGCGCAGCGTAAGTTCGACAAACAGGCGGTGGATTTAGTCGCTCACCAGCTCCGCGAGCAAATCAACGCGCTGGATGAAAAGTCGATTGCTGTGCAGGAAAAGTGGCAGCAAAAAGCGCAGTACAGCGATGAAAAAGTGCTGCGCCAGCTTTCCCCGAAAACACAGCAGGATCTGCTATCTGTCCTGGCCCCTCTGATGCAGTGGCTGGACGTTCGCGGGCAAAGCGATGCCATGCGCTTTGATATGGATATTCTGGCGGCGCAAACTGCCCGTTATACCAACCCGGAAGAACTGGATGTGCTCTGGCCGGTCATCATCGAGAAAGTAGAACGTCTGCCGCCGCATCTGACTCAGGTGCAGCAACAGGGACAACGGATTAATCAACTTCGTGATTTAGGCTGGTGGAAGCAAGCCAGCCTGGAAGAGCTGGAGGATATCCGCATTCATCTGCGCGGTATAATGCACCTGATGGAGAAAGATGCGACGCCAAAATTTGGTTCGATACAGGTGGATATTACCGAAGATGCGAACCTGATCCAGACGGAGACCCGCAAAACCAACATCCGCTCAATTGATTTCAAACTGTATCGTCAGCAGGTTCAGGGAGCGCTGGAGCCGCTGTTCCAGCAAAATCCGGTGCTGAAGAAAATCCGCAACGGCGAGCCGGTGACGCAAAGCGAGCTGGATGAACTGGCTAAGCTGGTGCTTATCCAGAACCCTAACGTTGATATCCGGGCGCTGAAAGAGTTCTACCCGCAAGCGACCGCCAGCCTGGATAAACTTTTGCGTACCATTATCGGGATGGACAGCGATGCGGTTGAAGTGCGCTTTGCCCAGTTCGCCGCTGACAACAGCCTGACCAGCCAACAACTGCGCTTCCTGTCATTGCTGAAAAACCACATTCGCGATTACGGCACCATTGAAATGCGGCAGCTCTTTGAACAGCCTTTTACGCATATCCACAACGAAGGCGTTACCGGTGTGTTCCCTGATATAGAGCAGATCGCCCGCTTGCAAAAGATAGTCGAAGAGCTGGGTGTTGTGACCGACGCAGCGACGGTATAATACACGCATGACAAGCCCCGGCAGCGGGGCTTTTGTATTTAAAACAGGATATAAACGCTAACAATGATCACCGGTGACTTAAAAAGTAAAATCGACGGACTATGGGAAGATTTCTGGGTGGGTGGTATCACCAACCCGCTGACCGTAATCGAACAGATCACCTATCTAATGTATTCCCGGATGCTGGATACTCAGGAACAACGTGACGAGAAGCGTAAACAAATCGCGGGTATTGATTTTAAACCGCGTTTTACGCCAGAACAGCAGGAGTTCCGTTTCAGTCACTATAGCAATCTTGGCTCGGATGAGATGATGGAAGTGGTGCGCGATGGCGTATTCCAGCATTTTCGTCAGCTCGGCCAGGCCGATGCGTCGAAGGTAACGCTGCTGGGCAACTTTATGAAAGATGCCCGTCTGGAGATTGTTAAGCCGTCATTGCTAACCAAAGCGGTTGAGGTGATCAAAAACCTGCCATTGGATCGCGGCGATACCAAAGGCGACCTTTACGAATACCTGTTAAGCAAGCTGACCACTGCCGGGATCAACGGTCAGTTCCGCACACCGCGCCACATTATCCGCACGATGGTTGAAATGATGGAGCCGAATCCCGCCCGCGACGAGACGATTTGCGATCCGGCCTGTGGCACCGGTGGCTTTCTGGCGACCAGCTATGAATATCTGCTGGAGAAGTACAGCTCGCTGGAATCCATTCATACTGAGATTGGCACCAACGAGCGTGGCGAGCTGGAAGAACAAAAAATCTTTACCGGCGATCTGCTGACGCCATGGCGTAACCATGTGGATAACAATATGTTCCACGGTTACGATTTTGATACCACCATGCTGCGTATCGCTGCCATGAACCTGATTATGCACGGCGTGGAAGCGCCTGATATTCACTATCAGGACACAATGAGCCAGAGTTTCAGCACTAACTTCCCGCAGGCCAGTAAAAACGCCTTCAACCTGATTCTGGCGAACCCGCCGTTTACCGGTTCACTGGATGAGGAAGATATCGACTCCACGCTGTCGGCAATGGTGAAAACCAAGAAAACCGAGCTGCTGTTCCTGGCACGTATTCTGCAAATGCTGAAAGTTGGCGGACGCAGTGCCACTATCGTGCCGCAGGGCGTGCTGTTTGGCTCCAGTAAGGCGCACCAGTCACTGCGTAAAACGCTGGTGGAAGATAACCAACTGGAAGCGGTGATCAATCTGCCTTCCGGCGTATTTAAACCTTACGCTGGCGTGGCGACGGCGATCCTGATCTTCACCAAAGGCGGTCAGACGGATGAGGTCTGGTTCTACGATCTACAAAATGACGGCTACAGCCTGGATGACAAGCGCAACCCGATAAAAGACAACGATCTGCCGCATCTACTGGCAAGCTGGAAGCATTACCGTACTTTACGCGGGCTACCGGTTGATAACTTTATGGGCGAGAAATTAGCCTCGTTGCTGAAACAGCAGTACCCAGAAGGGATTGATGCTGACGTTGATTTTAAAGATCGCACTCAGGCGGCGTTTGTTGTACCAAAAGAAGATATTGCTGCGCAGAAATACGACCTCTCTATTAATCGTTATAAAGAAGTGGTGTATCAGGCGGAAGAGTATGAAGATCCGAAGGTGATACTGAAGCGATTAAAAGATCTGGAAAAAGAGATTCTGGCGGATCTGGATGAGCTGGAGGGGATGCTGTGAGTTGGCCGATGGTGAAGTTAGGGGATGTAGCACCTGCAATTCCAATTAAAAATGTTAATTTGGACGAAGATGAACTGGTTTGGCAGTTAAATCTTGATCAAGTTGAATCCAATACAGGAAAAATCATTGATAAAGTTAAACAACCTTTATCAAGTGCAGGCCCATCTACTCATTTTTTCAATAATGAACATGTTCTGTACTCAAAATTACGCCCTTATTTAAATAAAGTAGTTGTCCCGGATGAGTTGGGTATCGCAACTACTGAATTAGTGCCAATGAAGCCGGACCAGAAGAGGTTAAATAAAAAATATTTATCCTACTACCTGCGTTCAAAGCCATTTGTCGAGTGGGTATCTACCCAAGTCTCTGGTGCAAAAATGCCTAGGGTTGTAATGAGTATTTTCTGGCAACATGAAATGCCTCTTCCTCCACTATATGAGCAAGAGAGAATCGTTGCTATTCTCGATAAATCCGATGGAGTATGCAAAAAACGTGAGCAAGCTAACAAACTGGCTGATAACTTTTTAAAAACTACGTTTCAAAAAAAATTCAATGATGAAACTTTTTTATTAAATGGTTGGGAGTTGAAAGATTTAAAAGACATAGCATTTATCCAAACTGGACCATTTGGAACCCAGCTTCATAAGGAAGATTATGTTGAAAATGGTATACCACTAATTAACCCTACAAATATTAAAAATGGTATTATCATTCCCAACTTTAAACTATGCGTAGATCGCCACAAATATGACAAACTAAAAGAATATCATTTAAAAAAAGGTGACATTATAATGGGCCGAAGAGGAGAAATGGGTCGTTGTGCACTGATTAATGATAAAGAGGATGGATGGTTTTGCGGCACAGGAAGCCTTTTTATTAGATTAAAAACGCCAAATGAAATACTTTCTTTTTATTTGAACGAATATTTATCTAGCGATTCGATTAAGAACTTTTTACAGAAAGAGTCTCGTGGGGTTACGATGGCGAACCTGAATAAAGATATAGTTGGGAAGATTAAAATAAACATCCCCCCAGAAAACGTACTGACTTCTTTTATGAAGATAAAATTAAAAGTCGATAGCATTAAGAAAAAAATAAACCATAACGATTTGGAAGAATTACTGTCATCATTAAGTAAAAAACACTTTCAAATTCAAAATCTATTATAATCTATAAGTCAAAGGTTTCACTTAATAAGTGAAACCTTAACTCTTAAAATTTATTGCTATTCTTTATAAAATCATACAGACAGACCAGTCTACAAAAATTACTTGATAGAGCCTGAATGCTCATCGCTTCATCAATATGCTTTTTCAGTATTTTATGTAGTTCATTCATATCTCGATTAATTAAACCTGGTTCCATATAGGGCATCATCCTCAAAAAAAAACCGAAATCATAAGCAAGATATAACTCATTTACACCAACTCTAACTTCAGGAACGTTTTCAGAACGTCGTTTATCCCAACCTTGAGACTGAAAACTTACAGGAGTAATATCTAATCGTGATAAAACACCACCTGCAAGTTCAGGCTCGTTAATTATACTCCCGTCAGGATTAATTAAATTAGCATGATTTAAGAAATGAAAAATAGGAATGCGCGCATTACCTTTGCAAATATTTGGCAGAACATCATTAACAACGCATTCCCAATCATAATGTCCATTTTCGAATACAACTTCACGGATGAGGTCTACACGCTCCAGCCCAACCAATCCTTTTGCTGCCATCGATTCTGATTTTTTCACCATCGAAATAGCACCATATCCCACAACAAACTCTGTTGTATTGGCGCCCTCTTCAATCTTCTCTGAGTCCCTCACATATAATTTCCCTTTCGGATCATCAGTTAAGACTAATTCATAAAGTTCATCTTTTATCATTCGGAATAAATGTGCTGGAATCCTTTTTTTAGTTTCACTCAGCACTTCAAATATTTCTTTATAAGATGGTGCCTGAACATATTTTACTGGTATTTTTTTATGAATAACAGAATCACTAATGTCGGCCTCTTCAAGTTCAGGTTTCCATTCAACAAACAATAATTTGTTCTGTAAAAAATCCAAACTAGCATCAGGAAAACAACTAACTATATCTTCCAGGATTTCAGCTATATGTTCATCTGTTAAAGAGTAACCTAAGAAAATAACAGGCCTCTCTATAAACATAGTTAGTAACTTAGATGATAGGTAGGGGTTTTTCTTCCTATATTTATCATAGTCACTTGATGTTAAAATCAATGAGTTAGGCTCAGTGCAGCAACCATGTATTTTATATATTTCGGCAATGCCGTGACTCCTGCCAGTAATCAACCCGTCCTGGCCTATAAAGGTTGTAAATTTAGGGAAAAGGCTTTCTAGAAAAACATCCCAGTTTGTGGTAATAACCCCATCAATATTTGCTTTCGCAAAAAGAGAAATTTCGTGTTTTAACTCATCATTTTCTATAATATTTTTATGTGCATTCTCAATATATTTAGATATTGACAACTTCAAAGGAGACTGTTCGTTAATGAAAATTTTCTCCTGTTCTTTTTCACTTAATGCTAATTGTCCTTCTTTAGTATCCCACCATTTCTCAGCGTATGCCGACACTAATAATTGTGCATATTCGGGTAAGTCACCATTAGATTTTGTTTTTAATTTTATATGATTTTCCCCAATCGCCTCAGCAAAATGCTTCAAAAGGTCTTGCCAACATGGCACACCAAGGTAACGACGAGACACTCCGGAGCCAACAAATAACACAGGGGATGCCTCAAACTGCTTAAAATGCTCTTCGAGTTTTTTCTTGAAATTCATATTGGTATTCCCTATCAAAAATCCTCAACTGAGACAACGGTAAGACATTGCGGTTGCCATCTCCAGTGCATGATTAAAAAATTTTGCACCTTTAAAATTCATTTATCTGTTCTGGCAATTTGGCCCATTATCTATAGATCTGTGGCCAGTATCCGCTACACAGTGCCTGCGTTATGATACGGTGGTGCAGTAATCTTGCCCCTTTACTTCAGGATAAACAATGCCTTTAGATTTAAGTAACACCTTAGTTATTGGCATCAGTGCAACTGCGCTTTTTGACATGAGTGAATCCGATCGCATGTTTCGGGAAACCTATGCGACCGATCCTGATAGCGCCATTGAAAAGTATCGCGCCTACATGCTGGAACACGAAAACCAACCTTTGCAGCCTGGTACAGGTTACCCCTTGGTCAAAGCGCTTCTGGGTCTGAACCAGTATCGTCAACCGGATGATCAATCACCGTTGGTTGAAGTCGTTGTTATGTCGCGTAACAGTCCTGATACAGGTATCCGTGTTCTAAATACCATTCGCCATGACAAACTCGATATTACACGTTCAGCTTTTACCGCAGGCGAAACCGTTGCCGATTACCTTGATGCCTTTGATGTGGATCTGTTTTTAACAACTAACGTTGAAGATGCGCAAAAGGTAATTGATTCCCGATTCTGCGCCGCTGCAATCCTCAAAGATCCTCCCTCCGACGCCTCAGATATCCCGGAAGGGCAGGTCCGCATTGCGTTTGACGGTGATGCCGTGCTTTTCTCTGATGAAAGTGAGTTAGTTTATAAGACTCAAGGGATGGCTGCTTTTCATGCGCTGGAGGATGCACAACAAGATATCCCAATGGCTGAGGGTCCATATGCCACTTTGCTAAAAAAAATAGCCAAGCTTCAGGAGCGACTACCGACAAGAGTTGAGTATTCCCCTGTCCGTATTGCACTGGTGACCGCCAGAAACAGCCCATCGGAAATGCGCGTCATTAAAACACTGAGAAGCTGGGGGGTGTATGTCGATGAAGCTTTTTTTCTTGGCGGTGTAGAGAAAACAAAAGTTTTGAAGGCATTTAAACCGCACATTTTCTTTGACGATCAGGATGTGCATTTGAATACTGCTGCAAAGGTGGTTCCTTCCGGGAAAGTACCTTACGCCAGCAATTCAGAGCTTTTTGAAAACAAAGCGTCATGAAACCTTAAATAAATAGCCATCTTTACCGCTAGAAGGCTATTTATTAATTTATGCAGTCTTCCCAAACATCCCTTCTACCACTGCCCCAGCTCTCCCTAACTCATCGATATAATCCGCATACCGCTGCATCATTTCCCTACGCCCATCAAGATACTGAGCATGGTTATACGTCCCGCGAATCGCGTTCTTATCGACGTGTGCAAGCTGCGTTTCAATCCACGCTGTATTGAACCCTTCCTCGTGCAAAATCGTACTCATCGTGTGGCGGAAACCATGTCCCGTTACCTTCCCCGTGTATCCAATCCGCTTGAACACCTGATTTATACTCGCTTCGCTCATCGTTTTACGCGGGTCATTCCTTCCTGGAAACACAAGAGGATATTGCCCAGACATCACTTTGAGTTGCTGTACGATTTCCAGCGCTTGGGTAGAGAGGGGCACCAGGTGAGGCCGTTTCATCTTCATTCGCTCGGCAGGAATTTCCCACACCGCTTTTTCAAGATCAAACTCACTCCAGAAAGCACCTCGAAGCTCACCGGTGCGAACTCCCGTAAGGATCAGCAAACGTGCGGCAAGAACAACCAGCGGGCTGCCTGTATAACCAGAGAGAGCTTTAAAGAAGTCTGGTAACTCCTCAACGGTAAGGAAGGGGTAATGTTTCGATTCATGCCCTGACATCGCACTGGTTAGATCTGCAGCAGGATTGTATTCCGCACGGCCAGTAACGATGGCGTAGCGAAAGACTTCGCTGCAGCGCTGGCGAACCTTCTTAGCCTTCTCTGTCGCACCACGGCTTTCCATTCGACGCAGCACATTCAGCAGAACCAGCGGTTTGATTTCATTCACCGGCTGCTGGCCTATATAAGGGAAAATATCTTTATTGAAAGCTTCGATAATGTCGGAGGCATAACCTTCTGACCATCTGCTCACCTTCGTACCGTGCCACTCAAGCGCCACAGACTGGAAAGTATTATTGAGCTGCACATCGCGAACCAGCTTTTCTTCTTTCTTGGCAAAGGATGGATCGATACCCTCGGCCAGCTTTTTCTTGGCTTCATCACGTAGTGCCCTCGCTTGTGCGAGAGACACTGCTGGATAAACACCAAAAGCCATACGCTTCTCTTTTCCATTGAAGCGATATTTCATTCGCCAGTATCGAGAACCAGAGGGAACGACTTCAAGATACAAACCAGCACCATCTGCCAGCTTATAGGCTTTCTCTCTGGGTTTAGCTGCATCTACCTGTCGCGCATTTAGCTTCATTGGGGGCATCTCCCTGGACCGAACACAGAATGCCCCCACTTATGCCCCCAACTGTGACTTGATTCCGGTTGAGTCCAGTTGATAAGAGGAGATAAAATACGGGCCAGAAACCGCAGTATACGGGATTTAAGTTGATTTCGGTAGACTTGGGAAGAGTTTGAAATGGTGCCGATAATAGGAGTCGAACCTACGACCTTCGCATTACGAATGCGCTGCTCTACCAACTGAGCTATATCGGCCCTGAAAGGACATGTTCACGAACGTGAATCACGGTGGACAAGGTTAAAACTAACCGGGCGATGCGTCAATGGCCTTGTGAATCAAATGGCTACTTTTGCATCACCCGGTTTTATTTACGCACGAATGGTGTAATCACCAATGCCGATCCACTTGTAAGTGGTCAGTGCTTCCAGCCCCATTGGGCCACGCGCGTGGAGTTTTTGTGTGCTTACCGCCACTTCCGCACCCAGACCAAACTGGCCGCCGTCGGTAAAACGCGTAGAGGCGTTAACGTAAACAGCGGACGAATCCACTTCGTTAACAAAACGCTGGGCGTTGCGCATATCGCGGGTCAGGATCGCATCGGAGTGTTGTGTGCCGTGTTCACGAATATGGGCGATGGCATCGTCAAGATCGCTGACGATTTTGACGTTCAAATCTAATGACAGAAACTCATCGTCATACTCTTCGGCTTTAACAGCAACCACCTTCGCAGGGCCTGCCTGCAACTGCGCCAGTGCAGCTGCATCTGCGTGTAATGTCACGCCGCTTTCCGCCATTTGTTTGCTTAATGCGGGCAGGAAGCTATCGGCGATGTTTTTATTCACCAGCAACGTTTCAACCGTATTACATGTGCTCGGACGCTGAGTTTTCGCGTTGACGATCACTTTTAATGCTTCAGCGATCTCTACACTTTCATCAACGTAAATATGGCATACGCCTATACCACCTGTGATCACCGGGATTGTCGACTGTTCACGGCACAGTTTATGCAAACCAGCGCCACCACGCGGGATCAGCATGTCGATGTATTTATCCATACGCAGCATTTCACTGACCAGCGCACGGTCAGGATTATCAATCGCCTGCACGGCACCCGCCGGTAAGCCGCAGGATTTCAGGGCGTCCTGAATCACCGCCACCGTTGCAGCGTTAGTGCGACACGTTTCTTTGCCACCGCGCAGGATCACCGCATTACCGGTTTTCAGGCACAGCGAAGCGACATCAACCGTCACGTTCGGGCGCGCTTCATAAATCACGCCAATAACCCCCAGCGGTACGCGACGACGCTCAAGACGCAGGCCGCTGTCCAGTACGCCGCCATCGATTACCTGCCCCACCGGATCGGCGAGGTTGCACACCTGACGTACATCGTCGGCAATGCCTTTCAGCCGTGCGGGCGTCAGTGCCAGACGGTCAAGCATCGCTTCGCTAAGGCCATTGGCTCGCGCGTCAGCAACATCCTGGGCGTTAGCGTTGAGGATGATTTCGCTTTGTGCTTCCAGTTCATCGGCGATTTTTTCCAGCACGCGATTTTTTTCGCGGCTGGAGAGTTGCGCTAATTTATACGAGGCTTGCTTCGCGGCAATGCCCATTTGTTCCAGCATCAGCCTGCTCCTTAACGGGTAATCATGTCATCACGGTGAACGGCAACCGGGCCGTATTCATATCCCAGTATTGCATCAATTTCTTGCGAGTGGTGTCCGGCAATACGGCGTAATGCATCGCTGTTGTAACGACTGACGCCGTGGGCGATATCGCGGCCTTCGAGGTTGCAAATGCGGATGACTTCACCACGCGAGAAATTGCCAGTCACGCTTTTAATGCCTTTCGGCAACAGGGAGCTGCCGCGTTCCAGAATGGCGGCAGTTGCCCCTTCATCTACCGTGATTTCACCCGCCGGCGGCGCACCGAAAATCCAGCGTTTACGGTTTTCAAGCGGAGTCGCCTGGGCATGGAACAGCGTACCGACGGAAATGCCTTCCATCACATCACCAATAACGCCCGGCTTGCTGCCCGCGGCAATAATGGTGTCGATACCCGCACGGCAAGCCACGTCAGCGGCCTGCAATTTGGTACTCATGCCGCCAGTTCCGAGGCCTGAAACGCTGTCACCGGCAATCGCGCGCAGTGCGTCATCAATGCCGTAAACATCTTTAATCAGTTCTGCCTGCGGATTGCTGCGCGGGTCAGCGGTATACAAACCTTTTTGATCGGTCAGCAGCAACAGTTTATCGGCACCCGCCAGAATCGCCGCCAGCGCAGAAAGGTTATCGTTATCGCCGACCTTAATCTCTGCCGTAGCGACAGCATCGTTCTCATTGATTACCGGAACGATATTGTTATCGAGCAACGCACGCAGGGTGTCGCGGGCGTTCAGGAAGCGTTCTCGGTCTTCCATATCAGCACGGGTCAGCAGCATTTGCCCGACGTGAATGCCATAAATCGAAAACAGCTGTTCCCACAGTTGAATCAGTCGACTCTGCCCTACCGCCGCCAGCAGTTGTTTCGAGGCGATAGTCGCTGGCAGTTCCGGGTAACCCAGGTGCTCACGTCCGGCGGCGATCGCGCCCGACGTCACAATAACAATCCGATGCCCGGCGGCATGTAACTGCGCGCACTGGCGAACAAGTTCAACGATATGGGCGCGGTTCAGACGGCGCGATCCGCCTGTTAGCACACTGGTGCCGAGTTTTACCACCAGCGTCTGGCTGTCACTCATGATTCTCTGCCATTCAATTTTAGGAAAAATGATATCAAACGAACGTTTTAGCAGGACTGTCGTCGGTTGCCAACCATCTGCGAGCAAAGCATGGCGTTTTGTTGCGCGGGATCAGCAAGCCTAGCGGCAGTTGTTTACGCTTTTATTACAGATTTACTAAATTACCACATTTTAAGAATATTATTAATCTGTAATATATCTTTAACAATCTCAGGTTAAAAACTTTCCTGTTTTCAACGGGACTCTCCCGCTGAATATTCGCGCGTTAATTAAAATCAGGAATGAAAATGAAAAAGAGCACTCTGGCATTAGTGGTGATGGGCATTGTGGCATCTGCATCCGTACAGGCCGCAGAAATATATAACAAAGACGGTAATAAACTGGATGTCTATGGCAAAGTTAAAGCCATGCATTATATGAGTGATAACGACAGTAAAGATGGCGACCAGAGTTATATCCGTTTTGGTTTTAAAGGCGAAACACAAATTAACGATCAACTGACTGGTTATGGTCGTTGGGAAGCAGAGTTTGCCGGTAATAAAGCAGAGAGTGATACTGCACAGCAAAAAACGCGTCTCGCTTTTGCCGGGTTGAAATATAAAGATTTGGGTTCTTTCGATTATGGTCGTAACCTGGGCGCGTTGTATGACGTGGAAGCCTGGACCGATATGTTCCCGGAATTTGGTGGCGACTCCTCGGCGCAGACCGACAACTTTATGACCAAACGCGCCAGCGGTCTGGCGACGTATCGGAACACCGACTTCTTCGGCGTTATCGATGGCCTGAACTTAACCCTGCAATATCAAGGGAAAAACGAAAACCGCGACGTTAAAAAGCAAAACGGCGATGGCTTCGGCACGTCATTGACATATGACTTTGGCGGCAGCGATTTCGCCATTAGTGGGGCCTATACCAACTCAGATCGCACCAACGAGCAGAACCTGCAAAGCCGTGGCACAGGCAAGCGAGCAGAAGCATGGGCAACAGGTCTGAAATACGATGCCAATAATATTTATCTGGCAACTTTTTATTCTGAAACACGCAAAATGACGCCAATAACTGGCGGCTTTGCCAATAAGACACAGAACTTTGAAGCGGTCGCTCAATACCAGTTTGACTTTGGTCTGCGTCCATCGCTGGGTTATGTCTTATCGAAAGGGAAAGATATTGAAGGTATCGGTGATGAAGATCTGGTCAATTATATCGATGTCGGTGCTACATATTATTTCAACAAAAATATGTCAGCGTTTGTAGATTATAAAATCAACCAACTGGATAGCGATAACAAATTGAATATTAATAATGATGATATTGTCGCGGTTGGCATGACCTATCAGTTTTAATGATTATTGCCGGATGTGATGCATCCGGCACATTTCACTCACGCCGTTAACTTCACCGGCTCGTCACGAAAATCATCCGCCGGTTCCAGCTTCAGATTCAGCGTCGTCAGCAGTTCACGCAGCTTCTCGTGAAACTCACGCAGGGTGTGCTCCAGTCGTTCAACCACTTCAGTATCTTTTACCGGAACACTCTTCCAGTCGCCTGCTTTATCGAACAGACCAAACTGGTAACTGTAGGTAAAACGGGATTCCTGCGCTTCAAGCTCCATCCACCAGCCCCAGAACTCACGCACTTCCGGTGCCGGTTTCACGTTGACGCATACAGCCAGACAATCGAAAAAGAATCGATTATCTTCGCACTTACCTTCACGAATATACGGGCCTAGTGCGGTAAATTTTTTGATCAATCTGCTCTTCGGGTGTCCACTCGGTAACGTCATTGCTATCTCCTGTTGTGATGCAACTGTTTTACCAAATTGGCAAAATTTAGCAAATTTTTAACACAAACGTTTTTCGATCCAGTCTGTGATTTCCTGAAGACCTTTGTCAAAATTCCGATACACCGGGTTAAATGGGATCTCTAATAATTTACCGTCAGCAGATGATGAGGTGATTAAGCGTGAGTCCTCTTCTGGGCTGAACGGATCGTTCTTCCAGTAGCCTGATAACATTGGCGTTGGGCAGCGACGTCCCAGCAATCCTTGCACTTTTAATGAATAGCGATTCAGCTCCACGCGCAACGCTTCATCGGAAGCATCATGCATCCCCAAACGACTCGCCAGAACGTCAAGATACATTTCCGGCACCTGTTGCTGGCACTTAAAATCACTCAACAGGGTATGAACTACCGGACCAAGACAGGCAACCGCTTTCAGACGCGGCGATTCAAGGTATGCCAGACGCACGGCAACGTTAGCGCCGAAACGGAAACCAAAGGCCGCGACGCGAGTGTGATCCACCCACGGTACGTTAGGCAGCGCCTTTAAGACGTGCTGATGCAACAGGCTGGAGTCCTGGGTGAGCTTCCATTTTGAAGAAAAGCCCACCGACGGCATATCAATAGTCAGCATCGCAATGCCGCGCGGCGCAAAATAACGTTCATACAGGCTGTAATAGTCCGTCTGCATCGCATCCAGACCACCACACATTAATACTGTCGGGAACGGGCCATCGCCTTTCGGCATATGCAAAAAGCCGGTGATGGGCGCACCGCCGGGTACGGTAAACTCCATCTGCCGCATCGTGCCCGGCAGACGCTGGGCGGCCTCTTCATAGGCGCGGTTTGATAAAGCCTGCGCTTGCTCGGCCAGGTCATCTCCTTTCAGATGAGGATAGGCGGCAATGTTGTACAACGTAGCCGCATGCAGCCAGTGTCGACCACTGAGTTGCGGATCTTCTTCCGCACAGGCTTTTTGTTGCCACACCATCGCCTGGGTGGCCCACTCATAAATCCAGTTGCCACCACGGTAGCCAATCACGGTATCGTATAAATCATCATCGGTACGTTCAGCATCGCTCATCACAATACGTGCCTGGACGTCGAGGATTTCACGTGGGTCAATGCCGCGCCAGATCCACATCAGACGGTTAATCATGCGATACCAGTGAGGGATGGTTTTACCATCAAGAGCCGACTGCACAGGCGGTTGTGCGCCGTGATTAAAGCGGCGGACTAGCGTCGAGGTTTCAGGATGTTTAAAGCGGGGTTTGAACAGGGTTTCGCTCAGGTTTGCCTGTGTCATGGATGCAGCCTCCAGAATACTTACTGGAAACTATTGTAACCCGCCTGAAGTTAAAAAGAACAACGCCCGGCAGTGCCAGGCGTTGAAAAGATTAGCGACCGGAGATTGGCGGGACGAATACGACGCCCATATCCCACGGCTGTTCGATCCAGGTATCTTGCGGGATATCAACAACATAATCATCAACCAGCGGACGACCAGCCGGTTTTGCAAAGATGGTGACAAAGTGCGCTTTTGGATACATTTCACGAATCGCAACCGCAGTACCACCGGTATCCACCAGGTCATCAATAACGATGAAGCCTTCGCCATCGCCTTCTGCGCGTTTCAGCACTTTAAGCTCGCGCTGGTTGTCGTGATCGTAGCTGGAAATACAAACGGTATCGACATGACGAATACCCAGTTCACGCGCCAGTAACGCACCCGGTACCAGACCGCCACGGCTTACGGCAATAATGCCTTTCCATTGTTCAGAAGGCATCAGTCGGCTTGCGAGTTTACGTGCATGGATCTGCAACATGTCCCAGGTGACGATGTATTTTTCGCTCATGTGAAGTGTCCCAGCCTGTTTATCTACGGCTTAAAAAGTGTTCGAGGGGAAAATAGGTTGCGCGAGATTATAGAGATCTGGCGCACTAAAAACCAGTATTTCACATGAGTCCGCGTCTTTTTACGCACTGCCTCTCCCTGACGCGGGATAAAGTGGTATTCTCAAACATATCTCGCAAGCCTGTCTTGTGTTGACAACATTTTCTGCTAACCCTGTGACCTGCAATACTGTTTTGCGGGTGATCGACAAGGAGACTTAACGTGTCTGAACTGTCTCAATTATCTCCACAGCCGCTGTGGGATATTTTTGCCAAAATCTGTTCTATTCCTCACCCGTCCTATCATGAAGAGCAACTCGCTGAATACATTGTTGGTTGGGCAAAAGAGAAAGGTTTCCATGTCGAACGCGATCAGGTAGGTAATATCCTGATTCGTAAACCTGCTACCGCAGGTATGGAAAATCGTAAACCGGTCGTCTTGCAGGCCCACCTCGATATGGTGCCGCAGAAAAATAACGACACCGTGCATGACTTCACGAAAGATCCTATCCAGCCTTATATTGATGGCGAATGGGTTAAAGCGCGCGGCACCACGCTGGGTGCAGATAACGGCATTGGTATGGCGTCTGCGCTGGCGGTTCTGGCTGACGAAAACGTGGTTCACGGCCCGCTGGAAGTGCTGCTGACCATGACCGAAGAAGCCGGTATGGACGGTGCGTTCGGCTTACAGAGCAACTGGTTGCAGGCTGATATTCTGATTAACACCGACTCCGAAGAAGAAGGTGAAATCTACATGGGTTGCGCGGGGGGTATCGACTTCACCTCCAACCTGCATTTGGATCGTGAAGCGGTTCCAGCTGGCTTTGAAACCTTCAAGTTAACCTTAAAAGGTCTAAAAGGCGGTCACTCCGGCGGTGAAATCCACGTTGGCCTGGGTAATGCCAACAAACTGCTGGTGCGCTTCCTGGCGGGTCATGCGGAAGAGCTGGACCTGCGCCTTATCGATTTCAACGGTGGCACACTGCGTAACGCCATCCCGCGTGAAGCCTTTGCGACCATTGCTGTCGCAGCTGATAAAGTCGACGCCCTGAAATCTCTGGTGAATACCTATCAGGACATCCTGAAAAACGAGCTGGCAGAGAAAGAGAAGAATCTGGCCTTGTTGCTGGACTCTGTAGCAAACGATAAAGCTGCTCTGATTGCGAAATCTCGCGATACCTTTATTCGTCTGCTGAACGCCACCCCGAACGGTGTGATCCGCAATTCCGACGTGGCAAAAGGTGTGGTCGAAACCTCCCTGAACGTCGGTGTGGTGACCATGACTGACAATAACGTAGAAATTCACTGCCTGATCCGTTCACTGATCGACAGCGGTAAAGACTACGTGGTGAGCATGCTGGATTCGCTGGGTAAACTGGCTGGCGCGAAAACCGAAGCGAAAGGCGCATATCCTGGCTGGCAGCCGGACGCTAATTCTCCGGTGATGCATCTGGTACGTGAAACCTATCAGCGCCTGTTCAACAAGACGCCGAACATCCAGATTATCCACGCGGGCCTGGAATGTGGTCTGTTTAAAAAACCGTATCCGGAAATGGACATGGTTTCTATCGGGCCAACTATCACCGGTCCACACTCTCCGGATGAGCAAGTTCACATCAAAAGCGTAGGTCATTACTGGACACTGCTGACTGAACTGCTGAAAGAAATTCCGGCGAAGTAATTATTTGATTTGCTGCCGGATGGCGTTTAATCGCCTTCCGGCAGTTTCATCCTTCATTATCCTTCGATAAAAGCCATCCCTGTAAATGTCCGTCGCGGGTTGCCACGTTCAATCTGGTGATGGAACATTCGCCGCTGCGATTTCAGCGCCGCGCTATTTTCCTGTTGCTGCTGCTCCAGCTTCCAGGCAATCAGCAATCGCGCCAGCCGTTTGTTAGCATGCTGGCTGCGCTCTGACTGAACCTTCACGCTAATACCGGATGCCAGATGCGTGGCGCGTACCGCCGAGTCGGTTTTATTGACATGTTGACCGCCCGGCCCCGACGAACGCAGCGTCTCATAACGGATTGCATCCGATTGTTCCTTCACATCAGCGGTAAAACGCCCAATGCCCAGAAACCAGTTTTTGCGCCCATGATGAGGCCGATACGGACTCGGACAAATCCACTGAATAGTGCCACACCAGCTTTCGCTTAATGCCCATGCGTTATCGCCATCCAGAGAAACCAGCGCCGAACGCAGCGTGTCAGAGTAGCGGCCCGTTTCTGTTTCCAGCACCGTTACAGCGACGTCTTGTCGGGTAAAAACGACCAACAGAGAAGAACGCTGCGCCAATCGGGTAGCCGCGTCCGGGGTGTAAATCTGGCATCCCCACTACGCGCTGCATGTTGGGTAAATTTGCCGTGGTGTGTAATTGTTGGATCGCTAAACTCTCGATCCACAGGTCATCAGATGCGATGGTAAATACCGCATCGGATAAGGGACGAATATATTTGCCCATGTACCATTCCATTTATACTCGTCATACTTCAAGTTGCATGTACTGCGACTCGAATTATTTAGAGTATATAAATATAAAAATCAGGAAATGGCAGACGAATCCAGGGCAAGAAAAAAAGAATTAATCCTGGAAAGGTCTGCAAAGAGTCATTGATAAAGGATTTGTCATGATTTACCTCCTTGCAGTTTGTGGAATAAGAAAACGCGCACATACCAGGCGGGCGTTATTTTCATTGCAAGCTGGATTTAATATTGCGGTTTATATCGCATATAAAAATTAGTAAACCACGTTCCCCGGCATTCAACGCGCTGCTGCTTAACTGTCTGAAAACCATAACGTTCAAAAAAGGGTTTTGCGGTTATGCTGGCGTCCACCGTAAGTTCGGATTCAGACTTAATCAAAGGTTTTAACAAAGCGCAGGCAACCCCGCGGCGGGTGTATTCAGGGTCAACAAATAACATATCGATATAACGTTCAACGCAGGTAATAAAACCAACCGGTTGTGCATTAATGACGGCAACCCGCACTTGTGATTTCGCGAGTTTCTCCTTCCAGCGAGATTCGTCAATCTGCGCCCAGGCGGCAATTTGTTGTGGTGAATAATGCTGACTGGAGATCATCGTAACCGCTCTAATGAAAATAGCGCATAGTTGCTGAAAATCGCCAGGCTGATAGTCTCTTATTTGTATGTTATTCATAATATAAATTCAAAAACGCATGCGAAACGCTTCTGCCATTTTCCCAATTTTATGCATTTGGTTGTTATCTCGAGCCTGTTTATGAGGTTCAGGTTTCAGAATGGCAATGAGCAACCATGCTTGCTCATCAAACGCACCCTGACAATATACCAAATGCGCTTCGTCATTCGTTCTGCTGAATTGGCGCAACTGTGGCGGAAATGGATTATTCACATTTGCCAGATGAATATGAGCAACTCGCTCAAATTTGATTAATGGCCAGGTAAACGAGTCGTCGTAGAGTGCATCGCGACCAAATATATCTGGCAAAACACCGTCACGCTTATAGGAAATAAAATCCGCCGTTAACGCATCAAGTTCCTCTGCTGTAAGTTGCAGGCGAATAAGTTTTGTTTTGAATACCCGCATCCTTATTCCTTAAAGTCATTGAAATCATCATCCGTCATATCATTAAGATATTTTTCAGCTCGGCGTGTAATTTCCTCTAATCTTGCAGCACTTGGACGGAAGCGCGCCTTTATGGGCTTTTTCTCCTCTTGTTCAGCAAGCATGTCCATTAACGCTTCGAATGCGCTGGCACTTAAGAGATATCCTGCGGGGCGATTATTAGAAAGAACCGCAACCGGTTGATCAATAAAGTATTTAGCTGGGTTTTTACGTAACTCAGTAATATTGACCGATTTTTCAGCGAGAATTCGATGCATGCAGTGATCCCCTCATAATAATGCACACCAGAATAGGCATAATAGTATACATCATAATCCCAGCACCAGTTGTCTTTCCATTTGCGGATCAAGCAACGTCACATGCAGCCCCACCAGTCGCACACCGCGCCCGCCGCGGCGTTCATCCCAGGTTTTACGCGCGGTGGCGATTAAGTCAGCTTTATTCAGCCGCGGCCAGACGTGCTCCTGAGTGGTTTGCTGAAAATCGTCGAACTTTAATTTCACCCCCTGGCGGGCAATCAGTAAATCAGGTTTTACCTTTGCCAGACGGCGTTCAAGTTCCGGATACAGCCGCTCGATAATCGCTTCACATTCAGACCAGTGGTGGATATCTTCCGCCATCGTGCGTTCCACGCCGACGGATTTTCGCAACCGTTCGCTGTTAACGTCGCGCTCGTCAATCCCCTGACTACGCTCCCACAAAATGCGGCCAAATTTGCCAAAGCGTTTAAGCAGCATCACCAGATCACACTTTTGTACATCACCGCAGGTTCGTAGCCCCATCGCTTCCAGTTTTGCCGCCGAGACTTTGCCGACGCCGGGGATTTTTGCCAGTGGTAAGGTTTGTAAAAATGCCGGAACTTCTGCCGGCGTAATCACAAACTGGCCGTTGGGTTTATTCATGTCGGAGGCGATTTTGGCGAGAAACTTTACGGGTGCCACGCCCGCAGACGCCGTCAGTTGCAGCTCGTTGAAAATCGTCTGGCGGATTTCCTGGGCGATGAGGGTCGCAGAACCGTGGCAATGGACGCTATCGGTGACGTCGAGATAAGCCTCATCCAGTGACAACGGTTCAATACGCGAGGTGTAGCGCGAGAAGATTTCGCGGATATGATTTGAGGCTTCTTTGTAGGCGTCAAAGCGCCCCGGAAGCAAGGTGAGATGCGGGCATAATTTGAGCGCCATCCCTGTCGGCATAGCGCTACGTACGCCAAATTTACGCGCGGGATAATTGGCGGTGCTGATCACCCCCCGACGTTCGCGGCTGCCGCCAATAGCAATAGGGATATCGCGCAGGGCGGGATTGTCGCGCATCTCCACTGCGGCGAAAAAGCAGTCCATATCCACATGAATGATTTTACGCATTACTCACCTCTCAACACTGGTAAAGTATACAGTGATTTCAGGGTTTGAGAAATGCGTAAAGATTCAGCATTTAGCGCGTTCGCTGCGAAAGCACCTGCTGCTTATCCAGCTTTTGCACCAGCGGCTGCACCACTTTATCCCCATGCTGACCAAAGTATTGATACAGCGTATCGGACGCACTTTTGGTCAGCACCATAATCTCGATGCGCCGATTACCCGCACTTTGCGGATTCTTCGCGTCCAGCAGCATCTGGTCCGCCATTGCGCTTACCTGCATCACTTTATCTTCCGGCATTCCGGCCTCTTCCAGCACCCGACGAGCCGAAAGCGCGCGGTCACCCGAAAGGTTCCAGTTGTTGTAGATATTGTTTTTGTAGGCCATCGCATCGGTATGCCCGGTAATAATAATTTTATTATCGAGCGAGTCGAACACTGGCGCGAGCTCCACCAGCAGCGTTTTAAAGAACGGCATAATCTTCGCGCTGCCGCGTTCAAACATATTGCGGTTCTGGTCATCTTTAATCAGCACGCGCAATCCCTGGGGAACAATCTCCATCTCCAGATTCGCTTCCATATGCGCATCACGGGCAATGGTGTTGATACTGGTTGCCAGCTCGCCAAGCTCGGTGGCGGATTTCTTCTTCAGCAGCGCTGTTTTCTCGTTGACGTCTCGCGCTTTTTTCTCCGTCTCTTCCGGCACCGCCACGGTGGCAGGTTTTGGCGGATGAGACGGGCTGATTTTATTTAACGGCGACAATCCGCCGCCACTGAAAATCGACTGCCCGTGCAGCGCGGCGATAATGCTTTCACGCTCGGATTTACTGACGCTGTTGACAATCCACAGCGTCATAAACAGCGCCATCATTGCCAAAGTAAAGTCGGCGAACGCCACCTTCCACGCCCCGCCGTGGTGCCCGGCATGATTCTTTTTGATCTGCCGCCGGACGATGGTGGTTTTTGCCCCACGATCGCGGCGGTTACCCGTCTTTCTCATGCTTATTCTTGCTCCAGCATCGCATTCACCCACGCGTCGAGGTTGGCGAAGGTCGGTTTGGACGCCAGATGCAGTAGCTTACGCCCGGCGTCCACCGCCAGCAGCGTCGGTTTGCCGCCTGCCTGCGCCACCAGCACGGTACGCACGCATTCCAGCAAAGAATGTTCTGCCCGCGCCTGTTGTTCCATGGCGTTGGCGAGTGGGTCCATCAGGCAGTAGCAGATAAAGACGCCTAAAAATGTCCCCACCAGCGCTGCCGCCACTTTCAGGCCAATCAGGGCGATAGAGCCGTCAATCGACTGCATGGTGATGATGATGCCCAACACTGCCGCACAAATGCCAAACCCCGGCATCGCTTCGGCGGTACGTTGCAGCGAGCGCGACGGCGTTAGCAGCGACTCTTCCGCGGTGTCCAGTTCCTGATCGAGAATGCCTTCCAGTTCATGGGCGTCGATTTTACCCATCGCCATCAGGCGAAAGTTATCGGCAATAAAGGTCACCAGCCGCTTCTGGGTTAACACCAGCGGGTATTTCTGGAAAATGGTGCTCTCTTCCGGTTGCTCAATATGTTGATCCAGCATGCGCAGACCACCGTTTTGCACCATTTCGAGTAACTCATACAGGCACATTAATAGCTGGCGCTGAAACTCCGGCCCGAGCTGTTTTTTACTGATTACGCCTTTAATTTGATGGGCAATCTCTTTCAGCACATGTTTCGGGGGTGATGCTGCCAACTTACTGATTTAGTGTATGATGGTGTTTTTGAGGTGCTCCAGTGGCTTCTGTTTCTATCAGCTGTCCCTCCTGTTCAGCTACTGACGGGGTGGTGCGTAACGGCAAAAGCACCGCCGGACATCAGCGCTATCTCTGCTCTCACTGCCGTAAAACATGGCAACTGCAGT
>OBAO01000531.1_pt1 | contig 37848 bp, 42 predicted proteins | sample 1517541 | NCBI WGS metagenome assembly OBAO01 (sample SAMN04571698, study PRJEB22368) | human gut metagenome | biome: human gut; material: stool | host: Homo sapiens | place: Luxembourg | collected 2012-08-10
GAATCGTAAGAAAAAGAAACTTGCAGCAGGTAATGCAGGAATCTTTCTTCTATGGTGCTAACAGATTTGGCAACAACTTCATCGCATAGTTATAACGCAACTTCAAAAAGTAAAAACACTCTCTTATATTATATAATCTTACATCTTACAAAGTTTTAGCCCGCCTTCGCGGGCTTTTTATTTAATATCTTGTTCTGAAAGACCCGCGATAGTTACCGACATTATCTGTCATTACACCACGCCCGCCAGGAAAAGTTCTAAAACTACCTGTGCGGTTTCCGTAATTATCAAATGTTGTGAATCTTCCACCGGATAGAGGCCTTACGGTACCAACCTTATTTCCCTCTGCATCAAAAACATGAGTACGGTTTGCCGGAGCTCCTCTAAATGTTTTTACCATGTTATTATTTTGATCGTACATGACTCTTCGGCCATTCGAATAATCTCTCACACGACCTTTATAATTTCCAGAATTGTCATATAAACTGTAATTTCCATTACCAGTTCCTCTGATTGTTCTAACAGAAGAATTTGATGGTTCATAAATATTCGTTGTTTCAGCCCAAACGGGAAGTCCTATTATACATAAAATTAATAATATTTTTTTCATATAATTATTTTACCAGATTTCTATCAGGAGATAATCCCCTCCTTGATTAATTGTTCTTTAATTTCTCTTTTGGTTTGAAATTCTTTACCGGATTTGTCTGTTAATCTCTTTAGAAGCATTATTCCCGGAGTAATTACACCTAGAGCTAAAATACAAGCTCCTATATTATTGATAATAGATCTTCTTTTCAATTTTCTCACACCTTTAAAGAATTCATCACAAGTTTCTTTACCAAGCGAATTTTTATATTGGTTATATAATTCCGAAACCTGAGAGCTGACATTTTGCACTTCTTTTAAATCAATATACGCTCTGGTATCAATCTTATTTGAACCTTTTAAAGTTGTTATCAAATCAGATTGTTTTGCAATTTGTACAATTTTGTTATCAGGATTTTTATGCAAGAATTCATATAGATTAACCTTAGATGTATTAGCAGCATTGAACTCTTTTAAACTAGCTTCAATGGATCCATCAAGAAAAGCCTGCTTAAATTTACTATCTTCCAACACTCTTGAATCCAGTGTTATCGATTTGCCATGTTTTGATTTTGCATTCTTTTCCATAAATTCCTGAATTTTTTTACCTGCATAGTATAGGAAGAACAGACAAGAGCCTTCTTTTATTGCATAGCCTATGAACTCTTGAGAGCTTCTTGAATCGGTTAATCTCTCAGTTGTTATAAAACCATCCATAATATACATATTTTTTACAGGCGAGAACGCAAATTCTTCGACAACCTTTCCAATTCCTTTAAATGCCGGTTTATTAGCATTATTATTCTCTTCTTGTTTAGCCTTCTTAGACTCGTTATACTCTTTAATCAGATTTTTTCTAATTTTTTGCTCTGTATAATACTGTTTAAGCCGTGTCATTCCAACATAAGTCACCGCAGCCAAAACAGTAGATACTGCAAATTTTGTTGCTGCAAGATTTTTAAACAACCTTTTTTTATTTTCGGCTTTTTCTAAATTCTTCTTAATTTCTTCTGTTGGGGCGTATTGTTTTATCTTCTTAAAAATTTCAGAATCCTTTAAATTTCTCGGGTCAATTTTAGAGTCTAACCCATAAGCTTTAAAAACTGTCTTATCAAATATCCATTTAAAAGCAGGTATACCCCCAAGCCACAACGCTTCTGTGCCAAATTCGTCTATGAATCTGTCAAAACCTTCTTCTTTACCAGTAGCGTATGAACCTGCTGTCATGCCAAGACAGCTTGAGGCGTCCTTTACCCCTAAAGGTACTAATGAATTGGGATTGCCCAATGTAGAATATATCTTTGCTGCATTTACCAACATAACCCTACAACCCCCATATTAAATTCATTAATTTTTTGCTGTGTTTGTTCATATTCGACCTTCCTTTCTGTGTAAATCACGTAAAGCAAAAAAATTGCCTGTATATTAACATTTTTTTACAAAAAAAGAACTTCCCGCTTATAGGAAGTTCTTTTTTGTATCTATAACTTAAACTTAGCCTACAAGTTCGGTATCGTCCGACTCGGAAGCTTTAACCATGATAGCATGCTCTACAGGATTTTCTTTCTTGTAAGCGCTGTCACTTGCAGCTTCCTCAAAACCAAACTCATCTCGGGCTTTCTTCATCTGAGTTTCATCAACCAGCTTTTTGGCTAATTCTGCTATTTCATAAACCAGCTTGTAACGATTATCAGTATTTTCGTTTAATTCCCAAGCTATTTTAATAATTTGATCCATTTTTACCTCATTATTTCAAATAATCAATTAATTTAACTATATAACGCTCAAAAACTTTTGTCCAGTAATAAAAAATATATATAATTTAATATTTATTTACAAAAGAGCAATTATTTAACATATAAATACTTTATATATAATATATAGCAAATAAGGAGATTTATATGACAACAGGCGGAACATTAAGAGTAACCAGTGCAAATGAGTACAAAAATTTTGAAGTTAAATTTTCTAGAAATACAGAAATTACGAACTTTACGCGACGAGAAATGGGACATGAAGGTGATATACGTGCAGAAGTAAAAAACGGCAGAAATGGATTTGCAGAACGAATATACAGTAATGGGTCAAAAAGCGGTAAGCTTGGCACTCTTGATTTAAATACAAAGAGATATGCAATATTTGATGCGCTTAGAAAACTTGATGGTAATGACGAGGACATCAGCGATAAAGATCTTTTAAAAGCAGATACATTAATAGGTAAGAATGGTGTAAAAGGTGTACGTCGTGATGCTTCTGCAGGAGTTACAACAATAGTTTGCGATGATGGAGCTGTCCTTCGTTTTGATGTAGAAACTGAACAGGAAAAACAAGTTCGTCTAGACCAAGAAGCTGCAAATGCAGCAAAACGTAAGCAGAAAGAAGCAGCCCGACTGGCGGAAAAACAACGTGAAGCAGCAGAGCTGAAAGAAAATTGCAAAAGCGATTTTGAAAAGCTTGCAGACTGGTTTATAGGATTATTTAATTAAAATTAATCCATCAATGTTGTCATAAGAATTGGATCGCCATCTGTTGCCAGAACAGTATGTTCAAAATGCGCAGATGGTTTTCCGTCTTTAGTGACAACAGACCATTTATCGTCAAGTACTACAACCTCATCGCAACCAAGATTTAACATCGGTTCTATTGCTATAACCATGCCTGATTTTATAAGAGTTTGATCTCCTACTCTGTAATTAAATAGAAATGGGTCTTCATGCATTACATGACCGACTCCGTGTCCGCCATATTGTCTTACGATACCCATTTTATAACTATTTGCCACATCCTCAACGGCTCCGGATATATCATCAAGAACATTTCCTGCTCTCATTTTTGAAATACCTGCCATTAAGGCTTCTTCTGTAGCTTTCATAAGAAGCTTTTTTTCCTCAGAAATATTTCCGACAGCATAAGACCATGCACTATCACCAACCATACCGCCATATGTTGCACCAACGTCTATAGCTATAATATCGCCTTCTTTTAGAATTTCGGTTTCAGAAGGAATGCCGTGAACAACTTTTTCGTTTATAGAAGCACAAATGCAGGCCGGAAAACCGCTGTAACCAAGAAAAGTAGGTGTTGCTTTATTCTCTTTAATAATTTTCATAGCAATACTATCTAATTCTTTTGTTGATATACCCGGCTCAACAACCTCTCTCATTTTCTTATGCACAAGAGCTACAATATGTCCGGCATGTCGCATTCTCTTAATTTCGTCGCGTGATTTTCTATTAATCATAATAACCTCAATTCTAGTTATATATTAGGACTAAATGATTTTTTTTGCAACAAAAATACAATCTAACATTCTTCCTTTAATTTACGGTAAGATATAACATGTTTACACCAAAGTTATGAAGAAATGTTAAAACTTAACCTTATTTCTTCTTTTTTATAGAATCAATGAACTTTTCTAAATTAGTATTAAATGGTGACATTTCATCTTCACGGTTAATTTTTGAATAAGCTGCAAAATCTTCTGAGTTAACATCATACTTTTCAGAGAATTTCTTTTCAAATTCTTCAGATGTATCGCAGTTTAATATAAGTTCTTCAATTTGATTTATATATTGCTCTAATGGCTTTTTAAATGTTTTAGTTGCTGGAGAATAAATATAACCCTTTTCCAGGTTAGTATTAATAATAGTTGCAACAGCAATTTCTTCAGGTAAATTTTCAAAAATAAAATGTTCTGTTGCTTTACATAAGAAAAGTCTTTTTTGCTTGATAACTTCAGGAGAAAACTCTAATCCATAAAGTTCAAACAACTTTTTATAAAAGTTTTCTATCATAGCAGGGAGTGCTTCTACAAATTCATCTGAAGCAACCTGATGTAGCATGCGTTTTATTTCACGTTCAGTTATCATATCCATACGGATATTATAGCATATATTTATAATTAAGCGGCTTTTTGTTTTTTAGATAATTGTAATCCCCAGGTAAATCTATGATTATCCTGCATTCGCAAGGTATTATATCTATATACAAATTCATTAACATATAGCTGTAAATATCTTGGTGAAACATGATGATATGTTGCAAGCATTCGCTTTAATTGAGTCCAGGCACCCTCTAATTTATTAGTGGTTACTTCACCATCTACATATATCTTTTTTTTGTGGGCAACAATGTAGTGTTCATAAAATTTGTAAAAATCTTTATAACCTTTCCAGTCATCAGAATATATTATGGAACCTGGCTTAATATAAACAAGTGCAGAGCTTAATAGCACATTAGCTGTGACATTTGGGATAACTCTGGCTGTTAACAACCCAGTTTTTTTATTCATATATCCAACAACAGGTATTTTATCTACAAATACACGGTCATCATTTTGTTTAGCATTTCTTGCTTTCTTATCCTTGTGACGATTTTTGTCTTTACCTCCAACAAATGTTTCATCAGTTAATACAATTCCATCCATTACATTATAATTTTCGGCACCAAATATATACTCTCTTATTTTATGCAGCATTTTTAAGGCTCTGTAGTGTGAAATATGTATATCTTTTGCAATTTGTCGTGCTGATTTACCATTTTTTGTATTAGTAAGACAATATAAGCCGTAGAACCAAGCTCGTAAAGGTATTTTTGATTTTTCAAATATTGTGCCGTTGAGAACTGTAAAATATTTATTTGTACTTTTACATTTGTACTTCCCATTTTTACACTTATACACTTTAGATGTAGGGTCAAACGGACTTTCTGGTATACCATCCCACATGAGCTCTTCTAAATACTTGATACAATCATTGTTAGTTCTGAATGTATTCCAGAATTCTAATACTGAATCAAATTTAAATTCTTTGCGTTTTCTCACTTTTTTGCCCTTTTTCTTATTATAAGGATTTTTATATGAGAAAATTGCCTGTTTACGAGACTTTTTAGGATTTTTGTTGGTAACATTTATAGATGCAGAACTGAAACTATTGCTTTGACTAACAATTTTATCGGCATATTCAGTTGTTGAGTTCTGCATTCGTGCCATTACTTCTTCTCATATCGTTTAACCCATAAAAAGAAGCAATAGAAAAACCCATCGCAATGATGGGTTTTAATCAAAAACTTTTTTAATTAAACTTATTTACCCATCGTTCAAGCTTTAGCACCTTGCATTTCTGTAGGTTGCTGTGTGGTCATAGGGCTTGTCCCTCGCACAACTCTTTATAGGTATTTAATTTGTATAAATCTATTTTACACCCACACCCCGAAATCGTCAACTTTGTCGGAGGATGGGCATTATTTAGATTTCTTATTCATTAGGCGGGAAGCCAGTTTTAGGGCATCGTAATAGTTTTCTATTTCTCTATCATTAGTTGCTGCTTGAAGTATTTTTAGTGATTTTTGATAAGCCGAGTGATTTGCAGGAAAGGAATCAAATTGAACAGGTTTATAACTATCCATATCGGATAATTCAAAATCAAGAACTTCGGATAATTTCTTCAATGTTTTGTATGTAGGTTCATGAATTCCATTTTCTATTTTTGACAAATGCTTGTCGTCAATATCTGCAAGTTCTGCAAGATGTTGTTGTGTAAAACCTTTTGCTTTACGAAGTTCTTTAATTTTCTTACCTAGTTCATTTTCTGCGTTCATGACAACCTTCCTTTATACATCATCTGTTAAATTCACATATAGATACACCGCAATATTAACTAGATAACTTTAGTAACAATTTGTAAAACTCAACAACTTTTTATTATTTTGTGTTAAGATGTTTGCAGAATAGAAAAGTGTTCTATGAAGTTGAAAGGAATAAGAATATGGCTGAAGAAACAAAGATGTGTCCATTTTGTGGAGAAGAAATTTTGGCAGTAGCGAAGAAATGCAAGCATTGCGGAGAATTTTTAGATGGAAGTATACAGTCTAAAAATTCAAATGCAAATGACTCAGATGTCGAATTTCCAAAAGAATTGAAGAAATTTAACTGGGGTGCATTTTGGGGTAGTTGGATTTGGGGAATTTGTAATAATGTAAAAATTACTCTATGGTATATTCCTGTTTTTATATTGGTATTTATAATAACAGGTGGCAATACATTCGCTCATAGTATTGTTTGTCTGCTTACCACAATATATATTGGTATCAAAGGTAATAAATTAGCATGGAAAAATAAAAAATGGGAAAATGTAGCTCACTTTAACAGAGTACAAAAGAATTGGGCAATTTGGTGCAATATACTCGGTGTATTAGGTCTGCTTTATAATTTGGGAGCAACATTGTCACAACAGTAATATAGGAAATATGTATGAATAATGATACAAAAAAATGCCCGTTCTGTGGTGAAGAAATAAAAATTACTGCTAAAAAGTGTAAACATTGCAAAGAGTTTTTACTAGAACCTCAAAGTACTACTAGTACAAAAACTTGTCCATATTGTGGTGGTGAAGTTGCTCCTACAGCAAAAAAATGCAAACACTGTGGAGAATGGCTGGTTGAAGAAGAAGTTAAGAGACCTTCATCTGTACAGGGTTCTAAACGATGCCAATTCTGCAGTTCAATTATTCCTGAATATGCAGAAAGATGCCCAAAATGTGGTGAATGGTTAGTCCGTGAAGAAAATAGTAAACAAGCTAAAGATGGTCCTGGTTATATTGTGGACATACTTGCTATTTTAGTAGGATTTGGATTAGGTTCAATAGGAACTAATGGTACTGAAATGTTTTGGCTCTGTGTAATAGGCTTTATTGGTACTGAAGTATATTTATTACCAACAAAAATTGCACTAGAAAAAAGACATACTCAATTATTTCTGGTAGTAGTTGTTAATATTTTACTGGGAGAAACAATTATTGGCTGGATTATCGCATTAGCAATCGCTTCTGCCCAAAGAAAAGGTAGGAATAGTTTATAAGTAGGTTATTAAAAAATATTGAAAGGAAAGACATGAAAAAATTATTATCAGTTTTGTTTTTTGGAGTAGCTGTTTTAGCATATACTACTACTCCTGTTTTTGCTGAAAATTACAAGTACAAATTATATGACCCGAAAACAAATAAGTCTGAATCTGCTGTAATAATTACTGTTGGTTATGGTGGAGAAAATAGTTACACGATTGGACTTGCAAAACAAAATGGAGCCTGCATAATAGATTCAATAGAAAACAAAGGAAACGGTTTAGTTGGCGGTAAATGTGTTGGTTTTACTGATGTCAACAATGGACATATTTATTCCTGGAAAGAATATCAGCCAAATACTTTTAATATAGAATTAAAATCTATAATCAAAGAACGAGAAAAAGAAGGTATGCATTTATATGGGTCAAACTAACTTAAAAGGAGAAAATTATGAACAAAACATGGATTAAAGTGAACTTATTTTTTGCAAGATTTCTTGCAGTATTGATGGTAGGCGGAATTTTATGGGGCTGGGACTATATCAGCAGATTAAACACAGAATGGTTTGGATACCCAACATTATGCGGAATCTTCTGCATCTGCATTTGTTTGACAGCAGGAGTTCTTGTACTTAATGTCATTGCAACTATTCTTGCAAATAAAGATTCGTCAGAAAATTCTAATTAAGCAATGTTGAAATATTTACAATATACAAAATTTATTCAGTGGTAAGATTTTTTAAGTTTTACTACTGATTTTTTTATTATAAAAAATTAATATTTAGAAACAAATTTTTATATAAATAAAAATATGCTATAATCAGCCTTAAAAGGAGTAAGGTATTGGCTAAAAAGAAAAAAGAAATAACCGATATAGACCGCAAAAGAAGACTTCAATCAATTCAGAATTTGCATGAAAAGATTCTTAAGAATGAAGATGTATCTAAATTCCCTCGCTTAGACCAAGTTGCATATATTTTATGGCGTTATCCTAACACAAGGAATAGTGACCGAACTCATGCTATTCAGTATTATAAAACTTTTTATCCTGAATATGTAAAAGACGATAAAATAACATTTGAGGATGTTTATAACTTACCAAAAATGTATGACTTGCAAAGAGATAGAGCAAAAATTCAAAATACTGAAGAACTTTTTCCTGCAAGTATTAGAACTAAAAAGAAACGCAAAGAAACGGAATCCGAATATCATCAATTTTATTTAAGTAACAACTTTAAAAAATTTTCCTATGATGCTAACTATTATCTATATCTAGATGAAAGTGGTAAAAATGATAACTATTTCACACTAGGAGGACTTTTAATCAATTCTGATGCAAAAAAAGAAACCTTAGCTGCGTTGTTAGTTGATATTAGAGAAAAACTTAATAAAAAATATGAATTAGATATAAAGGAATGGAAATATACTAATATAAACGCTAAAAATAAAAATTATTATCTTGAATTGTTGGATGAACTCAAAAATACCAATATGAATTTTACTTATGTATCTGCAATTCTTGAAAATAGTGGATTGAGTAGTAATTCTAAGAAAAATAAGACAAAAGAATTACTTAAGTTTGTTATTAAAGATTGCATAGATACATTAACACTCTACACTTGTAGGTCTTCCTATGAAAATGTTGTTTCAAACCTCTATGTAACTTTAGATAATGATGGAGCTGGAGTAGATATTCTACAAAAAGAACAAATTAAAACTGAAATACAAAGTGCTGTTGGATTAGAATCAAGATATTTTTCTGTAGTTCAATGTTTAAGCTGGGAAGATTCTAAATTAGAAGACTTAATACAGATAGCTGATATGTATGCTAGTTCTTTAAATAATATTTACTCAGATTTACCAGCAGATTCAGATAAAGCAAAAGCTAAAAAAGAATTTGCAACAAAAATGATAGAAATGGTTGGTATTGAAACTATTTATCAATCTCGTGGAAATAATAAAAATTTTGAATTTATAAATAAGTGTATATATCAGGAAGAAATACCTGAAGAACTTAAAAAATAATTTTTTATTTTGTCTAAGTCGCATAGAATTATTATTCTTAAACAATATTATATTCTTTTATGACTTATATAAAAGGAGAAATATATGGCACTGCAAGACATAATAACAAATTTAGGTACAGCAATAATTAATCTGGTAAATGTTAGAATCTCAAAAGCATTTACAACTCATGATTCTGAGCTTGAAGGAATTTTATTAGATTTAAAAGCTAAAGTTGATGCATTAGTTGGAGATAATACTCCTGATATTCCAATTGCACCACCTACAGAAGATTTTGATATTAATGGATACACTGGTACAATAACAACACTATTAGAAAACGAGAATTATGTAACTATATATGAATTTAATCCTGTTGTAACTCTTTCTACTAGTAAATTCTTTAGTGGAGATTATGATAAAAAGCCTGTTAAAATTGTGCTTACTAATGAACAGAATGTTCCTTTAGAATTACAAGATTTTGGTAGTACAACTATACCGCTTACCGCATCTGGATATAATAATACTCATTTTCAAATATCAGCAAATGGTAGTCTAAAACAATTGAAATTGTATAGTGAAAATAATGAAAGAATAGATATAACTAGATTTTATGATATACCCAAAGCACCTTAGTGTAAAATCTTTTGATTATTTATATAAATTAAATGTTGGATAAATCTTTAAATACTGCATTGTTTCTAATATAAGATTTTTTAATTTTTCGGGGGGCTGGTAATCACATTTTTCTTTCAGTACTTCTATAATAGAGTGAAATAAACTAGCTGATTGCCAAAAACAATTTTGTAATTCTTTTAATGTTTCGTCTTTATTTAAATTCCCTAAGGGCAAAAATAAAGTATCTAGCCTGCTATGTGTAACTTCGGAGTTAAGATTATATATTAAAACCCTTAACAGAGATAAGTGATTCGACAGAAAATAATTTCTTTCTTTTAGTTTGCCTATCATAAATGTTGTTTTTTGACTCAATGGTTTGTGGCTATTGAAATATTTTTCTATTTCTTTTTCATTATTATTTTTAATTTCTTTATTATCTATTTTTTCGAAAGGTAAAATCTTTAATAAGAATTTATTTTTATATTTTTCATAACAATTTATAACATCTTGCAACTTCGCAAAACCTTGTTTATAACACATATATATTGTCTTAATTTCTGATATAAGATTATCTTCTTTATAGTGATTTATTTCCTTCGGGAATTCAATAAGGTATATAAAAAGTATTAAAGTTTCAAACGCACTTCTAATTATAATTTTGCTTTCACTAAATAACATCCTTGAACTTAAGAGCATTGCAGCTTGTATATTTGAACTTATTTTGTTTAATAAAAGCATAAGTTCACCATTTGTATCATGAAATGTTTTATTTGAATTTACAAATACAACAAATTCTTCTGCAATATTCTTTACTTTGTTTTGTATACCTTGTGTGGTTATTGATTCTTTCATATTTTTTACTATAACAAAAAAACAGTAGCAATATATAATTGCTACTGAAATAAAGTGAGTATTTTTTTTATTTATTTTTAACTTGCAATTTCAGCAAATTTTGCCTGCATAGTAGGATTATTTTTCGTTAACCTTTTTATACTTAAATCTTCTGCTTTGTTATTTGCCAGTCTCAAATTATTCTCAGAAGACAACAACGCGTCTTTTGTCTTTTGCAGGTGGACAATCGTCTTATCAATTTCTTCGATTGCTGTTTTAAACTTACGACTCGCCAGTTCGTAATTCTTTGAAAACTTATCTTTAAAATCATTCATTGCAGCCTCAAAGTTTGAAACATCTATATTCTGAGCCTTAACTAATGTTAGTTCTCGTTTGTATTCCAAAGAATGCAACGCAGCATTTCTGAGTAAAGTAATAATCGGAATGAAGAACTGAGGTCTGATTACGTACATTTTCGGATATTTATGCGAAACATCTACAATACCTGAATTATACAATTCACTTTCAGGTTCTAACAAAGATACCAGAACAGCATATTCACAGTTCTTTTCCCTGCGGTCTTTATCCAGTTCTTTCAAGAAATCTTCATTTTTCTTTTTAGTAGAAGTAGTATCTATCTCGTTTTTCATCTCAAACATTATGGAAATAAATTCACTGCCTTCAGAATCTTTGTCACGGTAGACATAATCACCTTTACTTCCGCTTTTTGCATCGTTATCTTTTTCAAAGTAAGCATTTTGAAAACCTGTTGCACGTAATCTGTTAAACTCGATTTCACAATGCTGTTCAAGGGTTTCGCCGACCATTTTTGTAGAAAGTTTTGCCTTAAAATCTTTGTAGCGTTCGATTTCTTCATCTTTAAATCGTATTTTGTTTTCATATTGGTCTTTCAAAGATTGTTCACGGAGTTTAAACTCTTTTTCAGCCAGTTCACTTTCATTAGTAATTTTTAGAATAAAGTTTTCCTGAGCAGCTAATTTATTGCTCATATCGGTCATAATGTTTGCGATTTGAAGGTCTTTATCCTTATTAAAGTTTTTCAATTTATTTTGAAGTTCTAAAACTTCTTTATCTTTTACTGCAATAAATTCACCGAGTTTTGCTACAAAAGTTTCTTCTTTGGCTTTTAATTCGGATTCTAATTCATTTATTTTTGCATCTTTATCGTTTAACTCTTTGTTGAACTCTTTTTCAAGTTCAAGTTTAGTTAATTTAATCAAGTTGTTTTTATCGTTTTCAAATTGGATTTCTCTGTTTTTTAATTCTTTTGAAAATTCTTTGTCTTTAACTTGTTTTACAATAGAAGCATAATGGCTTTCATCTACCTGAAAAATTTCTCCACATTTAGGACATTTAATTTCGTTTGTCATTTTTAATTTTCCTTTCATTTTTTAAATTCTTAACTCGCAGGTACCTATTTGAGTTAAGAAAATGAAATGGAAAAATTTGCTAGAAAACGAAAATGGTGAAAAATAGGGTAAAACGGACTAAAACACTTTTAAGGAGTGCTATTTAACCCTACTTGGTGTAAACATGTTATATCTTACCTAATTTACCCCCTTGACATGAAAAATTGATTTGATACTATATAAATTGTCACGAGCCCCCATCGTCTAGAGGCCTAGGACAACACCCTTTCACGGTGTAGACAGCGATTCGAATTCGCTTGGGGGTACCATTAAAAAGAACCGCATTAGCGGTTCTTTTTTTTTATTACTCCTGTTAAAATTAGCCCGAATGTGTTATAATAAGATAGTTATAATGAGTCTTTTATTCAAGGAGAGTTTATGCCTGCAATTTCTAAATCCGTATATATACTGTCGATTATAGATGCTTTTATTATTGCACTTGCTGCCATGTATACATTTATAAGTTTTATTCCGCATACAATACTTTTGTATATTGCTTTATGGTTTCTTGTTGTTACAATGCTTGTTCTTAACCTTAAAGGTTTATATAAGATAAAAACTTATAGACCGAAAAATCTTTATATGCTATTTGAAGGAGTTACTATTTCTACAGTTATTGCAGGAATTCCAATTTGTCTTATCAATTTTAACATTTTGACAGTACTTTTGCTTATTATAAATGCAGTATGCGTATTTTCTGGAATATTATTTATACGTATTGTACAGCTTACATATACAAAATGTTTTAAATCAACAAAAAATGTTTTAATAGTTGGAGCAGGTCAGGATGGAAAACTTATTGCAGAAGAAATTCAGGCAAGACCTGCACTTAAACTCAAGGTTGTTGGTTTTCTTGATGATAATATGAATACTATTGAAGACGAAGACTCCACGATTCCAATACTTGGATTGACATGTGATTCGGAAGCGGTTATTAAAGATAACAACGTAAAAATTGTAATAGTTGCTGTAAAATCCCGAATGGATTCTGTTATTTTAACAGATCTTATAAAAGGCATACCTCTGGGGGTTAAGGTATGGAGAATGCCTAAGTTTTATGAAAAAATCACACATAAATATCTTGTATCAAAAATGACAGTTAACTGGTTGTTCTACGCTTGCGTAAAAAAGAAAGCGTTACTATTCACTTATATAAAAAGATTTTGCGATATCATATCTTCTATTGCAATCATGCTTGTTACAATTCCATTATCAATAATTGCAATGGTTATTATAAAATTTTCTGATTTTGGACCTATATTCTTTACACAAACAAGAATCGGCAAATTTGGTAAACCTTTTAAGATGATAAAATTTAGAACAATGTATCAAGACAAAGTTGAAGAAGATTTTGACGAAGATATCGACCAAGTCCATGCCGATGATAAAAGAATTATGCCATTCTGTAAATTTTTGAGAAAATTCCATATAGATGAACTTCCTCAAATGATTAACGTTTTGAGAGGCGAGATGAGTATTGTTGGACCGCGTCCGGTAAGAGAAGAAGTCTATTATGAAAATCGGGAAAAAGTTCCATTCTGGGAATGCCGAAACTGGGTACGTCCCGGCTGGTGCGGATGGCAGCAGATTAATATGACAGAACCTACATCAGAAGAACGTTTGGAATATGATTTATATTACATTAAACATCGTCATATTGTATGGGAATTTCTAATTTTACTTCAATTCATAGCCAAAGTAATTTGTGGCAGAGGCTAACTGGAAGAATTGATTCCTGTTTTACTTTTATAATCAGGTAAGATTCCTTGAGATATCAACTTGTGCAGGCCATCCATTGTTACCAGTTGAGCTGTTCCAGACATAGGAGCTCCGTAATCAATACCGTTTGTTTGACCGGTAGTATCTGTGGATTTGATATCACATAACCATTAGCATCAAAATTAGCTCAAAAGATTTTTGAAGGAGTCCCAATCGGCACCAAGCCTTCACTTGTTGAGTAAGCAGAAAGGTCGATATCGTTTGCTAAAACAAATTCTGTATTCTCACCTATTAACCCATTATTTGTCATTGCGGCGAGTTTTGCAAGTTCTTCTGCTGTTGAGATGGAATAAGTACCACTTGTTAGTGATATTGATTCATCTACACTTGCTAACGTTGTCATTCCGTAAGTATCACGACGAGTTATTTCTTCTATAAATTGGCCTGACGAAGCAACAGATTCACCACTTGATGATAATAGATGAATAGTTTGCAGCGTTGTCTTTGGCATGGTTTATCTTAAAACCAGTGGTCATACGTTCGATTGCCTGATTTAAACCATTGGTTGAGGGTTTTAAGCCCGATTGAACTATTAAGCTCGATAGATTGGTGTTAATTTTCATTTTAACACCTCGCTTAAAAGCCCTAATAAACTAGAGTGTCCGCCTACAGCTGTAGGGGTTTCAGGGTCATTGATTAAACATATTTCGTTTAAAATTTATATAAATATTGTTACAAATCTTTATGTTTTGTTTCTGCTATAATAAGGTAAATATATAACACTTTAAGGGTATAAAAGGAGAAGTTATGCTGGAACTATTAAAAAAGAGTGCTATGGAACAGTCAAAAGCACTAAAAAATAAAGAAATTTCTGCTGTAGAGCTAACTAAAGCCTCTTTGGAACGAATTAAAGCTATTGATGAAAAACTTGGAGCTTTTAATTCTTTAACAGAAGAAATTGCGCTGGATACGGCAAAAAAAGTTGATGAAAAAATAGCTAAAGGGGAAGATTTACCGCTTCTTGCAGGAGTTCCTCTTGCCCTTAAAGATAACATGAACCTTATTGGTTCAAAAACTACCGCATCAAGCAAAATATTAGAAAACTTTGTATCACCATACAATGCAACTGCAACTCAAAAGTTGTTAAATAATTTAATTCCGATTGTTGGTAAAGCTAACCTTGATGAATTTGCAATGGGTTCTTCTAATGAAAACTCTGCCTTCAAAAAGGTTCATAACCCTTGGAACTTAAACAAAGTTCCTGGCGGTTCTTCCGGCGGCTCCGCAGCATCTGTTGCATCTTGTGAAGCTGCACTTGCTCTCGGCTCTGATACAGGCGGAAGTATAAGACTTCCAGCCAGCTTCTGTGGCATAGTAGGTATGAAACCTACATATGGTAAAGTTTCAAGATATGGTTTGATAGCTTTTGCCTCTTCTCTAGACCAAATTGGACCTTTTGCAAGAACTGTTGAAGATGCAGCGGCTTTATTAGAAGTTATCTCAGGGTATGACAAACACGATTCAACTTCATTAAAGCTTCCTGTTGAAAATTACAGAAACAGCTTAAACAATGACATCAAAGGAATGAAAATTGGTGTTGTAAAAGAATTAGTTTCAGAAGGTCTTGCTGAAGATGTTCAAAAAGCAATCCAATCTGCAATTGAAACATACAAATCACTTGGTGCAGAAGTCGTAGAAGTTTCACTTCCTAACCTTAAGCACTCAATAGGTATTTATTATATTCTTGCAACAGCAGAATGCAGTTCTAACTTAGCCCGTTTCGACGGAGTTAAGTACGGACACAGAACCGCTGATGCTAAAAACCTGCTTGAAATGTATTGTAAAACCCGTGCAGAAGGCTTCGGCCCGGAAGTAAAACGCCGTATAATGCTCGGAACTTATGCACTTTCTTCTGGATATTATGATGCTTATTACAAAAAAGCATTGCAGATGAGAAGAGTTGTTACAGAAGATTTCTTAAAAGCATTTGCACAAGTTGATGCACTTATTGCACCAACTTGTCCGAATACAGCATTTGATTTAGGTGCAAAAACTGAAGATCCGCTTGCTATGTATCTTACAGATATTGCAACAATTTCTGCTAACCTTGCGGGACTTCCTGCAATATCTGTTCCAGCCGGTTTTGACACTGAAGGAATGCCTATAGGACTTCAAATAATGACACCGCAGCTTACAGAAGCTAAGCTGTTCAATCTTTCTTATAAGTTTGAGCAGGCGCATGATTATTATAAACAACTTGCAAATATATAAAAAGAAAAGTCTGAGCTTCGGTTCAGACTTTTTTTAATTACTTTTTCCCGCTCTATATCCACAATATGAGTAAACAAAAGGCAGTGTTCTTTCTAAATGAAGTTTATCTGCACAAGGAAATTTTGCCAGAACGAGAACACCGAGAGCATCATCGACATTTGCAATACAATCTAATAAAGTTAATTTTCTATCTGGAACTTTATCATAAGGATCACAAATTAGATTGGACAATGATGCTGCACCATACATTCCAATTAGCAGACCTCCAGCCATTGCCATAATTTTCCCGGGAATATTGTTAAAATTTTTACTGGCTTCACAAAGTTTTAAACCTCCGCCAACAACCCAGGCTGGAACAGATGCATTTAAAAATTGGAAAATACCTTCTTTTAGTTTATTTTTATTTGTTTTTTTATCTTCTCCTATCATACCGGCTGCAACACCTCCAACGATAGAACTTCCTGATAAGACAACCATATCACTCAGGCCATATTGCAACTTGAATGGATTTTTCACTTTATGTTTTTTCATCATAAAAAGCATAGGTATAATGGTTCCCGCAACAGCACCAATACCAGATTTTATTTTATCCTGAGTATTAACCTCTCTATACTGTGCTTTATGTCGTTTTGCAATAAAGGAGCTTACGGCTGATTTATTATTTTTATCGCCGTATTCCGGGTGTGAATCTAATCTTTCCAGCGTAGGGTATCTATAATTAATACTGCTAACCATAATTTTTATTCCTACGCGAATTATAGCGCACTTTATCCAACTCCGCAAGGTTAAGAATTGTAAAAAATATTTTTTTGAAAGGCAATATTGTTTGTTCACGCGTTTTACAATAGGAAAGGAGTGTTGTATGGGTATTGATATAAAAATTACAAATAAGCTAGATAATAATTGCGTTCAGGTTGAAGTTAACAGCAATAAAGGCGGGCAGAGTAAATATTTTAAAGTGCCTGTAGATAAAGCAGATTCATTCATTGCAAATTATAAAAAAAATGATAAAAACACATCCTTCATTACAAACACAGCATTTGTTTCGTCTATTTTCGGCGGTGTACTTCTTTCTAGTTTAGCAACTAAAAAGTTTATAAAAAGCGGAACTCTAAGGTGGATTATAAATACTTTAGCAGGCATTGCCGGTGCAACAGGTTCTGTTGTAGCTTCCAGCAACTACATTGAATCCAGAAACAATAAACTTCTTAAGCAGCATAATGCTCAACAAATTTACTATCAAGCCTGATATTAAGAAACTCCCTGAGCTCCTGATACAATTTCAACAATTTCCTGAGTAATTGCAGCCTGACGCGCCTTATTGTAATCAATAGTTAGAGTATTAATCATTTCTTCGGCATTATTTGAAGCAGCAGACATTGCTGTCATTCTAGAGGCAAGTTCACTGGCATTCGCTTCCAACAATGCTTGATAAATTGAATTTGTTATATACATAGGTACAAGCTGCTGCAGTACAGAGTGCGGAGATGGTTCAAATTCCATAACCGGATCTAATTCGTGCGCATCTGCTTGTTCTACTTTTACCGGCAAAACATCCCAAGATACTACATTGTAAGACATCATATTGTTAAAATGAGTTGTTATAATATCTATTTTATCGATATGGCCTGATACAAAATCTTCTGCAATATCTTCTGCAATAATATTAGCACCCGTTGCTGTAGGATCATTCGCAATACTTATATAACCCTCTTTGAGTTCAAAATACTTACCGGCGTGTTTAAACGCAGAAACAGCCTTTTGTCCTACAGGATAAATAACGGTATTAACCCCGCGTTCTTTATTAGCTCTTATTCTTGCTATAGCAGTTTTAATAATATTAGAGTTATATGCACCTGCCAAACCTTTATTTGATGTTATAACAAGCAGTCCCTCTGTTTTTATGTCTCTTTTTTCAAGCAGTTCTGGATAATTATCCAGTGCACGCTGAACATGAAGTCCCGCTACTGAATACTCACCTACTGTTGCAAGCATTTTTCTAAACAAATGTAATAATTCATCAGAAAAAGGACGTGCAGCTTTCACGGTATTTTCCGCTTTTTTAACCTTTGCAGCAGCAACCATTTTCATTGCTTTAGTTATTTTTTTTGTGTTCTGCACACTTGATATTCTGCTTTTTATATCTTTTAAGTTTGGCATGCTTTCCCCATTTTAATTACTTTGAATAAATTATTTTTTCCTTATATTTAATTAATGTACAAAAACCTTCTTCTTTTGGTTCCCATTTTGCCTTAAAATCTACTTCGCTTAGATTTTGGGCATCATCACACATTTCATTTAAGAAATTTTGAGGAATTTTATAAGTATATACAAGAGCATCATCAGGATTATCCGGAGATATTTGTTGAGTCATGGTGACTTTACAAGCACTACCTTCAAAACCATAAACTCTAAAGACTCCATTCTTACTCTGTGTACAATTTCTTAAATTATTATAATAATCAATCTCACTTTGACTCAATTGTCTTGCGTAGCATATTGAACTTGAAAACAAGAAACCTATTATGAAAAACAAGTATAATTTATTCATTCTCTCCTCGTTATCTTAATTTTAAATCAAGTCCCTTTTTAATAAGTAAAATTGCTAATAAGATTAATAAAACTGATTCTAACCAAGGGCAAGGAATCATGAAGAACATAAATGATTTAACAAGAATATACAGAAGCAAAAATGCACCAATAAGCATAAATGCAATTCTGTTAAATCTCCATGCACCTTCTGAATTATCTTTAAAATAGTTTACAAATTCTACATCAGCAACGTGCCTGCATGCTTTTGAACCTTTGCATATAAATGTATTTTTATATTCTTCTGCACATTCTAAACATAAAGCTTTTCCACAGGATTTACATACTGCAAAAGCGTCCCTATCGTGGTGATTATAACACTTCATACGCTATTCCCTCCTTATAAATTCTTTCCATAGATTTCTAATTGAACCTTTAGTGCCTCTATATCTTCTTCAGATAATTTAGCACCTTCATTCAATCTTTTGCTCAATTCAGGCATATTAGCTTCAAAATATTCAAACCAGCCGTTTTTATAATCATTGATATTTTTATTATCAATATCATCTAAGAAACCTTCATTTGCAGCAAATAGGATTGTTACCTGTTGCGCTACAGACAATGGCTTATATTGTGGTTGTTTTAGAACTTCTGTAAGTTTTTGTCCCCTTAAAAGCTGTTTTTTAGTCGCAGCATCTAAGTCAGAAGCAAATTGAGCAAAAGCTTCAAGTTCTCTGAATTGAGCCAAATCAAGACGAAGCTTACCTGCAACCTGCTTAATCCCTTTTGTCTGAGCTGCACCACCTACACGCGATACAGAAATACCGGCGTTAATAGCAGGTCTTACACCAGAGTTAAACAAAGCAGATTCAAGGAATATCTGACCATCAGTAATAGAAATTACGTTAGTCGGAATATAAGCCGAAACATCACCAGCTTGTGTTTCAATAATAGGAAGTGCTGTAATACTTCCACCACCAAGCTCATCGTTAAGCTTAACAGCTCTTTCTAGTAGTCTTGAGTGAAGATAGAAAACATCTCCAGGATAAGCTTCTCGTCCAGGTGGTCTTTTAAGAAGCAAACTCATTGCACGATATGCCTGAGCGTGCTTAGTTAAGTCATCATATACTATTAATACATGCTTACCTTGCTCCATAAATTCTTCTGCTATTGCTACGCCAGCAAATGGTGCAATATATTGAAGCGGAGCAGGTTCATTAGCTGTTGCTGAAACAATGATAGAATAATCCATTGCGCCGTGTTTTTCTAATGTTTTAGCCAGCTGTGCAACAGTAGAAGCCTTTTGACCAACTGCAACATAAATACAAATTACGTCGCCGCCTTTCTGGTTAAGTATAGTATCAATTGCAATTGCTGTCTTACCGGTTTGTCTGTCGCCGATAATTAATTCTCGCTGTCCTCTTCCTATAGGTGTAAGAGCATCAATAGCAGTTAAGCCTGTCTGAAGCGGCTGGTGAACAGATTTTCTTGCAACAATTCCAGGAGCAACTCTTTCAATAGGACGAGTTTTATCTGTAACAATGTCACCTTTTCCATCAATCGGGCGACCTGTCGGGTTTACAATTCTTCCTATAAGAGCATCACCTACCGGAACAGAGGCAATTCTACCAGTAGTCTTTACTGTCATACCTTCTTTAATATGAGTATACTCACCCAATATTACAACACCAACATTATCTTCTTCCAGGTTTAATGTTATACCTAGAGTTCCTTTGCCATCTTCAAATTCAACAAGCTCATTTGACATTACATTGCGCAGACCGTATATTCTTGCAATACCGTCACCAACTTCAAGTACGCTGCCAATATTAGAAATCTCTGCTTTTGCTTCATAATTTCGAATATTTTCTTTTAATATAGAGCTTATTTCATCAGGATTTATTACTGCCATTTTCTACCCTTTCATTTATACCAAGCTTGTAATCTCTCACTATCTTCTGAGAGCCATTTGCCCCTTTAAATCTTCTAATTTATTTCTGATACTGTTATCTACAATCGTTTGATTTATGTTAAATATCAGCCCGCCTATAATATCAGAATCAACATGCCACTGGACACGAACATCCTTTTGCAGTTTATCTGCAACTCTATTTCTAATAGCGTTTTTCTTATCATCATTTAATTCAATAGCTGAAGTTATGTCAACCCTCAGAATATTTTTTAATACCTCAAGTTCTTTAGAAAATTCCTCTGCGACTGCATCAAGTATCCCCAGTCTGCCTTTTAAATTTAAAGTAGTTATAAAGTTAAATACTATAGGCATTAATTTATTTTGAAAAAGTTTAGATAATACTGCCTGCTTTTCTTCTATAGAAATTGAAGGATTATTTAATACTTCTGAAAGTTGTTTTGATGACTTGATATTTTCATCTACTTCTCTCAAATCATCAAGAATATCTTCTTTTGAAATTCCCGGATCCTCTTGAGCCAGTTCCATAAGTGCCTTAGCCCAACGTTTTGCAACGAGTTCAGAATCTTTAAAATTTACGCTTGTACCCATCAGATTTCCACCCCATTTATAGCATCGACACTTTCATCAATCAATTTATTATGCAGCTCAGGATTATTTCTGAGTTCATTAATTATATGATTTTTTGCCACATCTACTGACGCTGCAGAAGCACGCCTCATAATATCATTTCTTATTAAACCGGCTCTGGCATCAGCTGTTTTCTTTGAATTATATTTTATATTTTCTACAGATTTTTCAGCATCTTCAAGAATTTTACCGCCAACCATACGAGCATTTTCTTCTGCTTTTTTAATGATTTCGTCGATTTCCTCTTCTATATGAGCAACAGATTCTTCTATTGCCTTTAATGTTGATTCTGAGTCTGATTTAGCCGTCTTTGAGTTTTCAATATTATTAACAACATCTTTCTTTGCAGCTTCAAGTTTTCCTGTCACATTTATCTTCTTACATACAAAAATAATTATAGCAAGGAATATAACAAAGTTGAAAAGATTTGTTCTGCCTATGTAATTGATAATTTCGCTAATACTTTCCATGTTTACCTCTGTCATTTACCCCCTGTTACCTACCCCTGATAGAGAATCCTATTAACTGCATCATTGTCAAATCCTTGAACTTCACTTCTGTATCCAATCATTTTTTCAACAATATCATTTGCCAAATCAGTCATTCTTCCTTTAAGACCTTCTTTGGCCTCATTAGAAAGATTATTCAGATTTTCGTATGTTTGCATTAATTCATTATCAGCATCACACTGTGCATTTTTAAGAATATCATTTTTCTTATTTTTAAAATCTACAACTGAATCTGAATACTTATTTCTGGCGTCATTTCTAGCTCCTTTTAGCTTTTCTTCTTTTTGAGCAGAAATCTCATTTGCTTTTTTATGGTTTCTATCTGCTGTACGCAGGTTTTCATCCACAAACTCTCGTCTTTGAGCAACAATATTGTTAATTGGCTCATATAGAATTTTGTTCATCACAAAGACAAACAATACAAATGATATTATAGTTACTAAAAAAGTTCCATTAAATTCCACTTTTTTAACCTTCTTTATAACCTAATAGTTTCACTTTTAGGTTGACCAGTGAACTACACTTCTGTCAACCAACCAGTTGGCTGCGTGCGTAGCACTTACCCCATCATTCCTGATAACTTCATAGCAATAACAAGCGCATAAATTGCACAAGCTTCAGCAAGAGCAGCACCTACAAGGAAGAAACCAACGGCTTTACCTGCGATTTCAGGTTGTCTGGAGATAGCGTCCATCAAACCTTTAGTAGCAACACCGATACCGAGTCCAGCACCGATTGCCCCAAACCCCATTGCTATACCTGCACCCAGTTGTGCTAAATCAGAAATTGTTTTTACTTCTTCCATTTTTCTCTCCTTCTTATTTTATATATAACCTATTCTTCTGTATTAACTGCTGTGGCGATATAAACCGTTGTCAGCATTGTAAATACGAGCGCCTGAACACAGGCCACCAGTATTTCAAAAAACATAATCGGAAGCGGCAATCCCCAGGCACAAAGCCCTAAGAGAGCTGTGATAAGGATTTCTCCTGCCAGAATGTTTCCAAAAAGTCGTAACGCAAGAGTTAAAGGTCTTGTAAATAATTCAAGTATCTCTACAAGCATCGAAATTATACCAACGAATGAAAATTCGTGAAGCAGGAAATGTCCTTTTTTCTTTATCAAACCGGCTGTTACATAATAGATGAGAACAATAACTGCAAGACCTGCTGTCAAGTTTATATCATTAGTCGGGGAAGCCAGCTCACCTTGTTTAAGTTGAATCATTTTAAAAGGAAGCTGTCCCATAATATTTGCAGTTACAATAAATAAAAATAATGATGCAATAAGAGGAAAGTGCTTTTGTCCTTCTTTTGGCATCATGTTATTAACCAAATTAGAAAAATATCCAAGTATATTTTCAAACACAAGTTGAAGTTTTGTCGGAAAGATTGTTAGTTTTCTGGTCGCAATGAAAGACACAATTATCAAAAATGCCATTGCTGCCCACATTGTAACAAGTGTATCCATATTAAATGCCATAGAATGTCCGGCAATAACTTTATTTACAATCCAATGTCCTTCGCTCATTGAATAACCTCTCTCATTCCATCTGATAGTAGCACAAAATATCAACTTATGCAACGAAAATTTTAGTCAAGATGTATTTCAGCTGAATCCTGAGTCGTAATTTCATTGTCGATTTCGTAGTACTCCTGTGAAAGTTGAGTATCTGTTACTTTAACATCTACCAGTTTTTTAAGAACTTCAATATAATCCAGACATTTTTTTCCTTTTACACCAACTGTTTCCATTTGAATTTCGCCGTTTGGTAAAAGTTTTATCTTTAATTTCTTTGACATATTACCTCTAATCTATGTTTACCGTCAAAACGATTGTATTATCGTCATAGACTTCTTCACTTTCAATTTCCATGTTATTTTCTTTAAGTTTTTCCGTAATACTTCTATAACTTTCTTCCTGAACATTTAGAGCATATTCTGAGCTTAGGTCATTAAGTTTTTGTTCGGCACTTTCCGTATCAAGATATTTTATCATAAGAAAATAAGGTTTATCAGCTTCCATACGTTCAAAAGCCAGCTCATAACTGCCGGTTCTGGCAGTAATTTTACCGTACTCATTTTCTTTTAAGTTACTCACTCCGTGCTCTTCAAGAGTTTTAATCAAAAGCTCTTTATCCACAAAGGCTGTTTCAAAGCTTTTTTCCAGAAAATGTTTATCAGAAATAACCCTCACATCATCACAAACTGTCGGTAAATCTATATCACCTGAAAAGTCTATGTTGTTCATTCCTTCATTATCTAAAGCAATTTCTGAATATGGAACATTTGCAAACACTGCTCCAACTACCCAGGCTATTGCATATGGAAGAGCAAAAACTGTACATGACATATTAAAATTTCTCCTATTATGAATTAGTAGCTATACCTCTGTCTACCGACCAGTTGTCTACGTGCGCGACACTAAAAATCTAACGTTCTGCCGCCTCTGCTTGTAGAAACATTATCTTCGTTAATTTCTTTTGTATACTGTTTAAGATTTGCTGTTTTGGTAGCAGAAACAGCTCTTACATTTGCCCAGGCTCTTAAAGCAAGTATTTGTTCTCGCTGAGTCATTGAAAGCGGTACTGTGTTTGCAATATTTTTTGCCAAATCTTCAAACTTAAGCGGTCTGCTTTCAAAAAAAGCGTCGCATAGAGATGATATAACAACCTGTTCGATTTCAGAGCCGATAAACCCTTCGGTCATCTTAGCAAGTTCAGTACAAATATTCTTCATGCCGGCAACTTCACTTGCAACTTCTTTATCTTTTAAACGTCTTTCCAGATGAAGCTTAAAAATTTCTTTTCTTTCTGCAAGAGTAGGCAAATCAACAAAGAAAATTTCATCAAAACGTCCTTTTCTTAATAGCTCAGGAGGAAGGTTGCTTATATTGTTTGCTGTTGCAATTACAAATACAGGCGCTTCTTTTTCCTGCATCCATGTTAAAAATTGTCCGAAAATTCGTGAAGAAACGCCGCTGTCACCATTAGAACCTAAGCCGCTTAAACCTTTTTCAATTTCATCAATCCATAGAATAGAAGGTGCTACCGCTTCTGCAGTTGCAAGAGCTCTGCGCATATTTTCTTCAGAACTTCCTACAAGTCCAGAGAAGACTTTTCCAAAATCAAGTTTCAATAGCGGGAGCTGCCAGATTGTGCTCATTGCTTTTGCAGTCAAACTCTTACCACACCCGGGAACGCCGGTTACAAGAACACCTTTTGGTGCAGGTATACAATATTTTTTTGCCTGCTCTGACCACGAATTATTACGCTTCAAAAGCCAGTTTTTCAAATTATCCAGTCCCCCGATATCTTTTATTGAGTAATCGGACTGAATGAACTCTAGTATGCCGGTTTTCTTAATAACTTGAACCTTTTCCTGCAAAATCACAGGTAAATCTTTAATATCAATCTTGCCATCATTAACCATTGCAAGAGCAAATGCACTTTCTGCTTCTTGAAGTGTCAGCCCCAATGCAGCTTTACAAAGCCTGTCTTTATCATCTTCTGACATAGAGGCCTCAACTCCAGCATTTTGTTTCAGCATTCCATCAAATTTATTTCTAACTTCCTTTAACGTCGGAAGCGGAAAGTCAAAAATTGTAATTTCCTTTTGCAAAGCTTCTGGGATTAGAAGTTCAGGCGCTACTAAAAAAATAGTTTTTCTCACAGCCCCCAGCTTCAAATCCGGAATTATGTCGCGCATTTTTCTAATAACGTTATAATCCGGAGTCCTATTTTTAGGCCCGAAATTGACATAAAAATCATAGATTATAAATACCGCATCTTTTTCATATCTGCGAATAAATTCAAGCATCTTACAGGGGCAAGCTGTATCATTTACAGTCTTTGAGGTTGTTGTGTTGTAAAGTCCGTTAGTTTGTGTCCATGTAAAAACTTCACGTGCAAACTTTACCTGCTTAACATCTGTAACAACAGATTTTATATACTTTGTAACTCTGTCCTCTTCAAAAGTTGTTATGTATATAACAGGAAATCTTGCTCTTATAAGGTTTGATAATTTGTATGCGCTCATTATACCCTCTCTATCATTATCTCTTTATATCACTTTTTAAGCATCACTAAATCAATCTTTTGCAGTATCTCATCAAAGTTTCCCATTCCATTCATAAAAATAATCCCGGATTTAGAAATATTTACCTCAACTTTGTTTTTATACTTTGCAAAAATTTCGTCATTGTATCTGCTGGTTAAAAAATGATATCTTTGATTAGAAGAACCGCACCAGGGACGCGAGTAATCAATCTTATCAATCATAAACTCTCCGTCTATAAGCAGGTCAATATTATTCAACAATTTTTTATTTAAAGGATTTACCCTCAAATCTTCAATTAAAGCTCCGGTAAAACACAGCACACTCAAACCGGCTTTTCTTACATTTTCTGCGATTATCCCCAATGCCTCCGGCTGTTCAAAAGGTTCTCCTCCCAGAAAAGTCACTCCCTCAATATCTTTTTGCGCAGCTATATCGGCGATAATTTCTTTTACCTCAATTAATTTACCGCCGCTATGCGGCCAAGTATGAACAGCCTGACAACCTTTGCAATGCCTTGAACACCCTTGAACCCATATGCAATAACGTGTACCCGGGCCTTCAACTTTAGTCTTTTTGAGAATATTGAAAACTCTAAGCTTCATAAATCAACTTTTCTTTCCTGGAATCGTTCAATTTTACCCGTATTTTTAATTTTATTCACACATATTAAATTTATAAGCTGATCCTGCATATGGGGTTTTATCTTTAAGAATGCAAAAAACTCATTGATATTTTTAAAACCGTCAATTTCTTCTCTTTTTTTTATGGATTTCTTAGCCATGATTACGCTAATACCTGGTAAAGCTGCAATTTCTTCTTCAGAAGCATTGTTGATGTCAACTAAATTTCCTGCTTCCGGTTTAATCTTTGCCGGAATAATATTTTGTTTTTCAGGCATTTCCATAATTTTTTCATCTACTACAAGATTATAACGCCTGCAATCTTCTATCAGGCCATCATAAGTCTTGTTGTAGCTAAAATTTATACAAAACATATTCCAGAGTTCAATCCAATCATGAACATTTGATTTCACAACCTTAAACGTCCTGTAATCTCCGCCATCAGGTTTCTTTTCCACACCTATTATAGTCATTTCATCAATCATACTAATATAGCAGTATTGATTAGAAAGTTTAAGATTACTCCATATATCGTCATAATGACCAAGAAAAGCTTTTGCTGCATATAGAGCAGCCTTTCGTCTACTAGTAGTCCCGCTGTCTACAACATTTTTCTTAGAGAAATATGTAAAGCATACATAAGAAAATATAAATACCACTGAAATAACAATTGATGGAATTGGAAACATTGTAAACAATAATATTAATAAGGCTATTGCAGTGCCTATTAAACGCATTTTTTGCATTTACCATATCCCTCTTTAACAGATTGTATAAACTTTTCGATAGTACAATCCCGCACCTGCAAGTGACAATATTATATCAGGCATAAACGCTGCGAGCATAGGTGTTAATGATCCGGCTTCTCCAAAAGATATTGACAAAGCTCTGATTAAGTAATAAGCAAAAATAATCAGAATACTAAACAAAAACCCTCTATTATACCTTACTCTCGGAGGAGTTATCGCTAACGGAACACCTATCAATACAAGTACTATAGTGGTAAGCGGTAATGCTATTTTATCAAATAAGCTTATTTTCAAAATGTGTTTATCCGGAATATCTGACTTAGCAAGAACACTGCAGAGCTGAATGAAATTATGCTGGTTTGCAAGATTCTTATCTAATTCTTTTGTCAAATCCATTCCAAATTTAATATTAGTATGTTCAAAAAGAGTTGTATCAAGTGTTTTTCCACTATCTGTAACCGTATAAATAGCACCTTTTTGGAATATCCATCCACCAGGTGTTGTAGCGCCTTCTCTTGCTTGAAGCACTTGTATTGTTCCTTCCTTAGAAGCATCTAAAACAGTTATATTATGCAGTTTTGAATCTGTGCAGTCACCAACATAGAATAAACGTTTAAGCAATCCGCCTTCTTTTGTTTCTTTAAAAGTAAAGTTCTGTTTACCTTCCGGAACATTTTTCTGACTAAAAGCCACACCCGCCAGCTTTGTTGATAATCTTGTTGAAAAAGGTACAACAGTTTCATTAATAACAAAGCTTATACAAGCCATAACAATCGCAAAAATAAATATTGGTTTAGCGATACGGTTCAACCCGATTCCGCACGCTCTCATTACAGTTATCTCTGAACTCAAACTCAAGCCGTTCAACGTCATTACTGTTGCAAGCAATACTCCCATTGGAATTGTCATCACAAAAACTTCCGGAAGGTGAAGAATAATCATAAGAATTGCATACTTAAAAGGAATGCCGTACATTGAAATTTGTTTGATAAGAGTTATAAAAGTATCGGAAGCAAAAATGATTGAGGTAAAAACAAGTACACCCATAATAAACATCTCAATTACCTGCTTAAGGATGTATTTATCCAGCCTCTTCATATTTTTTAGATTATATATTATATTCTTAATCAAATCCTTCATAAGCTCTAAAATATTATACCAGAAAGGGGGAAATAGGCAAAGCAAAATACAAAATTATTTCACCTCTTTAAGGAATTTTACAAAATAGGATGCCATTGCAGGGACAGTACTTAGAATAATCAAAACATTCATAATGCCAAATTTTTGTGCAACAGCCCCTAAAACCGACATACAAAGCGCTACCGTACCCACACAAAAACCATTGATAAACCCGGCCACAATACTTTTATACTTCGGCAGCGTCCTTTGTGCCCAAACCATAGTGACAGGCTGTGCAAGCATTGTTGTAAAACCTATTATAAAAAATACTAGTATAGACAAAACCGGCTGTGTTTTATAAATTAATCCGAAAATTAACATCATTGGGAAAGTTGCCCACATAGAAAAATAAACTACAGGTTTTGAACCAAATATTCTTTCAGCTTTAGGGCTTAAAAATGAACCTAATGCTCCGGCAAATACAAATAAGAATAAAGCAAAACCTATATAAATAGGCGAATATCCCATTGATTTCCATAAGAATGGAAGTAATATACAGGAGCTACTGGTTATAAGAGATTTCATCATTGCAACTAACATCAAGTAGTTCATTTGACGACAGCCAAGAATTTCTTTAAAAGAGATTATAAAATCCTTGTGTTCAGGCTGCTTCTCTATTCTAGAAAGCTTTGGTACAAATATAAACATCATAAACGCTAAAGCAAGCCCAAATAGAGAAGTATAAGAAACAACATCTAGCCCCAAAAACTGGGTTATCCATGTTGCCATAAGAGGGCCGAATGCAAACCCTAGCGAGCCCATGCTCATAAAAATACCCATTGTATTTGAACAATCTTTACCGGAGAAGTAATTTATAAACCCCATTGCCTGAGGATGGAAAAAGCTTCCGCCCAAACTGCCTAATATCATAAAGATAAGAAGTATAAATACATTCGGTGCAGCAGGGGTCAATGGAATAAACAGTGACGCCAGTATTACCCCCCAGAATATAAAAAATCGCTTCAAAATATTGTCTGCAAAAAAGCCAAATATAGGCTGAAGCATTGATGAACAAATGTGTGAAATACTAATAATAATAGTAGCAACTGCCATTGAAAACCCGAGTTTTGCTGCAATAAAAGGCATAATTGGATTTAAAAAACCGCTGTATACATCCGCAAATAAATGCGCCAAACACAGCCAAATTATAGCATTTTTTGTATTTTGTAAACCTTTTTCCATATCTATATTATATTTCAAGACTATTTATATTTTCAAATATATAGAGCTTCCATTATATTGTAAATTTTTGTAACGATATATATAAAAAAATTAAAGTTTACAAAAAATATGCCGTAATAAAAAGTAGAACATTTTATACATATTGTTATCTTAGTTGCTTAATTCTTGTTATATTTGCTTTTTTAGCTATTAAGATTTTATTTATATTTTTTACTTAAATATGTATTTTTTCTTGTAATGCTTTATTTCTGCGTAATTTTCTTAAACATAACATTTTGTATAAAACGTTACGTTTAAGAAAGGAGCCAAAATGACTTTTATTAGTAATCACAAACTGGTACAGCCGCAGCTTATTTTAAAGAAAAAGGTAGAACCAGCAGAAGTTGAAGAAAAAGAAGAACAAAACAAACAAGAAACTACAAGTACAAATAATCAGCCAACTATTATTTTAGATGATTCTTTTAAATTAAAAGCTTATCAAGTGCAAGAGATGACTAAATTATTGCAAAAAGGATTTACAAAAACAGATATTGATAAATATTTTGAATGGAATAGCGAAACAAAAAAATATGAGATGAAACCAGATATTCAAATTAACGGTCAAAATGTTTCGTCGGAAGATCAACTATTAGCATTATTAATTGACACAGTCATGGAAAAAATAGATAATTCAATAAACAAAACGTATGAAATCTTTAATAATGCTGAAAGTGATAAAACCACCAATGTAGAAGAAACGGATAAGAGTAACAGTACTACAAATAGTGACTCAATTGTTGAAGTGGATGGGATCAAAGTCGATTGTTCCGCGTTTGGAACTTATATAAAAACACTGCCTATTACAAAAAATACATCTACAGCAATTATTCTTAACGGATATAAAGAACAATTAAAAAGTCAGTACGGTGATAAACTGAGTGATGATGTCTTTAATACCATATATGAACAAACTGTTGCAGAAACTGTAAAAGAAGTAAAATGGACTCAGCCCTATGACAATGCACCTATACAGGTTGAAACTAAGGCACTTTTTGAGCAATTTATTACAAAATTAAATGCAGCAGTCGAAAATGCACAATTAACAGAAGTTGTTTCTTATGACGAATTGAATGATTTGTACGCCAATATGACAAGCATACGCAATGACCTTAGTGAATTATTACTCCCGGAACTTAACGAGGATAATTATTCAATGTCAGCCATTACTCAATTCCTTGATAACCATAATATAAAAGATGTAAACCCTGAAGATATTTATGACAAAATTCGGGAAATATACAATACCGGCACTCCAATGGCTGGTGCGCAGCGTCGAGCAGCGCTTTTAAATGATTTTGCTAATACACTTAAAGAAAAAGTTGCAGAACAATTCTTGCAAGAGCATTCTTTAACAGGCTATTCTGCACAAGAGCTTGTAGGCAGTATTGATAAAATCAGAGAAGAAGCTTCCAAAGGCGGCGGAATGACTGCTGCACAAATTCATCTTATGGGCCTAACAGATTTGCAAAAAGAACTCAATACAGCTGCTACATATGATACCAAGAACGATACAGCAATTAATAATGTATACGATGATTTAGCAGCCCAAAAAGATACATTCAAACAAACACTCTCTGATATCTTTGACAATGATATTTATGCGGAAACAACACTTGATGTATTTACCGACAGAGAAATTGACACTTTTATCGACTCGGTAATTACTGAAGTCGCAGGAAATCTTACAGATTTTGAAAATTATGACATTAATAAACTTGTTGAAGAGGTTAATGCAAAACTAAAAGAACATTTGCAAACAGACCCGCTTGCTCCGATGAATATAACAGATAACCTTTTGAATACAGCCGATTACCTGCTTTCTGACGAAGAAAAAGCTATGAAAGCGGATATGCAGGATATTGAATTTGACAAAGATCCTGAAAAAATTGACGGCAGCGGATTTGATTACAACGTAATGACTGATGCCGGTACGACTATTGCTTCTATGACAACTGATTGGGATTACATGGATATAGATACGGCTCTCAACAGTAAAAATCTCTGGGGTAATTTTTCAACAAATACAAGCTCCGCAAAAATATACTCTAACCTTGAACAAATGAAACCGCAATTAAAGGCATACATAAAAGAACAAATGGAAGCAAACGGTTATGAGTATGACGAAGTAAATGTCGATAAATATTTGAATTATTATATCACAGAAGCCGTACGAGAAGGCATCCAGGCAAAATATCACGAATCAATGCCGGAAACATATCCTGATACAATTCTTTCGTCAGACTGCACTATTCAGGATTTAGCAGAACTTCTGGTCACAAAAGTTAAAGAAGAACTCGCAGAAGGCGAAAGTGCTTTCGGCACAAACTGGCAATCAGAAGATACGGATCCGCTCTTATTAGCAACTTCTGATTACTTTCTGACCGGTGAAGAAAGAATTCAAAAAGCTCTGATGAATAATAAAAAATCAGGTTTGTAAAAATCTTCAGAGGGTGACTAAAAAGTCACCCTCTTTTATAAACACTTCAAAATTGATTAATTGATATAACAGTGTTATAATGAGTGCATGAGTTCGGAAGCTGAAGATAAAAATTTAAAAATGGTAGGGCTGGAACTCATGTTCCTTACCCCGGAAAAATACAGCCACGAAGACGGTATTACTGCCGTTGAGCTTGCTAAGCTTGTAAATCTGCCGCTGGACGAAGTTAAAAAGAAACTACAGATATTAAAGGACAAAAATATAGTTAGAGTAAAAGGCATTAACCCTAAGTACTGGCTCTTTGACGAATATAATTTTCAGAGATTGGATGACGATGATGATATTTTTCATCTGCTCTGCAACTTTGAGGATGTTGATTTTGACAGATATTTTACATACTGATAAGGTTATATTATGAAAGACAGAGCTGAATTATATCAAGAAATTAAAAAATTTTTTAAACAAGAAGTTGAACCACTACTAAAAAAATATGAAAAAGAAAGAAAAGAAGATATGCTGCCGGTTCTTCTTCAACATACCTGTATAATAACAACTCTGCTTGGTTTTTTAGGCAGTTTTATTTTTCCATACCTTATACTACTATCCATTATATCAGGTATTATACTAATATCATATTGTGCCTTTTCTAAAAACAAAAAAATAAAAAAAGTTACAGTTGCAGGGCAAACAACATATTATTTGGATATTGAAGACGACTATGAAATGATTTTAAAACGCCAGCTTATGCCAAAATTTCTCCAGATATTTGAAAGTAATTTAAAATGGCATAAATATAATGACACGGCTGGAAGCCCGCAAAACTACAACCTGCAACTCGATAAACTTGAGATATTTGCACAATCCTGCATTAAAACTTTTGACGATATAATTTACGGACATGAACTTGATGTGCCGACAGATATAATTGAAACAAAATTGGGAGTTGGACTAAATAATATCAGCACTGTAGCGACAGGTGTATTTGCTGTGCAGCTTATTCCATTTGGAGTAATTGCGCTTATAATTATTTCTGCTGTCTTGAACCAGATGTGGATAATTACTTGGTTAATTCTAGGGATTTTGCTTACAATTATCATTGGTCCAATTGTCCTTATCAGCCGTGCAAAAAAAGCTGTAGAGAATTCCAGAAGCGTAATACTGCGTTTCAAAATACCAAAACGCATCAAGGCGCACACAGTGATTTTTGAAAAGCAATATGCATTTAAGCCTAAAAACAAGATTAAACCTTTTCAAAAAATAGTACTTGAGGACATTGAGTTTGAAAAGAGATTTGATACATATTCAACAAATCAAGTTGAAGCACGTTATCTTCTTACAACATTATTTATGAAAAGGTTTGAAAACCTAAAAACATCTTTTAAAGCAAAAAACATCAGAGCAGAGTTTACAGGCGAAGAACTAATAGTACTTATACAAGTAGACAAAGACATGTTCCAGATGGGAAGTATCACAAAGGAAACCACGTTTTCAACATTCATTGATATGGCAAACGAAATATGTTCTGTTCTTGCAATTTCCAAGCAGTTGAACCTTGATTCTAAAACCGGTTTATAATTATTATTTCAGTTTTGAATACACTTCAATAAAGTATTCTATGCTTCTGTCGTGTTTTAATTCTGCGCTCTTGGGAAAGAAGCAGCCCGGAATCTGGCCGGCTTCTCTATGATGTCTTACGCATTCGCAGCAAATTCCCCTGTTGCCGCATTTTGTTGCAGAGCAAGTACATTCCAATAAATTCTCTTCTCTCTTACACTCCATCCTTAATCTCCTCTTTATCCAAATGCCCTTTCGAAAACTCACACCCGCAGTAATTCTGGCGATATATACCCAATTTCTTTGAAAGAGTATTCGTTTTTAAGAATCCGTCTTTTTTCTTAAAATCTATTGCAATATACTCCAAATCACCTGCTACAGATTTTGCAATCTCTGTAATTTTAGAAAAGTTCTTATGCGGACTAATTACAAGCGAAGTTGTAAAATACCCTATACCCAGCTCTTTAGCTTTTTGGGCTGCTTGTTTTAATCTCAGTTTTATACACTCATCACAGCGTCTGCCCCGTTCCGGCTCATTTTCAAGTCCGTTAGCAACTCGCAAAAAATCTTCATGCCGGTACTCTTCGATAATTAAATCAACCCAGTGATACATACAAACAATTTTTTGAGCTTCTAAACGTCTTTCAAATTCTTCTTTTGTATCAAGATTTGGATTACAAAAATATACAACAGGTTCATATCCCATCTCCTTAAGTAAAGAAATGGGATATCCTGAACAAATTCCACAGCAAGCATGTATTAATATCTTATTATTTTTTTGCACCATGCTTAACCAAAATTTCCTTTAGCTCATAATAAGGTTTGACACCGACAATTTTTTCTCCATTTACAAACATTGTTGGTGTAGCATCAAGGCCGAGGTCTTGAGCTTTTTTCAACTCGGTTTCTATTTCATCCATTGTATTTTGAGAATTCATGTCCTGCTGTAACTTTTCAGCATTTAAGCCTAGTTCGGAAGCAATTTTCCACACGTCCGCCTCATTATATGGCTGATTTTCATATAGCATAGAACTCATTCCCCAGTAATTTCCCTGATTTCTTGCTGCTATTGCGGCTTTTGACATAAAGCATGCTCCCGGGTGCATATTCACGCTTATATATGGGTTGCATTCTTTATCAAACGGGAAGTTGTGGTGTACAACTTTTACATTTGAAAACTCGCTCACTGCCTGATGCAGCATTATATTATGAATATAACATAGAGGGCACACAAAGTCGGAATAAAGTTCTACAACAACAGAAGCATTCTCTGGTCCGAGCTGGTTACCGTTAACTCTGTATGGATTATAAGTCATTTTACGATACTTCATGATTGATTTGCTTCTCTTGATATGAGGAACAAAATTATATGTCAGTCCGCTGTAGCACAAGAATGAAGCGGCTAAAATCACAAGTACAATAAAGGTTTTTGTATATTTTTTTGCACCATCAATAAAGTCCCTGAAAGTATCTATGATAGAATTTCTAGAAAATGCGACCAGTGCAATAATTAAATCAATAAAATATGTTATCACGCATAAAATACACAGCTTATGTATTTTAAAGATACTCAGACCGGCCAGTACCATTGATACTGTAAATGCGATAGTACCAAGAACTGCTATATAAGACATTGGATTTTTAAAGACTTCTAGAAATTTTAAAAATCTAATTCCTTTTAATTTATCAACAATAGTTAAGAAAAGTATTGTTATATAAAAGAATATCCCCCAATAAGCAAGGGGTATTCCCCAGAACTGTGATACTGTTGATCTTGCGGCTCCGTCACAATCAACAAACTCACTTATAGAACAAAAGCTTGATAATGCATATTTTTCATAATTAGCAACATAATAGATGCATGCAAGTTTTATCGATAACGCAAGTCCGATGAGTGCAAGAATCTGTACTGTTAATTTCTTTTTATCTATATTCATACAATTATGCTCCCGTCTAATCTACACTACTAATTCTAATATATAATAATCTTTTTTCAATAATATAAATGCCAAGCAGGCGTACTCACATAGTATTAGCCCGGCTATCCTATTTAAAGCTTATCTAAAATAATTGTTAAGATTCATTACAAAATCATACATTCTAATGATTTTATTTAAAAAATATACTGCTAATATATAACTATACTCCTTAAAAAACGACGATACACATATCCCTAATCAACAGCTATGCACGATAAAAAGTTCATAGCTTTTTTTTTGCGTGAACGAACGCAGTGACGCAGAATTATAATAACTGCAATGCTATAGCTGGTGTTTGGTTTGCCGTAGCCATAAGCGTCATAGCAGCTTGCTGCAAAATTTGGTTTCTAATATAAGCACTGCTTTCTTCTGCAATATCTGCATCGAGAATGGTTGACCGGGTTGATACTAAATTATCATACGCAACTCCAATCTGTTCTAACGCACTTTCAAGCCGGTTTTCTATTGCACCGATTTTGGTCTGTTCGTTTTCAATTATGCTCAAAAAATTATCTATTACAGCTAAAGAATTCGGAGAATTGAGCCCTGAATTTAAAATATCATACAGGCCTAAATTTTCCATGTGCATTGTATAGTTCAATATTGAAGAATCTGTAGAATTTATACCAACTTGAAAATCCCAGTTTGCAAAAGCAAATGTATCAACAACATCGCACTCTTTGAAATTACCAAGTCCACATACAGGCAAACCAGCAACCTTGCTTGAATCATAATAAGAATTTGTCAAAGATATATTAGAAGACAGACTTCCAACAAATATCCCTGTATTATTAGTTCCTTGCACACTTCCGGCAACATAGTTGTTGGACATATTGTGTCCCCAACGCTCTGTTCCGATAATTCCGCCAACATTGTACGTTCCGCTTATTGTTCCACTAAAATAACAATCAGTAGCAGAACCCCATTCCCCGATGATACCGCCGATAGAGCCATCGTCACTTACAATCCTGCCAGAAAAAGCACTATTTGTTACATAGCCGCCACGTCCGCAAATACCGCCAGCAGCACCAGCCCTGGTTATTGTCGCATTTGAAAGGCAATATTCTGCATATCCATTTCCAACAATACCTCCAGCATGTTGCCGAACATTAATGTCTAAATCTGTATAACAATAAGAAATGCCTCCTTTTTCGCATGAGCCTGCTATACCGCCATATATTGCACCGTTTGAGCTATCCACCATTGTTCCACCCTCAACGCTGCAATTTGTAACAATTCCGCCAGAAGCTACGGATGAGCAGATAGCACCGCTATTCCAAGAGGCTCGCATATATATATCTGCTAATCTGAGATTTTTCACCTCTGAACCACTTGCAATTTTACCAAATAATCCTTTACCACCGCCTGCACTATTAATATACAGATTAGAAATCGTATGTCCGTTTCCATCAAAACTTACTTGGAATGGATTATCTCCTGAACCAATCGGTGTCCAACCTTCACCTGAAGAATATATACTCAAATCAATATCAGCTGCCAGAACAAATTCTCCCCCTGTAACCTTCCCTGCATTTACCATTTCTGCCAATTTTGCCAATTCCCCGACACTCGAAATTTTATACGCACCGTTTGAGATTACCGTATTTGAATCCACTGACGATAACGCTGTCATAGAAGATGTATCACGAACTTTGACTTCCTTCAAAAAGCCCTGTGAATTTAGTTTTAAGTCCATTGCATCATTGTGAAAGTTTACTTCATCACCCCAAAGTGCAATGTTATTATACTTACAGTTACTTTTTTCCCGATAAATTTCACGGATTAATTGTTCAGCTTCTTTATTCAAAGCTGCTATTGAACTTGATGCACTAGTTCCATTTGCCGCTAACACAGCAAGATTCATTAACCTTAAGCCTAGATTTGACATAGTCGACAAACTCTTAGAAGTGGTTTGAACAAGCTCTAAGCCCATCATTGCATTATCTTCAGCTACCTGATATGCACTAATCTTACTTGATAACTTTGTATTAATTGAATAATTTGCAGCATTATCTTTCGCATGATTTATCTTAAAACCAGTTGTCATACGTTCGATTGCTGTATTTAATCCGTTGGTTGATGCCTTTAAGCTGGATTGCACTATTAAGCTTGATAGATTGGTGTTAATTTTCATGTTAACACCTCGCTTAAAAG
>OBAO01000533.1_pt1 | contig 37552 bp, 31 predicted proteins | sample 1517541 | NCBI WGS metagenome assembly OBAO01 (sample SAMN04571698, study PRJEB22368) | human gut metagenome | biome: human gut; material: stool | host: Homo sapiens | place: Luxembourg | collected 2012-08-10
CGCGAAGGCGGCCGTACTGTTGGCGCTGGCGTTGTTGCTGCTATCAACGAATAATTAAGAGTGCGATAACCTTATTTTCTGCTAAGGCCGGTCCTGCATAGACCGGTCTTAGTATATTTTTGAAAGTTTGTTGACATAGAGTGTTAACTGTGGTACTCTATATTAGTGAAATTTTGTGATTGGTAATCTATGAGTAAGAGAGGTGTTAAATATGCGCAGTTTAGTTACCATGGTTTGCACTGAGTGCAAACAACGCAACTATCAAACCAACAAAAACAAAAAGAACGATCCTGATCGTATCGAACTGAATAAATATTGCAAGTTCTGCAAAAAACACACTTTACATAAAGAAACTAAATAATTTTAGTTAACGTGTGATTTAGTATCAGGTATTCAAGCAAGGATGTGAAAAAATGGCCGTTCCGGAAACTACGGGTGTGAAGAACGCAGGCGGTATTACACGCTTTATGCGTGAAACTAAAGTAGAACTGAAAAAAGTAACCTGGCCTACCAAACAAGAGCTTATTGCTAATACCGCAGTGGTTTTGATCGCGGTTATTATTTGTGCGGCATTGATTTGGGTCATTGATGCCTTCTTCAATGTTGTTTTTCGCTTGATTTTGCAATAAGTTTGCGTAAGGAGGAAAGGGAAGCTTCCCTATCATTAATATGGAATCAGAAAAACGTTGGTATGTAATCCATACTTATTCCGGTTATGAGAATAAGGTAAGCGCAAATCTGGAACGTAAAGTTCATTCCTTGGGTATGGAAAATGAAATTTTTCGTATTGTAATACCTATGGAAAATGAGGTTGAAGTAAAAGACGGCAAAAAACGCAGTGTCCAGAGAAAAGTCTTTCCTGGTTACGTGCTTGTAGAGATGATTGTCAATGACCGCTCTTGGTATGCCGTGCGTAATACACCGGGTGTTACCGGCTTTGTCGGTTCCGGTACTAAACCGATTCCTTTGACTGATGAAGAGGTCAAACAGATCATGCGCTCCATGGGCGTGGAAGAAAGCCGCCCGAAAATTGATTTACAATTACAACAGCTGGTTCGCTTGAAAGCAGGTCCGTTTGCCGGCTGTGTCGGCAGCGTTTCTGAGATTAATGAAGAACGTGGTAAACTGAAAGTTCTGGTTAGCATGTTCGGACGCGAAACACCTGTTGAGATTGATTTTACTCAGGTTGAAGAAACTGAATAACAAGGAGGTGTAATAAATGCCGAAAAAAGTCGTAAAAATGGTAAAATTACAGGTACCGGCTGGTAAAGCTACTCCGGCTCCTCCTGTAGGCCCTGCACTCGGCCAAGCTGGTGTAAACATCATGGCTTTTGTTAAGGAGTTCAATGAACGTACTGCTCAACAAGCAGGTTTGATCATTCCGGTAGAAATTACCGTATTTGAAGATCGTTCCTTTACTTTCATTACCAAAACTCCTCCGGCTCCGGTATTGCTGAAAAAAGCTGCTGGTCTGGAAAAAGGTTCCGGCGAACCCAACAAAAAGAAGGTTGCTCAATTGAGCCGCGATAAAGTTCGCGAAATCGCTGAAGCTAAAATGGCTGACCTGAACGCTGCTGATATCGAAGCTGCTATGAGAATGGTAGAAGGTACTGCACGCAGCATGGGCATCACCATCGTTGACTGATCTATAGTCGACTATTTACGTGGGAGGAATTATCCGTTTGCACCACAAGGAGGAAAGTTTAATGGCAAAATTTGGTAAAAAATATCAAGACGCTTTGAAACTTATCGAAGCTGACAAATTCTATGCTCCGAAAGAAGCAGTGGAATTAGTTAAAAAAACTTCTGTTACTAAATTTGACAGCACTGTAGAAGTTGCTTTCAAATTGGGTGTAAATCCCAAATACGCTGACCAACAGGTTCGCGGCGCTCTCGTTCTTCCCCATGGCACTGGCAAATCTAAATCTGTTTTAGTATTTGCTAAAGGCGCTAAAGTTCAGGAAGCAGAAGCTGCTGGTGCTGATTATGTAGGCGGCGAAGAATTGGTTGCTAAAATCCAGGGCGGCTGGACTGATTTTGAAGTCTGCGTTGCAACTCCTGACATGATGGGTGTTGTTGGCCGTTTGGGTAAAATCCTCGGTCCTAAAGGCTTGATGCCTAACCCGAAGGTTGGCACCGTTACTATGGATGTAACTCGTGCTATCAATGAAATCAAAGCTGGTAAAATCGAATATCGTACTGATAAAGCCGGTAATGTCCAGGCTCCTATCGGTAAGGCTTCTTTTACCGAACAACAACTGTTGGAAAACTACATCACTTTGGTTGATACTCTGATCAAAGTAAAACCGTCCGGCGCAAAAGGTCAGTATATTAAATCCATTACTGTATCTACCACTATGGGCCCTGGCGTAAAAATCGACGTTTTGAAAGCTAACAGCGACAAATAAGATTTTTGATGTGGTAACAACTTTATAAATCAGAAGATAATCGGGCCATAGACAGCAGGTGCGGTAACGCATAAGTATAAAACGCCTGCCGAGGCTGGAGACGATGAAGATAGACCTTCGCGACCTCCGGCTTAGGCCGAGAGGTCTTTTTGATTTTATAAAATCATTTTAAAGAAGGAGGTGTGATGCATGGCAGTTATTAGAGCAGAGAAAGCAGCTAAGGTTGCTGAACTTAAAGAAATCCTTACCGCTGCAAAATGCACTATTCTGGTTGACTTCTGCGGTCTGACCGTAGCTCAGGATACAGCATTTCGCCGCAAAATGCGCGAAGCTGGTGTCAAATATGGCGTTGTAAAAAATACAATGCTGCGTATTGCTGCAAATGAAGCTGGTATCGAAGGTTTAGAACCTGTATTGGAGAAAAACACTGCAATTGCTGTTGCTCCTGAAGATCCCGTTGCTGTAGCAAAAATCATTTGCGATTTCGCAAAAGAAAACAAAGCATTAACTATCAAAGCTGGTGTGCTCGACGGTCAGGTTATCGACGAAGCTGCAATTAAAGCTTTGGCAGAGCTTCCGCCGAAAGAAGTTCTTATTGCAAAAATGCTGGGCAGCATGAATGCTCCTATCAGCGGTTTTGTCAATGTACTTCAAGGTACTATCCGCAATGTCGTTTATGCACTCGACGCTGTTCGTCAGCAAAAAGAATCTGCATAAGCACAGCGCTTAAAAGAGCAAGTTGAATAAAAAAATAAAACATTTGAATTTATGGAGGTATATATAATGAACAAAGAACAAATCATCGAAGCTATTGAATCTATGACCGTACTCGAACTTTCCGAATTGGTAAAAGCTCTGGAAGAAAAATTTGGCGTATCTGCTGCTGCTCCTGTAGCTGTAGCTGCTGCTCCGGCTGCTGGTGGCGCTGCTGCTGCTGAAGAGAAAACTGAATTTGACGTAGTTTTGACTGCCGCTGGCGCTGGCAAAATCAACGTTATCAAAGTTGTTCGTGAAGCAACTGGTCTTGGCTTGAAAGAAGCAAAAGAAATCGTTGACGGCGCTCCTAAAGCTGTTAAAGAAAAAATCTCCAAAGCTGATGCTGAAGCTTTGAAAGCTAAACTTGAAGAAGCTGGCGCTTCCGTAGAATTGAAATAATTTTAGCCTAAAATTTTTAATAAGCTTCCTGTTTTACAGGAAGCTTATTTTATTTCTTCATTTACTGTTGACAAGAGAAAAGGTTTATGATATCATAATAAACTACAGTAAATAAATGAATTGCAGGTATTTTGATAACAGTTACGATGGCTCAGTGGTTGGGAATCGTATACTGCTCATACGGTAAAGATGAAGCCCATTCATCGAAGACAATACGCAAGGTCCTTGAGACAATCTGGAACCTTGCTTTTTTTGTCATTCGTGAAAAGGGCTGAGTTTGGCCTGCCTGGCAAAATATGAAGGGGTGAGGGATTACATGTTTAAACCGGTTCCCGTAGGCGATAGGACTCGGTACAGTTATGCCAGAATCAATGAAGTATTACCAATGCCTCATTTGATTGACATCCAAAGAACATCGTATGAGTGGTTCATGCGAGAAGGTCTTTGTGAAATTTTTCATGACATTTCTCCGATCAAGGATTTTACAGGTAATTTAGAACTTTCGTTTGAGGGCTTTACTTTAGGTGAGCCTAAGTACAGCGTTGAAGAATGCAAGGAGCGTGACGCTTCTTATTCGGCGCCGTTAAACGTAAATGTTCGCTTGCTTTACAAAGATACCGGCGAGATCAAAGAATCTAAAGTTTTCATGGGCGATTTCCCCTTGATGACTGAAACCGGTACTTTTATTATCAATGGTGCTGAACGTGTTATCGTCAGCCAGTTGGTTCGTTCTCCAGGTGTATATTACAATGTATCCATGGACCCCAGCGGTAAAAAAATGTATGGTACCACCGTTATTCCAAACCGCGGCGCCTGGATCGAATTTGAAACAGATGTTAATGATGTTATCTATGCCCGTGTGGACCGGACCAGGAAATTACCTGCTACGATTTTACTGCGCGCTTTAGGCCTGTCCAGCAATGCTGAGATTTTGGCACTGTTTGGTGAACATCCTTCTGTTTTGGCAACTTTGGAACGTGATGCAACGACTAACCGTGAAGAAGCTTTAATTGAAATTTATAAGAAACTGCGTCCTGGCGAACCGCCTACATTGGAAAATTCTACGCAGTTGATCGAAGCTACCTTTTTTGATAATAAACGATATGACCTTGCCAGTGTAGGCCGTTATAAGCTCAATAAAAAATTGGGCTGGCGCCGTCGTTTGCTGGATAAAGTCCTTGACGCACCGCTGGTTGATACTTCTACCGGTGAAATTATTCTGCCGGCAGGCACTAAAATCGACGATAAGGCAATTGATATCATCGAGCAAAGTGAGATTTTCAGCGGCGTAGGCTTGAAAGAAGCTTTTATCCGCGTTAAAGAACAGGTTCTGAAATTGATCTGTACTGCTGACATTCCTGAAAAGCACCGCACCGTAACCGTAGAAGACGTATTAGCATCTTTTGGTTATTTGCTTAACCTGATGGATGGTTTGGGTACGGGCGATGATATTGACCATTTAGGTAACCGTCGTGTACGCAGCGTTGGGGAATTGCTGCAAAATCAGTTCCGAATCGGCCTCGCCCGTATGGAACGCGTCGTCAAAGAGCGTATGACTATTCAAGACGTAGACGTGATCACGCCGCAGGCCTTGATCAATATCCGTCCTGTTGTTGCCGCAATCAAAGAATTCTTCGGCAGCAGTCAGTTGTCTCAGTTCATGGATCAGAATAATCCTCTGGCTGAGTTAACTCATAAACGTCGTTTGTCTGCACTTGGCCCTGGTGGTTTGAGTCGTGAACGCGCCGGTTATGAAGTCCGTGACGTCCATCATTCCCATTATGGACGTATGTGTCCTATTGAAACTCCTGAAGGTCCGAATATCGGTCTGATAGGTTCTTTGTCTACTTTTGCTATTATCAATAAATATGGTTTTATGGAAACTCCATACCGTAAGGTTGATAAAGAAGAAGGACGAGTTACTGACGAAATCGTTTATCTGACGGCCGATGAAGAGGACGAATATATTTGTGCTCAGGCCAACGAACCGCTTGATGAAAACGGTTATTTTCTGGGCGAACGTGTTACGGCACGTTATTTGAATGAAGTTTTGTCTCTGCCTCCTAATCAGGTCGATTATATGGACGTTTCTCCGAAACAGGTCGTATCCATTGCTACGGCGTTGATACCGTTCTTGGAAAATGACGATGCTAACCGTGCTTTGATGGGTGCGAACATGCAGCGTCAGGCTGTGCCGCTTTTGTGCACACAGTCTCCTGTTGTCGGTACCGGTATGGAATATAAGGTTGCCGTTGACTCTGGCGTTTGTGTTTTAGCTAAACGTGCCGGTGTCGTTGAACGTGTTGTCGGCAACGAAATCCGTGTCCGTGCGGAAGACGGCAGTGTTGATGTTTATGAACTTTTGAAATTCAAACGTTCTAATCAGGGGACCTGCGTCAACCAGCGTCCTATCGTCAATAAAGGCGATAAAGTAGTTGAAAAACAAGTGCTTGCAGATGGCCCTGCAACAGATCACGGCGAACTGGCACTTGGCCACAATGTAATTGTTGCCTATATGCCGTGGGAAGGCTACAACTACGAAGATGCTATTTTGCTGAGTGAAGATCTGGTTAAAGCCGATATCTTTACTTCTATCCATATTGAAGAATATGACTGCGATGCCCGTGATACTAAACTTGGTCAGGAAGAAATCACCCGTGATATTCCCAACGTTTCTGAAGAAGCGCTGAAGGATCTTGACGAACGCGGTATTATCCGCATCGGTGCTGAAGTGCGTCCCGGTGACATTCTTGTCGGTAAGGTTACTCCGAAAGGTGAAACTGAGCTGACTGCTGAAGAACGACTGCTGCGTGCTATTTTTGGTGAAAAAGCACGTGAAGTTCGTGACAGTTCGCTGCGTGTGCCGCATGGCGAGGCTGGTAAGATTGTCAGCGTAAAGGTATTTACCCGTGAAAACGGCGATGAGCTGCCGCCTGGCGTAAATGAACAGGTGCGTGTGCATATTGCTCAAAAACGTAAGATTTCCGAAGGCGATAAAATGGCAGGCCGCCATGGTAATAAGGGTGTAGTTTCCCGTATTATGCCGCGTGAAGATATGCCATTCCTGCCCAGCGGCGAGCCGGTGCAGATCGTGCTGAATCCTCTGGGTGTACCTTCCCGTATGAATATCGGCCAGATTTTGGAGACTCATTTAGGCTGGGCTGCCCGCGCTTTGGGTATGCAGATCGAGGCTGGTGCTGAAGGTTTAGCCGCCCGTTTCGAAAAAGCCGGTTATGATGTTGAAAAATATGGCATGCCTGAAACCGTTGAGATCGATAAATTCGGCGAAGAAAGCATTAAGGCAATGAAAATGTCCGTACCGGTTTTTGACGGTGCGCATGAAGAAGATATGAACGCTACCCTGGAATTGGCAGGCGTTGATCCAAGTGGCAAAACCAGGCTGTATGACGGCCGCACAGGCGAACCTTTTGATAATAAGGTTACCGTAGGCTGCGTATATATGCTGAAACTGCATCATCTGGTCGACGACAAGATCCATGCCCGTTCTACCGGTCCGTACTCTCTGGTTACGCAGCAGCCTCTTGGCGGTAAAGCACAGTTTGGCGGACAACGTTTTGGTGAGATGGAGGTTTGGGCTCTGGAAGCTTATGGTGCCGCTTACACTCTGCAGGAGATCCTCACCGTCAAATCTGACGATGTTGTTGGCCGTGTAAAAACCTACGAAGCTATCGTCAAAGGTGAAAACGTACCGGAGCCTGGCGTACCTGAATCCTTTAAAGTTCTTATCAAAGAGCTGCAAAGTATCGGTCTCGATATTAAAGTGCTCAATGAAGACGAAGAAGAGATTTCCATGCGCGACAGTGATGATGATATCACTGAGACTGCACGTGACCTCGATTTGAACATCGACGGCGAAATTCCGGCTGCTGCTGCTCCTGTTGAAACAGATGAATATACTGTTGACGAAAACAGCGCTGAAGATGCGGAATTTGATTTAGTTGCAGATATTGGCAACTTTAACATGGAAGCTAAAGATGAGTTGGACGGAGATTTAAATAACTCCGACGATATTGAATAGAAGGGAGCGATCGATTCTTGTTGGATGTAAATAATTTTGAGTCTATGCGTATCGGTCTGGCTTCACCGGAACAAATCAGAACTTGGTCCTATGGCGAAGTAAAGAAACCGGAAACTATCAACTACAGAACTTTGAAACCGGAACGCGACGGTTTGTTCTGCGAAAGAATATTTGGACCTACCAAAGACTGGGAATGTCATTGCGGTAAATACAAAAGAATTCGTTATAAAGGCATCGTCTGCGATAAATGCGGCGTTGAAGTTACCCGCTCCAAAGTTCGCCGTGACCGGATGGGTCACATTGAGCTGGCTGCGCCTGTTTCTCATATCTGGTATTTCAAAGGTATCCCCAGCCGGATGGGCCTGATTCTTGACATCTCACCCCGGTCGCTGGAAAAAGTACTGTATTTTGCCAATTACATCGTGCTTGATGCCGGCGATACTCCGTTGGTGAAAAAACAATTATTGAGTGAAGGCGAATATATCGAAGCCCGCGACAAATATGGCAGCGGTTTTAAAGTTGGTATGGGTGCTACTGCTATTAAGGCATTGCTGGAAGAGATCGACCTTCAGGCATTGACTGCAGAGCTGCGTGCTGAACTGAAAGAAGTGAGCGGCCAAAGAAAAATTCGTGCTGTACGCCGTTTGGAAGTCTGCGAAGCTTTCCTGAAATCCGGCAATCGCCCTGAATGGATGATTTTGGATGTCGTTCCGGTAATTCCTCCGGAGCTGCGCCCAATGGTACAATTAGACGGCGGACGTTTTGCAACTTCTGACCTCAATGATCTGTATCGTCGCGTGATCAACCGTAATAACCGTTTAAAACGCTTACTTGAGCTGAATGCTCCTGACATCATCGTACGTAATGAAAAACGGATGCTGCAGGAAGCTGTTGACGCTTTGATCGACAATGGCCGCCGCGGGCGCCCTGTAACCGGACCTGGCAATCGTCCTTTAAAATCTCTTTCGGATATGCTGAAAGGCAAGCAAGGACGTTTCCGTCAGAATTTGTTAGGTAAACGTGTCGACTATTCCGGCCGTTCCGTTATCGTTGTCGGACCGGAGCTGAAAATGCATCAATGCGGTCTGCCGAAAGAAATGGCACTGGAATTGTTCAAGCCTTTTGTTATGAAACGTTTGGTCAACAGTGGTCAGGCTACTAATATCAAAAGTGCGAAACGCATGGTAGAACGTGCGACTACTGCTGTCTGGGACGTCTTGGAAGACGTAATCAAAGAGCATCCTGTACTTTTGAACCGTGCACCGACCCTGCACAGACTGGGTATCCAGGCTTTTGAGCCGATCCTGTCTGAGGGCCGTGCCATCAAGCTGCATCCTCTGGTATGTACTGCGTACAACGCCGACTTTGACGGTGACCAAATGGCTGTCCATCTGCCGCTGTCCGCTGAAGCCCAGGCTGAAGCCAGAATGCTGATGCTTTCGGTCAATAACATTCTGGCACCGAAAGATGGTAAACCTGTTGCCGTACCTTCGCAGGATATGGTTTTGGGTTCTTACTACCTGACGATTATCAAAGAAGGCGCTAAAGGCGAAGGTATGCGTTTCAGCAGCTTTAACGAAGCATTGCTGGCTTATTTCCACGGTGAAGTTGAATTGCAGGCGCGCATCAAAATTTATATCCCGAATAAGGATATTTATGAAGAACCGGCCAGCGAAGGTGTCAGTCTCGTAACAACTACTGTTGGCAATGCTATTCTTAATGAAGAGCTGCCGATTGAAATGCGTTATTTCCATTTAGAAGAGGAAGAAAACGAAGCCGGCCAAAAAGTTAAAGTATGGCATTTGAATAAACTGCTTGATAAAAAAGAATTGGGACGCCTGGTTGCTAAAGCACATAAATTGTACGGTAATCTGCGTACGGCCGAGATTCTTGACGTTGTTAAGAAAATGGGTTACGACAATGCTTGTAAAGCAGGTATTTCCATTGCTGTTTCCGATATTAAAATCCCGCCCGAAAAAGCGGAGATTCTGGCTGCTACAGAAAAAGAAATAGATAAAACTGAGCGTATGTTCCGCCGCGGCCTGATGAGCGAGGATGAACGTTATCGTAAGGTTATCGAACTTTGGGGCAAAGCTACTGATGATGTAACCAATAAGCTGATGTCCTCAACAATGGATCCGTTTAACTCTGTTTATATGATGGCTAATTCCGGTGCCCGCGGTAATACGCAGCAGATTCGTCAGCTGGCCGGTATGCGTGGCTTGATGGCAGATCCTTCCGGCCGTATCATTGACCGTCCGATCAAAGCTAACTTCCGTGAAGGCCTGACTGTTTTGGAATACTTCATTTCCACACATGGCGCTCGTAAAGGTTTGGCTGATACCGCATTGCGTACTGCCGACTCGGGTTATCTGACACGCCGTTTGGTAGACGTTGCTCAGGACGTTATTGTACGTGAAGATGACTGTGATATCGTTGGCATCAATCTTGTCAAAGAACGCGGACGTCTTTGTAAAGCAACCCTGGGTTCCAGTCAGAACAAATTGCGTGAGATCGTTATCGGCCGCAATTTGGCAGCAGGCATTACTGATCCGGTTACTGGTGAATTGATTGTCGAAGCTGATACGATTGTTACAGAGGATCTGTACAACAAACTGGCTGCAGCAAAAGTCATGGAAGTAGTTTTGTATGCTACTGATGATATGAGTGGTGAAGAGACCGAGACCGTCCAGATCAACATCAGCGATGAACAATCTAATGCTGTGCTGAAAGAAGCGATGATGCATCATTTCGATGGCAAAGAAGTTGCTGAAGATGTTGTTGCCGCTGACGGTACTGTGCTGATCGAGGCAGGGTCAACTTACGACGAAGCTATTATTGACGCTATTTTGGCTAATGGCACTGTCCGTGACGTTAAAGTTCGCAATAATGCAATCGAAGGTATTGAAATCGAAGCTATCACCGAAGGTAAAAATAAACAGACTGTTATTGAATCTTTGCGTGACCGTATCGTAGGCCGCTATCTGGCTGAAGATATTTTGGATAAGGACGGCAATATCTGTTACCATATCAATGACTATGTTACTGAAGATATGGCAGATCAAATTGCTTCGCTGCGCGAAAAAGTTAAAATTCGTTCTGTACTCAACTGCAAAGCTAAAGTTGGTGTTTGCCGTAAATGCTACGGCCGTAATCTGGCTACAGGCAGAAAAGTTGAAGTCGGTGAAGCAGTTGGCACTATTGCTGCTCAGTCCATTGGTGAACCTGGTACTCAGCTTACCATGCGTACGTTCCATACAGGCGGCGTAGCCGGTGACGATATCACGCAGGGTTTACCGCGTGTTGAAGAATTATTTGAAGCCCGTAAACCGAAACATCCTGGTTTGCTTACTGAGAATGCCGGTACTGTACACATTGGTGAAGAAAACGGCATTCGTAAAGTAACTGTTACCAGTGAAGACGGTGAACAAATCTATACCATTCCTTACGGAGCAAAGCTTGCTGTTACAGAAGGTATGGAAATCGCTGTTGGCGACCGCTTAACAGAAGGCTCTCTCAATCCGCATGATATTTTACGTATCAGCGGTGTGCGTGCAACTCAGCGTTATCTGGTCCAACAGGTATTAGGCGTTTATAAATCTCAGGGCGTTGAGATCAACGATAAGCATATTGAAGTTATGGTGCGTCAGATGATGCGTAAAATCCGCATCGAAGAAGCGGGCGATACTTATATGCTGCCGGGTGAATATATCGATGTTGCTGAATTTGAAGCGCAGAATGCGGAAATGCTGGAAAAAGGCTTACAGCCTGCAGAAGGACGTCCGGTGCTGCTTGGTATTACCAAAGCATCTCTGGCTACCGATTCGTTCCTGTCAGCTGCATCCTTCCAGGAAACTACCCGTGTGCTTACAGACGCAGCGATCAAAGGCAAAGTTGATCCGCTTTTAGGTCTTAAAGAAAATGTTATCATTGGTAAGCTTATCCCTGCCGGTACAGGTATGAGTCGTTATCGTGATATCAAAATCAAATATAATACTACTAACAGCGAGCAACAGTAAAATTACAGTTTTTAAGCAAAACCTCTACTCCTTTTTAAAAGGAGTAGAGGTTTTTATCAAATCAAACAATAGAATTCATAACAGATTTGGAAAAAGCGAACGATAGAATGACTTTTTGTTAAAAAGTTCACATTATAATTGACACATAGGAAAGCTATTGGTAAAATTATAATAATAAATAAGATGGTAGAGATGGCCCGAGAAGGATTTTTAGTTGCGCATATAGCAGTTGAAAGATTTCGACTTGGGTTTTATTTTTTCTCACAGACACTTTAGGAGGCAGAAGCATGAAAGTAGCTATTATTATGGGAAGTAATTCTGACTGGCCGATCCTTGAGCCGGCGGAAAAAACTCTGAAAGAATTTGGCGTAGAGGTAGAGGTGATCGTTGCTTCGGCACATCGTACCCCCGATGTGGTGCATGAATTTGCAGCTGGTGCCCGTGATCGCGGTGTAGAGGCTATTATTGCCGCTGCCGGTGCTGCTGCTCATTTAGGCGGTGTTATTGCTGCTTATACTACAGTGCCTGTAATCGGTATTCCTATCAATGCTACACCTTTGAATGGTATGGATGCGCTTTTAAGCTTTGTGCAGATGCCTGCAGGTATTCCTGTAGCAACTATGGCCATTAACGGTGCTAAGAATGCTGCTTTATTCGCAGTGCAGATCCTGTCTGTCAAATATCCTGAACTGGTTACTAAATTAGCGGAAAACCGTCTGCAAATGCAGGAAGAAGTAAAAGCTAAAGGTGAGAAGCTCGCAAAATTGCGTGCTGAGGGTAAGTGAGAAATGGTTGAAAAAGGAGAATTAACTGTGCCGGGTATTGATTTTGAATTAGATAAATTACATGAGGAATGCGGTGTTTTTGGTATTTATTCGCACAAAGACGATGTGGCACTCAATACTTATTGGGGATTGTATGCGTTGCAGCACCGTGGTCAGGAAAGCACCGGTATAGTCACTACTGATGGCAGCAATATGCAGGTCAAAAAAGGTATGGGGCTGGTGGCTGACGTTTATAAAGATGGTGTAGGTGATCTTACCGGGCATATTGCTATCGGTCATGTACGCTATTCAACGACTGGTTCCAGTATGGCCTATAACACTCAGCCGCTGCGCGTTTATTTTGACGGCGGTAATCTGGCGTTGTCACATAACGGTAATTTGACTAATGCTGCTGAATTGCGTACCCGTTTGACCAGAGATGGAGTAGTCTTTCAGACTACTGTGGATACAGAAGTTGTTTTGAGTCTGATAGCACGTTCGCGCAAGGAAAAAATTGAAGACCGTGTTGCCGAGGCAGTTAATGAAATCAAAGGCGCTTTTGCTATTTTGATCATGACTGATGATAAACTGATCGCAGTGCGTGATCCCTATGGCTTCCGCCCTCTGTGTTTGGGCAAGCTGGACGGCGGCTGGGTCGTGGCTTCTGAATCATGTGCTTTTGATCTGGTGGGCGCAGAATTTATTCGCGATGTCAAACCGGGTGAAATGCTGGTTTTTGAAGATGATAATGCTGAACCTAAGAGCATGATGTGGGCCAGAGAAATGCCTTCTAAATGTGCTCACTGCATTTTTGAATATGTTTATTTTGCCCGTACTGACAGTGTTATCGATAAACAATGTGTTTATCAGGCACGCATCAATATGGGACGTGAACTGGCTAAAGAAACAAAAGATATTCATCCGGATATCGTTATTTCCGTTCCGGACTCCGGAACGGCTGCTGCTGTTGGTTACAGCCTGGAATCCGGTGTGCCTTTTATGGAAGGTCTGACTAAAAACCGTTATGTTGGACGTACTTTTATTCAGCCGACGCAAAAGCAGCGTTTAAATGCCGTGCGCTTGAAACTGAATCCGGTCAAGAGCGTTGTTGCCGGCAAGTCTGTTGTTATGGTCGATGATTCCATCGTTCGTGGTACTACCAGCGGCAAGATCGTTAAATTACTGAAAGATGCCGGAGCGAAAGAAGTTCATGTCTGCATCAGTTCTCCGCCGGTAACCGATCCCTGCTATTATGGGATCGATACTTCGGTGCGGAAGGAACTTATCGCTTCTACGCACACAGAGGATGAGATCTGCCAGTATATCGGTGCGGATTCTCTGCACTATATTTCGCTGGAAGGCTTGAAACGTTCTTTAAACAGTATGGATCCTGAAGGTATGTGTTATGCTTGCTTCAATGCAGGTTATCCCGATAATGCGGAAGAAACTATCCGTCAAGGTTCGAAATATATTTTTGAGAACAAATAATTAGGAGGTCCCTATGAGCGAGCAAAGCAAAAGACAAATGACTTATGCCGATGCAGGTGTGGATATTGACGCTGGTAATCGTGCTGTTGAGTTAATGAAAGAAAGCGTACGCGCAACTTATCGTCCGGAAGTTATTGGTGATTTAGGCGGTTTCGGCGGTTTATTTGCCTTAAACTCCGGGAAATACAGGGAACCGATCCTTGTTTCCGGTACTGATGGTGTTGGGACTAAATTAAAACTGGCTTTTATGGCTGATAAGCATGATACTATCGGGCAGGATGCCGTAGCTATGTGTGTGAACGATATTTTAGTACAGGGTGCAGAACCGCTGTTTTTCCTTGATTATATCGCTGTCGATAAAGTTGACGCAGAGAAGGTTGCTAACATCGTACAGGGCGTTGCCAGGGCTTGTAAAGAATCTGGCTGTGCGCTGATCGGCGGTGAAACTGCTGAAATGGCAGGCTTTTATTCCCAGGGTGAATATGATATTGCGGGTTTCTGTGTAGGCGTTGTTGAAAAAAGCAAAATGATCACCGGAGATAAGGTTGCTCCTGGTGACGTGTTGTTGGGTCTGCCTTCCAGCGGCGTCCATTCCAATGGTTTTTCTCTGGTTCGTAAAATTTGCTTTGAAGCAATGGGCTACGACATGAATACTGAGATCCCGGAATTTGGCTGCAGCTTAGGCGAAAAGCTGCTGACGCCTACGCGCCTTTATCCTAAAGCTTGTTTGCCGCTGATCGAAAAGTTTGATCTGCACGGTATGGTACATATTACCGGCGGCGGTTTCTATGATAATATTCCCCGTATTCTGCCGGATAGTTGTGATGCGGAAATCAATGCCGCAGCATGGGACGTTCCGGTAGTTTTCCAGAAATTGCAGGAATGGGGCAATGTGCCCTGGGCAGAAATGTACCGCACTTTTAATATGGGTGTGGGTATGGTTCTGGTAGTTGATCCCGCAGAAGCTGATGCCGTGCGCGAGCATCTTACTGCTTCAGGCGAAACTTTCTATGAATTGGGTAAAGTGGTTGCCGGTAATAAAAAAGCGGTTATGAAAGGCGGCGTTTTCAGTGAGTGACCGTAAAATTGGCGTCTTGGTCAGCGGTCGCGGCAGCAATCTGCAATCCGTCATGGACAGGATAGCCGACGGCTATTTGCCTTTGAAAATTGCTGTTGTCATCAGTGATAAAGCTGATGCCTATGCTTTGGAGCGTGCTGAAAAAGCTGGAATAGCAGCCGTAGCTGTTCCACGCAAAGAATGTGCGTCTAAGGAAGAGTTTGAAAATAAGATCGATGCGGCTTTGCGTGCTCATGGTGCCGAACTCGTGGTTTTAGCCGGGTTTATGCGTATTTTGAGCAGTAATTTTGTTAATAAATGGACCCAGAAAATCATCAATATCCATCCGGCGCTGTTACCAAGTTTTCCTGGCCTTGATGCTCAGGGGCAGGCGCTGGCATATGGCGTAAAGATTGCAGGCTGCACGGTGCATTTTGTTGACGAAGGTACAGACAGCGGTCCGATCATTCTGCAGAAGCCTGTGCCTGTTTTAAATGACGACACGGAAGAATCTTTGGCAGCCAGGATTTTAGTTGAGGAACATAAGGCAATGCCGGAAGCTTTACGGTTGTGGGCTTTAGGCAAGCTGGAAATACAGGGACGGCGCGTTATTGTGCATCCTTGAGATGAGGTGATAAATAATGAGAATCAAAAGAGCATTATTAAGTGTATCGGACAAAACAGGTATTGTGAAGCTGGCTCAGTTCCTGCATGACATTGGCGTAGAGATTATTTCTACCGGCGGCACGATGACAGCTATCAGAGAGGCAGGTATTCCTGTAACCTATGTCAGCGATGTAACCGGTTTTCCGGAAATTATGGATGGCCGCGTTAAAACCCTGAATCCTAAGATCCATGGCGGGATTTTGGCTGTACGCAGCAACCCCGAACATATGGCAGCTTTGGAAAAACATGATATCAAACCAATCGATCTGGTCGTTGTCAATCTGTATCCTTTTAAAGAAACGATTGCCAAACCAAACGTTACAGAAGCCGAAGCGATAGAAAATATTGATATTGGCGGCCCGGCAATGGTGCGTGCGTCCGCTAAAAATTTCCGTGACGTGATTATTGTTACCAATCCTGCCCGCTATACCAGCCTGATTGCCATGCTGCAGCAGTATGGGGACGCAGATATTAAAACACGCAAAACATTGGCCAAAGAAGCCTTTAACCATACTTCCGAATATGATGCTATGATCTGCGAATACCTGACCAAGCAGTTGGTCGAAGGTAAATAAGATGAAAAGGTTGATGAAACAATGCGTTTATTATTAATCGGCGGCGGCGGACGCGAACATGCTCTGGCCTGGAAATTGGCGCAAAGCCCGCAGGTAGAAACGATTTATGCGGCACCGGGAAATCCTGGTATCGCTTTGCTTGATAAATGTGAATGTATTGATTTACCTTTGCAGGAATTGGAAAAAGTTGCTGATTACGCTGAAGTAAATGGTATCGATTTAACTGTTGTCGGCCCGGAAGCAAGTCTTGTTGAAGGGATCGCCGACGTCTTTAAAGCCAGAGGTCTGGCACTGTTTGGACCCAGTAAGGCTGCTGCCGAACTGGAAGGTTCTAAGGCTTTTTCCAAGCAGCTGATGGAGAAATACAATATTCCTACAGCGTTTTTTAAAGTATGTGAGGATATAGAAACGGCCAAAGCCTATATTAGGGAAAAAGGCGCACCTATCGTTGTTAAGGCCGACGGCTTAGCAGCTGGTAAGGGTGTGGTCGTTGCGATGACCGAAGCAGAAGCACTTGCCGCTGTTGACGATATGATGGGCGACCTTAAATTTGGCGGTGCCGGTGCCCGTGTGGTTTTAGAAGAGTTTATGGAAGGCGAAGAAGCCTCTTTGCTGGCTTTTACGGACGGAGAGACTATTGTTTCCATGATTGCCGCACAGGATCACAAACGCGTCAACGATAATGATGAAGGTCCTAATACCGGTGGTATGGGAACTTATGCTCCTGCTCCGATCATGACGGATATTCTGCGTTTGAAGGCTGTGGAAAAGGTTCTAAAACCGACTATTGCTGCGATGAAGTCAGAAGGAAGACCGTATCAGGGCTGCTTATATGCCGGCTTGATGATCAACGGTGATGATATTAAAGTGGTTGAATTCAACTGCCGTTTTGGTGATCCGGAAACACAGGTCATCATGCCGCTGCTTGACGGTGATCTGGCAGAAATAATGCTGGCTTGTGCTACAGGTACTTTGGCGCAGGCTGATATTGGCTGGTACGAGAAAGCAGCTGTATGCGTAGTTATGGCTTCCGGCGGTTATCCAGGCAGCTATCAACAGGGACTGCCTATCAGTGGTCTGGAAGCTGCCGATGCCATGGACGGAGTAGTTGTTTTCCATGCCGGTACTAAAAATATCGATGGAAAAATAGTCACTGCCGGCGGCCGTGTGCTTGGCGTTACGGCTATTGGCAAAAATATCCGTGAAGCAAAAGATAAGGCTTATGAAGCTGTGGCAAAAATCAACTTTGAAGGAGCTCATTACCGTCAGGATATTGCCTGGCGTGCGTTAAAAAAATAATAACGATGTCCCAATGCTTTGGCACTGGGACGTTTTGTATAACCTAAATCAGTTTTAAAAGCCGGTAAGGCATAGTTTAAATTTAGAGCAAAGGAAGATGAAGAAAATGGCATTTTATTATGATGAACCCGCGCATACTTTTAGTGAATATCTGCTTGTTCCCGGTTATTCCTCTAAAGAATGTGTACCGACAAATGTTGATTTACGTACTCCGCTAGTAAAATTTAAAAAAGGTGAGGAAGCAGCGATTACTTTGAATATCCCGCTGGTTTCTGCGATCATGCAGTCTGTTTCCGATGATAAAATGGCGATCGCGCTGTCTAAAGAAGGCGGCATCTCTTTCATTTATGGTTCCCAGACGGTTGAAAGCGAGGCCGCAATGGTAGCTCGCGTAAAAACGCATCGCGCCGGTTTTGTCAGCAGTGATTCCAATATTCGCCCAGACAGCACCCTGGCAGACATCGTTGCCCTGAAAGAAAAAACAGGCCATTCTACGGTAGCAGTTACTTCTGACGGTACTGTGAACGGCAAACTGGAGGGTATCGTTACCAGCCGTGATTATCGTGTCAGCCGCATGGATCTGAATACCAAGGTCAGCACTTTTATGACGCCGATCGATGAAATGATCGTTGGCGGCAAAGAAACTACTTTGCAGGAAGCCAATGACATCATTTGGGATAATAAACTGAACACATTGCCGATCATTGATGATGAAGGCCGCTTATTATATATGGTTTTCCGCAAAGATTATGCAACGCATAAAGAATATCCCCTAGAGCTTTTAGACAGCAAAAAGCGTCACGTAGTTGGCGCTGGTATCAATACCCGTGATTACGCTGAACGTGTCCCGGCGTTAGTTAATGCCGGGGCCGATGTGCTGTGCATCGACTCTTCCGAGGGTTATTCGGAATGGCAGAAATTGACGCTGGACTGGGTGCGCGAACATTATGGAGATACTGTCAAGGTAGGCGCTGGTAATGTTGTCGATGCGGAAGGCTTCCGTTATCTGGCTGAGGCTGGCGCTGACTTTGTCAAAGTTGGTATCGGCGGCGGTTCTATCTGTATCACTCGTGAGCAAAAAGGTATCGGCCGTGGCCAGGCTACTGCGTTGATAGAAGTTGCTAAAGCACGTGATGAATATTATAAGGAAACAGGCATTTATGTTCCTATCTGTTCTGACGGCGGCATTGTTTATGATTACCATATGACTTTGGCCCTGGCAATGGGAGCGGACTTTTTGATGCTGGGCCGTTATTTTGCCCGTTTTGATGAAAGCCCGACGAATAAAGTCAATATCAACGGCAACTATATGAAGGAGTACTGGGGTGAAGGCTCGAACCGTGCCCGCAACTGGCAGCGCTATGATATGGGCGGCGCTTCCAAACTCTCATTTGAAGAAGGCGTTGATTCCTATGTGCCTTATGCAGGAACCTTGAAAGACAACGTAACGCTGACCCTGAGCAAAGTGCGTTCTACCATGTGCAACTGCGGCGCGCTTAATCTGGCTGAACTTAAGAAGAACGCTAAAATGACTCTGGTTTCTGCTACTTCGCTGGTAGAGGGCGGTGCCCATGACGTTATTTTGAAAGACAATAACATGAATAACTATGTAAAATAAGATTCACAAAGTTGGAAAAAGATTATGTGCATTGTATACATGCTGATTTATATTGACTTCTGAAGCTTGGAACTGTAAAATTAACACATAATTTATTTGATGGAAAGGCGTGTTGGAAGAATGAATTTGAAAAAATTAGTTACAGCTGCTGTATGCACTATGCTGATGGCTACAGTTGCTTTTACTGCCGGCTGCGGCGGCGAGAAAAAATCGGACAAGAAAGTATTGAAAGTTGGTATGGAATGTGCTTATGCTCCGTACAACTGGTCTCAGACCAAGGCTGACGGCGGCGCTGTAAAAATTGCAGGCAGCAATGAGTATGCTTATGGTTACGATGTAATGATGGCTAAAAAGCTGGCCGATTCTATGGGTGCTGATCTGGAAATCCAGAAAATCGAATGGGACGGTTTGGCTCCGGCTGTTGTCAGCGGCAAGATTGACGCTGCTATCGCAGGTATGTCTATTACCTCTAAACGTAAAGAAACTGTTGATTTTACCAAACCTTATTACTATGCGACGGTAGTGGCTCTGGTAAAAAAAGATTCTGAACAGGCTAAAGCTCAAAGCGTTGCTGACCTGAAAGGTTCGGTAGCTACTTCTCAGCTCAATACTATCTGGTATGATCAGATCGACCAGGTGCCTGATGTAAAAAAATTACCGGCTATTGATACTGTACCGGGTATGATCGTTGCCCTGACTTCCGGCAAATGTAATCTGATCGTTACCGATATCCCGACTGCCAAAGCTGCTGCTTTTGCTAATCCGGAATTGACTGTTTTGAATTTTGAAGAAGGTAAGGGGTTCAAAACTTCTCAAGAAGATGTTGAAATCGGTATCGCTGTAAAAAAAGGTAATGCAGAACTTGTTAAAGGGATGAATGCTGTTTTAGAAAAAATGACTGCTGCTGATTTTGATAAAATGATGGATGAAGCTATTAAAAAACAGCCTTTAGCTCAATAATAGTTACCGGTTATGTCTAAAGGGACGGCAATACTGCCGTCCCTTTATTTTCCTTTTCGACGCATTATTCTTTTGCGGATTAAGGGCTATCTGTGCTATAATGAATAACAGTGTTTTATCAATCAATTACGTTAGGTGGAGGAACTTATGACAACAATGCCCGAGTCATTTTTTGGATGGGTGGCTTTTTTACTGCATCAATATGGTGATGTTCTGTTAAAAGGCGCTTGTGTGACCTTACTTTTGGCTATTGTCGGCACTCTGATCGGTTGCGTTATCGGTCTTGTTGTAGGTATTATCCAGACTATTCCCGAGGATCCGAAGGCAAGCGCTTTTAAGAAAGCGCTTGTAAAAGTGACTCAATTGGTCTTGAATGCTTATGTAGAACTTTTTCGCGGTACGCCAATGATCGTACAGGCCATGGTAGTATATTATGGCGCAATGAGTATGTTTGATATTGATATGTCACCGATGTTTGCAGGCTTTTTAGTTGTGTCCATCAATACAGGTGCCTATATGGCAGAAACTGTACGCGGCGGTATTGAATCTATTGATCCGGGGCAGCGTGAAGCCGCTGTTGCTATCGGTATGGACCATTTTCAGACCATGCGCTGTGTAATTCTGCCGCAGGCTTTGCGTAATATCATGCCGCAGATCGGCAACAACCTGATCATTAATATAAAGGATACTTCGGTTTTGAATGTTATTTCTGTCACCGAGCTGTATTTTGCTTCAAAATCGGCAGCAGGCGTATATTACAGATATTTTGAAGTTTTCTTTATTACCTGTGTGATTTACTTTATTATGACTTTTACCGCTTCAAGATTGCTGCGCTGGTGGGAAGGGAAGATGGACGGACCCAAAGATTACCAATTGGTATCTTTTGATCCTATGCAGGACCCCTGCGGCCATTTTCCGGTCAACGTCGCCGGTAAAAAAAGAAAGGACGGTAATTATTAATGACTGCTGAACAAGGTAAAGAATTATTGTTATCCGTCCAGGGTTTAAAAAAGAATTTTGGGGAACGTGAAATTTTAAAAGGGATTGATTTTGACGTACATAAGGGCGACGTAGTTTGCGTTATCGGGCCTTCCGGCAGCGGCAAATCTACTTTGATCCGCTGCGTCAATTATTTGGAACAGCCTACTGACGGAGTTATTAGCTACCGTGGTGAGAATGTTCTGGAATGTTTCAAAAATCTGCCTTTATATCGTACTAAAGTAGGCATGGTTTTTCAGCAGTTCAATTTGTTTAATAATATGACGGTTTTGGAGAACTGCGTTGTAGGCCAGGTCAAAGTACTGGGCAAAAAGACGGAAGAAGCAAAAGCGATTGCAATGAAGTATTTGGAACATGTCGGTATGGCAAGCTATATCAATGCCAAGCCACATCAGCTATCCGGCGGCCAAAAGCAGCGCGTGGCTATCGCCAGAGCTTTGGCTTTAGAGCCGGAAGTATTGCTGATGGATGAACCTACCTCTGCGCTTGACCCTGAGATGGTAGGCGAAGTTTTGGCGGTTATGCGCGAACTGGCAGAAGAAGGACTGACAATGGTTATCGTTACACACGAAATGGCATTTGCCCGCGATGTCTCAAGCCGTGTTATTTTTATTGACCAGGGTGTGATCGCTGAAGATGGCAGTCCGGAGGTTATTTTTACAGCACCGCAGAATCAGCGGACTAAGGATTTCCTGAGCCGATTCAGTTTAACTCGTTGTTAGCAGGAAAAAGCCCTTCTATGTAGAAATTACATGGGAGGGATTTTTTATTGAAAAAGCTGGGGAAGGATTAGCGTTATGAAAAAAATTTGTTTTGTTTGGACTTTGTTAGTGATCTGTTTTTTACCATTTGCAGTTAGTGAAGCGAGTATGGGGAGAAATACGATCTTGTTCGTACCCTTAGATAATAGACCTGTTTGTTTGGATTATGCGGTTGAAACGATGAAAGCTGCCGGCTGGAATGTGGAGACTCCTCCTTTAGAGTATATTGCCGGTAATGATCATAGCGGTGACCCTGATAAATTATATGAATGGCTGGCAGAACGTTCGGCGGCAGCAAATGCTATCATTGTTTCCTCAGATGCGCTGATTTATGGGGGGCTGGTCGATTCACGTACGCATCATCTGCCGCAGGAGGTTTTGGCAGAGCGAGCGGAACGTTTATTAAATTTGAAGACACTAGGCGGCGATCCGTTGATTTATGTATTTACAACGATCATGCGCTCACCGAAAGCGAGCAGTGCTCCTGTGGAGCCTGCCTATTATGCCGAATGGGGGCAAAAACTGTTTAGGCTGGGAGCGTTGGAAGATAAACTTGATTTAAAAGAAATCAGCAGAAAAGAACGCAGAGAACTGGCCGGCTTGCAGACTGAAATACCCCAGGCTGTGCAAGAGGACAGAGCACAGCGGCGCAGTTTGAACATCGCAACTACGGAACTTTTACTGCATGGCGTCGAAAGTGGCAATTTTGATTATCTGCTGATTGGACGGGATGATACGGCCCCATATTCACAGGCCCATAAAGAAGCGCGGAAGATGGATATCCTGGTGCGAGAACTGCCAAAAGAAAAAATTCGTTTTTTCTCGGGGGCGGATCAGCTGGGGTTACTTTTATTGAGCCGGGCTGCCAGCAGGGTAAGTTATGAAATTCCCATGATTTATGTTGATTTTGCCGACGGTAAAGGCGGAGCAACGATCCCAACTTATGAAGATGATCCAATAGCATTCAGTGCATCTGAGCATATCCATGCTGCCGGGGGCTGGCCTACTGCTAAATTGGCGCGTGCAGATCTGGTCTTAGCAGTCAATACTCCGTTTGACGGTGTGACATTAGAGGCCTCAAGCCCGACAAATGATGGCGTGCTGACCAAACATACAGAAAAATTTGCTGCTGATATAAAAAGTTATCTAAAACAGGGTAAACCAGTAGCAGTTGCCGACGTCGCTTATGGTAATGGTGCGGACAACGCTTTGGTCAAAGAACTGTTTCAGGAACAACTGGCAGAAAAACTTGCAGCTTATGGCGGCTGGAATACTGCCGGTAACACTTTGGGTTTTGCCTTAGCGCAAGGATTGCTGGCTAAGAAGATGGATACGGCAGAGCGTCTATATCTGCTTGATGTAAGATATTTAGACGATTGGGCCTATCAGGCTAATGTGCGTAATAAAACTTATGTAGAATTGATTTGGCCCAATTACTGGCCTAACAGTGGGCTGAACACACAGCAGGTACAGGAAGCCGAAGCTGTTATTACTAAAGATATTTTAGAGATAGCGAAGCCGGTTTTAGGTGAACGCGCTAAAGATTATAATTTTATTTTACCGTGGCAGCGTATGTTTGAAGTAGAAGTAAGCAAAAAATAAATATTGTTATAGTACGACCCGACAGGCTTAAATGCCTGTCGGGTCGTACTATTTTTTGAAGACTTTTATGCTTATAAATCAAAAACATGTTTATATAAAATAAACATTTTAAATAAATGATAATTAGTGTATAATAAAATAAAAATATTAGCTAAAACAAATGAATGTATAATAATAAATCAGGGAATTTTTAGAATATGGGTGGATCATGAATATAAAGATTCGAAAGTATCAATTACTTATGGTTTTACTGGTGATAGTAATTTCTTGTGTTTTTGTGAATACTGTTAATTGCAATCCTCAGGGAGATAATACAAGAAAACAGCAAGAACAGGCAATCCTGGTCAACTCTGTAGACGATAAACGAGGTTTTGCTTTTTTACAGAAAAAACTTCAGGATCAGAATGATGTAATCATTTATTCTGTAAATCAACATGGGCTGGCTGATTATGGTGTCAGTGAATCCATGGGACAGGCTATGGAATATGCCGCTTTGATAAAAGATAAAAAATACTTTGATTTGATGGCGGACCAGACTGATAAACATTACTTGAATCAGGTCGGGTATTATTATTGGAAAATTAATGCTAAAGATTATAGTGGCGAGAGAATTTCGGCTTTGATAGATGATTTGAGAATATTTAAAGCATATTATCTGGCCGCCCGAAATAATATGGGAGATTACAGTAAACAGTTAGCTTCTGTTTCTGAGTCTATCTATAAATTTGATAGTGATGGTAAATATTTATATGACTTTTATGATGACAGAAGTCAGAAAAAAGCCGATTATGTTTCACTTTTTTATTTGGATATGAATGCTATAGATATGCTGAAAGCGTATGATGAAGAAAAATGGCAGGAGGTGTGGCAAACTTCACTGTCTCTGCTGCAGAAGATGGAAAAGAGGGACCATGGTTTTTATCCTGTTGCTTTTGATTATAGTAGTAAAAAATATGTATGGAATAAAACTGGCATAAATATGGTAGAAAATCTGTATACTGCTTTAAATTTATATAATGCAGATGGTGATGTAGACAGTTTACTGAAATTTATGCGCGGTGAGATCAAAGTAAAGAAAAAAATAGCCAATTGGTATCATTTTGACGGTTCCGTAAAAGACGAAAACGAGTCGGCGGCAGTGTATGCTTTGGCAGCTCGTTTATTTGCGTTGAACAATGATAAAAAACATGCCCTATGGTGTTATAACAAAGTCCTGGCATTTCAAATTGAAGATGTTTGTGCTTTTGGCGGTGGCTTTGGCGATCAGGATTCTGGTATGGTCTATGCGTTTGACCAGCTGGAAGCATTGCTTATGTTAAGGATGGTGCAGGGAATTGGTGAATAAAGGGATTAGACCTGATATTATCTGGTTCAATAGTTTTATCATTACTGTTTTATGTGTATTTGCAGTTATTCTTTTACGGTTTGAAGTATTGGATATATTTTTTGCTTTTGGAATTTTCGGTATTTTTCTTCTGACAGCAGTTTTTTCATATATGCTTGGTTTACAGCGAGGCTTGCTTGTTTCTGTTGCTGTTACATTTTGTTATGGCAGTTATCTTATTTATGCAGTAATAATCAGCAAGGAAATGACGACGGTTGAGCCGTTATATGTGGCCTGGCTTTTTTTGATACCGACGATAAGCATTTTGGCGGCGAAGTTAGGAGAAAGTATTGCCAGTAATAGTGCTGTGGCTAAGGATATTGAAGCTATAGAAGAGCTTGTTACTTTGGATGGAGCCACAGGATTTTACAATAACCAGGGCTTTTTTAAGAAGCTGGATGAAGAATTTTGGCGTGCGAAAAGATATAATGAAGTCTTTACGCTGCTGTTACTGCAGATAGCCAATTTTGATGAAATTCAGATAGCATATGGTAATGTCGGTGCAAGTAGGATCTTGATAGCGGTTGCCCAGAATATTGATCAGCAGATGCGTGGGACCGATATTAAAGGGATTTTAGTTAATAATACTTTGGGGATTTTGATGCCAGGTACTGATGCTGCCGGTGCGGATATCGTGGTAGAAAAACTGCATTTGTTTTTGACAGTTGTTGCGGTGGATTTTGAAAATGGCAAAAAGAATATAAAAGTTAAGCCAAGTATTGGTGCCGCCGCTTTTAAAGAAAGTGACATTGATGTTATTGAGGTATACGAACGGGCTAAAACCGAACTTACTTATGACCGTGGGTAGAAACTAACAGTTGTTTTGGGGGATACATGAGCGCAGAAAAATTATTTTTTATTTCAATGAGTGCTACCTGGCTGATATTGTTTTACCATGTGTTTTTAACTGTCGGTGGCTACAAGCATTTTTTGAAAACGATGCATGACGATGATCAGGATATGCGAATGGAGTACTATCCATTTGTCAGTGTGCTGGTACCGGCACATAATGAAGAGGCCGTTATTGGCAGAACTGTAGAAGCCCTGGGAAGATTTGCCTATCCGAAAGACCGTTATGAAATAATTGTAATCAACGATTGCTCCAGCGATAAAACAGGTTTGATTTTAGAAGAGAAGCAAAAGAAGCTTCCGCAGCTGAAAGTGGTGACTTTGCAGCCGCCTGTTGGAGCTAAAGGAAAATCAAATGCTCTGAATCACGGTTTAAAAGCCAGCTGTGGTGAATATGTTGCCGTTTATGATGCTGATAATACACCTGAACGTGGTGCTTTACTGCAGTTAGTCAATAAATTATATAACAATGACAAATTGGGAGCAGTTGTAGGTAAGTTTAGAACACGCAACCGCAATGTAAATTATCTTACACGCTTTATAAATATTGAGACCTTGAGTTTTCAATGGTTATTACAGGCCAGCCGATGTTATTGGTTCGGCCTTACTACTATACCTGGGACTAACTTTGTTGTGCGGAGAAGTATTCTTGAAAGTATCAATGGCTGGAATGATCAGGCGCTGACGGAGGATACAGAGTTAACGATCCGGATTTATGATTTTGGTTATACCATTTTCTGGTATCCGCACGCTGTGACTTGGGAACAGGAACCGGAATCGCTGCGGGTCTGGATGAAACAGAGAACGCGCTGGGCACGTGGAAATTTATGGATCATCAGCCAGTATTTACTGCGGATATTTCAGCTTAAGGACAGAAAGATCGGTACAGATATAGTTTATTTTGCATTTACGTATTTTGTATTTTTTGCTGCAGTAATCATATCAGACGTATTATTTGTTTTAGGAGCGTTTGGAATAGTTCGTCTTAGTATAGATGCGCCGTTATCGTTGATCTGGTTGTTAGCCTATGCGCTTTTTGTAACAGAAACCTTTATCTCGCTTTCCCTGGAACGTGGTGAAGGAAGTTTAAGCAATCTGTTTTTGATTTGCCTGATGTATTTTACTTATTGCCAGCTGTGGATCATTTTAGTATTTAAAGCACTGTACGAGAGCCTGAAAGATAAGATTCAGGGAAAAGGAGTCCATTGGTATAAAACAGAGCGAAGTTCTAATTAAGAAAGAGATTGTCAGGAAAGGTTCTGTAAAATATGGAAAAAGAAGCTCTTATGAGACGAGATGCGATAATGTTTGATGGGATTGTCCTGCTGCTTTTTACTGCAGCGTTAACGATCATATTATGTTTTTTAAATAATGACAGAGAATTTGCTTTTCTTGTTTTTGCATGTTTAAGTTTTAATATTATAGTTTCCTATTCGTTAGGGATAACTAAAGGGTTATATTTATCAGTTGCTTTTGTAGCAATCTTCAGCGGGTATACTTTGTATGATCTTGTTGCACAGGAAAAAATTGCTGCTGATGCTTATATTAGTTTTTTTTCACTGCTGTGTTTTCCCGTCGGCAGTTTTTTAGGTGGTAAATTGGCGGAAGTGGTAGAAAAGAATCTGCAGAAAATAGAAGATGTATCTGAATTGGAAAAACTGGTCACTCTTGATGGGAGTACAGGTTTTTATAATCAGCAGGGATTTTTTATACAGCTGGAGGAGGAAGTTGGCCGCGCTAAACGTTATGGTACTGGCTTTTCTTTGATTTTATTTCAGATCAGTAATTTACAGCAGCTTGAAGCTATTTATAAAAAACAGGACGTTATATTTATCAAAAAAACTGTGGCGGAAATTGTTGCCAGTAAATTGCGGTTTACTGACTATAAAGGGATTTTAGATGATGGCAGCATCAGCGTTATTCTGCCTCAGACAGAAAGCGAGGGGCTGGATATCGTTGTAAGTAAAATAGATACAGCTATTGGCTTGATACCGGTGAAGTTAAGCAACGCTAAGCGTATGGTACGCGTAAAGACTTCACTTGGATATGCTACGTTTGATAATACTGATACAGATTACATGAAATTATATTTGCGGGCGAAAGAAGATTTGGAGAATGTCAAATAGCATGCGGTTAATCCAAAAAATAATATTTGTATTCTTGCTGCTGTTTTTGGGCGCCTGTAACTGTTTTGCTCAGTCTTCAGGAAGGAATTTTTTGGTCTATGATCTGCAGATGCGGTATGGTGGGACTTTCCCGCTGGTTCTTTCATTGGCAGAACATTTAGGACATTTTGAAGATAATTATGTGCTTATCTCTGCAGATGAATGGAAACCTGGTATGTTACAGGATGCAGATAACATAGTTTATGCTGGATTGCAGCAAAGAAAATTGCCGCAGGCATTGTTGGAGGAAATAGCGGCTGCCAATCAGGTCCTGTGGTTTGAAGATAATATAGAACAACTGGCAGAAGTTAAGGCATGGCGTAATTTCAGGTTGTTAGGTAAGGTAAGTGACTGGACTTATATAAATTTTAAAGAGAGAAGCTTTTATGATTGGATGAGTGTGGAATATACTGATCCTGGAAAAGATGTAAATGTTATAGCAACAGCAAAAAAGTTTATTGATGAGGTGCCTGTTATATGGCAACGCGAAAATGTATATTACTCAGGCATGCTGGAGTTTAATGAACAATTCGATGATTATATGGGATATTTACTGCATCAGGTGTTTAAACAGCACACTGATGCTCCGCGGCCAAGGGCTTTTTTGCGGGTCGAAGATGTAAGCCCTATTGTTGATCCTAAAGCTGTAAAAGCCGTTATCGAAAGAATAGAAAAATATAATATTCCCTTTTCTATAGGTGTGGTTCCAGTTGGCATTATGGACGGCAAGAAACATTATTTACACGAGCAGGAAGAACTGGTTGCGGTTCTGCAGGAAGCGCAGAAACATGGAGCCAGCATTATTATGCATGGTTATACCCATCAAAATGAATTTTCGCCGACAACAGGCGAGGGGTATGAATTTTGGAATGCTAAAGATGATAAACCAATGGATGATGAAGAAAGTTTTACTGTTCCGCGTATTGAAGCGGGTATTTCCGAATTGCTGCGTTGCGGCTTGATTCCACTTGCTTTTGAGGCACCGCATTATGCCGCAAGCCGAAAAACTTATGAGATATTAAGCAGGTATTTTAATATTTATTCCGGACAGCTGCAGATTTCTGATGACACAGACAGCATTACTATGACGCTTCCGTATATGATAAAGTCGAGATATCTGTACGGAATGCTGGTTATTCCGGAAAACATGGGTTTTTATGATGGCGGCGAGTTTGTGATAGAAGAAATGCTGAATAAAAGTGCTTCCCTTAAAACCATACCGGGCGCTGTAGCCTGTTTTTTCTATCATGGATATCTGAAGCCTGATAAAGTAGGCCCGATTATTGAAGGACTGCAAAAGCAGGAGTACGAATTTTTGGATTTAAAATATCTGCCGGTGAAAGTGCAGGCGCCGGGAATCTTAATTACAGCAGCAGATGGTGTTGTAAATGCTGTTGTTGCTGAAAAGGTAAAGCAGTCATGGCAGACTGCACCAGGAGAACAATATTTAAAAATTAACAAGATCGTCAGTCTTCAGGCGGCAGTTTTAGTAGTGATTTTAACTGCATTTATATATATAATCTTCAAATTAAAACGCAATACAAAAAAACATTATGAAAAATGATTAATATTAAGGATGTGTTGGGAGTATGCTCAAGAGAGTATGTTTGTTGATAGTGATGGTATGGTCGCTGGCGATTCTGTTCACGGCAGAAGCGGCGCCGCTGGAGCTTGGTCCTAAGCCTGTGATACAGGGAAATGAATATAGTATAAGTTTATTTATGGATGACAAGGTTTTGCGTAATCCGAATGCAGCATTGACGGGATTTTTGGAAATTAAGCCGGGGATGAAGCTTTCAGTATCACCTGTCTTGGATTTATGGTATTCATATTCACCGACGATTCTGCCTGATATTTCTACAATGACTGTTTCTGTAAATGGTATTCCGGCAGAAAGCCGCCGTCTTGTACCAGATGGCGCGTTTAAAAGCAACTGGCAGGTAGCCCTGCCACTGACAAGTTTACGAGAAGGTATTAATGAAATTACGATCAGTGTTCTACACAGGTCTATTGAAGGGCTGTGCAAAGATATTGATAATGATGCTAATTGGTTCATTATTCGTCCGGAAACAACGATAAAATTTAAAGTTGACGCAATGGATTACAGTTTGGCTAATTTTCCGAATCCTTTTATAGATGAATACTTTGGGGCACGCAATAATGTTGTATTCTCTCTTGTCGATCTTAGTGAAAACAATATTGTGTCTATGCTGCAGCTGTCGTCATTTATGGGACGTATGGCCGGTTATGGCGCACCAGTGTTTTGGGAAGCAAGACAGGAAAAGCCTGATGAGCATATTGACGCGAATGTTATAACGGTGGGCAGTCAGGTGGATGCTGGGACAAGTTTCAGCGGCGATACTGCATTTTTGAAGCTGCTTCCTTCGTTAAATGGGCATTATAATCTGATAGCAGGCGGTAATGATGCCAGGGGTGTAAAACTGGCTGTTAATGCTTTGTGCAATAATAAATTCGTCAGAACACTGAGTGGGAATGAAACACAGTTTTCTCTGCCGGTGCAGGCTGAAAAACTTTCTGCTAAAAAGGCGCTGGAGAGCAAAGGAGTTTACACGCTTCGGGATATTGGTTATGATGATGATATTTTAGCAGCCGGTGCATTTCATCAGGAAGCAGAAATATTTATTCCTAAACCATCTAATTATGACGTTGAAGAAGGATCTTATATTGAGCTGCATTTCAGGCATGCTAAAATTCTTGACCGCAAGAAATCGGCTGTGACTATTTATGTTAATGAGGTGCCGATCAGATCAGAAGTGCTGACGGCTGAAAATGCCGATGGCGGGATTTTAAAGGCAGAGCTGCCGGTTTTGCCGGCTAATCAGCAAGGATGGCGTGTGCGCTTTGCTTTTTATCACGACCTTGGCATAATCGACTGTTCTAAAAGATATGACGATGTAGCATGGTCTGTGATAGAAAAAGAGACCAGTATTTATTTGGCAGTGGGTAACCGTTCAAGACAGGAAAGTCTGGCAGATTTCCCCGGATATTTTAAAGCTGACAGTAATGGTGATATTGTACTGACAATGTGGCTCAGCCAGGCACCAGATGACGATGAGCTTACGGTCGCGGCTCAATTAGCATACTGGATTGGTCAGAACAATACAGGTAATATAATCTGGAAAGTTCAGAACGGCGCGAATGCCGATATAGATAATGAAAGTGGTACGGTTATTATTGTTGGACAGAACCGTGTTTTGATGGAAAGAAATGCTGTTAGAGGTATTTTGCCGATCAGTATTGATGCAGATGGCACAATGAAGACCAGCGAATGGTTGAATATTGCTGCAGATGCAATAAACCAAAAAAATATTTTTCAGGTTGGACATAAAAACGATAACATTATCTATGCATTTACCTATGCAGATAGCGAGAATATGAAAAGCTTTATGCGCTTGGCTTTCGTTAACGGAACTAATCTTAATGGACAGGTGGCATTAATAGATGCAAATGGGAAGACTCTGACTTTTGCAGAAGAGGTAAAATATCAGGAGACGGGCTTCACTAGAATTTTAAAAAGTTTTTCCGGTAATCGTTTGGGAAGTTATCTGGTAGTGATTGCTATAGTTGTTGGCGGTACGCTGGCACTGATGTGGTACTCTAAGCGCCGTAAGTAAAAATTGACGAAAGGAGAGCAGGCAGATGCAGAAAAAATTCCTAACTATGTGTTGCAGTCTTTGCATATTGATGCCTTCAACAGTTAGCGCAAGTGCCATCACAGTTCCTCCAGATGTCAAAGATGTTGCTGAAAGTACGGTTGAGTATTCTAAGAGTTTTGGGTACAGGGCAAGATTTGAGCAGGAGTTGAATGATGCCTCGTTAAATAAACAACAGATGGAAAAAGAAATGGCAGCTTCATGGTCGTCGGTAGTAAGATTGTTGGAACAGGCAGAAAAAAACAGGACCTTGCTGAATGCTAATCAGGAGCTGCTGCAGCATATGCTGCAGGATAACAGTGCGTATGCGCAGAGAGTTCAAGAGCTTGAAGAGAAAAGCAAAAACGCCTGGTCCGCAGCAGCTGATGCTGCAAATTATGCGGAAGGGCTTGATGATGCACAGATAGAAGGCAGTTTGGCCGAGGAACAGGTCAGTGCAGCATATGCATATGCCGGACGCTTGCAAGGTCAAGCTGAAAGTATTGACGCTGAACTGGAAAAAGTTTTACTTGAATATGAAGCGATGCAGAATAAAACTGATTTGCTGGTGGAAGTAAGAGATGAAACAGCAGCAGAACTTGTTGAACAGGAAAAAGAATTAGCAGAGTCAATGTATAATGCAGGACGCTATATGGATTATGCGTCCGAAGGCAGGTTTTATTATGAGCAGCTGCTAAAAGAAAAAAAGAATCCGTATCAGGATCTGTCTGGATTTGTGAGAAACAATTTTTTTAATTGGCATGGAAATGGTTGGAGTGGCAGCCAGTTCGTTCAACCATATTATTTTGGCTATGCGAATAAAAATAACTATTGGGGCCTTAACTTCAATTATGTGAGCTCAAAAAACACAACACCGGGACATGAAGGTAAAATAAACACTTTTACAGATACTTTACTGTATTTTTCGACGCGCAATAGTAAGGATAAATATATAGTTGATTATAATTTGGGAATCAACATTCCTACAGGGAAAACAAAGCTGTCAAGTTATGAGCGCAATGCCAGAATGGATGAAGATCTGGTGAGATTTGCCGAGTTTGGCGAAGGGTGGAACTTTACTCCAGGAATAGCTGTTACGCGTAGAATTGGGGGGGACAAAGATCTGCTGACAGTGGGAACAAGCTATTCTTTCAAAGGTGCTTATGATCCCACCAGTGATATAGACGATGACAAACTAAATCCTGGTAATGAATGGCAAAAATATTTGCGTTGGCAGCACGCTGAAGAAAAATGGCAGTTAGTAGGAGAAGTTCTGCATACCAGTTCTGCGGAAAGTAAAATTGCAGATGGCACTGCTTTTGATACAGGCGCAGTTTGGGAAACACGTCTGACATATAATCGGAATTTATCAAAGGATCAGGCGTTGATGCTATATTATTGGTACTATCATGAAAATAATGAAATTATTTTGAATAAAAGAGTTGAAGAATCTCCAGTACATTATTTTGGTACAGAATGGAAAAAACATTTGTCAAAAAAAACAGATCTGCGCCTAGCGGCAGATATCATGATAGCCAATGGCATCAGGTATAGTTCGCTTACAGATTCTTATGTAGATGACAGAAAGAAAGTCACTTTTGGAATAGGTTATGATCTGAAAATGGATGACAGAAATAAATTATCGTTGGACATTCAGCATTTTTCAATGCATGACGGTAAAAATTCTAATGGTGACGAGGCCAGAGAATATCGTGGTTTTAATTTTTTGACAAGCTTTTATCATACGTTTTAGAAAGGACTGTACTGTATGTTGAATAACAGGGGCGTATGTGTCTATGTGGCGATGTTGTTGTCAGCAGTATTTTTGATACTGCCTGTTTATACACAGGCTTCTGGCAGAGTTAGTGTATATGCGGACGATTATGTGCAGTTTTTGCTGCCTGCAGAATTAAAGGGGGAACCTGTTTCAGAAAATCCTTTTCAAATTTGTTTAACTGATATTGATGGTGACAGGATATATTTTGCAGTCAGTAAAAAAAGAAATGTGAATGCTGATAAGGATATAATTTCCGGCGAAGGAACTATGGCGGTTGCTGAAAATGTAATAACGGGTGACGATACTTTGCTTGTTTCTGATTATGGCAGCAAATTATTGGGACCGCATAGTAAGAAAATTAACTGGATACGTCTGCAGAGGCAACAAAGTTTAAATGATTATCTGATGATTTACTTTTGGAATAATATGGAAAAGCAGTATCTTTTTTTGTTGGAAGGGCCTCAGATAAAAATGGACGCGATGATAAAATTAGTAGAAGAAAATATAATTTTAGGAAAATAAAGAATAAAAATGAGTTGAATTGACCTCAAATTTAATAAAATTTGAGGTTTTTCTTTTAGATTTAAGAGTTGGTAACAAATCATAGAAAATTTTGTAAAAAATGATGAAATAATACATATTAAATATCCTCTGAAAATGGAAATACAAGTCTAAAAAGATTACAAAATCAAATAATTTTATGTAAAACATATTACAAAGTTACGCAAAAGAAACACTAGGAGCCGTGGAATACAAGAGCTACGGTTTAATGCGGGTTTATGCTCACAAAAAATCTGTAAAAAGTATTGACAGGGATAAGCCGCAGTGATACAATATGTAAGTATCTCGGGATAGCTATGCGCTTTTACAAGGAGGGTTTGTGATGACAGTAGAGTTGTTAAAGCAAGCAACGAAGCGAGTTGTCGGTAATAAGCAAACCGCTAAAGCGATTCAAAAAGGCACTGCAAAAACGGTTTATATTGCCGACGACGCAGATGTTCGGGTTGTGCAGCCGTTGCTTGATGCCTGTGCTGAAGCTCAGGTCGCTGTAGAAAAAGTGGCGACGATGCAGGAACTTGGCAAAGCCTGCGGAATTCATGTCGGTGCAGCGACAGCCGCGATACTCAAAGGTTGATAGGGATCTGGAAGCTCTGCTGAAGGATTTTTATAATCATTAAAATCTATTTATTCGGAAGGAGGTGCCGATATGCCTACAATTAACCAATTAGTTCGTAAAGGTAGAGAAGTTTTGAGCGTAAAATCCACTGCTCCGGCATTGAAAGAATGCCCGCAAAAACGTGGCGTTTGCACTAGGGTTTACACTACAACCCCGAAAAAACCTAACTCTGCTCTTCGTAAAGTAGCTCGTGTACGTTTAACCAACGGTATCGAAGTTACTGCTTATATCCCTGGTATCGGCCACAATCTGCAGGAACACAGCGTTGTTCTGATCAGAGGCGGAAGAGTTAAAGATCTTCCTGGTGTGCGTTACCATATCATTCGTGGTGCACTTGACACTGCAGGCGTTGCTAACCGCAATCAAGCCCGTTCTAAATACGGTGCTAAACGTGCTAAAGCAGCTAAAAAGTAATCAAGTCTACACAACGAACTGATAATCCATAAGGAGGGAAACACATGCCGAGAAAAGGCCCTGTAACAAAAAGAGACGTTTTGCCGGATCCTGTATACGGTTCAAAACTTTTAACAAGATTTATTAATAAGATTATGCTTGACGGTAAAAAAGGCGTTGCTGAACGTATTGTATATGATGCTTTCGATCTGGTCCGTGCTAAAACCGGTAAAGATCCTCTCGAAGTATTTGATGCAGCTATGAAAAACGTTATGCCGCTTTTGGAAGTACGTGCTCGCCGCGTTGGTGGTGCTAACTACCAGGTTCCGGTTGAAGTCCGTGCAGACCGTAAAACCACCCTTGGTATTCGCTGGCTGGTCAACTACTCCCGTTTGCGTGGTGAAAGAACTATGTGCGAACGCGTTGCTGGTGAGATCATGGACGCAGCAAACGCTACCGGCGCTGCTGTGAAAAAACGCGAAGATACCCACAAGATGGCTGAAGCAAACAAAGCGTTTGCACATTACCGCTGGTAATGGCCCGATCCCTATAACGAGGAGGATAAAATAGTGGGCAGACAATTTCCGCTTGAAAAAACAAGAAATATCGGCATCATGGCTCATATTGATGCTGGTAAAACTACTACGACTGAACGTATTCTGTTCTACACCGGTAGAGTTCATAAAATCGGTGAGACCCATGATGGCGGCGCTACCATGGACTGGATGGTTCAGGAGCAGGAACGTGGTATTACCATTACTTCTGCTGCTACCACCTGTCAATGGGATGGACACCGTATCAACATCATTGATACGCCAGGCCACGTTGACTTCACTGTAGAAGTTGAACGTTCTCTGCGTGTACTTGATGGTTCTGTTGCAGTATTCTGCGCTAAAGGCGGCGTTGAACCTCAGTCTGAAACCGTATGGCGTCAGGCTGACAAATATGGTGTACCGCGTATGGCGTATGTAAATAAAATGGATATTACCGGCGCTGACTTCTACAATGTAGTACAAATGATGAAAGATCGTTTGAATGCCAACGCTGTACCTATCCAGTTACCGATCGGTTTTGAAGATACCTTTGAAGGTATGGTCGATCTGATCAAAATGAAAGCTATCGTTTATAGTGATGCTCTTGGTAAAGAAGAAGAATTCGTTGAGATTCCGGCCGATATGGTCGAAAAAGCTAACGAGTATCGTCAGGCTTTGATGGAAGCAGTTGCTGAAAGCGATGACGAACTGATGATGAAATATCTGGAAGGCGAAGAGCTGACTGAAGAAGAAATTATGGCTGGTATCCGCAAACAGACCATTGCCTGCAAAATGACTCCGGTCTGCTGTGGCTCTTCTTACAAGAACAAAGGCGTTCAGCCTTTGCTGGATGCTGTTGTAGCATTCATGCCTGCTCCTACTGATATTCCTCATATCAAAGGTGTAAATCCTGAAACTGGTGAAGAAGACGAGCGCCCGTCCTGCGACAGCGAACCGTTCTCCGCTCTGGCTTTCAAAATTATGACTGACCCGTTTGTTGGTAAACTCGCTTTCTTCCGTGTGTACTCTGGTACTCTCGGCTCCGGTTCTTATGTTTACAACTCTACCAAAGGTAAGAGAGAACGTATCGGCCGTATCCTGCAAATGCATGCTAACCACCGTGAAGAGATTGATATGGTTTATTCCGGCGACATTGCAGCAGCAGTAGGTTTGAAAGATACTACTACCGGCGATACTCTCTGTGACGAGAAAGCTCCGATCATTCTGGAATCCATGGTATTCCCTGATCCGGTAATCTCCGTTGCGGTTGAACCTAAAACTAAAGCTGACCAGGAAAAAATGGGCATTGCTCTTCAAAAACTGGCAGAAGAAGATCCGACTTTCCGCGTTCATACTGATCCGGAAACAGCACAAACCATCATCTCTGGTATGGGCGAATTGCATTTGGACATTATTGTTGACCGTCTGCTGCGTGAGTTCAAAGTAGGCTGCACTGTTGGTAATCCTCAGGTTGCTTATCGCGAAACTATCCGTAAGGCTGTTAAATCCGAAGGTAAATTCGTTCGTCAGTCCGGTGGTAAAGGCCAATATGGTCATTGCTGGCTGGAACTCGAACCGCGTGAAGCTGGCGAAGGCTTCCTGTTCGAGAACAAAGTTGTCGGCGGCGCTATTCCGAAAGAATACATCGGGCCTATCGAAAACGGTGTTAAAGAAGCTATGGAAAACGGCGTAGTTGCCGGTTATCCGATGGTTGACATTAAAGTTACCGTTTATGATGGTTCTTACCATGAAGTCGACTCTTCAGAAATGGCCTTCAAAATTGCAGGTTCTATGGGTTTCCGCTCTGGTGCTACCAAAGCTGATCCTGTTATCCTTGAGCCATACATGAAAGTAGAAGTTACTGTTCCTGAAGATTACATGGGTGATGTTATCGGCGACTTGAACTCTCGCCGTGGTCGTATCGAAGGTATGGAAGCACGTAATGGCGCTCAGGTCATCAACGCATTTGTTCCGCTTTCCGAAATGTTTGGTTATGCTACCGACCTGCGTTCTAAGACTCAAGGTCGTGGCAACTACTCGATGGAAGTTGATCACTACGAAGATGTTCCGAGAAACATTGCTGAAGCTATCATTGCCAAAAACAAAGGCACTCAAGCCTAATATAAAGTTAAACCTAATTTAAGGGAGGAAAAATAAATGGCAAAGCAAAAATATGAAAGAACAAAACCGCATGCTAATATCGGTACCATC
>OBAO01000543.1_pt1 | contig 36949 bp, 37 predicted proteins | sample 1517541 | NCBI WGS metagenome assembly OBAO01 (sample SAMN04571698, study PRJEB22368) | human gut metagenome | biome: human gut; material: stool | host: Homo sapiens | place: Luxembourg | collected 2012-08-10
ACGAGCTTCGTAAAATGGGACCTTTTCCAAAGCCGGATGATCTAAATCGGCTTTTGCCATGGTCAAATGAATTACCGGAAGGATTTCGAACCAAAAAGAAGAAATAAAATGTGCCGCCCTGATGGGCGGCATGTTTTTTAAAAAGGCAAGGTACAGATGATTACGTACTTACCATACATCTCTTTATAATCTCTTACTACAAATTTCTCAGAAACATTATATGCTACATCACCTTTTTCAAATGTCACAACCGGAATCCCTGCATATAAAGCAATTGCACTACTCCAGCCTCCCCCTAACCGATCTGGATTAAGATATAAATCCAACGCTCCAACGACACCTTTTAAATCCGTACAATATCCCATATAATGAACACGTTTATTATATACTTTATCCACCAGCCGGCTCTGCAGTCTTTCTACCTCTCCAATTATAACAAAATCAATCTTTTTATTTTGCTGTAATATTTCAAACATAAACTTTTCAAAGGTGTCTGTTATTTCCTGATCCAGTCTGTTTCCAACAATTGCAATCAAAAACTTATCTTCCGGCAAACGAAGTTCCTGTCTTGTGTACATAGTACCATCTGTTTCAAATAATGCTGGAAATTTCTGACTCATAAATATCTGTTTCTGATTTAAAGTTAAATTCTTTTTATATATATTTTCTATATCTTCCGCCAACTTCACAGTTCTGATAAATATATCGGCTTCAGAAACCGGTGCATCTGTTACCATATTAAGGTTTACTACAGTAGTAAACTCGTGTAACACATCTGCAACCGGATTAAACACTCCCATTTCAAATACAAATAACGGATTAAATTTATATATTTCTGAAAACATCTGTTGATAATCTTTTATGCCACAGTCGCTTAACGGGTATTGGTATACCTCGAATACACTGTCTTTATAATACCTTTGTAAATAACCTCGCTCAGCTGAATTATAAAATTTCGCATTTATCCATGTATATAATGGTAATTTTTCATTACTGGCACAAGTATAAATTTTTACCTCTAACTCAAAATGTTTCTGCAATATATAAGCTGTCTGTAATACCATTCTCGTAGGTGCATGATATAAATTTTCAAGAAGCTGTTCTGTGATGATTACAACTCTTCCAGAGTTTCTGCTATTAACAGGAATGTATGTAAAACTGGACGCAACTTCCTCCAGTAACAAATCAACATTTTTTTTATGAAGTATTCGCTTTTTTTCATACGAAATTTTATCAAGCTGCATTTCCAGCATAATCCGCGTAGCAAAATTATAATTTCCCACACAAATTTTTTCTGATACATCTATTTCAAAATCCTCTAATTGTAATATCCTTATTATATATGACAGGATCAACACCGAATCTTCTACTTCGAACTGCCTGGCTATTAATTGATGTATCTCATCTTTTTCTTTGTCCGAAAAATCACAATAGATATCCCTTAATTTTTTCGTCTCACCTTCTGTTACGTTTCCGGCAGAGATTAATTGCATACAATTTTTTATAACAACCTGCAGCCATTGTATTGGAGTAAATATCATTTGCAATCTTCCTCTCGTATAAACATCATATTTTTCCAAAATAGTTAAATTTTATTAATCCAGTAAATAATTTAAAGCCACAACTTTTATATTAAATATATTTTCGTGCAATCTCCCTGCCAATCTTATTTGGGTTATCCAAAGAATTCACAGCTTCCCAAACCTTTGCGCTACTTTCATTATTTATTGTTAAATTTTCCTGTCCATCCATCCTAAAAAAATTACAAACAAATTTAGCAAGCCACTTACTATTACTCTTTATTTTTTCTGATAAAAATCTGTTTTTCTGACAATCCCAGTATATGATTCCTGCTGCACAAAGTATTCTTTCACTATAATACTCTCTTCCAGCATAATACAACATTTCTCCAAATACATCATTGGACAACCATTTTTCGACCTTTATAAACCTATCTGCATCGTCCTTCTCTATTTTATTCATATACCTGTCTCTAAGCGGATACTTCATCAAAATCCCCTCTAACATAGGTTCTATATTTTTCATAATACGTCTGGCAATATATTGAATTACCTTTTCATCTGTTTCACTATATGATAATATGTCCTTTATGCAACTCCATTGTTTGATCATATCATAATCATACTCTACTGCCAAAACTGTCTGCGAAGTATTAACCGTCAATATATATTCCGTTTTATCTAAAACAACCATTTTCTTTGCCATACATAATGCTTTCATCATCCCCTGACAATCACCATAATATGGGTCAAAAAAATCTATGTTATTTTCTTTCAAAAAATTTATATTTACATAATGCATTACCGAATTATAATATGTATTTTTCATAATTTCCGCTATGTCACAAATGCTGCATCCAGTATATATTTTGTATTCTGGTATAATATTATGGTAAAATCTGTGTTCACCATCTATAAAATTAGCAAAAGTACATCCCGTCCACACAATATCCGGACGTTCCTTTTCAATTTCCACTGCCACTTCTTCCAAACTGTCACAAGTTGAAATAAATCATCTGCCCCCAAAAACATCATGTACTCCCCTTGTGCACAATCTAAACACAAACTGATACCTGCACACCATCCAATATTTTTCTCAAAATATTTACACTTAATCCTATTATCCGTTTTTTCATATACCTTTAATAATGAAACCGTTTCATCCTCACTTCCATTGTCAAGTATAATTAATTCCCACTCATCAAAAACCTGATTTCTTACCGAATCAACTGCATATTTTAAAGATTTTGCCGAATTATATGTACACATAATTATCGAAAATAACACTTCTGACACCTCATTACCAATTAATCATCTAGATTGATATAAATAGTAGTTTCTTTCTTATTTTTAATAAAAAAATCCTTTTATGCATTCTATAATGTAATCACTCAATTCCTTTTTTAGACCATAGTACATTGGCAATCGAAGTAACCGTTCACTTTCTTTTGTTGTGTATACATCTTCCCCAACAAACTCTCCATATTTCTGTCCAGCCTTTGCGCTGTGTAATGGCACATAATGAAATACAGCATAAATTCCTTTTTTCCGCAGATAATCTGACATTTTAGTCCGCTCTTCCAGATTTTTTAATTTAACATAAAACATATGCGCATTATGTTCACATTTTTCTGGTATATATGGCAAGATTAAATCTCCTTGTTTCTCTAATTCTTTTAAACCTTCATAATAATTATCCCATGTTGCAAGTCTGTTTTTGTTAATCTTATCCGCCACTTCCAATTGTGCATATAAATATGCTGCATTCATTTCACTTGGCAAATATGAGGATCCAAGATCTACCCATGAATACTTGTCTATTTCACCTCGAAAAAATTTTGTTCTGTTTGTTCCTTTTTCCCGAATAATTTCCCCTCTCTCTATGTAATCTATATTATTAATATTGATAGTTCCGCCTTCGCCCATTGTATAATTTTTTGTCTCATGAAAACTATATGATCCAAAATCTCCTATTGTTCCTAAATATCTGCCATTATACTTAGCCATCATTCCCTGCGCAGCATCTTCAACAACAAACAAATGATGTTTCTTTGCAATCTGCATAATGAGATCCATATCACACCCAACCCCTGCATAATGAACCGGTACAATCACTTTGGTTTTTGGTGTTATTGCTTCTTCTATAAGATTTGCATTGATATTCATTGTTCTGGGTTCAATATCCACAAATTTTATTTTCGCGCCACGAAGCACAAATGCATCTGCAGTCGATACAAACGTATATGATGGCATAATCACCTCATCTCCGGGTTGTATTCTGCACAACAATGCTGCCATCTCCAGCCCATGCGTACATGATGTGGTAAGCATTATTTTTTTTGCTCCAAACCTATTTTCCATCCATTCTGAGCATTTTCCAGTAAATTCTCCATCTCCGTTTAAACGTTTATTTACCAAAATAGCCTTTTTAACATATTCCATACTTTTTTCTAAATACACTGGTTCATTAAAATTTATCATAATGCTTTTCCCCCTCTTTTGCTATAATGATTCTTTTATCTGTTCCATCAGCCGTTCAACATAATTTATCATTTCCTGCTCTGGATTTTCAATTAAAATCTCTTGTATCTGCTCCTTTTTCTTTTTATAAAAAAATGGATCCTGCGCATATCTGCAAACGATACGTTTCATTTCGTCCTCTCCACTCACGCAAAACTGCTTTTTAGCATAATAAGCCACATCACAATCTGGCAATGTTACAACGGGGATTCCAACTTCAAGTGCCATTGCAGCACTAAATCCTCCGCCTATCCTTTCAGGATTCAGATATAAATCCACCATTCCATATATGCCATACAAATCCTCACAATATCCCAGATAATATATTCTATTGTTTGTATACTCTTCCTGAAAATATATTCTTGTATTATCTGCTTTTCCTATAATAGCATATACAATTTTTTCATTTTCTCGCAAAATTTCTTTCATAATAGTGGCAAATTTTTCATCTATTTCTGTATTTAGCCGATTGCCAACTATTGCAACTATAAATTTATTATCTGGTAACCCAAATTGTTTTCTCTCATAGATTGTTTTTGATCTATTGATGACTGCAGGAAATGTTTTATCTAAAAACAATTGCTTTTGCCTATCTTCAAGCATTCTCTCATATTCCTGTTCTAAATCAGCCAGACTTCGTCCTTCTCTTAATAAAATCTGTGCTTCCGAAACAGGACACCGAATTGTCATATCCATTGCCGCCACCGTCGTAAATTGACATAATACATCAGCCACCGGATTCACAATTCCCATATTGAACACTAAAAGAGGATTCCATTCATAAATTTCCTTTACCATTTCTTCATAACCCTCTATATTCGTATCTCTCATTGGAAAATTTCTACAAGAAATCACTGTGCCTTTATATTGTACCTCGAAAATCCCCTTGTCCATTCCCCTGTATCCCGTAGTTTTCAACCATAATGTTTTCGGCAATATCAGATTACTATTACATCCATATACACGTACTTCATAATTAAAAACTGTTTGCAGGACATACGCATATTCCAATACCATATGTGTCGGTGCATGGCGCATCCCCACAAGCTGCTCTGTCATAATTACAATACGTTTCTCATTTCTTTTTTCTCTAGGAATCCATATATAATCGTATTTCATTGTTTTTTTTAAACAATCAACACTCAATTTATGAATTTTCCTCATTACCGAATATGATACCTTATCTTCCATTTGAACTTGAATTTCTAACATCGCTCTAGTCAGACATTCAAAATTTCCTTTTAAAATATACTCTACAACATCCAGCCAAAACTCCCTATAATTTAAATTCCGCACCAACACAGACAATATGTAAATTCCATCATTTACCTCAAATTCCTGTTTGAATATTCTATGAATATTCTCTTTTTCTTTTTGTGTTAATTTCTTATATTCAAAATCTAATTCATTAAATTGCTTTTCTAATTTAGTTTCAGAAAATGCCTTTACACACAACTTGACTGCTTGTTCTATCCACTTAACTTCTGTCATCTTTTTTCTTCCTTAAAGTATGTATTCATATTTTCAAATTTACACTATTCTCTTCCATCTTATTATTCACGAAATTTATATCGGTCATAATGATTTCTTGCTTAATAATTTATAACTTTGCTTATTTTTTTTCTTTCTGCGCCGATATAATAATATAGTCTATCTACAGGGAAGGATTTCTATTGTTATGAAACTAATTTTATTTGGAGATATTCAAAACTGGAATACAGCACTAAATGTACTCCAGACATATCGTAAAGATATATTTATTGTTGGTTTATCCTGTCTTGACCTTGGACAATTTGCCGACTCTCCTGTTACCTATACACTCCAGGAAACTGCAAACCTTTATCACACTCATCAAATTGATGGTGTCATTAATATTCAAGGCGAAAGCCCTTATTATTTTAATCTATTGAAAAATCTTGGAATTAACGATATCTTTGTAATTCCAAGTACATTATATCGGAAACTTGAACTTTCTGAATCCATAGAAAATGACTCTATTATTTATCCATATATGCAAACTATGCCTGAATTGATGCAGATTGAATTCCCTCTGGCTGATCACTGTAACTTAAACTGCAAAGGCTGCAGTCATTTTTCCAATCTGGTTCCTTCACCCGTATTTCCGGATAAAAAACAGTTTAAACAGGATTTAAACCAGTTAGCAGGTTATTTTTCACAGATTCATAATTTCTATCTGCTTGGTGGTGAGCCTTTGCTTAATCCGGAAATAGCTGAATACATTACGTCCGTAAGAAGTGTTTTCCCCTACACTCAGATAATTATCGTAACAAATGGTCTTCTGCTTTTATCTTTAAAAGAAGAGTTAATTCATATAATTAAAGAAAACCGTGTACACATTAGTATATCACATTACACCTGCCTTGACCGGGAAAAAATTATTGATTTTGTACAAACACATGCCTTGTCAGCTGAATTACGGGAAGGGAAAGAATGTTTTTCTAAATACCTGAATCCGCATGGTGATTCTGATCCAAATGAAATTTTTCCAAATTGCATCCGCAGGAATTGTACTTTTCTTGCAAAAGGAAAAATGGCCGCATGCTGTCAGCCATTTGTAATTCATTATTTTAATGAATATTTTCACGAAAACATTCCAGAAGAAGGAATTGATCTGTATGAACCCGGTCTTAATGGATGGGAAATTCAGAATCGTCTTATTACACCTATGAACTCCTGCCGTTACTGTAGTACTGATGTTCCTTTTGAGTGGGCAACATCAAAAGCTCCATATAGTTCAACTGACTGGTGTGTAAAATAAATTTTTAAGGAGGTTTTATGTCGTCAACAATGAATATTGCAATTGCCGTTAATAAAGCATATCTTAAATATGCATATGTAATGCTTACCTCGCTTTGCATACAGCAAAAAGAATCTTTAGATGTCTATGTGCTGCATCATGACCTTTTACCTGAAGATCAGTCTATTCTTACTCCCTTATGTGAGAAATATTCCATTGCCATTCACTATATTTATGTTCCTGATCATCTGCTTCCCCCACAGGAAGTACTAAGTGCTAATTCATGGGGAATTGAAACCTATTTTCGACTGCTGCTTGTGGATCTTTTACCTTCCACACTCGACAGGGCATTATATATTGATGTTGATATGATTATCAATAAGTCTGTTACGGACTTTTATTACTGTAGTCTCGGTAAAGCAAAGCTTGCAGCTTGCAGTGATTTTACCGGTGCACCACCTTTTCAGGATTACCGTCAGGATTTATTTGCAGATATACTTTCTGCCCACCCTGATTTTATTTACTTTAATGCCGGTCTGACACTATTTAATCTAAATGCCCTGCGCCCTATATACAACTTCACATACTATATGGACACTGCATCCAGGCTTGATTATAAAATCCAATTTCCAGATCAGGATCTGTTAAATTACTGTCATTGGAATGAGACGTTATTTTTCGATGAGAATAAATACAATCTGTATGCAAGAAGAGCCTATACCAATCTTGACTTAACTCTGCAAAATGTAAAAGATTCTGTCCATGTCATCCACTATGCAACATCTAAACCTTGGAGCGGCAACTGTCTCCATTGTAATTTGGAACAACTTTGGTGGAATTATGCCAAACTTACACCATATTACTCTGATTTTTTAGAACAGATGGTTTATGAAACAATCAATTCCACCGATGTGTTCCAATATATGACCGCACTTCAGCAGGAAAATGAACAACTTTACCAGATTATTGATCAGTATGATATGCTACTACACAAAAAAGGAATCATTGTTTAAATTTACTATTGCAGTACTTTTTCCAATAAATTTACAACCGTTTCTGTAATTTCTAATTTTTCAGCATCACGCAATATAATTTCTACTCTATGATTAAACGTATCGGTTGCAAGATAATCTGCTTTGTATTTTGCAAGCAGTAAACAGCTTGCAACTAGATACTGCCCTGTATCTCCGCCCGATACCCCCGAAACTGAATATTCCGCATCCAAATAAATTTCATCTAAAAAAACTGCTTTGTATTCTTTTGCAATTCTAAGTGCAAAATCATAGTCTTCCAGACATCTCAGCGATTCGTCCATTCCGCCAACGGTCTTTACACACTCTTTTTTTAAAAGCATTGTCGGCATCCCGACAAGATTATCCCACAAAAGCTGTGCATAAATATTGCCACTTTTCTTTTCAAGACAGATTTTCTCATCAGGAAGCGTTATCCCTCTTCCTTCTCCCAGATCATACCGAAATTTATGATAAACCATGCCTGTATCAGAATCAGCATGCAGCATAGCATTCATCTGAGCCTCCAACTTTCCAGGACGCCATAGATCATCACTGTCCTCAAAAGCCAGATAATCATACTTTGCCATCTGCATTCCATAATTTCTTGCCCGCGACTGACCACTATTTACCTCCAGCCGATAATAACAGATCCGATCATCTTTATAGGCTTTTACAATCTCCTCCGTTTGATCTGTTGAACCATCATCTATTATCAAAAGTTCAAAATCTATATACGTCTGTGCAAGTACGCTGTCAATCGCCCTTCCAACCTTATTGGCACGATTGTAAGTCGGCAGTATAATACTAACCGGTTCTTTCTGTTTTATCATCCCTTATCTATTCCTTTCAGCAGCATATCAACACAATTCTTTGCTGTCATATATTTCATTGCAACCTGTTTTCCTTGATTGGCGATCATCTCTGCTTCATCCGGATGCACAAGATAGTATCGAATCTTTTCAGCCAGCTCCTCTGGCTTTTTCCTGTCATACAAAATTGCAGATTTATCATCCGTCAGTAATCTGTCTGTATATTCATTCCGGTCTGTAAGACAAACAGAACCATTCATAAGTGCACTTGCAAGCCTCTCATGACTTCCATCTTTAAACCATGGAAATACATTTAACACCATTTTACTGTCTGCCATACAATCAAGCACCTTGTCGTAACTCATATCCTCTGAAAGAATATTTATCTTTCCTTTTCCATGATAATTTCGTTCAAAATCTCTCCAGCCACTTCCCGTTACGGTAAGTACGATTCCTTCATCCAACAATGCTTTCACAACCTGCAGGCGATAATAGCGACAAATATAAGTGTCTATATAACTGCCAAATCCTATCATGCATTCTTCCAAAAATTGAGTATCCACCGTCTCACCCAATTGTTCTAACACCTCTTTGACAGCCTGTTCTACGCTTATCTTATCATTGTTTTTTAACAATGCGATTACCTGATCAGTTATTAACTTTACCGCTCCGGTTCTCCATTCACTATTTTCATTCTCAAACTCTGCCAAATCCAGATAAGATGAAGGAAAAAATACATCTATTGCACGTTCCTTATATGCTTTTATATAAGCTGATTTTCCTGCACAATGCGGCAGAAAAAATACTTTCTCGCATCCAACACATTGTTTTAAATATTCAACATGTGTCTGATCAACACAGCCAATCCAATAATTTCCTGTATTCTTGTGTTTGACAAGCCTTGAATAAAAAAGAACCGGATGATCCACTAACCAGGCAATATACTTATCTGCATCAACGTCAAACATGGCATCTATGGCCTGCGTACCAATACAGATATCCCAATGAACGTTCATCCTTTTTTCTATTTCATCCCACGTACACACCTGAACATTAAAATTCCTATGCTGCAATTCATCCGCAATTGCATCTAACATATAAGACAGCACCCCATATTGATTAATGCCTTTTACCACTAAAATATTCATTTGTTTACGCTCCATATTATGTTTATCCTTTAGTTTCCTACTTTTTTACTATAATTGTAAAATCATACAATTCATAATCATGTAAAAGAGCTACATTTCGTGAAAAATTACGTTTACAATAATCAAATAAATACAATGGATCTGAATAATATAAATCATTCCTCATTTTATCTTTATCTGAGTATACCGTTAACGCATTAAATGCAAAACCTCTTTTGCTATGATCATTAAATTCTTTCAAAGTATCCAATATATATTCTTTCCACTCTTCATCTGGTGTTGAGAATTTAAGATTAAAAATACCACTTTCAACTATATAATCATATTTTCCCTCAATCTTTGATCCCACCTTAAAAATATGTTCTTTATTATTTTCACCATACTTTTGTATTGCAGTCTGAATCATCTCTTTCGATATATCGTAACCGGTATAACACCCATTCCATGTGTCCCTTTCTTTCAGATAAGACAGATAATAACCATATCCGCATCCGTAATCACATATATTTACTGTATTCGAGAAATCTATCAGTTTTGTCAACTGATCATAACGTATCCTCTGCGCATCATCACCATTCCAACCAACACCACAACTATTCGTTCCCAACTTATGTAATGTTTCTGTAAAATAATTATCTGCTTCCTTTAATATCTTTTCATTTGCCATGATCTTCTCTCCATTAAAATCTGTTTTATCCACTAGTACAATTGATCCTGTAATTAATCTTGTTTGTTCAAATAATCTGTTTCATCTTCTCTGATAATATAACATCCTGCACGGTCTGAACTGTTTGTTGCCTTCCCTATTAAGGACTCATTCAAAAAAACTTCCCTTAATATTTTTTGTGGAAAAGTCTGTTTTATCCTTTTATACTCCACCAGATCTTCATGACTAAAAATATATACTGCCTTAACGTGCATCTTTTCACCACATGGCTCCAAATCAGGTTTTTTGCCGCATGCCACCTGAATCACGGCTTTCACATAATCAATTCCGGTAGAATACCAGACCAGGTCACTGCCTATACAATCTCCTCCCATACGGCCTCCAATTTCAATTATTTTGATATTCCCATCAATATCAATTTTTATTTCTGAATGAGATGCACTATTTTTTATTCCTAAAGAGTCCAATGCATGTTCGATTGTTTGCTTAACTCTATTTAAAATTACACTATCCACATCAGCTGGTTCTATATGGGCTTTTTCGATAAAATTAGGAGCCCCTGTAGTAATTTTTTTAGTTAAAGTAAGGAAATGATGTTCACCATGATAAGATATATATTCAACACTATATTCATTTCCTTCCGCAAACTCCTCTATTAATGCCTTTTTTTCAAAACTTTGTTCAACGGATTTTTTTACCGAATCAGCTAAATCTCGGCTATCTTCCACCTTGAATATCCCTCTGCTTCCACTTCTGTCAGTTGGTTTTACAATCACTGGATATATAATATTTATCTTGTCCAAATCCGTATCCAAATCTACTTTCATACTTTTTGGACTTGGATCTCCATTTTTTTTAAATATCTGTCTCATTAAATATTTATTAGTACTAACATCTGTTGTCTCTAAGCTATTACCATTTAGTCCTAACTCTTCCGCTACATAATTAACCGTTATCACAGCAAGATCCGATGCTATACTACATATTCCACATATTCCAATTTCACGGCATTTTTTTAGAATACGTTCTTTTTCAACAATGCTGATGGGATAAAAATAGTCTGCCACCTTTTCACCCACATCATTTGCTTTCCATGCAAATACATGTGTTTCATACCCCAATTCCTTTGCTTTTTGAATCAAAGGTAACTGTAAATAACTTGCTCCTATAATAGCTATCTTTTTTTTCATACATTTGCCTCAACATTTTTATCGACATATGTAAGTTCGCCCCAAGAATGATTTGATACAATGCTTACCTGCCATTTCTTTATTTTTACAAAATTTTTTCCTGACACGCAACTAAAAGGTAATCCTAGTTTTGGTGTAAAATATTTTCTATAGAAGTTACTGGATATCCATCTATTTTTTTTCGCATAAATATCAGTTGTTCCAATTCCAATGATTTTAATTTTCCCCAATAACTCTTGTAACCATATATTATTTATCTCGCTCTCATAAGCTGTACCTGTATAGATAATTGTCACTTTGTACATTATCCACTCTCCATTCTTATCTTATTACTGAATGCTCCATCATAAACTATCATTGCATTCTACTATAAGTAATTGGAATCGCTCGTCTTTCTATAATCTTAAATAATTTTTCACATACAATAACCTGATTTTTCATTCCAGCAATCTTATAGATTTTTATCAATTGCTCCAATACTTTCTTTTTATCAACTGTTGCCCGAAGTATTAACTCCTCCAGTGTTTCATATGAAATTTGTTCTGCAACTATTGCGTCCCATAATTCCTGATACGATACCGACTGCAGTCCTAATTCCATTCGTCTCATCAGAAACCGGACAGACATATATTTTTCATATATCTCCTGATAGTCCCGACATCCCATAAAAAAACTATTTTTTACTCCCGCAGTTTTTTCTTTTTCATAAATATCATATAAAATGCCAAGTATTTCTATCTCACTGCTTTTTCTTCCGGCTCCACGATAGGAACCTATAATCTGTCCTACCTGTTTCCATTCATGTGCAGCAATCAACGCTTTTATCTGGTCTGCAAGCAGATCGCTCAAATCGTTCCATTCCTTATCATAGGTAAACTTAAAGCCTCCATCAGCATACAGATATTCCGGATATTCTCTCAAGCAAATTTTTCGTGCTTCATCATAATAAGTCAATTTTGCAAAGCTGCTGTCATGAATTACCCAAGGTGTTTCCTGATAAGGAACTAACACTTTATATCCTGCCCTGCGCATTTCAAATGACTGTGATACATCATAAAAATCAAAATGCTTAAATAAGTCTTCTCGCCATGGAATATCATATTGTGTAGCTATCAAAAGACCATCTACAGCCTCAACGATCGTATCCTCCTCTTTCATATCTTTTGCACCATACATATAATATGCCATATCCGGATCCCGACAGTCCACTTTTCCCACATTCCAGGCACGATATGTTACACCTGTTTTAGGCATACCATTCCCACCAATCATTCCAATCATTCCAATATATGCATCATTCTGAAACCGCTCTAACAAATATATTATAAATCTCGGCTCACGAATAAACACATCCTGATGCAGATATACTTTATATTTTGCATCACTGCTTTTCATTCCAGCATTGTATCCCGCACACATAGATGGTGCCTCCGTTACTCCGATCACATCAAGTTCCATCCCCTGCGGCAATATTAAATTATGAATATAATATTGACACTCATTAAAATATAACTGATTGTTGGTACATATGATAAATGCGATTTTATTCTCATTCACTTGATTTTCTCCCTGCTCTACACATCACTTTCTTGCTATCTAAAATAAAATATATTATCATAATATTACATTTATATTTTATCAATTACGGAGATATAACTATGAAAAAATCATTGTTTTTTTATAATACAATTTATCAAGAAATATTAAAATCATCCGTCAATCATAATATGTCTAATATTACATGGGTTCCTACCAATACGGTTTCTGATGCCATCGACTACATTAAAAAGAACATATATTTTTTTACATCTGACAATGTAAGAATTTATCTCATGATTTCAAGCTTAAATACAAAAACTACAATCCGTCAGATTTTATCTGTTTTAAATATTAAATCCTCTCAAATATTAGATATTTATCAGCTGTACATGCATAAATTACCCACTTTACACTATGAAAGGATTATTGGAAACTGCACTCAGCCACTTGATGGAATAATTTTCGGAATTTCACATGGTCAAACAGGTATTGTAGAAGAGTCCCTTCCCGGTAATGTTTTAAACTTTTGTTCAAGTTCTCAGGATATTTATTTCAATACAAAAATTTTATCCGCTTTGGCAGAAGAATATTATGATTTTATATGTAATGCAAAATATGTAATTTTTGATATGTTTGACTACACCTACTTTAATTATGACGTCTTATTATCAAATGAATTACTTAACTATCTGGGTTTCAATGGATTCTTTTGCGAAGACCGCAATTCTAATAATAAAAAAATCTTTCGTCAAAATAAAATTTTAGATGATTATTCTATTTCAACCTATATGTTACCTAACAGTCTAGTTTTTTCATCCATTCAACGTCATATATTTGAACCAACCATCCAATTTCAAGTAGCTAATTTAGATCATTTTTGCAGACTATTATTCCGCCTCAACCCAGATATTCAAATTATAGGTGTTCTTTTACCAAAATATTATATTGTAGAGGAAACGAAAAAATTGTAAATCAGATATGGAAACCACATTTTGAAAACATAATTTCTTCATTTCAACAGAAATATACAAATTTTTCCTTCTTTGATTTTAAAAATTTGACAAGCATATCAAAAAAACAAGAATACTATCGAGATTTATCTCATTTAAATTGTAATGGTGCCCATCATATGACAGAAATTATTTCCTCTCTGATTTCTATATAACAAAGATTCCAAATTGTTTTATTATTTGTGTTCTCCTGCTTTCACCATCTTCAAAAATGTATCATAATCCCGAATATAATCTTCTTCCTTATAAACTTCTGAAGCCAGCACCATCAAAACAGCATCTGGCGAAAAATCATACATCTCTCTCCACATATTATTTGGTATATAAAGACCTTCATATGGTTTTTCCAGAGAAACAATTTTCTTTTCTTTTCCATTATCCAGACGGATTTTGCAGGAGCCATGTATACAAATTAAAATTTGTTCCAATGACTTATGTGCATGATATCCTCTTGTCACGCCCGGTTTTGTATCATACATATAATACACTCTCTTGATTTCAAAAGGTATATCATTATATTCTTCTAATGCTACCAACATACCTCGTTCATCACCATGCTGCTGGAATGCATATTTAATAATCTGCATCACATTACCTCCTCTTTTATTCCATATACATCTTTCTCAATCTCTCACGAAACGTAAAATCTCTTTTCACACGTTCAAAGCCTGCTAACGCTATCTTCTTTCTCTCATCCTCATGTTCTAAATAATACTTTGTCTTATAAAACAAATCTTCTATATTATCATATATAATAAGTTCTTCTCCAACATTAAAATATTCCATCAGTTCTTCTTGATAATTCGAAAGTACAAATCCACCACAACCAAGCACATCAATGACACGAAGAGGTATCCCTGTCCGAATTGTTTTTAAAGAAATATTTAAATTAATCCTGCTCTGTGAAAAAATAAATGGCATTTCCTTATAATAGTCTGCATATCCACGGAATCTTACATTTTTCAGTCTCTTGTCTTTATCTGTAGAATACAAATCCACATGATAATGTGCAGATAACAAAGCCAATGCCATATAGCGTTCTCTTCCGGTAGTTTCACATGCAAGCATAAATTCGAGTTCTCTTCTCCCCATTGTAAATCCGTCTGTTGCTACTTTTGCGTAATCCTTGTTCATCTGAGTAAGCAACTCATCCGTGATCAACTCGGGAATGATGTACCCTCCATATATTTTTGCCTGTGCATTTACAATTCCTTCAAGATACCCTTTTGTATATTCTTGTAACGGTGCTGTAAAATAGGAATATTCCGTCTGATATAATTTTCCTACCAGTGACACATCTGTTCGGTATTCTTCTTTTTCCCGTTTTGATGCATTAATTCGAAACACTTCCACATCTACTGCAAGAGGAAGATGCACTGCATTCACCCCCTCTTTTCTATGAATTTCCGCCTGACCTTTATCAAAAAAGAAAATGCGATTACAAGAATTCCTCAGACTGTCTATGTTTCTAATATGAAGCGGTGAATCATATACCCAGGCCGTATATACAATTCCAAATTCTTCACACAAACCCGAAATTAACGGTGAAAAATTTACAGACAACACATCCGTATAGGTTCCCATCTTTAAATAAGCTCTAAACTGTTCTAAAAATAAATCATCCTTTTCCCAGTCGTTAAATTGATAAAAAAATGTGTCATAGGAAATTCCCAGTTCCCTTAATCCGTGCTCAATTCCCTTATTCATAAAGGAATGCCATTTAAAAAACAATAATTTCATTATACTTTCTTATGTAATCCTTTTCTTTATAATACATGATGCATTACCACATTCTGTTTAGCACTTCTAAAAAAATATTCGCTTTATCAATTATATCCATTTTTCACCCATTTTACAGCTCTTTCATAATCGTTTATCGTGTCGACCTCGCGTGTTCTGATTTCCATAAACGGAACCGGCAAATATGGCTCTATTAATTGAAACACATGCCCTTGTCCACTTTTCATCTTTGCACTCTTCATCTGTGTAATACCATTCCATTCATAGTTGCCAATATTCTTTGAAAACGCACTTACAAACTCTTTATCCCCATCTTTATATGTCTGAAGCATCCACGGCTCATCTGTATCCGGTGTTCCTCCACTTACAAACTCATGATCACATTCCAAAATTTTTTTCATATCATCAGGATGTACTAACAAATCTCCATCCAACGATAGAATATACTCATTCGCATATTGTGATGCCAATGCCACACTTGCACCAGTTCCTGTTTCTCTATAATTATGATTAAATACAAATACAACATCTTTCCGATATTTTCTAACTACATTGATTACCTTTTCTGCCTGATAACCAACTACTACACGAATGTCCCTCTCATCTTTCAATTTTTCCAGATGATGCATAATTAATGGTTTACCTTCTACTTCAACCAGTGCTTTTGTAGTTCCAAGCCCCAAACGATTTCCCATGCCTGCACAACTAATGATTACTGTCCTTGAAACCTGCATTCCATTTCCTCCTTTACAAGAGTCTCTCTAAAAATTCGACCAATTTTTCTTCGTCATAAATTGCATGACTGGCACATGCAAGTACTGCTGGCGCAATCTCCCGTACTCCACCATACCCAATGCCTACTTCCGCTGCTTCTATCATCTCAGCATCATTATTACCATCACCAATTGCAACAAATGGCAAAACCATTTGACCAATTACTGCATTTTTATCAACAATATTAAATACATCTTCGATATAATCATTTTTAACAATTGCTTTGGAACAAAACGTATTTCGCTCCATTCCTATTTTTCTAATCAGTCCATCAATCCATACATCCAGATTTCCTGTAACAATATAACACCTGTCATGATTTACTCGTATAAAATCAACTAAATGATTATTTAATTGAATTTTACTCACCATTTCATTCACTTCACTTACAGGAACATTTTTCAATAAATCAACCCTTTGCAAAAAGCTCTGTTTAAAAGGTACTTCTCCTCTCATTGTACTCTCTGTAAGTTCACTCATCTTTTCATATATTCCTAATTTTTTTGAAATAGTGGGCAATATTTCCTGTTTGGTTACCGTTGAATCCAAGTCAAATAGAAAAATATATCTACTCATTCTCTACCTCTCTTTTACTATAGTAAATATTCTTTCAGCCACTTTATTGTCATTTCCAGTGGATCATAAAAACAATATTGGTTTCGTAAAATTGCTGTTTCCTCAGTTTTTGAGCATTTATCAATATAATCTACTAGCACCGGAAACTCTGTGCATCCTAATACTACATTTTTTTTCCCAAATTTTTCAAGGAAATCTCTAAACTGACGCGCTAAACCTTGATTCAATTCATTTCTTTTAACACATTCAATAAAATATCGAATAGCTGTAAAGTCATCTTCATTTGGATTTACACATTTTATCCCATAATGTTTTAAACGTGTCTGGTATAAATTCTTCTGCAGCGCCCCCTCAGCAGCAATAATCAACACTTCTCTCTCATCCTTTGCTTGCAATTCAGCTCCCATAATATTAATAATATCGACTACTCGTTCTTTTGCCTGCGGAATTTTGGTATATACATCATCCAAAAAATAATGCGCCGTACCACATACTAATATTATCTTGCTAACATCATTATCAATCATCAACTGTATGGAATCAGAAATACAATCTACTACCTCTTTATATGCCTCATTATACAATAGTGCCCTTGTCCTGCTTGGCATAGTAAAATTATTATCCATTATTATATGAGGATAATCCCGTTCACTCTCTGAAGCAAATTCTTCCAGTAATCTTTTATAAAAATTTAATGTTGCATACGCCCCAAAACCGCCTATAATCCCTACCTTTTCCCTATACATGTTTGGTCACCTTTCCAAGATATAGTAATATTGAGCTGTCTCTTTTCTATTGTTAAGCACGTCATCATCAAATAGAAATCCTTCTTCTTTTATACTGAATCCTTTATTTAAAAACATTTCATTTATGCTTACTTTTAATTCATCTCGTGTTCTATATATAGCATTATAATAGTCCTTCAGCTCCTCAGAAAAAAAATCTTTTAAAGTAAGCCTTTCTTCTATCGCAATAGGTTCCCGTATACATATAATGGATTTTTTCTCACATACTTTTTCTATCTGTCTCAATGAATTTTCCATATCCACATCATTCAAATACATTAAAATTCCAACTATCAAAATCCGGTTATATAAACCTTTTCCATTTTTTTTTAATATTTCGGCTATCTCACTGGCACCCCCCACACAATAAGAGAATCTGCTCCTATGATTTCTTTTCTTAGCAATTTCTATCAACTCCTCGCTAAAATCCATACCGCAGTATTCTGTAATATCTTCCGGCAACGCATCTGCCCATCTTCCGATTCCACATGCAACATCCAATACTTTTGCGTCTTTTTCCATATGTAGCAACGGCATAAGTTTTTCTATCTCTTTTTGATTTCTCTGTCTCACTATTTCTGCATGATTATCCTGATACATGGTAACCGAATATGGGTTATTTTCCTGAAATTTTTCTGCTCGTTTCTTAAAAAAGAGTTTTGTATCGTTGTAATCGATATTTTCAACTTTTTCCTTAATTCGCATTATTTTCTTCCTCTCATCATTCTGATATCTACCACTATAGCATCATAAATTTTCTTTATGATGCTGCAGAGATAAAGCAAATAAATGTTTATCCATTTTTTTTATATCATATGGTGTTTCTTTCACACAGGAAAAACAAGGCATCTCTTCTATTTGCATTTTTGTATGTTTTTCCCGAATAGTCATCATCTTTTCTCCCAACCAAGCATCTTTAACTCCCATATGATTTATATCCTCTACAATAAGTCGATTATCCGATTCACTACAACATAAAGATAAATATCCCTCACAGGTCACATTGATAGAATTCCATAATACAGCGCATGGGATTGTATGCTTTATCTCAAATGATTTGATAGATAAATTTGACAAATCACATCTTTCTTGCAAACTATCTAACTTTTGTCCTGCATATCCACAAGGATAATAAAATACAACTTCATCACAATAATGACTAACCAACTGATTAAATTTTTCTAATTCTTTATAATTTTGCTTTACCCCTACACATGAAACAAATATTTTATAGTTCTTCCCTGTTTCTTTACGATATTTCCAAGAAAATTTTAGGGCATTTATTGCATTTTCGTAATTGTCAGCCCCATGTATTTTCTTATAGGTTTCTCTACTTCCAGCATTAATGGAAAATTTTATACTATCTAATCCTGCTTCAAATAATCTTGTCAACAATTCCTCATTTGCCAGCGAACCATTGGTTGTAATAAACGAATACTCATATCCTAATTTTTTAGAATATTCCACCAGTTCAGGAAGCCTTTTATATAATAAGGGTTCTCCATTCATATGAAAACAAATCCTTTTATCTGCTCCTAAAAAATCGGCACACTCTTTCATCACTCTCTTTGCCAATTCAAAGTCTATCATTTTTTTAGGACGATGACTCTCTACATTAGGACAAAACATACATTTATGGTTGCAGGCATTTGTCACTTCCAATTGTAACAATACACCGTCCAATGATATCTGCTGACCATTTACAGTTGTTTCAAGTTTTTTACTATACCGTTCTGTTAGATTCATCACTGTATTCCTCACATTTTTTCCATATTTGCGCCATACTTCCAAATTGTAGTTTATCTACTTTAACTTCCTCAAGAAGTATATCCCCAACTAATTGAAATCCTATGCCTTCAAACATTGCATAGTAATTTTGTTTTGACCGATAAATAGCATCATAATTTGACAACATATTGTGTAGATATATTTGATCATATTGTTCAAAATTCAATGTATCCTTTGTTATAATATATCCCCCATACTTTAAGGCATCATATACTTTCCTGACAATTAACCTTGCCTCGTTGGTATTCATAATGCATGTCAGCAATCCCATCATCATAATATTATCATATTTATCAGGGATCAGATTGATTTTTCTTGCATCTGCATGGTAAAAACATACATTTTGAATTTCATTTTCTTTTGCTTTGCTGTTTGCAGCATCAACCATCTTTTTTGAATACTCAAATCCCTCAACCATTTTTTCTTTATCTGCAATTTTAAATGACCAGCTACCGTCTGCAGATGCTAAATCACATACAATCTGTTTTTTATCCAAATGATTAACAAAATTTTTTTCAAAAAATTCCTTTTGATTTTGATAACGTTGACTTGAAACGGTATTTACATTCCACGCCGTTTGATCCTGCCAATAATCTAACTTAGAATTCTTATAATGATCCTGTATTTCATTAAAGACCTCTATATTCTCTGTATAAAATGCCCCATTTTCTCCTATATAGGCTCCTTTCGACATAATATCTATATACCATAAATTTTCTTCTATTTCCGCTTTCTTCTTCCGTAAATCTTCTTCTATTCTCTTATATGCTTCTAATTCTTCCAACGTTTTTCTCATAATATCCCCTATAACTCCTTTAACTTATTATATATATTCTCTGCCGCAGTTTTTCCTGTCATATTTACATAGTCCATATTTTCTTTGAAAAGCTCCTGTCGTTCTTTATGCTTGTAATCCCTCTGCCCTATTACAATGTCAGCAACAAATTTTCGAATTTCTTCCTTTGATTTTCCATCTGCCAAATAATATACACCTTTTATACCTTGTCCAATATCATTAAAATATTGTTCTGGTCTACATAAAAACAATCCTGGTTTATCCGCATATAGGTATTCTGCCAAAAAAGAAATACTATCTAATATCATGGCATCCGAATATAGAAATAAATCTTTATAATCTCCTTTCTCCATAACATAAGCATTCTTTAAACTTTTCCAACTATTTATATATTTCTCCCATTCTTCCTCATTTTCAAATATACCAGCCCGAATTGCCTTATATTTCAATTGTGGATGTGGTTTTAATATCCATATAGTCTCATTTTCATATTTTTGGGCAAGTTCAAGCATAAAGTTGTAATTATATTGAAATGTGGAAAAAATAACAGTTCCCTCATCTTCTATCGAATGATGTGGTGCATAAATAATCCTTTTTGCTTTTTTCTTTCCACTTTTCTTCTCCACTTTCTCCCAAATATCTTCTCCATTCTTCTCGTACTGGTAAAACTTATCCATTTTAGGATATCCTGTATAACATGCACTCGCATCACCAATAAACGAATACTTATGAGCCATTTTCACATCCATAGCAGTACATTCAAAAATCTTCCATGCAACATTATGTATTAACTGATTATACTGGTCATACACAAAAGTTGCATTTTTATTTTCTGCAAGTAGATATCCATATGGGATATATGTATGTAATACACTTAATGGATATTTTTCCAATCTATAATCTGAGTGAAATAACCCCATCCAAGGAGTAGTCCATATACATATTTCCGGTCTAAATCCTATTTCTTCCCATGTATATAATCTGCCATCTTCCAAATTTAAAGTTCCTACTATACGCAATCTTTTTTTTTGGAAAAATGCTAAATTTTTCTCATACTCTTCGCGCACCATTCTCTCGTCTAGTCCAATATAATTTGCCATCAGAAAGATATATGGTTCAAACCTTTCAGAATTATCCAGCAAATTATATAATTCATCGCCTATCCATGTTGATGAATAATTCACAATAAATCCAACAACAATTTTTTCCTGTTTCCTAATCCTGGTAAGATTAATTTGCTCTAAATATGATTTTATTTGCAAATAAAAATCTTTTCCATTTTCCAATAACATTGTTGTCCGCAACAAAGCTGCTAAATATTCGTATGTAAATTGTCCTATTGTATCCTCATTTATGTAATTTTGATCTATCGCTTCCAGCAACAGATCTACCATCTTTTTTTCATATTCTTTCATATTATTCCCCATCTTTAGCACATATTAAAATCATGTACTTCTTTTAAAACATCTGTTTCCATGTCATATAATTTTCTTTTCTTAGTGCATACCAATAAATATCTTTATACGACTCTCCTATTTTCAAATGTTCTTTAAAACACCCTTCCAACTCCAAGTGATTTCTTTCGTAAAAAGCAATTGCTCTTTCATTATCTTTCCTTACATAAAGATAAACCTTATTGAGTTCTAACTCTTCAAATGCGACTCCCATAATTAATCTAAGTGCTGATGTTCCAATATTTTTTCCTATAGCTATTGGATGCAGCGCAATGGCAAACTCTGCATGTTTGTTGTCACGGTCAATATTTTTTAAACTGACTGTTCCTAAATATGTTTGTTTTTGATCAGTTATTGCATAATGCAAATTGCATTTGTCGTCCCAACTTTTCTCAATAAAATGACAACATGTTTCTATACTCTGTTTTGCCGGATCATACTGCATTTTCTCATAAATGTCTGGAGTCTGCATCCATTCCAACATACTTTTTGCATCTGACATTGCAAGTTTTCTTAATCTTATTTCAGATTTTAATAACGGTTTACACATTCTATTGTCCACTCAATCTGTTCCTCCGTCATTCCCGGATATAAAGGAATACTGACTTCTTCTGCACAAATCTGCTTTGTAACCGGATAATCTTCCATTTGCACACGATACTCCACATATGCTTTCTGCATCATAATAGGAGTCGGATAATGCACATTTGCACATATCTCATTCTTCTTCAAATAACTAATAAAATCGTCTCTTTTTTTTACTAGCAACGGATATATATGATATACAGATTCTTTTATATTCTCAGGCATACAAGGCAACACTATTTGGGAATTGTGTATTCTACTCGAATAAAGTGTTGCAATCCTCCTTCGTTCTTCATTCCACTGCTCCAGATACTTTAACTTCACTGTTAAAAAAGCTGCCTGAAATTCATCTAATCTTGAATTACAACCTTTATACACATGGTTATATTTCTCATAAGAACCGTAATTTTCATACGCACGAATTTTTTCTGCAAGTTCTATATCGTCTGTAACTACAGCACCTGCATCCCCCAACGCTCCTAAATTCTTTCCTGGATAAAAACTAAATGCTGCCGCATCTCCCAAACTTCCTGTTTTTACTCCATTTATCTCTGCTCCATGTGCCTGTGCTGCATCTTCAATAATTTTTAAGGAATATTTATCTGCAAATTTTCGTAATTGTACGACATTTACAGCTCTTCCGTACAGATGAACTACAACAATAGCCTTTGTTCTGTCTGTAATTTTCGCTTCAATTTTATCTATATCAATATTATATGTTGTAATATCAGCATCTACAAATACCGGTGTTGCTCCAACATAAGTTATAGCCAAAACAGTGGCAATGAACGTATTTGCCGGGACGATTACTTCATCCCCCTTTCCGATTCCGTATGCCAGCAAAATCAGGCGAATCGCATCCAATCCATTTCCACAACCCACACATGCTTTTGCTCCACAAAAATCTGCGAATTTACGCTCAAACTTTTTATCTTCCTCTCCGCCGATAAACCATTCCCGATCCATCACCTGATGATACGCCGTATCTAATTCCTCTCGTATTTCATCATGGATTTTTCCTAAATCCAAATATGGTACCTCTATCATTTTTCACGTTCCTCGTAATATAATACTCTATCTGTTAACAGTCTCTATTATATTTTTCACTTTCTCAATCACTTCATCCTGCTGCTCATCCGTCAGTTTTGGAAAAATTGGCAGACTGATAATATGTGTATATAACTCTTCTGCCACAGGACAATGCACATCCTTAAATCCGTGTTCCTGATAATATGGATGATAGTAAACCGGTATATAATGTACATTCACTCCAATTCCTTGTGCACGCAATGCCTCGAATACTTCTTTCCTGTCTTTATTTTTTACCTGAATTATGTAAAGATGCCATCCACTCTTTGTATCTGGAAGCTGATATGGTATAACAATATTTTCACAGTCTGCAAATGCTTCATTATAACGCTCCACAATTTCACGTCTGCGGTCGATAAACCGGTCTAACTTTTTCATCTGTGTACAACCTAATGCACACTGGATATCTGTCATGCGATAATTATATCCAAGATCGATCTGCTGATAAAACCACGATCCCTCATTACGTGTCATCTGGCTCTCATCTCTTGTAATTCCATGGCTGCGGAATAAGACCAGCTTTTTATATAATATTTCATCATTTGTTACGATCATTCCACCTTCGCCTGTCGTAATCGGTTTTACTGGATGAAAACTAAATGTGGTCATATCGGACATGGAACCAATCCTTTTCCCTTTATATTCCGATCCAAGCGCATGCGCAGCATCCTCAATAACAATAAGATGATGCTCCCTTGCAATTTTATGTATCGCATCCATATCGCATGGCTGTCCTGCCAGATGTACCGGGATGATTGCTTTTGTTTTGTCTGTAATCTTGCGTTCAATATCTTTTGGATCAATATTATATGTTTTCGGATCAACGTCAGCAAATACCGGTGTACCTCCGCAATATAATATACAGTTGGCTGAAGCAGCGAACGTAATTGGCGTTGTAATGACTTCATCTCCCGGTCCAATCCCTGCTGCGTGACAGGCTGCATGGAGTGCCGCAGTATCATTTGATATTGCAACTGCATATTTTGCTCCAACATAATCTGCAACTAATTTTTCAAATTCCGCAATTTTCGGTCCTGTTGTCAGATAATCTGAGCGCAATACTTTTACGACTTCTTCTATATCATCTTCCTCTATTGTTTGTCTTCCGTACGGTATCATAATAATTACCTATATGTGTTCTTACACAATCCTTTCCGCTTTTTATCTGTTTTTCTCGCTACTTCTGCATAACTTCTGTTAATACTTTCCATACCTTTGTTCGATTTCTAACCGCATGTTCTACAATAATCTGTACCATTTCTAAAGTACACATGCCTCCTTCTAATCTCTCAACAAGGATTCTGGCCGCTTCCCATGAATTTTTTAATTCCACTCTCCAGAGTAACCATTTAATTTCTCTCTCCAAAATCTTAAAACTATCCCAATCCGTTTTATTTGTATTATTCAACGTTTTGGTTTCAATTTCCCGATTTTGCGTCTCTATATATTGTCGCAAGATAAATACATCCGTATCTGTATATCCAGATTCTTCAAAATCCTGCAATAATTTTAACAGTTCCCTTGTTATTCCATTTTCTGCACATTCAAAAATCTTTTTTTTCTTCACCTGCAAATCTGTCCAAACTCTTGTACTGTAACTATCGTCATTTTTGTCATAATAAAAACCATACTTCTGATATTTTTTGCAAAAGCATTTCCGATAATTATCATATCCCTGTTCTGTGCTTATCCCAGAATCATGTAATGCCCATACACAATCATCTTTCGGAACTACGATTTTATAACCTTTCCGCTGAAATTCCATACACTGAGATATATCATAAAAATGAAATTTATCAAACTCCTTTTCGTCCCATTCTATATCATACTGTGTGATCATAAGCATTCCATCAATTGCCTGTACTTCGATTGTATTATCTGCCTCATCCTGCAGATATTTCATATGAATCATTTCATTTCCATTATACACAAGCACATTTCCATAATTCCATGCTCGTGCTGCCTGTGCATCCCGAGGTATTTTCTTTGTACCTACCGTCCCTATCATACCGATAGTTTCATTTTTAAAAATATTTAATACATCACACAAAAAATCCTCTTTTAAAAGTAAGACATCCTGATGCAAATAAATCTTATACTTTGCATCCGATTGCCGCATTGCTGCATTATATGCTGATGTCATACTATCAGCTTCACGTATTACTAATATTTCGGTTTGAAATTGTTCCGGTATCCTCAAATCATTTATATATAACAAACACTCTTCTAACGCAGGTTCATCATTGCAGCAAATAATAAACGCTATTTTATTCATATCCATTTTTACTCTGTCCACCACTCATACATAATCATTTATTGTATTTGATTTTTCTTTTCTTCCTGATATTTTTTTATTATAGCCTGCTGCCTTTTTGCTATATCAATTATTACCTGGTCGAAATACATTGGTTCCGTATTCATTTTATAAAAATCAGTCAATTTAAAATTATATTTTTCCTCCAAAATATTCCTGCATTCCGTATCCTCAAATAACTCAATAAACCACTTTTCTGCAAAACAATTTCCTTTGTTCCAAAGTAAAAAAGCTTTCTCACATAAAATCTCTTTCTCACTATATGCATTTTTATTCTTCATATCTTCCCGGAAAATATCAGCAAAATCCTGCATAGACATTTTTCTTATACACGTTTCATGTATCCACTGCCTTTCATGTGCATCCCTTGCCAAAGTTTTTTCATTTACATCACTAAGATTTTTTCCACTTTGCGAAAACCGTCTATAAAATGTTAATCTCTCTTGCAAAATATATGTTTCCGTCTGCCCTAATACACGCAGCCACAAATCATAATCCTGAAGCTGAACTAAACCATAACGATAATATCCCGTCTGTTTTAACACCTCCGATCGGATACACGCACTAGGCGCACAAAAACAATTATTATCAATAATTAATTTTCTACTCCAGTACTCTTTCTTAAAATTATCATTACAAAATAATTTATAGAAATTATAATTTTCAGTATTTTTACAGTGATTATCTTCATCTATCACATTTACCCATGTAAAACATAGACCATATGATGGATGTTCTTCTAAAAATGTTACTTGCTTTTCCAACTTATCCGAACGCCAGCAATCATCATGACCTATTAATGCTATATATTTTCCAACAGCATGTTCAAATCCTACATTTCCGCAATAGCATATATGGTGATTTTCTTTAAGATATATCTTCTTTATCCGTGGATCCCTATACAAAGATATTTTTTCCCTGCTTGAATCTGTTGATGCATCATCAACAACAATCACCTCTATGTTGCGATATGTTTGTTTTAAGGCACTATCAATTGTATTTTCTATAAAATTTTCACCATTGTAAACCGGAATAATCACACTGACCAACGGCTCTTGTTTTTCTGTTTTTAACAAACATGGATAGACATTATATGATTCTCTTAAACTTACGGCTGAGATTTTTCTGATCGCATCCCTTGATATGCATCCTTTTGTTACTAACTCTTTTAATTCTTCAATTCGTTCATCGCTTCGTTCATACTCGATACGCAATATTACCAGACGCACCCAGTTATAATATTCCATAATCTGCTCCCAGTTCTGCAATGAAAACCATTCGCTGTGCACACCACTAGCACTTGCTTCTTCCAGTCTGTACACTTCCATTAAATTACTAATCTCTCGTAATTCTGTATTTATGAAATTTTTATCACGCATTTCATCAGCAATTTCATCTAATTCTTTATAATGATGCTGAACAAATAACTGAATCAGTTCATTTTTTAATCCTTTTATCTTAGAAAAATCTTCAACCCTCTGTTTTCCTTTTTCCCTGTCTACACTGTTCTGAAATATGTCTGGATAGTTTGAAATCATTTTTTCTCTATAAAAATCATACTTCTCTACATCATGACAGCCACAATCATGATAGCACCACGCATTTTTCTGAAACGGAACTACGACTTTATATCCATGTTTCTTCATTTCCAACGATTGCGATATATCATAAAAATCCCAACCATCTAACACATCTTCTCTCCACAATATATCATACTGTGTAGCTATTAAAAGACCGTTTACAGCCTCTACCTCTTGCCAGCTCTGGTTTTCCCTTTGCTCAAAGAAATTCGTATCCATCACGCAATGCCCATCATATGCTATTATACTTCCGACTTTCCAGTTCAAACAGCAATCAGCATCCAGGGGAACTTTTTCCATTCCTAATACTCCAAGCATACCTATTGCCTTATCACTATTAAACACTTGTAAAAGATCACTGATGAAGTTGCGATTTAATATCAGAGTATCCTGATGCAAATACACCTTATATTTTGCGTCACTCGCCTGCATTCCTGCATTATAACCCTCTGCCATAGAATTTGCTTCTTGTATACATATAATATCTGTACAATACCCAACCGGTACTTCCAGTTCATTAATATATCTGACACATTCTTCATAATATAATGCATTATTTGTGCAAATTATAAATGCTATTTTTTGTTTATTCATCAATGCGCTCACTTTCTACATTAAGTTACTGCCATAAAAAATTAACGGTAGAAAAAACTGTGTTTTCTACCGTTTTTTATGCTACTCATCATGCTTTCACTCTACATATTTTACTTCAAAACCTCGAGAACCGCTTTTGCATCATTATTATACTGTGCTAAAATACTCTGAGACGCATTCACCAAAATCCGATTTGTAGAGTGAAGTACCAATTCCATATTCATATTGGTATCCCTGCGAAGTGACTCTGCACTCTGTGTATTTTCAGAAGTATTATCTGTATTGCGCGCTGCATGTTCTAACTGTTGTAACTGACCACCAAAACCATCACGCCACATTGCAGCTTTTTCAATCGCATCCTGTACCGTCTTAATAGACTCTGCTGCCTTCGCATGAGAAGATACATCCACTTTATCTACGCCAAGGTTTTCCTTGCCTGCATTTACAAAATGAATTGTGAGACTCTGACCTGCCAATGCACCTGTCTGGATTTTAAAATATCCCGGATCAGCCTGTGGTGTTCCAGCTGCTAACATATACTGCTGATTGAAATTCGTCGTATATGCAATACGATCAATTTCTTTATTTAACTGGTCTATCTCATTTTGAATTGCATCACGATCATCATGTGTATTCGTATCATTCGCAGCCTGCGTAGTAAGCTCTGTCATACGATCCAGTACATCCTGAGTTTCCTGCAATGCTGCATCTGCGGTCTGTAACATACTGATTCCGTCCTGCACATTTCTCGATGCCTTATTCAACCCCTTAATCTGATGGCGCATGGTTTCAGTAATCTGTAAACCAACTGCATCATCATTTGCTGAAATAATTTTATAGCCGCTAGACAGTTTCTTGGAGGAATCTTCCATTTTCTTGACATTATAACGTAATTGTCTGCTCTGTCCGATTGCTGCCATATTATGATTAACCACCATGTTTTTCCACCTCTTCCTTGAGTTCATATTCCTAATATTTATATCGTTCGTTTTATTGTATATCTTTAGATAAATTTAACTATTTTAATTTCTTATTCTATTATATAGCATTATAAGCTATCTTCGCAGACATTCGGCAATATTCCATTATTAAATCACCTATCTGTTTAAAATCTTCCACTCCTACATCCTTATTAATAAGTTTAATTAATACAGTATAAAATTCTCCATCTTTCAAATATGGATTCTTCATATAGTTGGGAAATACTTCCTTTACACGCTTTGACATTTTTTTATAAACATCATACAAAGGCTCATCGCATCTGTTAAATAGCTTAATCAACGTACTGCAATAATATGAATCTAAATAATCTCTTTCTATCTCATAATAATGCGTATGAAAAATACCAAGTTTTTTATACTGCACTAACTTCAATTCCTCTATTTGCATTTGATCCAGATAAAAAGTAGTGTTTCTTAGATGAACTGTTGAATCTTCACGCTGTCTATAATGATAGTAATTATTTTGCAAATGATAATTACTTCGTGTATACAAACGCATGATTGCATACCAATAATTATCCTCGTATTTTAAATGGCATGGAAATTCTATCGAATTTTTATCTATTATCTCTTTATTATAAATCCCAGTCACTATTCCTTCTCCATACCCCATATGTGAAAAGTCTGTAATCCAATGGTTTCCTCCTTCCAAAATATTTTTTGAAAAGTTATCAAATATATCTCCATTTTTTGAATAAATAACTTCTCTCCCATCCGGGAAATTTTCCATTCTTCCACAATCTACTACGTCACACCCATACTTTTCTATACATCTGTATAAGTCCAGATACATTGCCGGTTCAATCCAGTCATCAGAGTCAACAAATCCAATATAATCCGCCTTGGCATATCCGATACCTACGTTCTTAGCACCTCCCTGAGAAAGATTTTCATCTAAATGAATTGCAACTACTTCCTGTGGATGTTTTCTTTCAAATTGTTTAATACATTCCCATGTACTTCCATTATCAGTTGATGCATCATCAACAAAAATGCACTGTAAATTTTCAAATCCCAATGTCTGCATTTCAAGTGAGAGCATACATTGCGGCAAATACTGTGCTGTATTGTAGCATGGAATGATCACTGAAATTAACGGTTTCATCTATTTTCCCCTTCTAATCTTTATAAGCGTCTTAATATCATAAACCAGCATAAAAAAAACCAAAATAAATCCCAGATAACCATTGATGCCATACAAAACATTGATCAGTCCTTTATATGGTACAAAACATGCAATAATACATCCAATAACACCACCGGCAATTGTAACGATTTTATATCTTACAGAATTTTCTTTCGATATTCTTCTCACACCTGTCCACAAAAGCGGTACGGCTGACGTATAAATACCCGCACAGATAATAATCGCAAACACCTGCGCCAGCCACGGTGCGATCTGATTCGCCAGTTCCAGTGCCGGGATATCAGCTCCTGCAGTAATGTTAATATGTCCGATCAATGCAATACAACATATGGTCGATGCACCAAATATAAACAATGCCGAAAGAAGCATTCCAATATTCACTTCTTTTAACTTATTCTTTGCTCCAATCTCAGCCAAAAATGCCGCGAACCACAAAATAACAAATCCACCATAGGAGGCTCCTGATTTCAATGGATTTCCACCTCCAACCTGCTGCATCACATCCGTATAATTTCCAGCATCAATACTCGCCATATTTCCCATGAAATCAGGCCACCCTGTTACCGCTGTAATTCCGGCGATTATCAAAATCATAACAATAATAAGCGGCCCGATTTTGCTCAACGCATTCAATATTCCATCCAGTCCAAAAATAACCGTACAGACAACAAGTATCGTAAGCCCAACGGCTCCAGTTCCTTTCGGCAGTCCCCACTGCTGGGTAAGCGTTGAGTTTGCACCTCCACACATAACCACAAAACTCATATAACAGAAAAATGCTGAAAATATATCAAAAAAAATACTGGCATACTTTCCAAACTTATCTCCAAAGCAACTACAGTATACCCGGTAAATCTCCCCGCCTCGTTCAAGTCCAAGGCGATTACCATTTGTTGCAAAAGACAGATTCGTGTAAATATATATGATTGCCGTTACCAAAATTACTACCGGAAACATGCTTCCATAGGAAGCGTCATACTGCACCACTTCCTGCATTGTTGCAAAACCGGCACCGATATAAAATGAGATACAGGCTCCGCTTAAAGCTATGATCGACATGAGACTCAATTTAGATTTTGTCATTTATGATACATCCTTTCCTTCACTGCTCATAAGATTTTTGATAATATGTTCCGCTCCCATTCCATCCACAGTTCTGACTGCAGATTCTCTCATCTTTTGTCTTTCTTCACAATTTTCCGCCAGCAAATACATCATTTCCATCAGATCATCCCAGAATCCCGTCTTCGTCCGAACGTCTCCTGCACTTTTCATGACACCTTTTCCACATAAAGAACTTTCTCCTAACTTTTGATTATCTGCTAGAACGTATGTAATTGTCGGCATCCCACATGCACATAACTCATACAGTGTCGAACCCGCTGCTGAGACAGCCATATCACACTGCTGCATTAATTCTGACATTTTTTTTACATTCTGATGAATACATATCTGTGTATGTTTTTCTGCCAATTTTTTTATTTCTTCCACGTCCGGTTCAAATGCACCTAAAACAAGATGAAATTTGTACCCGGATAACTGCTCATTGTGCACCACTTCTCTGACAAAACGCAGTGCGATCCGCTCCGGATCTGCACCACCTGCAGAAAAAAGGATATCTGTCACCTTACTTTTTACCGGTTTTCGTTTCAGGTTCTGAAATTCCTGTCTCAATGGGACAAAATGCTCGCCTAATATTAACTGCGGCAATTCTGTTTTACTGTCCTGATACAATTTCGGATAATTCATCTCCATTGCTCCGGAATTATAGTTGATCAGAACATCGACAGGATATGCAAAACTTTTTATATCATCTATATATGCAAGTTTTGCATATTTTTTTAATTCTGTAAGATACGAATGGGTTACATAATAACCGTCTGCCAATATCACATCCGGTCGAAATTTTTGTATAACCTCCAGACACTTATTTAACTCCTGCTCCATATCATAATAATCCGTGTGCAATATCTCACATTCAAATCCATATTCTTTTATCGTCCCTGAAAAAGAATCATCTGCTGTCACATACTTACACAAAATGCCAAGTTCACGCGCAGCCATCCCCAAGGAAAGACACCTCATAATATGTCCCGCACCAATCTGTGCATTTCCATCTGCCCTGAATAGTATTTTTTTCATTTTACCTTACAACTTCCCTTAAGAGCATAAATGCCTCTGCTTTTTCCATCCCCACATTACTGCCTCTGAATGTTGCCAGTGCCCTTAATGCTTCCGCACTTCTTGGATGCGGGAATACCGTACTTTCACTCCGGTAGCACTTCATACCTTCTACTTTTGCTTCCACTGTATCTGTCACATCAATATATGCATTCGGCGTAAATGGTTCCTCATAAGTATAATTCCACTCTGTTGAAGACGGCGTTTCAAAAGAATATATCTTTTCTACAAAATAATCACCAACCGGTCTGCAAGCTGTAATGACGGCTTCACATACGATCCTGTGATCAATATTTAAGTCACCATGATGATGTGTAAAAATGGTATCCGGTTTATACTTTTCCACATATTTACTGACTACTTTGATCACGTCTAAAAGTTCCATACCATCCAATCGGTTATCCGGCAGATCACAAAAATCTATTGTCTCATATCCAACCACAGAAGCTGCCTTTCTTGCATCTTCTTTTAACATGGCGAGTTCATTTGTATCGGCATCATTCCTTTTTTCTGAGCGGGATGTGATTCCCTCTCCAACGATCACCGCCCTGCATATAATTCCCTGATCAGCGAATCTGCGTACGGCTCCGCCTACTCCAAGCAGTTCATCATCTGGATGCGCTGCAATTACTAATACATTTTTCATAAATCCTCCTTTCTCTGGACAGGTTCCAAAAAACTTTTATCGAAGATTATTATTATTCTCCAACATGACAAAAAACGGTTTCAGATCTTTTTCATTAAAATAATATTTGCATTTTGCATTTTTAAAATCTTCATACCATTCCTCTATGCTGTAATTACGCTCTATTACTCTTTTCTGATAATCAATCGGCTCTACCATTGCGTTAAAGCTTTCCGGGATTTCTTGATAGGCGTCCTCTGGAATTTTCCCACTCAGCATAGACTCAGCCCATAATACTGGCAGATTCATTCCAGCACAGGTGGCAGCATAACTCCAGGTTGAATTTCTGAAATTAATTTCACTAAAATATAACGTATCATCTTTATCTACTAAAAACTCAATCTCAAAAATTCCCTCAAATCCAATCTGCTCTAACATTTTACTCAACGCATCATATAAAAACTGATCTTTAAAATTATCTACACTATGATACGGACTATAATATCCTTTAATGTTATATTTATACAAAGATGCGATTGCTATAAAAGTCTGTCTTCCCTTGTCCGCACTGAATCCTTCCAACACCAGCTCATTTTTCTTATCAATATAATGCTGAACCAGCACTGTCGGACTCTGGATCTTTTCATAGGCTGTTTTTAATTCTTCTTCATTTTCGCAGATAAAAACATCCGCCTTCCAGCCACCAATATTAGGAGCGATCGATTTGGTGATTACCGGATATGGTACATTCTCTGGTATCTCTCCCCTTTTTACCGATACAGCCTCAAGTGTATTTAAGCCATTCTTTTTTGCCAGTTCAAGGATATTGAACTTGTCCATATACTCTGTAATACCACCATTTTTCCCGGCATTAAAAAAGATGAACTTTCCGGCAAAATCATCATAATGCTCATCCATATAGCCGACCTGTTCATCATCCGATGTGATCACGATTGGAAGATTATCCGCAGGATAATCACCATATTCTTCTAATAAAAGCTGGCATCCCTCAACGTAGTCTTTTACACGATGGCATTTTGCCACATATTTACTTGCAGATGCCACATCTGCCCGTCCCGGAATTGCAATAAAGACCGGACGGATTCCCTGCTCTCCCAGACTTCTGATGATACCTAACGGATTATAATGTTCTATTCCAAATACAATAATTGTTCTGCCATCTAACATATTTTTCCCTCTCACTTTCTTATTTCTTCAAGAAATTCTAAAACCGGCATATCAAATGAAGTGATATGTTTCCTCAGTTCCACACCCTGTTTATCCGTGTGGTATGTTCCCTTTCCCAACGTCTGTTTTTTCATTTCCTGCCAATAGTCATAGTAATAAAATGCTTTTTTGAACATTTCTACTGCCATTTCGTGCAGCATATCATAAGAACTCTTTAATGTTTGTGTCCGCAAATCACAACATGGCACCATTTCCTGTGCAATAACAAATCCTTTATCCAGTTTGTTATCAATATAATGCAGCGTCACTCCGCGAGGTGTCTGATCTATCAGACTCCACATATTAGGATCCACACCTCTGTTCCACGGCAAATAAGAAGTATGAAGATTGACAATATTGCCATTCAATTCATCAATAATTTCCATTTTAATTATTTTACTGTATGTATAACTCACAGCAAGATCAAACTGATGTTGCCTTACCCATTCAGTGGATAATTCTTCGTTCCACAATACGCATTCATTATTTTGATTTCTCATCCACTCAAACAGTTCTAATGCACATTCATTATTATACAAACATAAAATTTTCATGATGCCTGCTCCTCTTATATTAATTTAACAAATAAAAATTTACCACCCCTCTCATTTGCATTTGTAATATTCTTTTTTCACCACAGCAGGATTTCCAACAATCAGACTATACGGTGGATAATATCCTTCTCTTACAATACTTCCTGCTCCTACAACGGAATGATGTCCTATATGAACACCGCCCCCTATAAAACTCTGCGATCCGACATATACGTTATTTTCCAGAGTAATATCTTTTCTTTCTATATCTTCTGAAAGACCAATTGTCTTCTTATGTGAATCTGAACAATTTATAACTACAAATGATGCAATATCACAATTGTCACCTATCACAACTTTCGCACCCTTTGCATTTACTTCCGACATACCACCTATATACACATTTTCACCAATTTCAGGTTCGCCGCTAATCCAGACAAGTGGATGAAACCGGTTTTCTTTAATATCCGTTAATTCTGTAAATAAGTTTTGAAATTCATCTTTTGTCATTACATGATATCCTCCATTGTAAGTTGAACATTTGCCTTTATATCATGTTTTGCCTGTTTTCCAATCACATCATCCCATCTGCTTCCAGACAGTCCGTCTCCCGGACGACGCATACAAAGATTCTGCTCTGTAAACACCTCTCCCTGCTCTATATCACAGGAAGTGGTAATTGAACGGTGATATTCATTCCGTATCTGCATTTCTTTTTCTGTCGGCTGTAAATCTTTACTTCCAAGCATCTGATATGCAATTCGAACATCTGATACCCATTTTTTCAAGTCTTCTGGTTCTTCCGAAAACCAGTGATCCGGTCCCGGCAAATTATGGTCTAACGTAAAATGTTTTTCAAATATCTTTGCTCCATATGCAACCGCCATAACTGCTGCCGTACTTCCTACTGTGTGATCTGATAACCCCAGAATAAGTCCGGGATACTTTTCACGCAATGTTAATAATTTTCGGATATTAACATCCTCCGGCGGCGTCGGATATTCCGATGTACATAAGAACAGGCATAATTCCTTGTCTGTATATACTCCTGCATTTTTTAATGTAAGATCGATTTCCTCTTTTGTTGCCATACCACAGGACAATAGGAGTGGTACATTCTCGGTTGCATATCGCCGGATCAACGGTATATTCACAAAGTCATCTGAACCAACCTTCACTGCCTGAACTCCTATTGACATCAATAATTCAAGATCAGACACATTTCCAGGTGTTGAGAGAAACAAGATTCCCTGCGAATCGCAAAACTCTTTTAACTCTCTCCATTGCCTGGCAGTAAATTCTGACCTCTCAAACATATCAATGATAGGTTCCGTGATCTCTTTTCCCTGTGATCTGTATGTATAGGTCAGTCTTCTGTCCTGAATAAAGTCTTTTGCATAAAAAGTCTGAAACTTTACTGCATCGACTCCCGCATCTTTTGCAGAAAGAACCATCTTCTTTGCAAGCTCCATATCACCATTATGATTGATCCCTGCCTCTGCAATAATGAACGGAGGATATCCTTCCCCTATTTTTTTCCCATTGATCTCTATCGTTTTCATTCTTTTCCCCTGCACATCTGAAACTTTAATTCTGCCAATTCCCAGTCGCTCTGGTTGTCAATATCCTGAACTTCCATCTCCGAGACCTCAAACGGGACGGTGTGATTGGAAAGGAAATTAGGATTCTTTAAAAATGCTGCTGTTTTGCACCAGTAGAACTGTCCACAATCATGTAAAACTGTCTCCAGATCCTGTGACCGCATATCGATCGCCTCCGGCTGCACCGGCTGTAATACACCATCACGAAGCACCATTCCTCTCTGTGGCGGGAATGAAAATGGCACCATCGGAACTACATTATAAACATTTTCGTTTTCTAACAGCTTATGACTTTCCTGCAATTTCTGCGCCGTGACAAACGGTGCTGTCGGGTAAATACAGCAGAACTCATCATAATATTTTCCCTGCTGCCGGTATCTGTCCA
>OBAO01000553.1_pt1 | contig 36317 bp, 19 predicted proteins | sample 1517541 | NCBI WGS metagenome assembly OBAO01 (sample SAMN04571698, study PRJEB22368) | human gut metagenome | biome: human gut; material: stool | host: Homo sapiens | place: Luxembourg | collected 2012-08-10
AAGGACGACCTAAATACACTTTATCCACTCCCGGTTCTGCCGTCAGCTTACAGTGTTTGAAAATATATCCATATTTAGCTTCTTTCGGAGTGGAAGCAGCCGTTACATACGAATTGCGTTTGCTGTGGATCATACAATTTTCAAACAAAGCGGTGGAAGGACCGAAAATAAAGTCTGTAGTACCATCGATATAACAATCCTTAAAATAAAGGCGGGTAAATTTAGCACCGGTATAAATAGTATCCTGATTACCCAAAATACGGCAATTGATAAATTTCAAACGGTCACCTTCCGTATGCAGAGCCACCGCCTGTCCCAACTGAGCCGCATTATTCTCAATAGTCAGATTCTTAAAAGTGATGTCACTGCCCTCCACTTTCACCGTATAAGTGCGGAAAGTACCCATTTTATTTATATTCGCATGATCATCATAAGTTATAATCGTCTTATCACGATCTTCACCTATGATATCTATATTTTCCACCCATGAAGGAACAATCACTTTCTCCTTGTATACTCCGTTCTTCACATAGATCGTAACAGTATAATCCATGAAAGCCCGAGCACTTTCCACAGCCTCCTGCAAAGTACGGAAATCCCCCGTTCCATCGCGTGAAACAACAAGGGTATCCCGGCGTTCCTGAGCCCATGTTCCGCTAACAGCGACTAACAACAGCAATAATCCTAAAACTTTTCTCATCATCTCACCTCCTGTTATTTACATGCAGTTCCACAACTGCTTTTCTGAAACAAACGCTCCCATTCCAGACTGGCCATAATGAACGGGCCTACCGCCTTCGCGTCATTAGAACGTATTTTTTCAGTTATATAATAATTATAATCTCCGGTACGATACACCGGCTTGCCTCCCAAACCGGCAACGGCACACCCTTTAGTGATAGAAACCACACCTTTATTGTCCACTTCTATGAATTGGGTCAGAAGCCCTTCATACCCTTTCTTGGCCACTTCCATGTACGAAGGACAGATATACCCCTTACGCAACGCCTTCAACAGGGTGTATACAAACATGGTAGAACAAGAGGATTCCAGATAATTCCCTTCATCCCCGCTTCTGTCAATCACCTGATACCAGACTCCTGTTGCAGGATCCTGGGTACGTTTAATCTGGGCAGCCAGTTTATTCAATATTTCGATAACCGACTCACGTCCGGCTTCGTGTTCCGGTATAAAGTCGAGCACATCCACACAAGCCATCGCGTACCATCCCATGGCACGTCCCCAGCAATGCTGTGACCATCCGGTAGTCTTGTCCGCCCACTTTTCACGCTTGCTCACATCACATGCATGACGGTATAAATCAGTCTTCGGATCATAATTATGGCGGGCCACTGTGACGAACTGATTGATAATATCAGCATAATCATTCACACGGTTGTTACGGTAAGCATACTCCGCATAGAACGGTTGTCCCATATAAAGCCCGTCCAGCCACATCTGGTTCTCATAAATCTTCTTGTGCCAGAAACCGCCATCGGCGTTACGGGGATGCGTATCCAATTGACTGCGCAATAAATCCAATGCTTTTTTGTATTTCTCGTCCTTAGTCTGCTCGTAAATACGGAAAAGCATCTTGCCGGAATTCAGACGGTCAATGTTATATTCCTCCAGTTTATAAGTTTCGATAGAACCATCCTGATGAATCATCGTATCGGCATAAGCCACAGCATAATCAAAAAACTTTTTATCACCGTATGCATCATATACATCCAGCATAGCTTGAAGTTCCAGGCCATGACAGTAATCCCACTTCAAACGGGTCTGAAAATCCAATTGCCAAGATTCGGGACAACGCACCATTTCTGATTCCGCCATACGTACAGACCAAGGCTTATTACCACAAACCTGCTGAGCCATGCCCATCAAAGGAACAACCGCAAGCAAACCGGACACAATAATTTTACAAATAGAATTCTTTTTCATGAAGACATTTATTTTTAGTATTAGACCTATTTATTTTATGAAACAAAAGTAGTATTTTCCTCGAAAAGCAGTGTGCACTTTTCAACCTACTAAGTGTATTATTTGGTATTCGTGTGCGAAAACGGTTATTTTTGTGCACGATAACGATAAAAATCGTTCAAAAATTGTCTTTTTACTAATTATTATGTCTTTCAGGTTTGATAAGTTGAGAAAAGGTTTTATTTTTGGGGCAGTTTTTAATTTATACTATTGTAGAAAACACAGTCATTTACTATTAATTCACAAGAGAATGGAACAAGTTTTTAGTTATATCATCGGTTTAGGAGCAGCGGTGATGATGCCTATAATTTTTACAATCTTAGGCGTTTGTATCGGAATCAAATTCAGCAAAGCATTAAAAAGCGGTTTGTTGGTAGGTGTTGGTTTCGTTGGTCTATCAGTGGTTACCGCACTTCTGACCAGCAGTCTGGGTCCGGCCTTAAGCAAAGTGGTCGAAATATATGGCCTGCAACTGAAAGTATTCGATATGGGATGGCCTGCTGCTGCAGCCGTAGCTTATAACACTTCCGTAGGGGCATTCATTATTCCGGTATGTCTGGCCGTTAACATCTTAATGTTATTGACTAAAACCACCCGTACGGTTAACATTGATTTATGGAACTATTGGCATTTTGCTTTTATCGGAGCCGTAGTTTATTTTGCAACAGATAGTATTTTGTGGGGATTCTTCGCAGCTGTTATCTGTTATATCATCACATTAATCTTAGCAGATTACACAGCAGACAAATTTCAAGGTTTCTATGATAAAATGGAAGGTATTTCTATTCCGCAGCCCTTCTGTGCAGGTTTCGTACCATTCGCTCTCATTATAAATAAGGTATTGGACAAAATTCCCGGATTTGAAAAGCTGAACATTGATGCGGAAGGTATGAAAAAGAAATTCGGTTTATTAGGCGAACCTCTCTTCTTGGGTATCCTGGTAGGATGTGGCATCGGTGCATTATCTTGCAAGAACGGACAAGAAATAGTAGACAAGATTCCTTATATTCTAGGTTTAGGTATCAAGATGGGAGCGGTAATGGAGTTGATTCCCCGTATTACCAGCCTGTTCATCGAAGGGTTGAAACCCATTTCGGACGCTACCCGCGAACTGATCGCCAAGAAGTTTAAGGGTGCTGTAGGCTTAAATATCGGTATGAGTCCTGCCTTGGTGATCGGACATCCGGCCACGTTGGTTGTATCATTACTATTAATCCCTGTTACTATCTTATTGGCAGTGGTGCTTCCGGGCAATGAATTCTTACCATTGGCTTCATTAGCTGGCATGTTCTATGTATTCCCATTGATATTACCTATCACAAAAGGAAATGTAGTAAAGACTTTCATCATTGGTTTTGTTGTGCTGGCCATCGGTCTGTATTTTGTAACAGATCTGGCTCCTTATTTCACCAAAGCAGCACATGATGTATACGCCAAGACACAAGATGCTGCCGTAAACATCCCGTCTGGTTTTGAAGGTGGTGCGTTGGATTTTGCTTCAAGTCCTTTCTCATGGGCTATTTTCCATTTGACTTATTCATTCAAATGGATTGGTTCCGGAATTTTAGTACTGATAACACTATTCTTAATGGTGCTGAACCGTCGTTCCATCATTAAATACCAGAAAACAATGAAAAATTAAAATTTAAAGATAATGATTATGAAAAAATTAGCGATTGCAATGATGCTGAGTGTTTCTGCCTTGGCAACTTCAGCTCAAGTAAATTACAAAGTACAGACCGCTTGCCATCCGCAAGATGTGAAACACTATGATACAGAACGTCTGCGTAGTTCATTTATGATGGAAAAGGTGATGGCGCCGGATGAAATCAATGTTACATACACCCTTTACGACCGTCTTATTTACGGAGGAGCTATGCCGGTAAACAAAATTTTGAAGCTGGAAACTTTCCGTGAACTGGGTCCGGAAATCACTTACTTCCTTGAACGGCGTGAACTAGGAGTCATCAATGTAGGCGGTGATGGCGTAGTTACTGTAGACGGTAAAGAATATCCTATGAAATACAAGGAAGCCCTCTATGTAGGTTGCGGGAATAAAGAAGTTACTTTTAAAAGTAATGACGCTGCCAAACCGGCTAAATTCTATATCAATTCGGCACCGGCTTACAAGCCATACGTTACTCAATTGATCACTACCGACGCCAAGCTTCAAAAAGCAAATCCTAAACAGTATGCTTTAGCTATCTCAGATCATTATGGAAAAATGGAAGATAGCAACGACCGTATTGTAAATCAGTTAATTGTAAAAGATGTATTGGAAAGAGTGAAAAACGGCGGTACAAACCAATTACAGATGGGACTTACTGAACTGGCTCCGGGTTCTGTATGGAACACCATGCCGGCCCATACACATACCCGTCGTATGGAAGCCTACTTCTATTTCAACCTGCCTGAAGGAAATGCCATTTGCCACCTGATGGGCGAACCGCAAGAAGAGCGTCTGGTATGGTTACACAATGAACAAGCCATCACTTCTCCCGAATGGTCTATCCATGCCGCTGCAGGTACCAGCAACTATACCTTTATTTGGGGTATGGGAGGTGAAAACCTGAAATACAGTGACAAGGATGAAATAAAATACACAGATATGAGATAAGTAGAATGGTACACACCATTACTCATTAACTCTTGTCATTCTGAATGTTGCAAGAAATCAACTCGTTTTCAGTTTTTTTTGCGACATTCAGAATGATTTTTTTAGAAATCTTACCATTGTACCGATTTATACAGGCTTTCCACCAATTTTTGCATAGAGAATAGGTACAGAATGGTTATTTTTGCGTCTAATAAGAAAAACATAATTAAATCTATTATCATGAGTACATTTCAAAAAGTAGGTGAGAAGATGACAAACTTCAGATGGATAATCTGTGGTCTGCTATTCTTTGCCACTACAGTCAATTACCTCGACCGTCAGGTGCTTTCACTAACCTGGAAAGACTTCATTGCTCCGGAATTTCACTGGACGGATTCGAATTACGGAGATATCACAGCTATTTTCTCTATAGTGTATGCCATTGCCAACCTGTTCGCCGGTCGTTTCATTGACTGGATGGGAACTAAAAAAGGTTATCTCTGGGCTATCTTTGTCTGGTCCTTAGGAGCTTGTCTTCATGCATTGTGCGGTTGGGCAACCGAAGAAACATTAGGTATTCATAACGCAGAAGAGATGCTTTCTGCAACAGGAGCCGTCGCTTCAACTATCGCCATTACCAGCGTTTATTACTTTATCGCTGCCCGAATCGTATTAGGTGTAGGTGAGGCAGGAAACTTCCCAGCAGCTATTAAGGTAACAGCCGAATATTTTCCGAAAAAGGACCGTGCATATTCCACTTCCATCTTTAATGCAGGTTCTACAGTAGGTGCTTTAGCCGCTCCGATCACTATCCCTCCTTTGGCACGTTATTTCCAAAGTATTGGTGTGGGCAACGGATGGGAAATGGCTTTCATCGTTATCGGTGGTTTAGGATTCATTTGGATGGGACTTTGGATGTTCCTCTATAAGAAACCCAATGTCAACCCTCGCGTGAATGCTGCCGAACTGGAATATATTGAACAAGACAACAACAATCCTGAAGAATCAGCAGAACAACAAGCTGCTGCCAACGACTTCGACAACAAGAAGATTTCATTCTTGCAATGTTTCAAATTTCCCCAAACATGGGCTGTATTTGTCGGTAAGTTCATGACTGATGGCGTATGGTGGTTCTTCCTGTTCTGGACTCCGGCATATATTTCGGATGTATACGGTTTCGCTTCAGATACGGGTACCGCACAAATGTTGATTTTCGTATTATATGCTATTACCATGTTATCTATTTATGGTGGTAAGTTACCTACTATTATCATTAATAAAACAGGTAAGAATCCATATGCAGCCCGTATGCAGGCTATGCTTATCTTTGCCTTGTTCCCACTGCTGGCATTGTTTGCCCAACCTTTAGGCAATTATTCATATTGGTATCCTATCATTATTATCGGTATTGCAGGTGCGGCACACCAATCATGGTCTGCCAATATTTATTCTGTAGTAGGTGATATGTTCCCCAAAAGCACCATCGCTACTATCGTAGGTATTGGTGGTATGGCAGGTGGTATAGGTTCATTCTGTATTAATATGGGATCTGGCAGACTGTTTGACTATGCAGCAGAAACGAATATGACTTTTATGGGATTCGAAGGAAAACCTGCCGGCTACTTCATCATATTCTGTGTATGTGCCGTAGCTTATTTGGTTGGTTGGATTATCATGAAAGCATTGGTCCCCAAATACAAACCGGTTGATGCCTAATTAAAGAATTCACCACAGACTACACACCTAAGTAGCCTGTGGTATTTTTTTCCCTAATAAATAGTTTTCAGAAGATATTGATAGATAGAATTATGACTTAATATTTCAGGGACTCCTGTGATAAAAAGCTGCTTGCGTGCACGCGTTAAAGCGACATTCAGCTTACGGTCAATCTGTACACCGTCCTCTTCTGTCAGGTTGGGCAGAAACCTTAATTGATAGAGGTGATTCACACAAAAAGAATAAATAATGACATCACGTTCGCTGCCCTGATACCGTTCCACAGTGTCAATGGAAATCCTACTCAAAGCAGGAATAGCCAATGCCTGAAGCTCTTTACGTATCAAAGCAATCTGACTTCGATAAGGAGTAATGACCCCTAACGTTCGATTCGGATCAAATTCCTCTTCATGAGCCAGATACACCTCTTTGGCTAAACCGGCGACAATCTGTGCCTCATATCTGTTTGTTTTTCCGGAAACGCTCTCCAAATCTTGCTTCGAAGGGATAAAACGTACCGGAGCCTCTATGTGCTCCAACTGATGAGGTAATCCCAAAGCCTCCAATTTTCCGGCATAAAATGCTTTATTGGGAAAAAAAGCCACTCCCGGATGCATACGCCCCTGACGGCAAAGCATATCTATCGCTTTAGGAGATTCTTCTTTTAAATGAAAACGATAAAGCCGCTCAAACAGAGAATCTTTTAAATTAAAAAGTCCGGCTTCCCTAAGTCCCTCATCATGCACTTCAGAATGTCCGCTATTCTGCAAAATAACGGCAGGCAACTGTTTATGATCACCTATCAGGATAAATTTACCCACTGCATTTCTTTCATCGGCAAACTTGGCACACAGAATACCCAACAATTGGGGTTCTAATATTTGGGTGGCTTCATCCACTATGGCTACATCAAAACGTTTTAATTTAAAAAGTTCAGCTTTAGCCGCAATAGAGGCCACGGTTCCAACATATACTCTGCAATCTGCCATACGGATATTCACCTCTCTCCTACTGTTGCATTCCGCCAATATATTCTCCAACAGATGTCCTCTAAAGCGTACATCACAGGAAAGCTCACTTCCCACCCGTATATAATCTATACAGGGGGTGATAGAGGACAGTGACTGACAAATTTCATCAACAGCCCGGTTGGTATAAGCCAGTAACAATATCTGCATAGATGATGCTGCATAGAAATGTTCCACCATTCTACGCAACGCCCTCGAAGTCTTTCCTGTTCCGGGAGGTCCCACCAGAAGAAAATAATCACGGGCCGACTCAGCTTTCAACGCCACCCTCTCAAAATCATCACTGGTCAGCGCTATAGCTTCATCAAAAGACGAATCAAAGCGGGGAGGCCGTTGTCCCAGCAATAATTCCCGTCTTTCCGTATTCGCATCCAGAAAAGCGGAGAGTCCCAAATACATACTGCGAAATGTAGTATCCATCGTATCATGTTCTACAGCATAACGGCTTTCCGGAGGAAAAACAGAAGCATTACGTTGGGTGGCACGTAAACGGATACGCAATTCTGTATCTGTAATCTGCTCAATATTACCCTTAAAAACCATTTTATTGGTCGCATTATCCAAGTCATTATTACGCTCATACAACACAACCACATCTCCTGTACGGAAATTGGGAAGAAACATTTCATCATATTGCGGAATAGACAAAAGTATATAGGCCTTATGAGCCTGTGATGCCCTATTTTCCATTATCTGCAAATCATATAATATCTCTCCCGCCTCACGTTTCTCATTCAGTGTACTCAGCCAAAGAGCTGAAGCCCCTGCACGTCCTTCATAATCCACATCTCCCGATTTGGAGGTATAAAGTTCTTTTGTAATGAAATTATAAAGCGTATAAAAATAGGCCTGTTCCAAAGGTTCCAACGCCGACAGCTTCTCCCGGAAACGCGAGATAGAGGGCTTCAAATACTGTTCCCAGAATCTGCCGCTCAGTTTTCTTTCATTCACCACCTCCGGATTGATTTGTGCCAACAAGTTGCGTGTAAAATCAGGATGATTATGGAATTGTACCCCATACTCGGCAGCAACAATACGGTTACGCAAATTGATAACCCGCCTTACCTGAGCCCACGATGCTCTGGCCGGATACAATAAAGGATAACGGGTATAAAGCAAATAGGGATGCATACGCCGCCGGTCCTGTCCCATGCTATATTCCAACACTGCCATATATAGCAGCATCTGAACCTTATTATTTTCCTTGGGTTCCACTTTTCCCTGCATGGAGAATTCATCCGCTTTGCCCGATTTCATTTCTATAAAGCTGCTCATATCCCGCTGCATATAGTCCAGACGTCCCTGAATGCCCAACGCCTCGCAAATATAGGACGGTTCCAGCACAGCCTCCTTTTTATCCAGATTATACCCCGGCTCCAAAAAAGTGTGTTGTACAACGTCCCGTATATGCTCAAAATGCATCCGGCAATCCTTGGCAAACTCTTTCTCTTTGGACGGGTCACGAAGTTCGGCACAAGCAGCCAGTTCAATGGGATACTGCCGGAATGCTTTCTTCATACAGTCTATATAGTCCGGCTCCTCCTCACCTGCATGTATCCATTCATCCAGGAACAGATTGGCTATATTTCCCAATAGCAAAGGGCGGGCATTATCAATCGGCACCAGCCGGCTCAAAAAATAGTTTGCCGGATGGCTGCCATAATCCTTGTAACATTCCGCCAGTGAACTGATATCTATCAAATAATCCGGTTCCAATACGATAAAAGAAGGGGTATAAATTCCATCCCTATCTACAGAAACATCCAGCAGATTAAGCTGGGCATATCGCCAAAGTTCCTTTATGGTTTCTTCAAATTCATGATTTATACCGGGTTTATTATAAACAACCCGTATAGGTTCATCAGCTATTACATCTACAGGATGTACATACAAATAGGTATCATCGGCATAATCAAAGCATACACGGATGCGGCGGATGTATTCCATCTTTTCTTTTTTCCCTGAAGATGCTATTTCCTGCTTGGGAAGAACTGAGAACAACTTCAATGGAATATCCTGTGCAAACATCTTCCTATATGCGTATGCCACTGCACGCAAATCACGCAGGAACTCTTCTTTTACAGGAGACTTACGATGGTTCAAAATATCATTGGAAGTCAGGCGAAAGGTATGTAACTGATTCTGTTCTTTCAGATCCAGCCCATATTGAGTGGCTACATAATTAATACGGGCGGCCAAATCAGTGGTCTGCAAACTATTCCCTTGTATCTTTTCACGCACCACACGCTCCAATGATTCACGCAATTGCCTGTAACGGCGTTCCAATGGCTGGTTTTCATCTATATAAAGCCTGTATAACTCTTCGTAATACTCTTCTATCTCTTCATTCATGCCGTAAAGATACACAAATTATTATTTATAGAATACCGGCATAATAATAGGATGGGTTTCCCATTTACGGGTCATCGGATTAAATTCCCTCTCTGCTCCCGCTTCAATTCCGAAACTATCCGATATTTTAAATTCCAAAGTGCCTCCGTATGAATTCTGGTTCATAAAAAGCTGTGAGGCGGGAGTCATACCATATCCGTTATACACCGAGTATGTGCCGAACATATTGATCTTCATTCTGTCATTAATGCGAAAAGACAGCTTTCCCTTAGCACCTAAATCATTAAAGCGGACTCCATATACATTGTATTTAGCAGCATATACTCCTCCTGTCACGGTTATAAAATCATTGAGACGCTGTGTGTACATCACTCCGGCATTACGTGCCTCACCTATAGAAGGCAACCCTTGAAAAGAATGATAACCACTCAGAATCCCCGTACTATTAATCTGATAAGCACGTCCATCTATATAATCATGTCCGAAAGGATTTCCGGAAAAAATATAAGGGGATATCTTAGGCATTTCTTCACGGGGAGTAAAATCAAATTTTGGCATCCGCAACGTATCAGATAAAACGGGAGGTGTCAACGTAGGAGGTTCGTTTATAAAATCCATACTTTTATCAGCCTCATTCATCTCATTGATAAACTCATTGATTTTATCTTGCCGGATGATGAGCGTATCCTTGTCATTTTCAACCTGAGCTATGCCATGCAAGGAAAGAATACAAAAGAATAAGAACAAGCCAATGCGTTTCATTTGTAAATATGTTTTTTCAAAATTACAATTTCCGCATTGACTTTTCCCGTTTCATTAAGACTTAATAAGACTTTTTGGCTGTATTCCTTAAAAATGCTATTGATTTACCATAGGAAGTTCCAGCCATTCGGTAGAAATATAATTCTTACTTGAATCTATAGCAATTAATACCTGGTCATTATCCCGATTATAACTGCCGTCATAGGTAAAAGGAGTAATTTTACTATCAAATTCTCCTATAAAAGAAAGTTTTCCATCTTTAGGACTATACCACCATACTTTCTTTTTTGCGCCACTGATTTTAGTCAAGTCAACAGACATCGGATTTCCGGAGTAATTGTATACTAACAAATAATCCTTTCCACGAGTCGCAATGGCTCTGTCATAACGATTCCCATTCGTACCGGCAATTACACTTTGATCCGGTACACGTTCAAAATAAGGGAAAGTTAACATCAGATTCTTCAGATATTTCATCTGATTGAAGCCGGGATCCTGCATTGCTTTATACCAAGGTTTCTCTATTCCATCAGCTCCATACCCACCGGGTGTACCCGGTTTCAAGAACTGCATGATATTATTATGTCCGTATGTATGTCCGCAAGAGCCCGCAAAAACAGACCAATATCCATAGCGTCTCACATCACAGTCACGCCAGCGTGGCTGGGCAGGATCATGCAATCCCTGAGGAATACCTTCATAGCTGGGTTCTGCATCCAGAACAGGCTTCAGTGGAGTCATGGACAAAGCCTCTTCTACATAACGCCAATTGTCTTCCTCCAATCCCGTAACAGAAGTATCACCATCTCCTTTTTTCTGGCCATAACGCCTGTGTCCACTTTGGAACATATTCATATCCATCCACTCCTTATTATTCAGATGGGTAGCACTGGATGTACGACCAAACGGATGAAAGGTCATTATATGATTCTCGTCCACAGCAAGAATACTATTCGCCAACGCCTCCCAAATCTCAGTATTCCGGTCAGCATAAGTATCTCCACCGATTACCCAAATAATATTAGGGGCATCTTTATATCGTTCACCTAAAAATCTACCATACGCTTTGGCCTCTTCAACATTCATCTTTCCGGAGCGCACAAGCCCTCCCCAGATACATACCATCGCTATGTAAATGCCGTTCTGCTCAGCTTTCTGAATAATATAATCCATGTGGTCCCAATACCCGTAAACTCCTTTTCTGTCTATATTCTTAAAATTGAAACCATCTATCATGGAATACTGGCCATAGAAATTCATGGCAGGAACTCCATTTATAGTCTGTACCTGCACCACATTGAAACCTGCCTGACGACAATGTTCCAGATAATAAGCAGCCTCATCTCTATTCAGTTTCTCGGGCAACAGCCATCCCGTATCTCCCAACCAGAAAAAGGGAGTTCCGTCCGCATTCATCAGATAACGGTTCTCTTTACTTACTTTCAGTTGTCCATGACTCCAAGGCTTATAAACCGACGATTTGCTCTGTGCTGCTGCCGAAAGCAGCCCTCCTTCCACCATCAGAAGAAGGAATAATAATACTAGATTCTTGTTTTTCATTTGTGCATTCATCTTATAAATTTCAAAAGCCCAAAGTAACTTATTCAAGCAGACAATTCTGGGTAATAACTAGTCTTTTTGAGGGAATCTTTTAGCTTCCTCCGCTTTCAGGTTGAGCAAAACTGATTCGGGAACTTTTATGATAGTACCATGCTTATGTCCTTGTGGAATAGAAATCTGATCGTCAATGGGAGTAAAGTTCTTGAAGTCTTTTGTAGACACGGCTCCAAACCGTCCTTCCCGATAAACATCAAAATAAATCAACCATTCATCACCTACTTTCACGGCACACGGACCTTCAGAGTAAGTCGGTGCAAATTTTACTGACGGATCAGCATAAGGTCCTTCTGCCGATGGCCCGGATACACAGAACAAATCACTGTAACCAGGCTTGCGATTGTCTTTTATAATTAATACATAGTCGTTTTTATCACGCTTTACTATAAATCCGTCAATAGAATTAAATCCCGGATCATAAAACGCCTTTGCAGGAGTAAACGTTTGGAAATCCTTGGTCGTGGTATAATAGGCACGGTGACTTTTATTAGCTCCCAAACTATCGGCTGCCGTATATCTTTCTACAGGAATGGCAGAAGACCAGGCAACGATGAACTGTTCCTTTTCATCATCATAGAAAACTTCCGGTGCCCACACATTGTTAGTCAAAGAGTCTTTCATCACTTTAATTTCGCGTTGTTCACTCCAATGAATCAAGTCTTTAGAACTGGCATAACCAAATCCCTGTTCTCCATTCCAACTGATTGTCCACACTAAATGGAAAGTTCCATCCGGGCCTTGGGTCATGGACGGATCACGCATCATCGAATTGGGAGCATATTTCTGTTCTTCGGTCTGTTTAGTGAAATAATTATAATAAGGAGTCTTATTTCCTATTTCCGGTTTCAACCATGAACCTGCGATACTATCCCAATGATAGCCGTCATAGCTGTAAAGATAATGTAACCCGTCCAATGCCGGCTCACGATGAGAAGTGAAGATATAGACTTCCTTTTCGGGTTTTGTACAAGCTGTAAAAGCCAATAAGGCAAAAACGAAGGAAAAAAACAATTTCATAGCATGCTGTTTTATGATGATTCAATATTTTAAAATAAGACGGAAAAAAGAACTAACTGTACTCTATCCCTCAAAAAAATCACAATAAGACATACTGAATCAAGAAAAAAGGAACTATATTGATTTTTTGTAATTTTTAGGCGTACAGTCAAAATGAGCCTTAAAACATTTACTGAAATAAAAAGGATCTTCAAATCCCACCTTATAAGAAACCTCGGAAACTGTAAATTCACCCTGCCTTAGTAAAACAGCAGCCTTATTCAATCGTTTCATCTTTATCAATTCATTCGGCGAAAAACCTGTTATACCTTTTACCTTCTTAAAAAAAATAGTTCGGCGGATACCCGATAATTCAATAAACCTATCGATGGTAAACGTACTATCTTCATAATTATCATCCAAAATTTTCTCTATTTTATCAAAAAACTCTTTATCAGTTGTATTAGTCACTCTTTCGTCAATAGTAAACTCTTTGGAGAAAAGTTTTTTCAACAACTCCCGCTGTTCCACCAACTTCATCACACGTTTTTGGACGTATTTCAAACTGAAAGGCTTTGTGATATATGCATCCGCTCCACTGTCTATACCTTCCAACTCATGCTCAAGAGAAGAGTGTGCTGTAAGCAAAATAATAGGAATATGACAAGTTTGAAAATCCTTCTTCAACTGACGCGTCACTTCAAACCCGTTCATTTCTGGCATCATAACATCACAAATTATAATATCCGGATTTGTATCAATTGCCTTTTGAAGACCTTCCTTACCATCAGCAGCAGTATCTACAATCATACTGCCGCTGAAACCATCCATTAAAAAATCACGTATATCATCATTATCGTCTATTACCAAAAGCCTATATTCTGCCAAAATATTGCTTTCTACAGAAGGAAAGACTTTCTCTTGTTCTACCTGTACAGATTTTACAACCGGACTATCCTCTATGATATCCATATGTGGACGTACAGTAACAAAATTCTCCCCTACATAAGTTTCTTTTGAAGTAGATAATTCCACCTTGAAAATAGCCCCCCCACTGGGGTTATCTTCAAAATAAATTTTCCCTTTATGAACATCCACAAATTCTTTCACTAAAGAAAGCCCGACTCCGGTACCAGATTTAGAAAAGTGAATCTGACTGAATCTGCTGAACAATAAATGTTGTTTCTCCTTAGGTATTCCAATTCCACTGTCTTTTACCGACAGGATACATTTCCGTCTTTTTTCATCTTCCGCCAAGGACAAAATTATACAACCTCCTTTAGGTGTGAACTTAAACGCATTGGAAAGCAAATTATACAAAACTTTATCAATCTTCTTTCTATCAATAAACAAAATAAGTGACTCCATCGAACAATCAAACTGATAATTTATGTTTTTCTGTACAGCTATCTCTTGAAAGCCACCATAAATATCCTGCGTAAAACTTACCATATCTATTTCTTCAAGATCTAGCTTCAATACATCATTTTGAAGTTTTCTAAACTCTAACAACTGATCTATCAGTCGTCTGAGATTCATAGAATTCCGATTCAACACGCTTAATTGCTTATAAGCAGGGACAGGAAGGTCCCCCAGTTCATTCAATCTCTCCACCGCACCCTGAATCAAAGTAAGCGGTGTACGAAACTCATGCGAAATATTTGTAAAAAAACGCAGTTTGTGATTCGTCAATTGCTTCTCAATCTCTACAGCATTATTTAATCGGTTGAATTTTGCAATCAACCGATAAAAGACAAACAATATGAAAATAAACAGCGATACATACACTGTATAAGCCATATTGGACTTCCAAAATGGTGGAGTGATTGTAATTTTCAAAGAAGTCACTTCATCATTCCAGATCCCATAGGAATTGGCTCCCTTTACTTTAAAAGTATATTTTCCAGGTGGCAGATTTTTATATGTAACCGTATTCAAGGAAGCAGGAATACTCCATGACTTATCATAGTTTTCTAAAATATAAGTGTATTGATTCTGTTCGGGATTCTGCAAGTCCAATGTCGCAAATTCTACTGTGAATACATTTTGCTCATAAGTAAGTTGAATTTCTTCAGTATAGGTAATAGATTTCTTTTCTACGGAAGACTCGACTTCATTCCAATCTACTCCGTCAATCTGCAAGCTAGTAACCAGTACTGGAAAAGGGTTCGTATTCGGTTCAAATTTTTCAGGATCAAATATCATCAGCCCATCCAAAGTTCCCCATAACATAATACCATTCTTACATTTAAAACGTGCCCCCTCATTAAAGATATTCGCATAAGCTTTCTGGGCAAACTGATAGCTAATTACCGAATAATCATTCTTACAAAAACGCGACAAACCATTCTCACTGCTTAGCCAAAGATAATCCCCATGTTCCAAAATACCCAAGACATAATTATCCGGCATTCCTTCGCCAATTGTAAAAGAGAGAAACTGATCAGAAGTCCCTTCACGCGCTTCTATATACTTGTCCAGTCCACCTCCGGCAGTTCCAATCCAAATATCTCCATTCGTATCCTGATAAATAGTCTTGATATCATTGCTGCTTAACGAATAAGGTGAAGTTAAATCCATATTATAAAAGACATAAGCATCTGGATTCCGTATCAGTTCTCCCGGATTAAACCTAACAAGTCCGTCAGAAGTTCCACCCCAAATACGCTCTTTATTATCTTGATAAAGATATCGAATCATACTCTTATTTCCTTTACCTGTGATAAAATTTTTAAAAGTAATACCTTCTTTTGTTTCTTGTGCCAATCCTATCCCCCCGTTCTCAAAGGAGGCAACCCAAATTCTATTCTTATTATCCTTCAAAATATGAAAGACAGCATCACTGCACAACGACTCTGGCTTATTTTTTTTATGTGTCAGATGAGCCAATTCGTTATAATTCTCAATATCAAATAAATAAATACCATACCCCTTGGTACCTACCCACATACGCCTTTGATTATCTTCCACCAGTGCATAAGGGTTTATAACCCAATCAATATGTTTTTTCAAGTTCATAGCAGAATCATAGACATACAGTTCCCCATTTTTCAAACCGACCCAGATATTTTCCTTTGAATCCTCATAAATGGAACGTACATTATTCGTCTTGCCGATAATAGTCCCTGCCTCCGGATGTACCACATGTACATATTCAGGACTTTTCACCACCCGTATAATTCCGGCATACTCACTTCCAATCCATATATTTCCCAAGCGGTCTTCAGTTATAGACAATAGATAGTTGGAAGCAAGACTGCTAGGATCCGGCTGGTTAGTGTAATTCACCAACGTCTCATCGACCGGATTATAACAAAATAAGCCAAACCCGTAGGTCACTATCCAGTAAAGCCCGTCAGAACCGGCTAGAACAGCATCTATGGATAACGCGGTCTGCCCTGTACCCATCATCGCAAGATCCTTATTCAAGTCTATATTTATCCTTCGGATTCTGGAATCCTCTCCATTGCAATACCATAATCTACCCGATTTAGAATAAAACCATACACCTTTCTTCTTATCATAAATAATCTCCACGTCCGAAGTGAGATGTTCTTTTTCACAATTTAGTCCAGACTGATGAAAAGTGCCATATGAGATATCATATATCCATACACCTTTGGAGTCAAAGAAAACAAGCAGTTCGTGAGATGACAGACGGAACAAATGAGTCATGGCATCATTAAAAGCCGGAGTTACCTCCTCAAAAATACCACGCTTCATATCATAGATCAACAATTCAGATTCCATTGTGGAGAAATAAATCATTCCCTCTACCTCTATTGCATGAGTGAAATAATATTCATAGGTATAAAACTCTTTAACCTCTCCTTGCTCAGAAATACTTTTCAACCCATTCTTTCCACCTATCCATATTTTCCCTGAACTATCTTCTAGCAAAAAATTACAGGCATCCTCTGCCTGTAAATAACTCTGCTGATCAAAATTTCCATCTTCTTTTTTGTGCAAACGAATTGTCCCAGTTCCTTTTCCCCACAACCATACATCACCACCGGAGGATTCATAGAAATTTTCATGAGCAAGCAATTTGCCATTCTTATCTCTTATGTGAACAAACTGATCACTAATCGGATTATAACAACTGTATTCCTGCTGATAGGTCTGTACCCAAAGGTTACCATCACGCGTGGCATATAGATTTCTAATTCTATGGTCATGCAATATATGCTGATCACCGGTTCGCAATTGATAAGATCGGATATTATAACCGTCATATCTGTTAAGTCCATCAAGAGTCCCCGCCCAAATAAAACCATTCTTATCTTCGGCAATAGCCCGTACTGTGTTTTGTGACAATCCGTTCTTCGAACTTATTTGAGAAAAGTTAATATCGCGTGCATGAAGAACAGACAGGCACAAACTAAGCAAAAGCAATGATATAGCCTTTTTCATACAATATGTTTTTATAGTATTAGAATACAAAGGTAATATAAACAGGAAAATAATACAATATTATCCCTCGAAGCTTTGTGTTCCCTGCAACACATTTTCGCCACAATAATCTATTTTACAACAGGTTATAAAAACATGGAATTGCGTTCACGTACGTAATTACTGTTTTTTGGACTCGTTTGCATTTTTTACGACAATGCTTCGGTTTACTTTTGTGAAAAATCACTTTTGTGTAACATAAATCTCTAATCGTTATGAAAGACAAAACATTAAGTTCTAATTATTCATTTAAAGGAACGATTTGGCTGTTCATGCTGGTCTTATCCTCCTTTATGTATGTAGCGAATGCTCAACAAAGAAATGTACAGGGCATGGTTACCGATCCAAATGGTGAACCTATTATCGGTGCCAGTGTTGTTGTAAAAGGTACAACCAATGGTACTATAACAGATTTTGATGGAAAGTTCACCCTCTCTAATGTTCCCGAAAAAGGGATTATCACTATAACTTATATAGGATATAAAGGACAAGACATTCCAGTAGCTGGAAAAAGTACATTGAAAGTAACTTTGGCAGAAGATACAGAAACGCTGGATGAAGTAGTGGTAGTAGGCTATGGCACACAGAAAAAAAGCGATGTAACAGGGTCAATGGTCAGCGTAGGAGCCAAAGAACTGAAATCCCGCCCAACAGCCAATGTATTTGAAGCCATGCAAGGTAAAGCCGCTGGTGTGGATATACGCACCAGTGACCGTCCGGGAGAAGTTGGAGATATATTTATCCGTGGTTCCCGCTCTCTGTCTGCTTCCAGTCAGCCTCTCTATGTTGTAGACGGTGTACCTCTAAATGGTACCGTAGGAAAAACTCATGAAGAGAATTTAGACAACGTAAGCCCCCGTGGTGGTACACTGGAAAGTTTGAATCCTTCTGATATTGAATCCGTCGAAGTGCTGAAAGATGCTTCTGCTACAGCTATCTATGGTTCACGTGGTGCCAATGGTGTCATTTTAATTACCACCAAAAGAGGCAAGGAAGGTAAATTTACTTTCAGTTATGCAGGCTCTGTTTCCACAGATAACATCAAAGACCGTACTACTTGGATGAGCGCCGGTGATTATCTGACTTGGCGTCGTTGGGCCTATTATTATTCCGATCCAAACAAATATCCGCGTGGCGATGAACCGACCATTGAAAATGACAAACAAATATTCAACGCAGCCAGTGATCCATATGCCTGGGCAAATATTGAACGTGGATGGTCTGGCAATACTTGGGACGGTTCAAAAGTACAAACCACAGACTGGGCCGATTATGTAACTCAAACAGGTATTACCACCGAACATACTATCAGTGGCTCAGGCGGTAGCGAAAAAAATCATTCGTATGTATCTTTTGGTTGGTTGAAAAACGAAGGAACAATCAAAGGTCAAGATTATACCCGTTACACCGCTAAAATAAATAATGACATGAAACTGACAGAATGGCTAACCTTGGCTGCCAGCATAAATGCCACTTACAGCGTACAAAATTATGGTATGTCGAATGACGGTGGTACTACCAGTGGACCGAGAAGTGCATATGCAGCCGCCATGCGTAACCTACCTTATGCCGTAGCTTATGACGATGAAGGAAAACGAATTGAATATCCAGGTGCTGACTCAAAAATTAAAACTGTAATAGATGAATGGAATTATTCAACCGATGAACGTAAAGTATTCCGTGCATTAGGAAGCTTCTATGCACAGTTAAATTTCGGCAAAATATGGAAACCTTTGGAAGGTCTTTCTTATAAACTTAATTTTGGTCCGGATTTCCGTTACTATCGCCGTGGAATGTTCAATTCTGCAGAAAGTACAAACCGTGAAGGTTTAAACTATGCTTCACTGACCAAAAGCACAGACTTCTCATGGACACTGGATAATCTTATATACTACAACCGTACCATTGGCAAACATGACTTCGGCTTTACCTTCTTACAAACTGCTACAAAATATGAATATGAAGCCAATAATATGAGTGGTGAAGGTATTCCTTTGGAAAGTTCCTTATGGAATGCTTTCAAATCACTAAGTTCATTAAAAAGTTGGGAATCCTCACTGACTGAAAAGCAATTGCTTTCCTACATGGCTCGTATGAATTACACCTATAAAGGGCGCTATATGCTAACAGCTTCTGTCCGTCGTGACGGTGCTTCTCAATTAGCAGATGGTCATAAATGGGCTACTTTCCCTTCTGTAGCTCTTGGATGGCGCATAGATCAAGAAGAATTTCTGAAAGAAATTTCTTGGATCAGCCAATTGAAACTTCGTCTGGGTTATGGTGTTACAGGTAATTCAGCTATTACTCCTTATCAAACCAAAGGAGGCATCTCTAGTTTATATTATCCTTTTGGCCCAAATCCTACACAAGGTTATATAGCATACGAAAACGAAGCAGGTATTACCAACACATTAGCTAACCAAAATTTAGGTTGGGAAAAAACGGCCCAATGGAACATTGGTGTGGATTTTAATTTCTTTAACGGCCGCATTAATGGTATCGTAGATGTTTATACGTCTAAAACCACTGACTTGTTAATGGCTCAAAGTATTCCTACCCTGACAGGTTATGCCCGCACTTATGCTAACGTGGGCAAAACCAAAAACTTTGGTTACGATCTGACGTTTAATTTTGTTCCTGTCCGCACCAAAGATTTTGAATGGAATATCGGAGTAAATGCCGCTTACTCCCGCAATGAAATCGTTTCACTAGCTAATGGCAAAGAAGATGATCCGGCTAATGGCTGGTTTATCGGTGAAAGTACCAACAGTATCTATACATATGAATCCGCAGGTCTATGGAAAGAAGAAGATCGTGCAGATATGGAAAAATTCAATGCCAATGGACATGACTTCCAAATTGGTATGGCACGCCCTGTAGACCAAAATGGCGATTACAAAATCGACGCCAACAATGACCGTACTATTGTAGGCCATTACGATCCTCGATGGACACTTGGATTAAATACGAACTTCACTTATAAAGGATGGGATTTAGGCATACAGCTCTACGGGCGTATGGGATTCAAATATTATGATTCCTCCGTATGGGTAGGCGGACGCTATAATGTTCGTGACTATGACTATTATAACGAAAACAACAAAAATGCAGCTCATCCTAAACCTATTTACGATGAAGGCGGAAAAGATGCGTACTACAACGAAACTTATTTAAAAAACGGTTCTTATCTAAAGATTCGTAACATTTCGTTAGGTTATACTTTCCCGAACAGACTGTTAACCCATACAGGTCTTAGCGCTTTACGCATGTATGCTCAGATTAAGAATCCGGGGTATATTTTCAGCGGCTGCAAGACATTAGATCTGGACACATATAGTAATACCTACAACAGCGGCTTTACTTTTGGCTTAAACTTGAGTTTCTAAATCAAACTAATAAAAAAATTATTATGAAATTAAATAAACACATATTAGCAAGTGTATTGGTAGGCGCACTAGCCACACCAGCCCTCACTTCCTGTTCAGATTTCTTAGATGAAAATCTAACAACTGAACGCAATACCGATTTTTTTGACACCAATGAAGGCGTACAGTCACTGGCAACCGCTATTTACTATAACCTTCGTTTCCATCATTCTTTCGAATGGGCATTCTCTACTACAAATTATGGAACAGACGAGTTCATAGTAGGAAACGATGGCAGCAACGCCATGTGGGATAGTTATATAGCCAATCTCAGTTCAGACATCGCCACAGTAAATATCAACACCACACATGCCTACGATGTATGGGATAATATGTATTCCGGTATCTCTTCCGCCAATCTTTTGCTAGAGAAACTGGAGAATTATTCGGGAAGCAATAAGAACGAACTGTCCGGCGTAGCCCACTTTATCCGTGGATTCAACTACTTTAAGCTAGTCAGCCAATACGGTGGTGTACCTATCAAACTGGCTTCTTCCAATACAGTGGAACGCGAATTTTCCCGCGCCTCAGCGCAGGAAGTTATGGAACAGGTATTCAGTGATCTGACAGCCGCTTATGGTGAACTTCCTGAAAATGAAGCAGAAGAAGGTCGTCTTACCAAGTACGCAGCTGCCCATTTCCTTGCCAAAGCATATCTATGGCGTGCCAGTGAACTCAATGACAATTGGAATTCCAGTACAAAAAGCAGTGATTTGACCAATGTTGTCAAGTATGCGACAGAAGTCATCAGTAAACACCCGCTAGCTCCCAACTTCAAAGATTTATGGAATTATACAGAAGTCGATGGTCCTAATGAGCAACTGAATGAAATCATACTAGCAGCCCAACGCACTTCTGCCGATGCCACCAAAGGGCAGTACGGTAATGAGCAACACCTTTATTTTTGCAGCCAATACCGCGACTTACCAGGTATGGCCCGTGATATTGCCGGTGGGCGTGAATACAACCGTCTGCGTACCACATACTATTCTTATAATGTATATAACCATCTGAACGATTCCCGCCTTTGGAAAACCTTCCGTACCAAACAAAACGGTAACCGTTCTGCTTGGAATGCCGGAGGCGTGGACTATGTAGCCGGCGACCGCTCTGTCATGTTCTTACTGAACAAACCCGGTGACAGTCGTGTTACCGCCCCCCAAAGCAATGCCACCTTGGCTGATGCTGAAACAAAGAAACCCGTTTCCACTGTCTTCGCACTCTATCCAGCTGGAACTACTGCTACAGATAAAGTTCTGGAAGACGATGCTTACATTAAATACTATGCCACTTGCAGCAAATATGCCGATGGCTCACGTAAATCCATTTCCGAAGAACAAGGTAATCGCGATGGTATTTTGGCGCGATCAGCAGAAGACTATTTCTTCCTTGCTGAAGCCTATATCCGCCAAGGAGACTACTCTAAAGCGGCAGAATATCTGAATGTCATTCGTCGCCGTGCTGAATGGAAAGCAGGTGAAGACCGCCAGGAACACGTAGATGGTGGGGCCGCCTTCCATGAAGGTTCTTTGGGATGGGGTATTTGGGGTGCCGATGCTGAAATTTCTACTTACTGTAATCGCAGTTCCTATTATGAATCAAACAATCTGCAACTAGGCTCACTGGATGCTATTCCATCCAATCTAGAAGTAACAGATATCACTTCCATTGCTTCTTTACCAGCAGAAGATCAGGCTATCTGTGAGAAGTTGGGTTACAGTAGTGCTTATGATGTGGCCATGTGCTTTCTCTTAAACGAAAAAAGTCGTGAAATGATGGGTGAATTTGTCCGTTGGGAAGACTTGGCACGCACAAAAACATTGGAAGCTCGTGTAAAGGCCTACAACAAGAATGCAGCTCCAAACTTTAATCCAAACAAGCATTATCTGCGTCCGATACCACAAACTTTCCTTGATATCATCCAAAAAGATGGTCATGCGCTGACAACTGAAGAAAAGAGTGCTATGCAGAATCCTGGCTATTAATTATAAAATCAACGGAAACTCATCTGAAGTAACCAAAGGTGAGTTTCCGTTACTTTATCCAGCTTATGAAAAGAATCTATTTAACACTAGGAATAATAACCGTACTAGGAGTATCTTCATGTCAACAAGCTTCACAATCAGTTGCTTCGGCAAACGATACCAACACCCCGTTACATTTATTAACTCCAGACTATTCCATCCCCTACAAAGAATGGAATATAACTGAAATCAAACAATGCCTTGATCGTATATTCTCTTATCTTGACCAAACAACTCCACCTCGCGTTATTGACCGAAAATCCGGAAAAGAAATAACAGACTATACACAAATCAACCAATATTCACAACTGGAAAGAGGAAACTTTCGACTGGCTAGTTATGAATGGGGAGTTACCTATTCAGGTATGATGGAAGTGGCACATGCTACAAGTGACTCCAAATATCAAGAATATGTATCAAAACGATTTCGTTTCTTATCAGAAATGGTTCCTTACTTCACCCGTCTCACTCAAGAATATAATGTAGTAGACGGACAGATGCGACAAATCATACAACCCAGTACCTTGGACGATGCCGGAGCTATGTGTACAGCCATGATAAAGATGCAACGTATCCTTCCCGATTTAAACTGTAAATCCATAATTAATAACTACATGGATTTTATAGAACATAAAGAATACAGACTGCAAGACGGAACTTTCGCCCGGATGCGTCCACAAGCCAATACACTTTGGCTAGACGATATGTATATGGGAATTCCCGCACTTGCACAAATGGGGATTTACACCGGGGAAAAGCATTACTTCGATGAAGCGGTCCGTCAGATTCTTCAGTTTTCCAAACGTATGTTTGTAGAAGAGAAAGGACTCTACATGCACGGATGGGTAGAAGGCGCAAGCACTCATCCGACTTTCCATTGGGGACGTGCCAATGGATGGGCATTACTAACATTGACCGAGGTACTTGAAGCACTTCCTCAAGAACATACCGAATGGAAAAATATCCTAAAACTTTATAAAGCACATGTAGCAGGAATTGCCGCCTGTCAGTCGGGCAATGGATTCTGGCATCAACTACTAGATAGAAACGACTCATATTTGGAAACATCTGCTACAGCCATTTACGTATATTGCATTGCACGTGGTATCAACAATGGCTGGCTGGATGCAGTATCATACGGTCCTGTAGCACAATTGGGATGGAGTGCCATATCCACTCAAATCAATGAAAAAGGACAAGTTGAAAATACCTGCGTCGGTACCGGCATGGCTTTTGACCCAGCATTTTACTATCATCGTCCGGTAAATGTATATGCAGCACATGGATATGGACCAGTTTTGTTGGCAGGAGCTGAAATGATTAATTTACTAAATAAATATTACCCCAAAATGAACGATAGTGCCGTACAATTTTATACCACAAAGCAAAATGCATTAAGACCTATATTTGGAGTGGACGGACAAGAATTTTAAAGGTATTGGTTACAAAATAAGAAGTTGATAAAAGAAGTGTAGTAAACCGTCAATTTGCCACTCACATTAAAACAGCAGTGAAGAATCTGCACACATCCGTTTTGTGTTGACCGATTCTTCACTGCATTTTTTAGAATGACAAACTATATGATCAATCAATCGGATTTTCAGTTTATCCCTCCTAACTATTCAGAAAAGCATATAAATCACTCTTTAGTTTCCAAATAAACCAGCTGCGTCTGTAAATACTCTTCCAGCCCATGTTTACCATCCGCGCCGCCGATACCAGATTTACGCCATCCGGCATGGAATCCCTGCATCGCCTCAAAATTCTCACGATTCACATAAGTTTCACCAAATTTCAACGCACGAATCAATTTGAATGTCATATCCAGGTTCTGGGTATAAATAGAAGAAGTCAGCCCATATTCACAATCATTAGCCCAGGCAATGGCGTCTTCCACCTCTGTAAACTCAACAACCGGAAGTACCGGTCCAAAAGTTTCTTCCTGAATAATATCCATCTTTTGGGTACAATTAATCAAAATCGTCGGTTCAAAGAAATATCCTTTAGTACCGATACGATGACCACCGCATAGCAACTCAGCTCCCTGCTCAATAGCTTTTTTCACTTTCTCTTCTACTGATTTCAGTGCATTGGCATCAATCAACGGACCCATATCGAGGTCTGTATACTGATTCGGATCACCCACTTTCACCTGCTTGAATCCTGCCAACAGTTTCTCAAGGAAAGCCTCTTTTATACTAGAATGTACATACACGCGCTCACAGCAATTACATACCTGTCCTGTATTAATAACACGCGAAGCAATAATGGATTTTACAGCTAAATCCAAATCTGCATCCGGCATTACAATACCGGGAGCCTTCCCTCCCAATTCCAAAGAAACCTTCGTCACATTGGCAGAAGCGGCTGCCATGGTCTGTATTCCAGCCTCCACACTTCCGGTCAGACTAACCATACCTACTTTAGGGTTAGCAGCCAGTTCATGTCCAATCACCGAACCACGACCGTTCACCAGATTGAATACACCTTTAGGCAACCCAACTTCATCTACAATCTGTGCGAAAACATACGCATTTTCCGGTGTCAGCTGACTCGGCTTTACCACAATTGTATTCCCCGTCAACAGAGCAGGAGCGGCCTTACGGGCAATCAAGAAAAAAGGGAAATTCCAAGGCAGGATGCCTGTTGTCACCCCAATAGGTTTCTTAAAGACAAATATATTTTCGTGAGGACGGTCACTAGGAATAATTTCCCCTTCATAGCGACGGGCCCATCCGGCCATATAATCAAGGTAATCAGCCGTAAATAACACCTCTACATTAGCTAATCCTCTTGTTTTTCCACCCTCCCGGATGATAATATCAGTCAATTCCTGCTCCCGCTTGCGGATACCTTGTGCAATCCGAGTTAAATAGCCGGCGCGTTCAATAGAGGTAAGACTTTCCCAAGAAAGCTGTGCCTTCACGGCGGCATTTATAGCTGCTCGTGCATCTTCCGGTGTGCCATCAGGCATTTTAGATATCACTTCTTCCGTAGAAGGGTTCAATACATCAATCCACTTATCGGATTGGTTTTCGATGAATCGCCCATCGATGTACATCTTTAATTCTTTCATGGCCTTAAATTTAAAATGAGTACCTTATTTCTTTCAATCTGAAATATTCAAGCAGTATTTTACAAATATATCGTTATTTATAAAGCCCCAAAATGTATTTTTGTTCATTAGCATGGAAATTTATACACTTTGACCTTTTTAATTGAACTTTATAAATTCCATATATCACAGTACTCACCAATTCCCACTGAAGAAATAAAAAAAGGGAAAGACCGGCAGCTATTCTATTGACATACAAACATAAAGCATGGAGATTTTTCCTTTAATATGGAAAAATCTCCATGCTCTTTAAAATCAGGCAAGCCAGCCAATGAAAAGTAAGCTATCTTCATAGGCCAAGTAAGTTAAGTTACTTCGGCATTTAAGTTGACTTACTTGGGCAAGTAAGTTAAGTTACTTTTCTTTTCATAGACACCTACCCTTTTCTCAAAGCCTTATCCGCCCCTACATCGACACCTTTCCATGCCTTCAGGTTAGTCCATTCACTATAAGGCTCAGTCCAAAAAGGATGATTTGCCGGAAGTCCCAATGGCAAAAAGACCGCTGTACACATATACAGACTGCCTGTATTTATATAAGGTTCGGACATATTTATCTGACTGCCTGAAAAGCCAATTTTCAGCCACCCGTTTTCATCAAAAGTACCGGGCATAGATATCTGCCTCTGCATAACAGCTGTCAGAGCAGAACGGATCTGTCCTTTGGAAAGAGGCTGAGGAATCTTGTCCAACAAAGCAATTTGAGAAAGCGCATGAAAAACGCCAAAACGATACACGATAGAACGACCCACTACAGGATAAGTGGCTTCCGGAGAGATCATCCGTTCAAGCTGGGCAGCCATTCGTTGTTGACGAACCAATTGGCGTTCCAAGAACTCGGCACGTTCCAATCCATGCTTTTTCATGACAGACAATACATCCGTCAACATCGGATGGATGACCAGACTGTTATAGTAATCCAGATGCAATTCTGCCCCATCTCCATACCAGGCATCTCCTTTATACCATTCATCAATGAAACGGTTTACACCATAATATAATCTCTGACTATCATATTCCCCCGTAAATTCCAACAAGGCCGCTTCTACCATCGAAGCGAAAAGCAACCAATTACTCTCATTAGGCTTTATGCCACGCGTTCTTTTCAACTCATACACCAGTTTTTTTTGAATATCCACATCCAGATTTCCCCAAAGTTGTCTGGGAGCTCTCAACAAACCTTGTACAAGAAAAGCCGCATCTACCAAGGGCTGGGAATGACGGTTATCAAACATCAAATAATCAGCTGATTGCGGATCGACAGTCTGTTTCAGTCCTTTAACCACCAGTTGAATATACCTTTCTCTTAACTTTCCTTCCTGAGTATCATCAGGTCCCAGTTCCAGCCAAGGAGCAATACCGCAAACGGTTCTTCCTACCGCTTCCAGATAGGAAACACTTCTACGTAAAGGTTCATCAGACAGTGACTCAAACGGCATATTCTTTTTCAACGTGCCCTGACTGAGATTGACCAACACAGGATCAGCAATCCTTGTTAAAGTCTGCACCCAGTACATACGGTCCTCACTACCTGTGGGCTGGGCATACAGTTTTCCACACAAGATAATAAAACAAAAAGCGATTAACAAACAATTCCTAGTTCTCATTCTGTAATTTTTTTAAGCGTAACAAAGCCTCAACATAATAATAATCCGCATAAGACAGGGGAACATCTACTTCCGAATTTTTATTATAATTTCCCACACTATGCTTCAAGATAAAACCTCCGTTGGTTTCCGGTTCGGCAAGGTACTCCGGAGAGGACAAAGAACGAATCTGCATTTCTGCCAGCTCCAGCCAATCCGCTCCTTCCTTACTTTTATCCAGCTGACTCAGTTCAATAAGTCCCGATGCCATAACAGCAGCGGCGGATGCATCCCGGGGAGCAGCAGGAATATCCGGTGCGTCAAAATCCCAATAAGGTATTTTATCGTCCGGCAAATTGGGATGATTCTTAATATAAGAAGCTACTTTCCGCGCCTGTTCCAAATATTCGGTCTTTCCGGTCTCCCTGTACATCATGGTATAGCCATACAGTGCCCATGCCTGTCCTCTGGCCCATGCCGAATTGTCGGCGTACCCCTGATGAGTACCTTTAAAATGTGGTTGTCCGGAAAGCGTATCATAAGAAACTACATGATAACAACTATAATCATCTCTAAAATGATGTCGAAGAGTAGTCTGTGCATGACTGTCAGCCATATTCATCAAACGTTTTTCCCCCGTTGTCTTAGCAAGAAAAAACAAAAATTCCAGATTCATCATATTATCAATAATGACGGGAAACTGCCATTTTTCATTTGAATTCCACGATTTGATAGCTTTTACCCGCTCATCATAACGAGTTGCCAAGGATTCCGCTCCTACAGTCATCACCTCTAAATAATGAGGATTCTTTGCCAACCGATATCCGTTTCCGAAGCTACAATATAACATAAATCCTAAATCATGGGTGGTGGTCATATCCTTGGCAGACTCCACCCGTTCTGTATATAGTTCCGCATATCTTTTCAGTTCATCCGTAGGCGTATTCTCATACAAATACCATAACACTCCCGGGAAAAAGCCGGAAATCCATGCCCGGTAATCAGATGTTTTCAACTCACCACCCTCATAAGTCCGTGGAAGCCTTCCTTCCTGATTTTCCACTTCCTTCGCTAAAAAGACAGCTTGCCGTTTGGAAACCTCCAGCCCTCTTTCTATTACTTCAGCCATGGGCTCCCTTGTTTCACATGAAACGAGAAAAAGCCCCCAAACAGCTATCAACCCTATGAATATATTTTTCATAAAAAGATATTTTATAATTGATGTAAATATAGACGTATTTTCTTAATTTCTGAAATTACTGATTCAAAGTTTCTAAAAATTCCACCTCAACTATCCGGAGTTCATTGTGTACCTTCTTGCCTCCTTCAGCTTTGAAAAGATCAAGCTCTCCGGCCTTGGGTTCCACAACTTCTATGATTTGGCCGAATGCATCGGAATCCTGAGTAGCCCCCTTCAAACGGATGGTTATCTCATCAGAACGTACCGGACGGTCAATCATCAAATGGACATATCCCAAACTTTTCTCCGTGTTCCCGCTCCAAATCAAGTGTTCTCCGGCATATACTTCAAGCGGATAAGAACGCTGCCTCCATCCGGTCAGTTTGATACAGATATCATCTATTTCCGCACGCCTTTCCAATTTATATGTAATCCAGGCGGTGTTCAACCTGCCATCATTTTTCCACTCGCTCAATTCGTTGTCATCAAAACTTTTCCCTGCATCCCTTTGATTTGTTCCGGCTGTAACATCAGCTACTCTGACATCAACTTTGGTCTCTTTATAAGAGGGCGAGGACGGAGTTTCACCACGATCAAAACGGCTAGGCAACCCAACAGATGGGAAAAAGGTACTTAAGCCATTTTTAACTTCTACCGGCCGCGTACTGAAAGCTATTTCTTCTGAAGCCAACCCTTCTGCAGCCACCTTCAGCACCACATTCCCCGGTTGCGTTGTCGAGCGGATCATCACTCGTGTTATACCACATTCCACAGGAAGTTCTTTTGCCAACACATAATTATCTGCCGCCTGTGCTATTCCTCCTCTCCATTCAGCTGGACCTTGTAAATCAAATTTTATCTTATGATTGGCTAACGGGCATCGTTCTCCATTGTCATCCACCACTTCCACCTGCACCATCGCTATATCAGCGCCGTCGGCAAAGACACCTTGCGGACCATGCATCAAGGTCAGTTTTAACCGTTCAGGCTCTCCAACGGTTTGAAAAGAATGACGGCTCAGTTCTTTATGCTGTTCATCGTAAGATATGGCTTCAATCGTCCCTTTCTCCCATTGCACAGAATCAAAAGTAAACAAGAACCGATAATCCTGTCTGCCGAAACCTTTGGATTTTCCATTTACAAACAGTTCCACTGCATCTCCCGATGAAACCACATAAACAGGTTTTCTCACATCCGGAGTATAATTCCAATGACCAATAATATGAGTATGATAGTTTTCCACATCCACCCATCCGTCCCACATTACCTTGTGTGCAAAGAAGCCATCTTTAGGGATTCTCAACGGATCCACCACACCGCTCCGGCGATAATTCTCGGCACCACGTCCATAAGTCTGCGTATCGGAAAACACAATCTTCGCGCCTCCTGAATTGACACGCCGGCCTGTTCCGGGACGCTCACGCCACAAATCATACCACCGTCGGACAAACTCCACAGTCAGCCTGTCCTGATTCTGATTATATGCTCCGGCGTCCTGTCCTTTGTGCAAAGGGCCATCTCCCTGTTTATGAAACGGATAACTGTATTCATCCCAATATTTACGCAGCCCCTCATCACGACAATATTCAGTCTGAATCATAGGATGATGTTCACTTTTATTCACATAAAGCATTTCACCACCATACTCAGCCTCACGAATGTCCAACATCTCCCGGGAACCTATCGCCCTTCCTCCATGCGGATCGTACTGGTCCCGTATGGCAATCATCTCAACCATGTGCTCACGGCTGATTGATTCATTTCCCGATTCATAAAATAAACACATAGCGAAAAGACAAATTTGAGCGAAGCGTAGCGAATGACACTGAAACAGTGTTCGTTACGCTTCGTCTTTGTGTGGTAAGAAAGCAACTGAAAGCCACTTTGAAGCCAAATGCGGCAGGAGTTCAGTTACCAGCCCATTACTACCGTAACGGATGAAAATTTTCGGTTAAAGGCTTCTATTTCTGCGATTTGCGCAGGTTTGCATATCTGTCGGTAACTCACTGTAACTTAATTTTGTAACCAAAAAAGTGTGAGTTATGCGAAGTACATTCAAAGTATTGTTTTACGTGAAGAAAGGCAGCGCCAAACCAAACGGCAACCTGCCCCTAATGTGCCGTCTTACCGTGGACGGCGAGATTAAACAGTTCAGCTGCAAGATGGACGTTCCCCCACGCCTGTGGGACGTGAAAAACAGCCGTGCTTCGGGCAAGAGCGTCGAGGCGCAGCGAATCAACCGTGCCGTCGATAAAATCCGTGTGGACGTGAACCGCCGCTATCAGGAGCTTATGCAGACGGACGGGTATGTAACCGCCGCCAAGCTCAAAGACACCTATCTCGGTATCGGTGTCAAACAAGAAACCTTGTTGAAGTTGTTCGAGCAGCACAATGCAGAATTTGCAAAGAAAGTCGGACACAGCAGGGCAAAGGGAACATTCACCCGTTATCTGACCGTCTGCAAGCACATCCGGGAGTTCATGCCCCATACCTACAAGCGTGAAGACATCCCGTTAAAGGAACTCAACCTCTCCTTCATCAACGATTTCGAGTATTTCCTGCGCACGGAGAAGAAATGCCGCACCAATACCGTGTGGGGCTACATGATTGTGCTGAAACATATCGTCTCGATAGCGAGGAACGACGGGCGGTTGCCGTTCAACCCCTTTGCCGGGTATATCAACTCCCCCGAAAGCGTGGATAGGGGATACCTTACCCAAGCGGAGATACAGACACTCATAAATGCGCCGATGAAGAACGGGCAGCATGAACTCGTAAGGGACTTGTTCGTCTTTTCGGTGTTCACGGGGTTGGCATATTCCGATGTGAAGAACCTGACCACAGACCGCCTGCAAACCTTCTTCGACGGCAATCTATGGATTATCACCCGAAGAAAGAAGACGAACACGGAATCGAACATCCGTCTGTTGGACGTTCCGCAAAGAATAATAGAGAAGTACAAGGGAATGACACGGGACGGTCATGTTTTCCCCATGCCGAGCAATACCACCTGCAACAAGATACTGAAAGAGATAAGCAGGCAGTGCGGTTTCAAGGTGCGCTTGACCTATCATGTCGCAAGACACACGAACGCAACGACCGTGCTTTTATCCAACGGTGTACCCATTGAGACCGTGAGCCGACTGTTGGGGCACACGAACATCAAGACCACGCAGATATACGCCAAAATCACCGCCCAGAAGATAAGCCGGGACATGGAAGCCTTGTCGCACAAGCTGGAGGATATGGAGAAGAACATCTGCCATGCCATTTAATAACGACCTTAAAAGCGAATACCGATGAAAGAAAATAGAAATACCATCACGATGGACAAACACGGCAATATCATCATGCCGACTAATACAGCCAATGTGTGGATGTCCGAGCCGGAACTTGTCGGGCTGTTCGGGGTAATTGCCCCGACAGTCCGTGCAGGAATCAGAGCCGTTTACAAGGGCGGAGTTCTGAAAAAATGTGACACGAAGCGTTATCTGCGTTTGGAAAACGGCTACGGGCTGGACGTTTACAGTTTTGAAATGGTTGTCGCACTCGCATTCCGTATCGGCTCATGCGGTGCGGAGAGGTTGCGTAATGCCTTGCTAAATAGGATGTACCGGCGAAAAGAAAAAGATGAATATTTTCTGACGCTGCATGTCGGTAAGTCTGTCGTCATGCCGTCATGAAACCGTTGAATATCCAAATCACCGGTTGTTCGAACCGTCAAGCCGACACATCATCGCTTACCGATACGGAATGCAAGTACGGAAATGAAACCGTTATTTCGATGAAATGATGAATATATATAGTAAATATGTGATTATAAGACATATAGATATTCATCAAATTCTCATCAACGGATATTTGCCGATGAACGGGAAGTATGCCTTACCGTGTCGTTTCTCTTTTGGCGAGTATTCTGATGAGAAGTTGATGAGCATACATACCGCTAATATACAGATATTTATATTCCATTTCATCAAATCATCGGATTTTTATCCATCATCAACCCGGCTGGGAAATGGGATAGGGAGAGTGCCCATTTGCTGCAACCGGAGCAGCCATTTCCGTTTTCAGAGGCAAAGGTAGCATGGGGCTTCGATGGCGGCAGCAAGGTCAAGCGGCAAAGCCGTCATGGGAACAATCTCCACCCTCATGCTTCGGGTAGTATTCTTCCCATGAACCTTGCATCCGACAGCCCCACGCAAAAGAGCCTCCGCAAACGGAAACGACCGCCCCGGCAACCGACGACGAAAGGAAAAACAACAAGGGGAGTTTGTGACGGAAGCAATGCTGACGGACTACCGACACTCTGCTCACATTGTCATGTATGCAAAGCTGGTAAGCAAGGTATGCAAAGCAAGCAGACAGGCAGGGACGGACGGCACACGGGTATTTGCGGACAGAAAATACCGTAGCTTATTAGGGAATTTTCCAAGCCGCATTGCAAGCAACGCTGAAAATTCCCCAATAAGGCAAGGGGCAAGCCCCTCTGCACACCCCATCGGGAACAGCTTTTTGCCGTCCCCGAAGATACGAAGAATCATTGTTTCACAAGCTAAAAAAGAAAGGATTTTTATATGGGATTTGTAGTCTTACACATGGAAAAGGCGCACGGTTCCGACAGCGGAACGACCGCCCACATCGAGCGTTCCATCATACCGAAGAACGCCGACCCCACACGCACGCATCTTAACCGCAGGCTCATCGAATATCCCGACAGGGTGAAAGACCGTTCGGCGGCTATCCAAAGGAGGCTGGAAGAAGCCGGACTGACACGCAAAGTCGGCAGCAACCAAGTACGGGCTATCCGCATCAACGTGTCGGCAACGCACGAAGACATGGAGCGCATCCAACGGGAGGGACGGTTGAACGAGTGGTGCGCCGACAACCTAAGATACTTCGCCGACACGTTCGGCAAGGAGAACATCGTGGCGGCTCACCTGCACATGGACGAGAAAACGCCGCACATGCACGTCACGCTCGTCCCGATAGTCAAGGGGGAACGCAAGCGCAGGAAACGGGAGGAGCAGGCTAAGAAACGCTACCGCAAGAAACCAGCCGACAGCGTGAGGCTGTGCGCCGATGACATCATGAGCCGTCTGAAACTGAAATCCTATCAGGACAGCTATGCCGCAGCGATGGCGAAATACGGGCTGCAAAGGGGGATTGACGGTTCGGAAGCACGGCACGTTTCCACGCAACAGTACTACCGTGACATAAAGCGTCAGACGAAAGAACTGAAAGCGGAGGTGGTGGAGTTGCAGGAGCAGAAAGATACGGCACGTGAGGAACTTACACGGACGAAAAAGGAGATACAGACCGAGCGGCTGAAAGGGGCGGCGACGACCGCAGCCGCTAACATCGCCGAGAGTGTCGGCTCTCTTTTCGGGAACAACAAGGTCAAGACGCTGGAGAGGGAGAACACCGTCCTACACCGTGAGGTAGCCGACCACGAGGAAACCATCGAAGCCCTGCAAACCCGGATACAGACCTTGCAGGCAGACCACAGCCGTCAACTGTTGGATATGCAACAGAAGCATATCAACGAGCTGGCACAGACAGAAACGAATCTCAAACGTGAGATTTCACGACTTACGGTGTTGTTAAACAAGACATTGAAATGGTTTCCGCAAATCAAGGATATGATTAACATTGAAAGATTGTGCCTTGCTGTAGGTTTCAATAAAGAGCAGACTGCGACATTGCTGACAGGTAGACCCATTGAGTACAACGGCGAGTTGTACTCGGAAGAACACAAGCGAAAATTCATGGCAAAAGACGTTAAAGCCAAAGTATTCTCTGACAATGGAAGGTTTATCCTTACGATTGACTTGCGACCCATCGGCGAATGGTTCAAGGAGCAGTTCGAGAGGTTGCGGCAGACCATACGCCAACCCGTTATACCGCAACGGAAAGACAGGGGAATGAAACTGTAAAAGCCCCCTATTCCATTGAGGCAGGCAAAGAAATCCATTACAAGATAAGTGATTATCGCAGCTTTTTTATTACTTTTGCGTTTGGATTGGGGGCGACCCCTCTCCAAGACATATTAGAAAATAAAGAAGCGTTATGCTTATCTCGTGCGAATGAAAACGTAGGAAATTTTCAACCGTGTACAAGGATAGCATAGTGGTTCTCACGCTATAGCGTGGGCTGCTATTACTACATCTGTACACAACGGTTTCCTACGACCATCATTCAAAGACGTGGCATTGCAGTTCCACGCTTCCGTGATTTAATAAAGGTTCTCATGGCAACTGGGGAACAAAAAAAAACTTGGTAATATGAAAAAATTACTATCAATTACAATGTTGCTTACGTTTTCAATAATTGTACATGCGCAACAAGATGTTACCCAATTCCTTGGAATTCCTATTGATGGGAGTAAGACTGAGATGATACGTAAACTGAAAGAAAAAGGTTATCGGAATGACCCTACGACAGATGCTTTGGTTGGAGAATTTAATGGCGCAAAGGTTAATGTTTTTGTCGTAACTAACAATAATAAAGTTTGCCGTATTATGGTAGCTGATGCCAATAATGTTGATGAACGTGCCATTCAAATAAGGTTTAATAGGCTTTGTGAGCAATTTGCAAATAATCCTAAGTATATATCTTTACAAGATTACACAATACCCGAAGATGAAAACATCTCCTATGAAATAACCGTTCATAAGAAACGTTATGAAGCTGTTTTTTATCAACAGTCAGCAGCAACAGATACTATTGCCATTAAAGAAAAATTACAGTCTATCTTATTGTCTAAATATACGGAAGAACAATTAGAAAATCCAACTGAAGAAATTCGATCTGAAATTATCAAACTCTCTATGGAATATGTAATGGAAAGTTATTCAAAAAGACCTGTTTGGTTTATGATATCTGACTATTATGGGAAATATTATATTACAATGTTCTACGATAATGAATACAATCGTGCAAATGGCGAAGACTTATAAAAACAATAACAATGAAAATGAATAATTCAAATCAAGAACTTTCCATTAAGTGTGGGAAAACAACTAACAGTTTTGAGGAATTAAAATTGTTATGCAAAAAAGAGGCTGATAAACTGTTGAAAACAATAGACGTTTCCTCTCAATCCACAATTTCTGTTGCTTTTTGGACTGTTGACATTCCTGAACTTATCTGCATCGGCAATTTTTCTAAAGAAAAAGATGGAGGAGTCCGTTACGATTTAGATTTCTCACAAACTACTTTATAGTTTTGTTTTGATTCTCAAGGTTTAAAAGTAGCCATTTTTTTGCTGAATCAAAAAAAATGGCTACTTTTGTATCTGCAAAGAGTTATTTGACAGCATAACCCCACAAAACGCTGAAATTCGCACGGTTGCCAACTCGTTACCGCCACTTCTCAAATAATTCGCTAAATGTTTATTCCTCAAATGGTTGTGTCAAACCGTTGAAAATCTAAAATAAAATACTTGGATTATTACGCATATAAATAATAACATCCCTCATCAACT